>Ga0079305_1000271_pt1 | contig 120765 bp, 120 predicted proteins | sample LMS_cellobiose_e_FD_79183 | JGI IMG/M metagenome (GOLD analysis project Ga0079305, IMG submission 79183) | Rumen-fistulated moose microbial communities from Alaska, USA - LMS_cellobiose_enrichment | ecosystem: Host-associated > Mammals > Digestive system > Stomach > Rumen fluid ...
CGGGCGGGCGGCGTCGACCGCATCAGCATCAACCCGCAGACGATGCACGACGAAACACTCGCCGCCGTCGGCCGCGGCCACACGGCGCAGCAGATCGTCGAAGCCTTCGCGCTGGCGCGGTCGATCGGCTTTCGCGCAATCAACATGGATCTGATCGCGGGCCTTGCGGACGAAACGCCCGAGGCGTTTTTGTCCTCGCTCGAGCGCGTGATCGCCCTCGGTCCCGAGAACGTCACGGTCCACACGCTCACGCTCAAGCGCGCGAGCAGTCTCGTAGAGGCGGGGGAGGACCGGCGGTTCTACCGCCGCCGCGCCGAAGTTGCCCGTATGGTGGACGGCGCGCGCACCCGCTTGGGGGAAACCGGCTGGCAACCTTATTACCTTTACAGGCAGAAAAACGCCGTCGGCGCGCTCGACAACACCGGTTACGCGAGGCCCGGCTGCGAGGGCATCTACAATGTGCTCATCATGGACGAGACGCAGACGATCCTCGCCTGCGGCGCGGGCGCGGTGACAAAACTGCGCGACCCGCGCAGCGAACGGGAACGAATCCAGCGCATCTTCAATTACAAATATCCCGCGGAGTACCTGCAGCGCTTTGATGAGATGCTCCGCAGAAAGGGAGGCATCAAAGCATTCTATGAAACTGGTGTATGAAAACCGTGATTCCCGCATCGACCTGCAGGAGGTCAATCAACTGGCGCGCCAGCCCGCGCGGTTCATCACGGATTGCGAGGCCGCTTACGAGACGCAGTTGCAGGAACTGGTCCGGCGGATGCGGGAGCGCGCGCACGCGCGGATCCTGTTGCTTGCGGGCCCGTCCTCCTCAGGCAAAACGACGACGGCGCATAAATTGGCCGCGTACCTGGAGCAGGCGGGGGCGCAGGCGCATGTCGTCTCGCTCGACGATTTCTATCTCGGCATGGAGTTTTACCCAAAACTGCCCGATGGGACGCCCGATATGGAGTCGGTCGATTCGCTCGATCTGCCGCTCATCAACGAAACGCTTTCCACACTGCTGCAAACGGGAAGGGCGCTGTTCCCGACCTTTGATTTTGAACGCAGCTGCCGCGGCGAGGCCCAAAATTTGATCGAATTGGGCGAGAACGGCGTCATCGTGATGGAGGGGCTGCACGCGCTCAATCCGCGGCTGGTCGAGGCGCTCCCACAGGATGCGCTCTACCGCGCATACGTCAGCACGCGGACGGTCTACCTCGACGGGGAACGGGAAGTGCTCACCCCGAAGGACGCCCGCCTGATCCGCCGCATGGTGCGCGATCACAAATTCCGCGGGCGCAGTCCCGTGGATACGCTGGTCGGCTGGAAGGACGTGCTCGACGGCGAGGAAAAGTACATCTACCCCTTCCGCGATTCGGTCGATTACAGGATCGATTCCGCATTCGATTATGAGGGATGTGTGTTCCACCACTATATCCTGCCGATGATCGAGGAATTGAAAAAGGAGACCGTCTACCGGGGAAAGGTGCGCCAGATCGTCGATCTTCTCGAGGCGTTCGATGATATCGACTTCCGCTACATCCCCAAGCATTCACTGCTGCGCGAATTCATCGGCAGCGATCCCGGGCAGGCGCAGGCCTGACCCCACCTGCAAAGACTCGGCCCAGGGCCGCCCGCACGGGCGGCCTTTTTGCATATTCCCGCATGCCGGATTCGTACACTGTTGCGGAGGTGGCGCAATGAAACGGCGTGCGCAGTCGCTCGGTGCGGGGGCGGCGATCCTGTTGGTCTCGGCCGTGATCGTCAAAGTGATCGGCGCGTTTTTCAAGGTGCCGCTCACGGCGATGATCGGCGGCGAGGGCATGGGCTACTATATGACGGCGTACAGCGTGTTCACGCCGATCTACGCGGTGTGCGTCGCGGGGCTTCCCGCCGCGATCTCCCGCACGGCGGCAGGATTGCGCGCGCAAAGCGGAAAGCGCCTTTCGCAGCCGGTTTTGCTGCTGCAGTCCTGCGCTGCGTTTTGGCCGTCGGGCGTCTTGCTGGGAGTGTTGCTGACGGTGCTTGCGCCGGCGCTTTCGCGCCTCGTGGGCAATCCGGGCGCCGAACCGGCGATCCGCGCGGTTGCGCCGGCCGTGTTCCTTTGCACGGTTGCGGCGACCCTGCGCGGATTGTTTGAAAGCGAGCGCAACGTGCTGCCGACGGCGATCAGCCAGTGCGTCGAGGCGTCCGTCAAACTGGCGGCGGGGCTCTGGCTCGCGTCGCTCTGCCTGCGCCGCGGCGCGCCGCCGGAAAAAACCGCGGCTGCCGTGCTCTTCGGCGTCACGCTTTCGGTGGCGGCGGGGGCGCTGTGCGCGGCTCTGTTTTTGCGCGGCGGGGAGGGGGACGGCGCCCTGCCCGCGCCGGGGCGGGAGGTGCGCGGCCGCCTTCGGGCCGCGGCGGTGCCCGTCTGCCTCGCGGCGCTCGTGGCGAATCTCGCCGTGCTGATCGATCTGGCCACGGTGATGAATCGCCTCACAGGCGCGCTTGCGCGGTCGCCGCAGGCGGTCGTCGCATCGCATCCGGCGGCGGGTCTTTCCGCGATCCCTGCGGCGCAACTGCCGAACTTCCTGTTCGGCTCTTATACGGCGCTCGCCATGACGGTCTTCCATCTCGTCCCCGCGCTGACGGCGCCGCTGTGCACAACGGCGCTGCCGATGGTCAGCGGCCTGCGCGAGAGCGGGCGCGCCCGCGAGACGCGCATTGCCGTCACGGCCGTGCTCAAAAGCGCGCTGTTGGTCGCGCTGCCGGCGGGCATCGGTATTTCGGCGCTCGGGGAGCCGATCCTGTCTCTGCTGTTTGCGAAAAACCCGCAGGAAGTCGCCGTAGCCGCCCGGATCCTTCAGCCTCTCGGCATCGCGGCGGCGCTGGCGGCGACGGCAGGGCCCGTCAACAGTCTGCTGCAGGCGGTGGGAAAGCCCTACGCGCCGGTTCGCCTGCTGCTGGCCGGCACGGCTTGCAAGGCGGCGGCCAACCTGGTCCTGATCGGGCTCCCGCGCGTCAACATCGAAGGCGCGGCGTGGGGGACGCTGGCCTGCTACGCGGTGCTCGCAGTCTGCGGCGTCGCCATCCTGCTGCGCGGGCGGATCGGCGTCCGGGAGGCGTTCGGCATCTTTTTTCCGCCGCTGTCGGGCGGCCTTCTCTGTGCCGCGGCGGCAAAACGCTGCTTGTGGTTTCTGCGTGGGATCACCGCCTCGCGGCTGTGTGTCGTGCCCGCGATCGCAGCGGGCGTGTGCGTCTATCTTGCGTTTTTGTTCCTGGTGCGCCCGTTCGGAGAGGAGGAACTCGCAGCGCTGCTTTCGCGGCCGGGGAAAAAGCGGAAAATGCGGAAAAAAAGCCGGTTTTCTCTTGAAAAATACGGTTTGGTGCGGTATGATTAACGTGTTCGTTTTCACCGGGAAGAGCAGGGGGGCGTCGAACGTTGGATTTTGCGCTGCGTGATTCGTACACATTGCCCGACCTGCTTGCCATCATGGCGCTGCTGCGTTCGGAGAACGGTTGTCCGTGGGATCTCGCGCAGACGCATCGCTCGATCCGCCAGAACGTGATCGAGGAAGCCTACGAGGTTGCGGATGCGATCGACCGCGAAAGTGCCGCCGACTTGTGCGAGGAACTCGGCGACCTGCTGCTGCAGGTGGTGTTCCACAGCCGCATGGCGCAGGAGGCGGGCGCGTTCACGTTTGACGACGTGGCAGACGGCATCTGCAAAAAACTGATCGGCCGCCACCCCCACATCTTCGGGGATCGCAAGGTCGGCAGCGCACAGGAGATGCTCGCGCTTTGGGATGCCGTCAAGGCCGAGGAAAAAGGGCAGAAGACCGCGTCCGAGACGCTGCGCGCCGTTCCCGTCTCCTTTCCGGCGCTGATGCGCGCGCAGAAACTCTGCTCCCGCTCTGCGCGGGCGGGCGTTTTGCCGGAGGACCCGGCCGGTGCGATGCGCGCCGTGCTCGACCGCCTGCAGACGGGGGAGAAGGTCGACGGAGCCGAACTCGGGTCGCTTCTGTTTTCGGCGGCGGCGCTTTGCCAAACGCTCGGCGCGGATGCGGAGCAGGTCCTTGCTGCGGCCTGCGGGCGCTATGTCGACGCCTTTGCGCAAACGGAACGGATGGCAGCGGAAGCGGGGATCCCGCTTTCTCAGGCGGCCGAAGCGCAGAAGCGCATCTGGCGGACATCGGTGGACGAAATCGAAAAAAAGCAAGAAAAGAAAAAAACGGAGGAACAACAGGCATGACGAAAGCAGATCTGATCGCCGTCGTCGCAGAAAAGACCGGCAATTCGAAGAAGGAAAGCGAAAAGGCCGTTACGGCCGTCATCGAGACGATCACCGAGACGCTCGCGGCGGGCGAGAAGGTTTCTTTGGTGGGATTCGGCGCGTTCGAGGTCAAGACCCGCAGCGCCAGAAAAGGCGTGAATCCCCGCACGAAGAAAGAGATCACCATTTCTGCCTCGAAACTGCCGACTTTCAAGGCCGGCAAGGTGCTCAAAGAGGCCGTTTCCAAGTAATGGTACGCAGGACCGCCCTCGCGCAGGGCGGTTTTGTTCTGTTCGGAGGGATATCGGATGCGATTGGATAAATATCTCAAAGTCTCGCGCCTCATCAAGCGCCGTACGGTTGCGAACGAAGCCTGCGACGCGGGGCGCATCCTCGTCAACGGCAAGGCGGCCCGCGCTTCCTACGAGGTCAAAGTCGGCGACGAACTGACGATCCAACTCGGCCAGAAGCCGCTTGCGGTGCGCGTCACGTCGGTGGCGGAGCACGCGAAAAAAGAGGAGGCTTCGGACCTCTACATCGCCCTTTGACATATGGGCCGTCCTTTTTGCATAGGATGGTATCCGAAACGGAGGGAATGCGATGGCCGCGGAGATGAGATCAATGATGCCGGCGCACGGCATCCGTCTGGACGGGAGGAGCCGCCTTGCCGTGACGGGCGTGACGGACATCGACCGCTTTGACGATGAAACGGTCGCGCTCGAGACGAACGAGGGGGAACTGGTGATCTGCGGCAGCGGGCTGCATATCGGCCGCATCGACATTGAGGCGGGCGAATTGGTGCTCGACGGAACGGTGAATTCCCTTGAATATACGGACGACCGGCCCGGAGGATCCCTGTTTTCGCGGCTGTTCCGATGATCGGGCAGGAACTGTTCCTCTCCTGGAGCGCGCAACTGCGCCTGCTTTTCGAGGCGGCGGTGCAGGGCGTGTTCGCCGCGCTCGTCTATGAGGCGCTGCGCGTGCTGCGCCGCCTTTTGCCGCATGGCGACGTCGCGGTCGCGCTGGAAGACACGGCGTTTGGCTGTTTTGCGGCGCTTTGGGCGTTCGGTTTTCTCCTGCGTGCGAGCCAGGGAAGGCCGCGCGCCTTTCTTTTGCTCGGCATGGCGTGCGGCGCAGGGGTATATTTTGCTACCGTCGGCAGGCTTGTTTTCCGCGCCGCGGACCGCGCGGGAGCGCGCTTGCGCCGAAAACATGCGGCAAAGCCCGAAAAAATACCGAAATTTATGAAAAAATAATGTCTTTTTGTAACTTTTCTCTTGCAACGGGGAAATGGGATGTTGTATAATGATACTACTCATAGTATCATTTGGGAAGAAGGTGGGCAGGATGGTTCACAAACGCCGCCGCAAGCACAGCCTCGTGCTGTGCCTTTCGGTCCTTGTATTCGCCGCCTATGCCGCTTTCACCCTCCTCTCCACACAACTCAAAGTCGCCGCGAAGCGCCGCGAGTTGGAAACCCTCGCCGCCAGCATCCGCCAGCAGGAGTTGGAGAATGCGCAGGCGCAGCGCCTGCTGAAGATCGGAGAGGACGATGCGTATATCGAGTATATGGCGCGAGAGCGCCTCGGCTACGCCTATCCGGACGAGAAGATCCTGATCGACCGCTCCGCCGGATAAGCAGTTTTGGATCGCAGAGAAGTTGGAGGACCCGCCTTATATGCCGCTTGAAATCGGTTCCGTTGTGGAAGGGAAAGTAACCGGGATCACAAAGTTCGGCGCTTTCGTGGAGTTGCCGGACGGAAAGACCGGAATGGTGCACATTTCCGAGGTCGCAGCAACCTATGTCAAGGAAATCACGGATTTCGTTTCGCCGAACCAGGTCGTCCGCGTCAAGATCATCGCCGTGACGCCGGAGGGGAAAATCAACCTCTCCATGAAGCGCGTCGACGAGAACCCGGACCGCTCCGCTGCGCCGCGCCGTCCCAGGCAGGCGAGAAAGCCCTATTCCCCCGCGCCGCGCCACACTGGCCCCGGAAGCGATGCGGCCTTTCGCCGCAGCGAGCCGCAGTCGTTCGAGGAAATGATGAGCCGGTTCAAACAGGCCAGCGACGATAAGATGTCCGACCTCAAGCGCAATTTCGACTCCAAGCGCGGCAGCGCGCCCCACAACCGCGGCCGCGGCCGATCCTGATCCCATCATCCGCACGGAGCAGTCACGAACAGTGCGTGGCTGCTTCTTTTGTTTCCATCCCGACTACCGCCCGCTATGGAGAGTGAATTATGAAGATTTCCGAACAGTTCCAAACCCGAAACGGCCGCACCAATTTTTCCTTCGAGATCTTTCCGCCGAAGGCCGAGGCCGATTTCGCCACCGTGCAGACGGCCGCGCAGGCCCTTTCGCGCTGCGCGCCCGAATTTATGAGCGTGACTTACGGCGCGGGCGGCGGCACGTCGAAAAACACCGTGAAGATCGCCGCGTTTTTGCAGAACGACTGCGGTACGCCTGCCCTCGCGCATCTGACTTGCGTCTCTTCGAAGAAGGAGGAGATCGACCGCCTGCTCGACGAGTTGGAGGCCAACGGCATTGAGAACGTGCTGGCGCTGCGCGGCGACCTTCCCGAGGGGGGCGTCGATTTCTCGGGCGGCGCGTATTACCGCTACGCGACCGACCTGATGCAGGCGATCGCGCGGCGCGGCGGCTTTTGCGTCGGCGGCGCCTGCTACCCCGAGACGCATCCCGAGGCAAGAAGCCCCGCGGACGACATCGACAACCTCAAGCGCAAGCAGGATGCGGGCTGCTCGTTTTTGGTTTCGCAGTTCTTTTTCGACAACAACATGTTTTATGAATTCGCCGATCGGTGCGCCGCCGCGGGTATCACGATCCCGATTGTGCCGGGCATCATGCCCGTGCTCGACGCGCGGCAGATCAAGCGCATGTGCGCGCTTTCGGGCGCTTCGCTCACGCCGAAGTTCTCCCGCATGGTGGCGAAGTATCAGCATGATCCCCACGCCATGCGGCAGGCCGGCATCGCCTATGCTACCGAGCAGGTGACCGATCTGCTCTCCTACAGCGTGGCGGGCATCCATCTGTATACGATGAACAAGCCTGAGATCGCTGTGGCGATCCGCAGCAACATCCAGTTTTTGTATTGAGAGGGACCGCCATGCAACTCGACCGCGCCGAAACGCTCCGATACCTCGGATACGGGACACACGCGCCGGACGAACGGACCGACGCGCTGATCGCCGAATGTGCGAAGGAATTGGAAGCGCTGCCGACCGTCCGGCATGTCGAGCGGAGTTTTTCCGATCTCGTCTGGTCGCCGGAGGGGGTCTCGGTCGGCGGCGCGTCGTTTGCAAGCCGCAGACTTGCCGAAACGCTGTCGGGCTGCGGACAGGCCGTCGTTTTATGCGCGACGCTCGGCGCCGCCGCCGACCGGCTGCGCATGCGCTACATCCGCACCGATCTCACCAAGGCGGCTGTGATGGACGCTGCGCAGAGCGCCTATATCGAGCAGGTGTGCGATGCGGTCTGCGCCGATCTGCGGCAGCGGTATGCGCCGCAGGGGCTTTCGCCCACGCCGCGGTTCTCGCCGGGCTACGGGGATTTTGCGCTTTCCGAGCAACCGATGCTGCTGGCGCTCGCAAACGCCCCCAGGAGGATCGGCCTGACCTGCAGCGAGACGTTTTTGCTCACGCCGCAAAAATCCGTGACGGCGATCATCGGACTCACACGCGGTACGCCGACCTGCGGCGGCGAACGCTGCGCCGTATGCGAGCACCGCGAGTTGTGCCGCTTCCGCCGCACCTGAACCGAAACGATCCCCGTTGGGAGGGTTTGCTGTGAAGATCATGGATGCGATCCGAAGCCGTCTGCTCTTTTTCGACGGCGCGATGGGCACGCAACTGCAGGAAGCGGGCATCGCCCCGGGCGAACTGCCCGAACTGTGGAACCTGGAGCGCCCCGAGGCGGTGCGCACGATCCACGAGCGCTATCTTGCCGCAGGCTGTGATCTCGTGACGACGAACACGTTCGGCGCGAACCGCCTGAAACTCGGCGAGCGCCTTGCCCCCGCGGTGGAGGCCGCCGTCTCTCTGGCGCGCGCCGCGGCCGATGCCGCGGGCGGGAAACCGCGCTTTGTTGCGCTCGATCTCGGCCCGAGCGGCAGGCTGCTCGAACCGCTCGGCACGATGGCGTTTGAAGAAGCCGTCGCCCTGTTCGCCGAAACCGTGCGCATCGGCACGGCGGCGGGGCAGTGCGACTGCGTCCTGATCGAGACGATGGGCGATCTCTACGAGGCAAAGGCCGCCGTGCTCGCCGCAAAGGAAACCTGCGATCTGCCCGTCTTCTGCACGATGACGTTCGATGAGAACGGGAAAACACTCACCGGAGGCAGCGCCGCGGCGGCGGTCGCCGTGCTCGAGGGGCTGGGCGTCGATTGCGTCGGCCTCAACTGCGGGCTCGGTCCCGCGCAGGCGGCGGACGTGTTTGCCGAATTGCGCACATTTGCTTCCGTTCCGATCATGATCCAGCCGAACGCCGGCATGCCGGCCGTGCGGGACGGAAAGACCGTCTACGGCGTGCAGCCCGCGGAATTTGCGGCCCATATGGCCGATTTTGCCCGGACGGGCGCCCGCATGCTCGGCGGCTGCTGCGGCACCACGCCCGCGCATATTGCCGCGCTGGTACGGGCCTGCGAAGGGATCGCCCCCGCGCCGCTGACACGGAAGGAGGACACGCTCGTCGCCTCGTATGCGAAATGCGTTTCGATCGGCGGCGCGCCCGTGCTCATCGGCGAGCGCATTAACCCGACGGGGAAGAAGGCGCTCAAGGAGGCGCTGCGGGCGGACGATCTGGGCCTGATTTTGCGCGAGGCCGCCCTGCAGGACGACCGCGGCGCACAGATCCTCGATGTCAACGTCGGTCTGCCGGGGATCGATGAGACCGCGATGCTCACGCGCGCCGTGCGCGAGATCCAGAGCGTCACCGATCTGCCGCTGCAGCTCGATTCGGCCGATGCCGGGGCCCTCGCGGCCGCCATGCGCATCTACAACGGCAAGCCGATGGTCAATTCCGTCAACGGGAAGGCGGAAGTGATGCGGGCCGTGTTCCCGCATGTCAAAAAATACGGCGGCGTGGTGGTGGGCCTTTGCCTCGATGAGGGCGGCATTCCTGAGACGCCCGAGGGGCGCCTGGCAATCGCGCGGCGTATCGTCGAAACGGCGGCGCAATACGGCATCGCCCGCAAGGACATCGTGATCGACGCACTGACGCTCACGGTTTCCGCCGAAGCGCGCGAGGCGTTTCGCACCCTCGACGCCCTCTCGCTCATCAAGCGCGAACTCGGCGTCAAAACGGTGCTCGGCGTGTCGAACGTCTCGTTCGGCCTGCCGCGCCGCGAATTTGTCAACGCCTCGTTTTTGACGCTCGCCCTGCGCGCGGGGCTCGATGCCCCGATCCTCGACCCCTGTTCCGAGGAGATGCTGCGCGCCGTGCGCACGTTCGGCGTGCTTTCGGGGACGGATGCGCAGTGCGCCGTTTATATCGGGGCCTATGCGGACGCGGCCGGCCCCGCGGCGGCGCCGTCTCCGCAGCCCGCCGCCGGCACGCTTTATGAGATCGTCGTCAAGGGCATGCGCGAACTCGCCGCGCCGGCCGCCGAAGAAGAACTCAAAACGAAAGCGCCGCTTGAGATCATCGAAACCGTGCTGATCCCCGCGCTCGACGCCGTGGGGCAGGGCTACGAAAGCGGGCGGCTGTTCCTGCCGCAGCTCATCATGAGCGCGGAGACGGTGAAGAATGCCTTCGCCGTGCTGCGCGAACACATGAAGGGGAGCGGCGCGGCCGCCGCACCGCAGGGACGCATCCTGCTTGCAACGGTCAAGGGCGATATCCACGATATTGGCAAAAACATCGTCAAAGTGCTGCTGGAAAACTATGGCTTCGAGGTGATCGACCTCGGGCGGGATGTGCCGCCGCAGGCGATCGTGGAGACGGCGCGGCGCGAGGGGATCCGCCTCGTGGGTCTCAGCGCGCTGATGACGACGACGGTCGCCAGCATGCAGGAGACCATCGAGGCCCTGCGCGCCGCAGGGCTGACGCAGTGCTGTGTCGTCGTGGGCGGCGCGGTACTCACGCAGGACTATGCCGAGCGCATCGGCGCCGATTTTTACGCACGCGATGCGATGGAGACCGTCCGCATCGCCAAACGGTTGTTTTGACCGGAAAGGAGAGCCGGACCATGGCATTTTCGGCCCTGATTCTTCTGGGCGTCATCATTCTTGCGGTGCTCGCCGTTGTGTTTTTCGTTGGCCGCCGCTGAAGGGCGGCGCCGCTTCGGCTGCATCGCGTCTCCGGCCCGCGTCCGTCGGGCCGGAGACTTTTTATTGGAAAAGCGTCGAAAATGGGTAAAAAAACACAAACTTCTGACAAATTTGATCGAAAATGTGAAAAAAATTCGTGAAATAGTTGAAAACCTCGCCGGAGTATGCTATACTAAAACTACAAGAACGGGCCGCCCACGGCCCGAAAAAAGGAGAGATCGTATGAACATCCAGATCAGCGCGCGGCAGACGACCGTTCGGGAGCCGTTCCGCGAACGTATCGAGAAGAAATTGGCGAAATTCGATCGGTTTTTTGACGACCGTGCCACAGCGAATGTCATCGTCAGCACACGCGGCGGCCGCGAAACGGTCGAGGTTACGATCCTCTCCAACGGCATGATCTATCGCGCCGAGAAAACGACCGCCGACCGCGCGGAATCGCTCGACGCTGTCGTCGACCTCCTGTTCAAGCAGATCGTCAAGAACAAGTCCAAACTCGTCACACGGATGAAAGCGAGCGGGTTTGAGGACATCGCAGAGCCGTTGGAGGAGGAAGAAGAGCCGCGCGGGCCCATCAAAATCAAGCAGTTTGCGATCAATGCGATGGATGTGGAAGAGGCAATCCTGCAGATGAACCTGCTCGGCCACACATTTTTCCTGTTCAAAAATGCCGATACGGGCAAGATGAACGTCGTCTACCGCCGCCACGGCGACAGTTACGGCGTGATCGAGCCGGTGGAATAAAGCAGATGAGCGCCGTGCGCGGCGCTTCGGTCCGGCGGGGGAGAACGCCGGACATCCGGGCGCGGGGGGAGGATGCCGCTTCCCTCCGCGCTTTTGCGTGGTTGATTTTTTCCCGCGTCGGCGCTACAATGGAAAACGAATTGCGCGTCCGAAGGCGCGCAGCGGAGGTGAAAAGATGGAGACAACCGGCCGCATCGCCTGTCCGTGCCTGTTCGGACTGGAAAGCGTTCTTGCGGGCGAGGCGCGCCGCATGGGTTTTTCGGATATCGCAGCGACCGACGGGCGCGTCACGTTTTCAGGCGGGGCGCGGGAGATCGCGCGCGCCAACGTGGGCTTGCGCACGGCGGAGCGCGTGCAGATCCTGCTCGGGGAATTCCCCGCCGCAACGTTCGACGAACTGTTTGAGAGCGTTGCCGCGCTGCCGCTCGAGGATTGGATCGGCAGCGCGGACGCGTTCCCCGTCAAGGGGTGGTCGCTCCACTCCAAACTCGCAAGCGTTCCGGCGTGCCAGTCCATTGTCAAAAAGGCCGCCGCAAAGCGCCTCGGCGCGCATTACGGCCGGCGGTGGCTCGAGGAGACGGGTGCGGTGCATCAACTGCAGTTTGCGATCCTCAAGGACCGCGCTTCGCTGCTGCTCGATACCTCGGGGGCGCCGCTGCACAAGCGCGGCTACCGGCCCGCCGCAAACGCCGCCCCGATCAAGGAGACGCTGGCGGCCGGCATCGCCGATCTCGCCCGCGTGCGGGAGGATACGCTGCTGCTCGACCCCTGCTGCGGCTCTGGCACGCTGCTGATCGAGGGGGCGCTCAAAGCGCTGCGCGTGCCGCCCGGCCTGCGCCGCCGCTTTGCCGCCGAGGAGTGGGGCAGCATCCCCGCCGCAGTGTGGGCGCAGGCGCGGCAAGAGGGGTTCGACGCGATCCGCCGCGACGGGACATTCCGCGCGCGCGGCAGCGATCTCGACCCCGCGAGCCCCGAACTGGTGCACGCCAACGCGAGCCGCGCGGGCGTGGACGGTCGCATCCGCTGCAAAACGGGGGACCTGCGCAAGTTCGTCCCGCCTGAGGAGCCGTTTGTGCTGCTCGCCAACCCGCCCTACGGCGAACGTATGCTCGACCGGCGCGAAGCAGAGGATCTCACACGTGTAATGGGGAAGGTCTTTACACAAGAAAAAGGGCGCAGTTATGCGATTATCAGCCCGCTGGAAAACTTTGAGGAACTGTTCGGCCGCAAGGCGCAAAAGCGCCGGAAACTCTACAACGGCATGCTCAAGTGTCAATTATATCTGTATTTCTGAGACCGCCTGCATATGGAAAGCGCGTCCGGTTGCCCGGACGCGCTTTCCTTTTGTTTTGTCATGTGCGGACGGCCCGCGCCGATTTTGCCTGCTGCTGCGCATGCCGGCAGACGGGCGCCATCACGCAGGCGGCGCAGTTGGGCCTGCGCGCGACGCAGACGGCCCGCCCGTGCAGCACAAGGCGGTGGCAGAAGTCGTTGGCTTCCTCCATCGGCAGGCAGGCGCGCAGTTCCCGCTCGCATTTGAGGGGATCCTTCGTCGTCGTCAGCCCAAGCAGGTTCGTGATGCGGATGCAATGCGTGTCGCACACGACCGCGGGCTTGTGGTACACGTCGCCCACCACGAGATTCGCCGTTTTGCGGCCCACGCCCGGCAGTTTCGTCAGTTCCTCGACCGTGTCGGGCAAAACGCCGCCGTATTCCTCGAGCAGCATACGGCTCATCGCCACGATGTCCCGCGCCTTGGTCTGGTAGAGCCCGCAACTTTTGATGTAGCCGCCGATCTCTTCAGGTGTGGCGGCGGCAAGCGCCTCCAGTGTCGGGTAGGCGGCAAAAAGCGCCGGCGTCACCAGGTTGACGCGCGCATCCGTGCATTGGGCGGAAAGGCGCACCGAAACCAGCAACTCGTGCGGCTTTTCGTATTCGAGCGAACAGACCGCGTCGGGATAGGCTTCCTTGAGCAGCGCGACGGCTTCGGCCGCGCGTTCTTTTTTCGTCATGATTCGATCACCCGAGGCTATTGTAGCGGGTTTTGCGGGAAAAGACAAGCGTTTTGCAGCGGCGCGGGTTCAGCGCCTGCTGACTTTTTCCGGTGTGCGGCGCACGAAGGGCGGCCAGAATTCGCGCGGACGCGCCTGCGGGCACGGGGCTTTTTCCTGCGCGGCGGTTTTGGGCGCCGGCCGCCTGTTGGCGCAGCAATGACAAGTGCACATGTCGATCCCTCCTTGCGCCATTTTATGCGTGCGGCGCCACAGCGCGTGCAAAGGCGGCGCACAAAGGCGAGGGGATCCCTCTCACCCAAAGCAGTCCGTTCGACGAAAATTGCCGCGGCGGCGGTCTATAATGGAGACGAAGCGGGGGATGGCCTGTGGTGGTCTATGTCGACGTGCTGCTCGCCGTGAATTTCATGGTGAATTTTGTGCTGCTGCGCCTGGTGGCGCTTTTCGACGGAGCGCGGTCGGGCGCGGCCCGGTACGGACTGGGCGCGTTTCTGGGGGCGCTGTCCTCGCTGTGCGTGTTCGTACCCGAAATGGGGGCGGCCGGCAGTACAGCGCTGCGCCTGCTCGTCGGCGCGGGGATGGTGCTGCTCGCGTTCGGCTGCGGCGGCAGAGGAGCGTTCCTGCGGCGCACCGCGCTGCTGTTCTTGGCGAGTTTTTTGCTTTCGGGGCTTTTGCTGGCGGTTTCGGCGGCTTTTCCGCAGGAACGGATGCGCGTCTACCGCGGCGTCGTGCTGTTCGATATCGGGCTGCCCGCGCTCGCTCTCGCCGTTGCGGCGGGCTACGGGTTCTCGCGGCTGCTGGCGGCGATCCTGCAGGCCCGCGCGCCGCGCGACGCCCTCTGCATGCTCACGGTCGTCACCGAGCGGGGGAGCCGCACGCTGCCTGCGCTCATTGATACGGGCAGCAGCCTGACCGAGCCGTTTTCCGGCCTGCCTGTGATCGTTTGCGAGCGGGAGGCGCTGCGACCGGTCCTTCTGGAGGAGGAAACGGCCGAATTGCCCGCGGGCTGGCGGCTCGTACCGGTGCGGACGGTGGCGGGCAGTGCGGTGCTGCGGGCCTTCCGGCCGTGGGCGGTCACGGTGCAGGTCGGGGAGGAGACCTTTGCGGCGGGGGAGGTCTACATCGCGCTGTCGGCACAGCCGCTGGGCGCGCGGGCGATCATCAATCCCGCGCTGTTCACGCAGACGGGCTGTTCCGGCAAATCAAAAGAAAGGGTGGGATCGTAATGCTCCGGTTGGATCGGGAAGGGGCGCGCGTACTGCTGTGGCTGCGCCGCCTGTTCGGCATCGGGGAGGCCGTCTACTACATCAACGGGCCCGAGACGCTTCCCGCGCCGCTTTCGCGCGAGGAGGAGGCAAAAGCCTTCGCGGCGCTCGAGCAAAACGACCCCGCTGCGCGCGAGGCGCTGATCGTGCACAATCTGCGGCTCGTCGTCTACATCGCCAAAAAATTCGAGAACTCCGGGAGCGGCATCGAAGATCTGATCTCGATCGGCACGATCGGCCTCATCAAAGCCGTCAACACGTTTTGCCCCTCGCGCGGGATCAAACTTGCGACGTATGCCTCGCGCTGCATCGAGAACGAGATCCTGATGCACCTGCGCAAATGCCAGCCGCTCAAGAACGAGGTCTCGATCGACGAGCCGCTCAACATCGACTGGGACGGCAACGAACTGCTGCTCTCCGATGTGCTCGGCACTGAGCCCGACGCGATCAACCGCCCGATCGAGCGCGACGACGAGCGCGCGATGCTGCTTAGGGCGATCGGCCGTCTCGAGGAGCGCGAGCGCACGATCATGCTGCTGCGCTTCGGCCTGTGCGACGGCCGGGAACGCACGCAAAAACAGGTCGCGGATCTGATCGGAATCAGTCAGTCTTACATCTCGCGCCTTGAAAAGCGCATCATCAAGCGCCTGCGCGGCGATCTTGCAAAGAATTTCTGAGTGGCGGCGCATCCTCTGAAGAAAGCCAAGGTGTTTTATCTTACCGGATGTGTTACAATAATTCAGAGTCTGGATGCCGGTATGCGCCTTCCAATAACCGGCCGAGGAGAACGATATGGCGAATCTGCAGAAAATTTACGACGTTGCGATCATCGGCGGCGGGATCGGCGGCCTGATGGCGGCCTACCGCATGATTGAGAAAAAGCCGCAGGCCCGCATCATCCTGCTGGAAAAGGGCACACCGCTTGCGCAGCGCAAATGCCCGATGGTGACGGGGCAGGTGCGCACCTGCGCCAAATGCCCGCACTGTGCGATCATGGAGGGCATGGCGGGAGCGGGCGCGTTTTCCGATGGGAAATACGTGATCTCGACCGAGTACGGCGGCTGGCTGACCGAGTACCTTCCCGATGCAACCGTGCTCGACTACATCGAGCAGGCCGACGCGGTCCTGATGCGCTTCGGCGCGCAGAAGGAGCGCTTTTTGCCGAGCAACGAACTGAAAAAGGAATGCCTCAAATACGATCTGCACATGAATCAGGCGCAGCTCAAGCACCTCGGCACCGATGCGAACTTCGCCACGATGATGCGGCTGATCGAGTCGCTGGAAGGGCGCGTGGAGATGCTGACCGAAACGGACGTGACCGACGTGGACCCCGCGTCGCACGTGCTCACGGCGCAGACGCGCGGCGGCGAAACAATCACGGTCGCGGCGCAGCATATCATTTTTGCGGTGGGCCGCGCAGGCAGCAAGTTTTTCGCCGCGTGGTGCCGCAAACACGGCATCCGCCTGATGAACAACCAGGTCGATATCGGCGTGCGCGTTGAACTGCCGAGCATGATCTGGCAGGATTTTGCCGAGCGCATCTACGAGCCGAAGATCTGGTACCGTTCTAAAACCTACGGCGACGTGACGCGGATGTTCTGCTTTAACGACCGCGGCCAGGTCGTCATGGAGAACACCTCGGGCATTCTGACGGTGAACGGCCACTCCTACCGTGACGAGGCGAGAAAGACGAAGAACTCGAACTTCGCCCTGCTCACGACGATCCGCTTCACCGAGCCGTTTCAGGAGCCGATCGAATACGCCCGCGCCGTCGCTTCGCTGGCGAACATGATCTCGGGCGGCAGTGTGCTGGTGCAGCGCCTCGGCGATCTGGAAAACGGCCGCCGCACGAACGCGCACCGCATCGGCCAGTCGACGACGCGCCCGACGCTCGACGCCGTTCCCGGCGATCTGAGCCTGTGCATGCCCAAGCGCCAACTTGACAACATCATCGAAACGCTGCATGTGCTCGACCGCATCGCCCCCGGCACCGCCAACTACGATACGCTGCTCTATGGCGTGGAGTGTAAGTATTATTCCGCGCGCCCCGCGGCGGATCATGCGACCTTTGAAATCGAGGGCTGCGAGAAGATCTACGCCGTCGGCGACGGCGCCGGCTTTACGCGTTCGCTCTCCCATGCGGCGGCCCATGGCCTTTACGTCGCGGACCGAATTGCCGGAGCATGACCCGAAAAGACAAAAACAAACCGCCTGCCGATGGATTTCGGCGGGCGGTTTTGCATCGCTGCGTTATTTCGGCCGATCGGAAAGTCCCAGAATGTAGTCGGTCGTCACGTCGTAAAAGCGCGCGAGGCAGATCAGGACGTCCGTCGGGATGTCGCGCTGCCCCAACTCGTAGTTGCTGTAGACCTGCTGGGAACAATGGAGGATTTCGGCGAGCTGGCGCTGCGTCAGGTCGCGATCCTCCCGCAGATCGCGGATGCGCTGATACATGGCCGAATTCCTCCCTTCCGCTGAAATTATGATACCCTGTACAGGTTTTTGTATTGACGTTTACTGCAAAATGCGGTAAATTGAAAATGTGGCTGCCCTGTACAGAGTTTTGTATGAGGGATCTGCGAAAATACAATTGTGATCCATGAAACAAAGAGGAGGGGAAACAATGGCAAAACTGTTGAAAACGCAGCGCATTCCACTGAAAAACAATCCCGCTGTCAACGAAGACATGATCCAGAAGTTTATTTTTGACGACCCGAGCGTGTTGGGGCTGGGGGAACTGGAACCGATCCGCCGTGAAAAGGTACAGCCTTCGGGCGGGCGGCTGGATCTTCTCCTCGGCGATGCGGATGGAACGCGGTATGAAGTGGAGATACAACTCGGTTCCACCGACCCGAGCCACATCATCCGCACGATCGAATATTGGGATGCCGAGCGGAAACGGTACCCCAATTACGATCATTGCGCCGTGATCGTCGCAGAGGAGATCACAGGCCGCTTTATGAACGTGATCCAACTGTTTAACGGGGCCATACCTCTGATTGCGCTGCAGGTTTCCGCCTATCGGACAGGCGACGATCTTTCCCTGTTCTTTACAAAGGTACTGGAGCGCGTGGAATACGGATCCAACGAAGAGGACCAGGCCGAGCCCACGGACCGCGCCTATTGGGAAAAGAGAAGTTCCCCGAAGATCATGAAGGCAATCGAGCAGATCGGCGCCGATTTGCAACGTGTGATTCCGGGATATACGCTCAATTACAATAAGTTCTATATCGGTTCCGCAAAGGATGGGATCTCCCGCAATTTTGTTGCGTTTCGTCCCAAAAAAGAATGGTTTTATTTCATTGTCCGTGGGGAAGAAAGCGAAGAACTGGTGAGAAAAATCGAAGAAGCAGGGCTGTATGTTTCCTTCTTTGCCCGGTGGAAGGAATATCGCATCCGTCTCCACGGATACGAAGAGTATCAAAAGCACAAAGAACTTTTCGATGTGCTTGTAATGGATTCCATGGCCTATTTGGGAGTGGAATAGTGATCGAATGGAAGGAAACCCATCGAATATAAATTATAGGAGGTCAAAATCATGAACAGCCAGCAGATTCAGCGAGAGATTGACAGCGCCCACAGAGAGATCGACAACTATCGCCGGCAGTACGACAGCGAAAAGCGCAGTTACGACGGCATCATGCGGCAAGCGCAGCAGTCTCAAAGAAAACTCGACGACATCCAGAAACGGATGAGCGAAAAGCAGCGGCGCGTCGATCAGTTGATGCGCGATCTGCAGCAGGAACTGCAGCGTGAACAGCGCAGGTAATTGATGCAAGGGAACCCCGCCTTTACCGAGGCGGGGTTCCTTTTCTCTTGCGCCGTTTGCCGTTCGCTTTTATAATAAAAACAAACGAAAGGAGGTCCCGCATGCGCACCCTCACATTCTCCATCGACGAAGCCGCGGCGGGGCAGACCGTCGAGGCCTTCCTGCTGCGAAACGGGGTATCAAAGCGGCTGCTTGTCAAACTCAAGCAGACGGCGGACGGCCTCGTGCTCGACGGCGTCCGCGCACGCTCCACGGCCGTGCTCGCGGCGGGGCAAATGCTCGCCGTCACGCCGCCGCAGCGTAGAGAGGGGGAGACCCGCGTTCCCATCCTTTACGAGGACGACGACCTGCTCGCCGTCGACAAGCCTGCGGGGTTGCCGTGTCACCGATCGGGCGGGCATGTGCACGATACGCTCGAACAGTGTGTTGCGCTGCGGCCCCTGCGCGCCGTCGGGCGCCTCGCTAAGGACACGAGCGGCCTGCTTGTGCTGGCGAAGCACCAACTGGCTGCCGCGCGCCTGCACGGCAGGATCGAAAAGACTTACCTCGCCGTCGTTTCGGGCGGGTTGCCGCAGGCGCGGGGCGCGATCGAACTGCCGCTGCTGCGGGAACGTCCTTACGAGCCGCGCCAGATCGCCGACCCCGCAGGGATGCCCGCCCGCACCCGCTACCGCGTCGTCTGGGCGGGGAAGGGGCGCACGGCCGTGTTCTGTGCGCTGCCGACGGGGCGCATGCATCAGATCCGCGCGCATTTCGCGGCGATCGGTCATCCGCTGTTGGGCGATGCCCTTTACGGCGGGGACTGCGACTGCATCGGCCGGCAGGCGCTGCATTGCCTGCGCGCCGCGTTTACCCAGCCGGCGAGCGGGGAGGCGCTCGATCTGTTTTGCCCGCCTCCGCAGGACTTGCTGGCCCTGCTGCCGCAGGAGGTGCGGGATCGTCTGACCGCGCCGTCTTGCAGGGAGGAAAGCGAGCCGTGATTGCCGCGGCCCGATTTTTCCCCACCCGATTGCGGAATTTGCACAAACTCCGGTTTTCGGTGTGTGCAGAGGGAAAACAAATGTGTCTGATATACCTACAAATGCTTTTGATGGAAGGACACTCGAGCGGATTCATCCACAAATACTATGCAAAATGAATGAAAATCAAAGCCTCGCTTGTAATTTTTCACTACATTTAGTATACTATCTACCATGGAAGGAAGATCCTTCCCAAGTTTGAAAATGGAGGAACATGCACCATGAAAAAGATTCTTTCCGTCGTTCTTTGTGCCGCGCTTGTTCTGGGCCTTGCCGCCTGCGGCGGCAGCGCCTCCTCGAGCGCAGCGCCCGCATCGAGCGCGGCTCCCGCCTCTTCGGCCGCCCCCGCCCCCGCCGGCGAAAAAGTCGTTCGCATCGGCGTGTTTGAGCCGCAGACCGGCGACAACGGCGCCGGCGGCAAGCAGGAGATCCTCGGCATGCAGTACGGCAACTATGTGGCGCCCACTGTCGAAATCGGCGGCGAGACCTACCAGGTCCAGCTTGAGATCGTCGACAACCGCACCACCGCTGAAAACGGCCCCTCCGCTGCTGCGGAACTGATGAACCGCGATGTCTCCGTCGTTCTCGGCTCCTACGGCTCGGGCGTCTCGATGGCCGGTGGCGCCGTCTTCCAGGAAGCGGGCGTGCCCGCGATCGGCGTCACCTGCACCAACCCGCAGGTCACCTCGGACTGCGACGTCTACTTCCGCATCTGTTTCCTGGATCCGTTCCAGGGCACCGTTCTGGCGAACTACGCGTATAAGGAACTCGGCGTTACCACCGCTTATACGCTGGCGATGCTCGGCAGCGACTACGACCAGGGCCTCGTCTATTACTTCTCCGAGGCGTTCAAGGCGCTCGGCGGCACCGTGATCTCGGAGGACTTCCCTGAGGGCAGCGCGAACTTTGTCTCCTATATCAACAACGCCAAGGCGGCGAACGCGGGCGTCATCATGGCCCCCGTTTCCACCAACTACGCGCAGCTGATCATCGAAGCCGCCGCTGCGCAGGGCTTTGAGGGCGAGTTGCTCGGCTCCGACACCTGGGACAACAACATGGTCGTCGAGTCCGCAAAGGGCAAAAATGTCTCCCTGAAGATCACCACCTTCTATCAGGAGGGCGGCAACGCCGAGTTTGATAACGGCATCAAGGATTGGATCAACGCCAACGCCGACGCCAAGACCAACAACGGCGGCAACGATATGGTTTCCGCTGTCACCGCGATGGGCTACGATGCGTACTTCACCGCGCTCGAGGCGCTCAAGGCCGCCGGTTCCACCGATCCCGCCGCCGTTCTCGCCGCTCTGCCGGGCGTGAAGTACGAGGGCGTTTCCGGTGCGATCGAATTTGACGAGATCGGCGACGCCAAGCGCGACGCCGCGTATATCAAGACCGCCAACACCGAGACCGGAGAGTGGGAATTCGTCGCGATCCAGGGCGTGGGCTGATCGAAAAGCGTTTTGCCCGCAAGGGCGTTTCGGAAACTTGGTGGGACCGTTTCGGTCTCACCAAGTTTTGCCCGTTTGGGCGAAGAGAGCCGTGCCCCCGTCGTCTGGGAGACGACGGGAGTTCGGCCGTCTTCGCCCGGTCCGCAAGAGGGCGCAAGGCCGCCTTCTGTCTTTTGCGGGCGGTCCCGGGACCGCCCATCCATTCGCAAGGAGGGTCTTTATGCAGGGATTGATTCCCTATATCATCGCAGGGATTTCCGCCGGCGGCCAGTATGCGCTGATCGCGATCGGCTACACGCTCGTCTACGGGATCCTGCGCCTGATCAACTTTGCCCACGGCGACGTGTTTATGGTGGCGGGCCTCGTGATGGTCTACACAACGTCCACGCTGCCGATGGCGATCGCGATCCCGCTGGTGCTGATCTCTACCTCGCTGCTCGGCTTTGTCATCGAGCGTGCGGCCTACAAGCCGCTGCGCACGGCGCCGCGCATGTCGCTGATGATTTCCGCCATCGGCGTGAGTTATCTGATCCAGAACCTTGCGTTCTATCTGACGGGCGGCCTGCCGCAGTCGGTGCGCAAACCGATCCCGTGGATTTCCGATCCCATCACGATCTTCGGCGCCTCCACCAAGCGCGTCACGGTCATCACGCCGGTGCTCACGGTGCTGCTCGTCGTCGGGCTTGTGTCGCTGATCCAGCGCACGCGCATCGGCATGGCCATGCGCGCCGCCGCAAAGGATTTCCAGACGGCGCAGCTTATGGGCATCAAGATCAATTCCGTCATCTCGTTCACGTTTGTGATCGGTTCGTTCCTTGCGGCCGTCGGTTCGATGCTCTATTTCACCAATTACCCGACCGTTTCGATCACCTCGGGCGGCATGCCGGGCCTCAAGGCGTTTGTCGCCGCGGTGTTCGGCGGCATCGGCTCGATCCCGGGCGCGGTCGTCGGCGCGTTTTTGATCGGTTTGAGCGAGGAACTGATCAAGGGTGCGGGCTACTCCACATTTTCCGATGCGTTTACCTTTGCGCTGCTGATCCTTGTGCTGTGCGTGAAACCGACGGGCATCTTCGGCGAAAAGGTCACGGATAAGGTGTAAGGGGGGCGGCGCAGATGAAAAAGAAAGAAACCGTTCTCGTCGCGATCATCCTCCTGCTGGTGCTGATCGGCACGATCGTTCTCGATGCGGCGCTGCCGAGTTACCATATCGCCATCAAAGTCGTCAAAAAAGCGACGGTCTATTCGCTCGTGGCCGTTTCGATGAACCTGCTCAACGGCTTCACGGGGCTCTTTTCGCTGGGACAGGCGGGCTTTATGCTGCTCGGCGCCTATTCCTACGCCGTGCTCTGCATCCCCGTCGCCAAGCGCGCGGGCGTGTATCAGCAGTATAACGGCGGTATCGTGCAGTTTTCGCTGCCGGAGATCTTCTCCAATCTGTTCGGGCAAACGGTCGGAACGACCGTCGGCATGCTGCTCGCACTGCTGTTCGGCGGGCTGCTGGCGGCGGTGTTCGCCTATCTGATCGGCCTGCCGGTGCTGCGCCTGAAATCGGATTATCTCGCCATCGCCACGCTCGGCTTTGCGGAGATCCTGCGCGCGTTTTTCCAGTGGCGCGCGCTCGGCCCGATCACCAACGGCTCGAACCTGCTCAAAAACTACCCGGATTTTTCCCACGCGACCTCCTACATCATCCTTGGGGGGCTGCTGATCGCCGTGATCGTGCTGCTGGTCCATTCCACCTACGGCCGCGCGTTCATCGCCATCCGCGACGACGAGATCGCCGCGGAGGCCATGGGCATCAATCTCGCCCATCACAAGCGGCTCGCGTTCGTCATCAGTTCGTTCTTTGCGGGCGTCGGCGGCGGCATGCTGGCGATGTATATGGGCGCGGTCCAGGCGCTTTCCTTCAAGAGCGCGATGACCTACGAGATCCTGCTGATCGTCGTGATCGGCGGCATCGGTTCGATCACCGGCTCGATTTTGACGAGTTTCCTGTATATCGCGAGCGTCGAGTGGCTGCTGCGCGGCCTTGATTCGGGCAAATTCCTCGGCATCAGCGCGCCCGCGATCTTCAAGAACGGCTTCCGCATGGCGGTCGTCTCGGTCATCATCATGGTCGTCGTGCTCTTCTTCCGCAAGGGCATCATGGGCGATCGGGAACTGCCCGATCTGATCCGCCGCCGCGCAAAGAGAGGGGGCGGCGCCTCGTGAGCGAAAACCTGCTGAAAGCCGAGAATTTGACGATGCAGTTCGGCGGCGTCGTCGCCGTCGACAACCTGAGCCTCGAGGTCAACGTCGGGGAGATCGTGGCGCTGATCGGCCCGAACGGCGCGGGGAAAACGACCGCCTTCAACGCCATCACGGGCGTCTATGAACCGACGAACGGACGCGTCACCTTCGACGGCCAGGTGATTGTCTGCAACCACCCGCAGGGCCGCATGAAGCGCTCCTATAAAGGCGAATGCGCCGAAACCTACGTGCATGAGCGCGTTTTGAACCCCACGCCGGATCAGATCACCAAGCGCGGAATGGCCCGCACATTCCAGAACATCCGCCTGTGGAAATCTCAGACCGTTTTTGACAACGTGCTGATCGCAAAGCACATGCTCTCGACGAGCAATGTACTGACCGCTACATTTCGGCTCAACCGGCGGGAAGAGGAGAAGCAGCGTTCCGAGGTGCTCGACCTGCTCAAACTCGTCGGCCTCGACGACGTGCGCGACGAACTGGCCACGAACCTGCCCTACGGCCGCCAGCGCCGGCTGGAGATCGCCCGCGCGCTTGCGACGAATCCGAAACTGCTGCTGCTCGATGAGCCTGCCGCGGGCATGAACCCGCAGGAAACGCTCGAACTGGCTGAATTCATCCGCTCGATCCGCAGCGAACTGGGTCTTACGGTCTTTATGATCGAGCACCACATGGACATGGTGATGCGCATTTCCGACCGCATCTATGTGCTCGATTTCGGCAAATTGATCGCGCAGGGCATCCCGAGCGAGATCCAGGCCAATCCGCGCGTGATCGACGCGTATCTGGGGGTGAGCGACGATGCTTAAGATCGAGAACCTGCATGTTTCCTACGGCGGCATCCGCGCACTGCGCGGCATCAGCCTCGAGGTGCCGGACGGCAAGATCGTCACGCTCATCGGCGCGAACGGCGCGGGAAAATCCACGACGCTGCAGACAGTCTGCGGCCTTGTCCGGGCCGCGGAGGGCACGATCAACTACGACGGGCAGAATCTCACGAATTACCCGACTGACCGCATCATTTCGGCGGGTATCGCCCTCGTGCCGGAGGGACGCCGTGTCTTTGCGGATCTTACCGTGCTCGAAAACCTGCGCATCGGCGCCTACCTGCGCCGCGACCGCGAGGAGATCGCCCAAGACCTCGAGTGGGTGTATTCGCTGTTCCCGCGCCTGCAGGAGCGCAGTTGGCAGCCCGCGGGCACGCTTTCGGGCGGCGAGCAGCAGATGCTGGCCGTCGGCCGCGCGCTGATGAACCGCCCCAAACTGCTGATGATGGATGAGCCTTCCCTCGGCTTGGCGCCGATCGTCGTGCAGGACATTTTCAAGATCATCCGTGAGATCAACCGCCAGGGCGTCACGATCCTGCTGATCGAGCAAAACGCCAATATGGCGCTCAAAACAGCGGATTACGCCTATGTGCTCGAAACGGGCGTCATCACGATGGAGGGCCCGGGGCGGGAACTGCTGACCGACGAGCGCATCCGGAAAGCCTACCTTGGCGCGTGATCCCGGATCCATTCCAAAGGCGGCGGGGAAAAACCATGGCGCTTTGTGCCGCGCCGGAACCGCCGCGGTATGATGGACGCAGAAAAACGACGGCCGATGCAAGACGGCCGAAACCGCACCCGGGAGGGGATCGGCATGAACTCGCTGCGGCGATCTGTTACTCTGCTTTTGGCGCTGGCGCTCTGCGCCTGCCTGCTGTCCGCGACGGCCCTCGCCCTTGAGGAACCGCCTGCCGCAGGATCTTCGGAAGAGGGACGTATCGTCGACGGGCGATGGGTCCCGGCGTTTCGTTATCTCCATGATCCGATGGAGAACCCAAAGGCTGCCACAGAGATCGTCCGCAATCCGGGCGCGGTCTTTGGATACTCGCCGAACCCTGATTCCGTGCGGCTTGGCGTCTATGCGGACGCCATCGACTGGTCGGATGACGCGGCCGTCGCCGCCGCGCGGGCGGAACGCGCCGCCTACCATGCGAAGAACGCGCAACTGTATGCGATGATCGAGCAAATGAAGGCCGCCGGCAGCGGCACGGAGGAGATCGCGCGGGCCGTCAGCCGGCGTCGCAACGAGTTGCGGCTCGAGTCCTACGACAACGACCCGAACGGTCTTGCTCTTCTGAAAAAGAGCAACCTGCAGACCTATGGAAACGAGGAGGGCCCCACGGCGGAATCTCTGTTTGAAAAATACGGCTCGTGGGAGATCGTTCTCGAAAAGGCGCTCAGCAGCAACGCGGGCATGGACGCCTGCCTCGGCTTTTACGACGAACTGTATCCCACCTACGCGATTTCCGCGCGGCCAAACCCCTCCACCGGCGCCGCGAGGCCCTGAGGGTGCAACCTGCGATCGGGCGGTCGGCGTTTCCGGCCGCCTTCGTCTTTTCAGAACCGCAAAATCGTGCTACAATATTCCCATCGACGAAACGGAGGGAACCGCTATGAAACCGCGCATCAACCGCGAGCAGTTGGTGGAACAGTCGGTGATGGGCCGCATCCACCACCCGACCGTCTGGCACGGGAGTCACTTCAAGCTCATTCACGACGGGACGAGCGTCGTGCTGCCGAGCGTCGGCGGGATCACCTACAACGTCAAACTCGGCGACAGCGTCTATGCGATGAACTGCGACCACGTGGAGCCGGGCGTCAGCCTGCAGAACCCCGACCGCGGCGAGAACGACGCTGTGGTGGCGCTTTCCTGCGTGGGGAACGAGGCGCGCGTCGTCTCGGGCGACGCGAAGGGTGCGAGGGGATACGTAACGGGCTTTCACGGCGGCATCGACCACACGCTGCTGTGGTTTGCGCCGGCCGATCTCGAGCGGATGCTCCCGGGCGACGCGGTCCTGATCCGCGCCGTGGGCGAGGGCATGCGGATCGAAGGCTTTCCCGCGGTGCACTGCACCAACCTTTCCCCGATGCTGTTCGACTGCATGGGCATCGAGGCGGAAAACGGCGTGCTGCGCGTGCCGGTCGCAGCGGTCGTGCCGCCGCATCTGATGGGCGCGGGGCAGGGCGAAGGCTCCGGCTACACCGGCGATTACGATATCATGACCGCCGATCGCGGCGAGATCGAGCGCTGCGGCCTCGACCGCCTGCGCTACGGCGACCTTGTGCTGCTGCAGGACTGCGACAACACCTATGGCCGCGGCTTTCTGCGCGGGGCGGTCTCGGTGGGCGTGGTCGTCCACTCCGACGCGGGCATGATGGGGCACGGCCCGGGGGTGACGACGCTGCTGACCTGCAAGCGCCCGCAGATCGAGGGCGTGCTCGACCCGCACGCCAATCTGGCGGAGTATTGGAACCTCGGCTGAGCCGTTTTTGCCGGGGTGCCAACTTGACAAATTCCCCGGCCGTGGTACAATATGCCATGAAAACTTCCATCCTCTTCAAGTGTTCTGCGGCACCCCCGCAGGAAGAATAGACAATCGGGTGAGAATCCCGAACGGTACCGCCGCTGTGAGCGCGGAGCGCGGGCTCGTTGAGGAACCCTCGGCCACTGGGCAACCGGGAAGGCAGAGCCCGACGCGTGAGGAATCGCTGTGTTCCTCGTTTGTGCGAGTCAGAAGACCTGCTTGAAGAGCCTCTTTTTCCACGGGATCATGGGCAAAAGAGTTGTTTTGCTGCGGAAAAACGGCCGCGGCGGCCCGCTTGGGCTGCCGCGGCGTTTTGTTTTCGGCAGGCCGGGACTGCGGATCGGTCCCCGCCGCCTTTCTCGGGGTGATGCAGGATGCAAACGCTTCACATGAAAAAACTTTTGCGCTATCTTCTTGTCCTCGTCGGGCTGCTGCTGCTGGTGGCGGTTGGGATCGTCGTCAGCGTCAACAGCGGCACGATCGACATCTCGCCGCTCGATGTGTTTCGCATCATCTTCCTGCATGCCTACGAGGGCACGCTCGATTCCGACGTCATCTGGAAGATCCGCCTTCCGCGCCTGCTGACGGCGGCGGTGCTGGGCGGCGCGCTCTCCGTCTCCGGCTTTCTGCTGCAGACGTTCTTCCGCAACCCGATCGCGGGCCCGTTTGTTCTGGGCATCTCCTCGGGGGCGAAGATGTGCGTCGGTTTGGTGATGATCTTTGTTGTCGGCGCTTACGGCCAGATCCCCTCGTGGGGAATGATCGTCGCCGCCGTGGCGGGCTCGATGCTCATCACGGGGTTCGTGCTGCTGTTTGCGCGCCGCGCGAAGAATATGTCGATGCTGCTTGTGATCGGCATCATGATCGGCTATATCTGCAGCGCCATCACGGATTTCGCCATCGCCTTTGCCAAGGACCATGAGATCGCCAACCTCACCACGTGGTCGATGGGCAGTTTTTCGGGCGCAGGATGGAAAAACCTCGGCATCATCTGCGTCGTCGTGGGTGTCGCGTTCGTGTGCGCGATGCTGATCTCCAAACCGATGGATGCCTACCAACTCGGCGAGGGTTACGCCAAGAGCATGGGGATCAACATCCCGCTGTTCCGGCTGGCGCTGATCGTGCTTTCGAGCGTGCTTTCCGCGTGCGTCACGGCGTTCGCGGGCCCGATCTCGTTCGTCGGCATCGCGGTGCCGCAGATCGCAAAATTCCTCATGAAGACCTCAAAGCCCGTCGTCATCATTCCGACGACGTTCCTGTGCGGCTCGGTCTTCTGCATCTTCTGCGATCTGATCGCGCGCACCGCCTTTGCGCCGACGGAACTTTCGATCGGCACGGTGACGTCGTTTTTCGGCGCGCCGATCGTGATCTCTCTGCTCGTCAAGCGCAGCAGGCGCGCAGGATAAGGGGGGCGGCGGCATGTATTTTGAAACGAAGGATCTCGCCGTCGGCTATGGCGGGAAAGCGCTGATCTCGCAGATCAACATCCGTGTGGAGCGCGGGCGCATCCTGACGCTGATCGGCCCGAACGGCGCGGGAAAATCGACGATCCTCAAGACGATCACCCGCCACCTGCAGGAGATCGCGGGCGTCGTGACGATCGAGAACAGCAACATCCTGCGCTGGAGCGGCAAGGAACTTGCAAAGCGCCTCTCCGTGATGCTGACGGAACGCATCGACCCCGAACTGATGACCTGCCGCCAGGTGACGGCGATGGGCCGCTACCCTTACACCAACCATTTCGGTATGCTTACCGCACAGGACGAGGCGATCGTGGACGAGGCGCTCGGCATGGTCCGCGCGCTCGATCTGGGGGAGCGCCCGTTCTCCGACATCAGCGACGGGCAGCGCCAGCGCATTCTGCTCGCGCGCGCCATCTGCCAGCAGCCGGAGATCATCGTGCTCGATGAGCCGACTTCCTACCTCGATATCCGCCACAAGATCGAACTGCTCGATATCCTGCGCCGCATGGCGCGCGACAAGAACGTCGCGGTTGTCATGTCGCTGCACGAACTCGATCTGGCGGCCAAGGTGTCCGACGAGGTCATCTGCGTCAAGGGGGACCGGATCGCACTCTACGGCACGCCGGAGCAGATCTTCTCCGATGAGAACATCAACACCCTCTATGAGTTGCGGGAGGGCTCCTTCAACGCGCTGCTGGGCAGCGTGGAACTCTCTGCCCCCGAGGGGGAGGCGGAGGTGTTCGTGCTCGCGGGCGCAGGATACGGCATCCCGATCTTCCGCCGCCTGCAGAAGCAGCGGCGCGCGTTCTCGACGGGCATCCTGTTCACGAATGACGTGGATTATCAGGTCGCCCGCACGCTGGCGGCCGAACTGGTGGCCGTGCCAGCGTTTTCCGAGATCGGGGAGGACGCAGTCGCGCGGGCGAAAGCCTGCATCGACCGCGCCGCCTGTGTGATCGAGGCGGGAACGCCGGTCGGCCGGCAAAACGCCTGTTTTGCGCAACTGCTGGAATATGCGGCGCAGCGGGGAAAGCCGATCCAGAGCGGAAAGGCGTTTCAGGATCGCGCAGAGGGATGAGACCATGACGGTAAAGGCCGGACGGAGCGTGTTTCCGTCCGGCCTCTCCGCTTTTTGGGGACGCCGCACCAGATCGCCGCGATCGGCGCGCAGAGGATCCCGTAGATGAAGCCCCGCGCGGCCAGCGCGGACGCTCCGTCCGCAGACATCGGCAGAAGATCCGCGGCCTGCGCCGCGGCGAGCGCGAAGGCGAGCGGCAGCAGAATGTCGCGGCCGACGTGCACGGCGGGCGAAAGCCGTGCAAACAGCCACAGCAGGCTCAAAGCCAGGTTCAGCAGTTTCGCCGCGAGTACGGAGGCAACGAGCCCCGCCGCCCCGAAGCGCGGGATCAGCAGCCGCACGAGCAGCAGGGAAAAGGACGCGTCGAGAACGGCGCTCACCGTTGCATGCACGGGCCGGTCGATGCTGCGCAGGATGCCGTCCGTCACGAGGTCGAGGTAGGAGAACAGGATGAGCGGCGCGAAGAGGCGCAGCAGATCGCCCGCTCCGCCGTTCTGGAAGAGCGTCTGCGCGAGGTCTTCGGAGAAGCGCCGCACAAAGGCGAAACAAACGATCGAAAACAAAACGGATGCGCGCAGCAATCGGCCCGAGAGCGCGGTCACGCGCCGCCGGTCGCCGCGCGCATAGGCTTCGGTCAGCGTTGGAACCGCCGCGACGGAAAGCGAGGCCAGCACCGCCGAGGGGAAAAACAGGATCGGGTAGACGACGCCGCCCACGGTTCCGTAGAGGGTGAGCGCATCGGCGCGCGAAAGACCCCACAGCACGAGCATCGCGGGGATCCAAACCTCCTGCAGCGAGCGCAGCCCCGAGCCGAGCAGCGCGCTTGCGCCGTAGGGGAGTACGATGCGCAGAAACGGGCGGACCTGCGGCACATACTGCTTCTCGCCGCGGTCGGCCGGCAGGAACCAGAGCGCGAGCGCAAACGAAAACCATTCCGCAGCGGCCGTCGCCGAGGCGAGGATCGCCGCCGCCGCGTAACCGTCCGCCACGTTCAGAAAGCGCATCGCCGCCGCGACGAACCCGATCGAAAACACCTGCTCCGCCGTTTGAAGAACGGAGAGGCGCAGCAGCCTGCCCTTCGCGGTGTAATAGCCGTAAAGAACGTTGGTGACGGCCAGAAACGGCAGCGCGGCGGCGGTGCGGCGCAATGCTGGCGCCAGCAGGGGCTCGCCGAGCAGGCGCGCGGCGATCTTTCCCGAAAAAACATAGGAGGCCGCGCCCGCCAGCAGGCCGAGGGAGAGCGCCCACAGCGCGCAGAACCGAACGGCACGGCGGCAGCCGCTTCCTTCGGCGGCGGCCCGCGCGCAGAATTGCGTCGTCACCAGGCGCATCCCCGCGCAGCAGAGCGTGCAGGCGAAGCCGTAGGCCACGGCGGACAACTGCGAGAGCCCGAGGGCCTGCGCCCCGATGCGCCGCGTGAGCCAAAGGCTGTAGACGAGCCCGACGGCGCGCATCCAAAACGCGGCTGCCGAGAGGATCAAAGTCTCCTTCGCCAGTTTTCCGATCGCCATTCTGCTTCCTCCCGCCCGCGTCAAAACCGCCGCCCCGGGCGCGCTCTCGCGCCGCCGTTTGTTCAGATATATGGAAGGATCGCAGGACAATAGACCGAACGATGTAAAGTGGAATACCTTTCCACGAGAAAAGACGGGCTTTGACCTGTGCGCCGCACTTGATAGCGGCGTTGTTTTGTGGTATACTACACAACTAAGACGATCGCCGCTTTCTGCGCTTGCGGCGGGAACGGGAGGATGCTATGACCACTGTGATCCGCAGAAAACAGCTTGCCGAGGGCGTGGGTTTCTCGGTGCTGCGCGATCCGAAATTTAAGATCAACCGCCTGTCGGTGAATTTTGTCGTGCCGCTTTCGGAAGAGACCGCTTCCGATCATGCGATGCTTTCGCTTTTGCTGCGCAAAGGCTGCCGCAGTTGCCCGGATTTTATCGACCTCAACCGCAAACTCGATTGGCTCTACGGCGCCTCTCTTGCGACCGACGTGCTCAAACTCGGCGCGAACCAGATCATCACGTTCTCAATTGCCACGATCGACGACCGTTTCACCCTCGGCGGGGAGAGGCTCGTGCGCGAGAGCGCCGCGCTGCTGCGCAGCCTGCTGCTTGAACCGCTGATCGAAGCGGGCGCCTTTGCCGAGGCAGGCTTTGAGATCGAGCGGCAGTTCCTGATCGACACGATCGAGGCCGAGATCAACGACAAGCGCGCGTGGGCCGCCGCCGAATGCGCCCGCCTGATGGGCCGCGGCGACCCGGCCTCGCTGCGCAAATACGGTTCGCTCGAGGGCGCGCGAAAAACGACGCCGCGCTCCGCTGCCGCAGCCTGGCGCACGATGATCGATGCGGCGCGCATCGAGATCTTTTTCACGGGGAGCGGCGACCCGGGCGCCGCGGAGGAGGTTTTTTCCGACGCGTTCGCGCCCCGCGCCGCCTGCGGTTACCTGCCGCCGCGCATCGTGCCGCGGGCCGAAGCCGTGCAGGAAAAGACGGACCGCCTCGAGATCGTGCAGTCGAAACTGGTGTTCGGTTTTCGCACGGGCGAGCGTCCCGTGCTGGCCGAACAGAGCGCGATCCGCCTGGCTACGGCGATCCTCGGCGGAACGCCGAGTTCCAAACTGTTCCTCAACGTGCGCGAAAAACGTTCGCTCTGCTATTACTGCGCCGCGCGCTACAACCGCACCAACGCCGTGATGATGATCGACTCCGGCGTGGAGCACCGCAACGTCGGGGCCGCCCGCGAGGCGATCCTGCGGGAACTGGAAGACCTGCGGCGCGGTGATTTTGACGACGATACGATGGAATCCACCCGCCTGCAGATGGTCAATGCCCTGCGCAGCGTTTCGGATTCCGCTGGCGCGATCGAGGACTGGTACCTCACGCGCGTGCTGCTCGGCGAGGCCTCCGATCCGCAGCAGGAGATCAAGGCGCTGCAGCGTACCGGGCGAGAGGAAATCGTCGCAGCGGCGCAGCAGATCACGCTCGATACCGTCTATTTGCTGACCGCGAAAGAAGGAGGTGCGGCGAAATGATCACCGAAATCGTCACAGGCGGGCGCATCGGAGAACAGTACACCCGCATCGAGCATCCGAGCGGGCTGGTGCTGATGCTGTGCCCGATGCAGGGCTTTTCCGGCGCGTATGCGATGTTTGCGGCGCGCTGCGGTTCGATCGACGACAGTTTCCGCGTAAAAGCGGATGAGCCGTTCACGATCGTCCCCGCCGGCATCGCACATTTTCTCGAGCACAAACTGTTCGAGAGCGAGGAGGGCGACGCCTTCGAGCAATACGCAAAAACCGGCGCCAACGCGAACGCCTACACGTCCTTCGACCGCACGGCCTATCTGTTCGGCTGTACCGACCGGTTTGAAGAGTCGCTCGAGATCCTGCTCAACCTCGTCACGCATCCCTATTTCACCCCGCAGACTGTTGAGAAGGAGCAGGGCATCATCGGGCAGGAGATCCGCATGTACGACGACAGCCCCGACTGGCGCGTATTTTTCAACCTGCTGTGCGCGCTTTATCACAACCATCCGCTGCACACCGACATCGCGGGTACGGTCGAGTCGATCCGCGAGATCACGGCGGACCTGCTTTATACCTGCCACGGCGCGTTCTACAACCTCAACAACATGGTGCTGGCCGTTGCGGGAAACTTTGAGATCGACGCGGTTGTGCGCGCCTGCGACAAGATCCTCAAGCCCGCCGATCCCGTCACGGTTGAGACGAAACCCGTCGGGGAGCCGCCGACGGTCGTGCAGCGCCGCATCGAGCAGACGCTCGAGGTCGCCGCGCCTCTGTTTGAGATCGGCTTTAAGGGCGTGCCGGGTTCCTACCGCGAAAACCTGCTCGCGCAGGTGACGGGGGAGATCGTCGGCGATCTGCTCGTCGGCGAATCGTCGCCGCTCTACCACGAACTGTACGAGGCGGGCCTGATCAACTCCACGTTCGACAGCGAGGTGCTCGCGGGGCCGAACTACCTCGCGTGCCTGTTTTCGGGCGAATCGCACGACCCCGATGCAGTGTTCGAGCGCATCCTTGCGGGCGCGCGCCGCCTGCAGGAGGTCGGTATCGCACCCGAGGACTTCGAGCGCGCCCGCCGCGCCGTTTACGGGCGCTATATCGGCATCTACGGCGGCATCGAATCGACGGCCGGCCTGTTGATGCTCGCAAAACTCGCGGATTTCAACGCCTATGCGCTGCTCGATGCGATCGCGCAGTTGACCCTCAACGATGCGCAGGCGTTCCTGCGGGAAAACTTCGATCCCGAGCGCGCCGCGCTTTCCGTGATCCGGGGGGAGGATGCGTCATGACGAATCCGATTTCGTTCCCCGGCCTCGGCTGGTCGTTCGTCATCAACCGCGTGGCGCTGCGCATCGGCCCGCTCACGGTGTACTGGTATGGGCTGATCGCAACGCTCGGCATCGTGCTCGGCATCCTCTATGCCGTGCGCCGCGGAAAAACCTATGGGATCCATCCCGACCGCATGCTCGATATCACGATGTATTCGGTAGCGGTGGGCGTGCTCGGCGCGCGCGTCTACTATGTCGCTTTTACCTGGGACTACTACCGCGTCCATCCCGGCGAGATCCTGCGCATCTGGGAGGGCGGCCTCGGTTTCTACGGCGGCGCGATCGCCGGCGTCCTGTTCGCGTATCTGCTCTGCCGCATCTGGAAGATCCGCGCGCTGCGCGCGACCGATTTCGGCCTCACGGGCCTTCTGCTCGGCCAGTCGGTCGGGCGCTGGGGCAACTTTGTCAATGTGGAAGCATTCGGCGACTACGACACGGGGCTGCTGCGCATGGTCAGCCCGCGCATCGACGAGTACTTCCACGCCAATCCTACGCGCCTGCCGGGGTTTTCGGCGGAGGAAGTCCTCTCGATGAACGAGATCCCCGTCCATCCCACCTTCTTCTACGAGTCGATGTGGCTGCTGCTCGGTTTCGCCCTGCTGGCGTGGTATACGAAACGCCGCCGTTTTGACGGTGAACTGTCGCTGCTGTATCTGTTCTGGAACGGCCTCGGCCGTTTCTGGATCGAGGGGCACCGCACCGACAGCCTGATGCTCGGCCCTCTGCGCGTTTCGCAGGGGCTCGCCGCGGTGCTCGTCGTCGTTTCGGCGGTGCTGCTGTTGCTGCTGGGGCGCCGTTTCCGTGCGGGAACGCTGCCCGATTGGATGCGGCTCGATACCTGGCCGCCAGAGGAAGAGCCTGCCGCGCAGACGCCCGAGGCCGCCGGACCGGCAAACGAGGGGACGCTGCAGGCCGAAGAAATGCCCGAGGTGCCGGATGAGTTTTCACAAGGGGGAGAAGAGGATGGAGGAGAAGCGGATTTTGGAGACGGAGAAGCGGATTGACGGAAAGGCGATCGCCGAAGCCCTGCGTGGAGAACTGCGCGGGCAAATCGCGCAGATGAAGGAGCAGGGGGTGACGCCCGGGCTCGCCGTTTTGCTCGTCGGGGACGATCCCGCGTCGCATACCTATGCCCACAGCAAGCGCACGGCCTGCGAGGCGCTCGGCGTGTATTCGGAGGAACATTTCCTGCCCGCGAGCGCGACGCAGGAAGAGGTGCTCGAACAGATCGCGCGCCTCAACGCGGACGAGCGGATCGACGGCGTCCTCATCGAGATGCCGATGCCGCAGCACATCGACGCCGCGGCGGTGCTTGGGGCGCTCGCGCCCGAAAAAGACGTGGACTGCTGCACGCCTGTCAATATCGGCAAAGTGTTCATGGGAACCTATGATTATGCGCCCTGCACGCCATCGGGCTGCATGGAACTGCTCGACCGCAGCGGGGTGGAACTCAAGGGGAAGAACTGCGTTGTGATCGGGCGCAGCAATTTTGTCGGCAAGCCGATGGCGATGCTGCTGATGGAGCGCCACGCCACCGTGACGATCTGCCACTCGCGCACCGTCGGTCTTGCGGAGATCACGCGGCGGGCGGACGTGATCGTTTCCGCGGTGGGGAAGGCCCGCTTCCTCACGGCCGATATGGTCGGAGAAGGCGCGGTGGTGATCGACGTGGGCACCAACCGCGACGAAAACGGCAAACTCTGCGGGGACGTGGATTATGAGGCCGTCGCGCCCAAGGCGTCGCTTATCACGCCGGTGCCGGGGGGCGTCGGCCCGATGACGGTGACGATCCTGCTGCGCAATACCGTCCGTTCGGCGCAAAGACGGCTCAAAAAGGCTTGACAAGCCGCATTTTCTTTGTTAAAATACCATTTGCCGCGTGTATCCGGCTTATGAAGTGTGTCCATGACACCGCCGGAATGCAGCGAGACTGAAAAAAGCAGGTGTTTTATGTACGCAGTATTTGAGACCGGCGGCAAGCAATATCGCGTGAGCGAGGGCGACGTGGTCTACGTCGAAAAACTCAGCGTTGAGCCGGAAGCAACCGTCGAGTTCGACAACGTGCTCGTCGTCGGCAAGGACGACGGCGTTGTGATCGGCACCCCCGCCGTTGCGGGCGCCAAGGTCGTCGCCAAAGCGATCAAAAACGGCAAAGGCAAGAAGATTACGGTCTTTACGTATCGTCCGAAGAAGGACTCCAAGCGCAAAATGGGCCACAGACAGCCCTACACCAAGCTGGAGATCACCGCGATCAACGCGTGACGGACTGTAACAGGAAATTGGGAGGTGCAGCGAAATGGCACATAAGAAAGGCGTAGGCTCTACCAAGAACGGACGCGATTCCGAATCCAAGCGCCTCGGCGTCAAGCGCGCCGACGGGCAGCATGTTCTGGCCGGCAACATTCTCGTCCGCCAGAGAGGGACCCACATCCATCCCGGCGAGAACGTCGGCATCGGCTCTGACGATACGCTCTTCGCGCTGGTCGACGGAACGCTCCGCTTCGAGCGTCTCGGCAAGGACCGCAAGAAGGCGTCGGTTTATCCGAAGAACTGATCGTAAGATCCCGAGCTGTCACCGGCTCGGGATTTTTTCATCGTGCCGAAATGAGGTGACCGTTATGTTTGTCGATCGCGCGGAGATCCGCGTGCGCGGGGGAAAAGGGGGCGACGGCTGCGTCGCATTCCACCGCGAGAAATACGTTTCCGCGGGCGGCCCCGACGGCGGGGACGGCGGCAGGGGCGGCAACGTGGTGTTCGTCGCGGATACGAACAAAACGACCCTGATGGAATTCAAATACAAAACGAAGTATTATGCGCCCGACGGGCATCCGGGGCAGAACAACCACTGCACCGGAAAATCGGCGGAGGATCTCGTGATCCGTGTGCCGCTCGGCACCGTAGTGCGCGAAAAGGAATCGGGGCGCGTGCTCGCCGATCTCTCGGACGACGCGCCCGTTGTGATCGCGCGCGGCGGAAACGGCGGCTGGGGCAACGTCCATTTCGCTACGCCGACGCGTCAGATCCCGCGCTTTGCGAAGCCGGGCCTGCCGGGCGAGGAGTTCGACCTGCTGCTCGAACTCAAACTGCTGGCGGACGTGGGCCTCGTCGGTTTCCCGAATGTGGGGAAATCGACGCTCATCTCCGCCGTGAGCGCGGCGCGCCCCAAGATCGCCAACTATCCCTTCACCACGCTCGTCCCCACGCTCGGCGTCGTGCAGTACAAGCAGGACAAAAGTTTTGTGATGGCCGACATCCCGGGGCTGATCGAGGGCGCGAGCGAGGGCGTGGGCCTCGGGCACGAGTTCCTGCGCCATGTGGAGCGCTGCCGTCTGATCGTGCACGTCGTCGATGTGGCGGGCAGCGAGGGGCGCGACCCGGTCGAGGATTTCGACCTCATCAACCGCGAACTCAAGGCGTTTTCCGAGGAACTGGGCGAACGGCCGATGATCGTGGCCGCCAACAAGAGCGATCTGGCGAATGAGGCGCAGGTCGAGTCCTTCTGCGGCGAGATGCGCCGCCGCGGCTATGAGGTGTTTGCGATCTCCGCCGCCGGCCGGCAGGGCCTGCAGCCTCTGCTGGATGCGGTTGCCCGCCGGCTCGATACGCTGCCGCCGGTGCGGCGCTATGAACCGGAGCCGGCGCCCGAGGCGCCTTCTCTGCGGGAGGGGCGCGGATTCGAGATCCGAAAGGAAAACGGCGTCTATGTGATCGAGGCCGACTGGCTCGCGCGCATCCTCTACGGCGCCGATATGGACGACTACGAGTCCCTGCAGTATTTCCAGCGCGTGCTGCGCTCCAGCGGCATCATCGATCGCCTTGAGGAGATGGGCGTGCAGGAAAACGACACCATTGAGATCGACGGATTCCGGTTTGAATACGTCCGATGAAAAGGGGGAAGGCCCTTTGTTTGAAAACGCCTTCGCGCCCGATTTGCGGCGCGTCAACCCGGTCACGTTCGCTTTTTTGGGCGACAGCGTCTACGAATTGCTCGCGCGCGAGGAGATGATCCGCCGCCACACGAGCCTTTCGCCCGGAAAACTCCATCGCCTCACGGTGGAACTGGTCTGCGCAACGGCGCAGGCAAGGGCTTTTGAGGCGATTGAGCCGCTGCTGACCGAGGAGGAGCGCGCCGTCTGCCGGCGCGGCCGCAACACCACCGCCGTGACGCCGCCGAAGCACACCGATGCGGCCGATTACCGCGCCGCAACGGGGCTTGAGGCGTTGTTTGGCTGGCTTTATCTCAACGGAGAGACGCAGCGGATCCGTCTGCTGTTCGATACGATTTTATCCGAGGCGCAAGCCGGAGAACCTGGAAAGGAAGTGTGAAATGCAGATCACGCGCGCGCAGGTCAAACAGGAAGGTCTCAACACCGTTTACGATCTGATCGCATCGTTCGGATGGATGGTCGGCGTCAGCCTGTTTGCCGCGCCCAACGGTATCGCGCCGGGCGGAATCTGGGGCATCTCGGTGCTGCTCAACTACCTGTTTCGCCTGCCGATCGGTACAATGAGCCTTTTGTTCAACGTGCCGCTGCTGATTTTGGCCTATCGCGTCCTCGGGCGCACGTTCGTGGTCCGCACGCTGCGCACGCTGCTGTGCTACACGATCCTCACAGACGTGATTTTTGCCAATCCTTCGATGATCTACCGGGGCGACCCGCTGCTGGCGGCGCTCTACGGCGGCATCTTCAGCGGGGCGGGTACGGCGCTCATCTTCATGCACGGCAGCACGAGCGGCGGGACGGACATCGTCAACCGCCTGATCCAGCGCAAATATCCCCATCTCTCCGCGGGCCAGATCTCGATGGTGCTCAACGCCGTCGTCATGTGTTTGGCGGCGATTGTCTATCGCAACATCAACGCGGCGCTCTATGGGCTGATCTACAGTTTCTCCTCGAGCCGCGTCATGGATACGATCCTCAACGGCATCGATATGGGAAAGTGCGTCCTCGTCGTCACCCGGCGCCCGCAGGAGATCTCGCGGCATATCATTGAGGAACTGCACCGCAGCGCGACGATTCTCGACGGAAAGGGCGCCTATCTGCAGGACGAGGTTTCCGTGCTCATGTGCGTGGTGCGAAAACCGCAGTTCTACCGCCTGAAGAAGTTTGTTGCGCAGTGCGATCCCGGCGCGTTCGTAGTCATCACCGACGCGACGCAGATCATCGGGCGCGGTTTCCGGCCGATTGACGCATAAAAACATCCCCCGCTTTGCATAGATGCGGCAAAACTGCGGCATACTAGGGTCAAAGCGAGGTGAAAACAATGCGTATGGATCCGAAAAACGAACGCGATTCCCAGACTTCCAAGAAGAACGGCTCTTCCGAGAACAAGAAGAACGGTTCCTCCGAAAACAGAACGAACATGGGCTCCGGCGAAAACTGCAAGTAACCGCCGCAAAAAGCGCCTGCACGATTTGTGCAGGCGCTTTTGACAGGCCATGGCGGGAAAAAACGCTCAAGCAGCCTCCCGCAGCGCGATGATGCGGATCATCGGCGTAGAGGGCCGCTCATTGAGATACCGCGCAAAATCGACCGTCATCTCGGGATTGCGTTCGTTCACGTTCAAAAAGCGGTACGTATCCCCCGAAAGCCGCAGATAACAGACGAAGTGCGGCTCCATTCCTTCCCAGTAGCGCAGGATGCCGCCGCGCGACGCCGTCCCCAGCCGCAGGGCTGCCTCGCGCCCGCGCCCGAGGGAAAAGACAAGCCCGTGGGCGGCCAACGTCTTGCGCATCAGCGACATCGGCGTGCCCCGCATCCCGCGGTAGGAGAGTTTTTCATTCATTTCCCGGTGGACCTGCTCGGGCGTGATGCTCGCGTCGAACACGTGCAGCAGGTTGTAGACGGCGATCCAGCCGCAGCCGTTGAGATCGGAACCGAATGCGCCGTAGGGGAATCCGCCCGCGTATTTCTGGCGGACGATATACCCGTCTTCGGAAAAAAGCCTGTTGGTTTCGCTCACTGCCGGCACCGTCCTCTCCATGTCGATTTTACATCGTCCGCCGCCGTTTGGCAAGCGCCGCGCCTGATAATTCCCGCCGCTTTTGTCAACACTATAAAAAACACGAGGGGAGGGCGGGACATGGCGGGACCGGACGGCTGCGCGCGGGATCCGGCGGGCGGCTACGAACACGATACGGCGCTTCTGGATCGGGCGCTGCGCATCGACGCGAGTTTTGACCTCGCCACGCGCGATCTGCTGCTTGACGGGCGGCGCGCGCGGCTGTACTTTGTCGAGGGGTTCGTCAGAAGCGAGACGCTGCTGCGCATCTGCGGCGCGCTTTTGCGCGCGCGGGCGGAGGAACTGGAAGAATGCGGCGACCTCAACGCGTTTGCCCGGCGTTTTATCGCGCACGCGGAGATCGAGACGGTCGTCGATGCAAACGACGCCGTTGTGAAGATCCTCGCGGGGAAAACGGCGCTGCTGGTCGAGGGCTTTTCCGGCGCGCTGCTCATCGACGCGCGCGAATACCCGGTGCGCGCGATGCAGGAGCCGGAGAACGACCGCGTCCTGCGCGGCGCGCGCGACAGTTTTTCCGAGACGCTCCTGTTCAATACCGCGCTCATCCGCAGGCACGTCCGCGATCCGCGCCTCACGATCGAGCACCATACCGTGGGGAGCGTCTCGCAGACGGACGTTGCGATCGCATATCTGTGCGGGCGCGCCGATGCGGGAGCCGTCGCGCGGCTGCGGGAGCGGATCGAAGGGCTCTCCGTCCGGTCGCTGACGATGGGTCAGGAGAGCCTCTCCGAAGCGCTGATCGGGAAGGGGGCGTACAACCCGTTCCCAAAAGTGCGCTACACCGAGCGTCCGGATATGGCGGCGGCGACGATCAACGAGGGGCGCATCCTCGTGCTTGTGGACGCGTCGCCCTCCGCGCTGATCCTGCCGACGGGCTTTTTCGATTTCTTTCAGTCGACGAACGATTACAACTTCCCGCCGCTCGTTGGGACGTACCTGCGCCTGACGCGATTTTTGATCTATTTTTTCACGCTGCTGCTGATCCCTACGTGGTTTCTGCTCGTCAGCAACCCGCAGTGGGCGGTCTCGCAGCACGATTTTATCCGCATCGAGGAGCAAAACGAACTGCCGATGATCGTGCAGTTGCTGCTGATCGAACTCATCATCGACTGTTTGCGGCAGGCCTCGCTCAACACGCCGGCGTCGTTGGGCGGATCGTTTTCCACCGTGGCGGCGCTCATTCTGGGCGAGTTCGCCGTGCGCGCACGTTGGTTCGTGCCGGAGGTACTGCTGTATATGGGGTTTGTGGCAGTGGCCAACTTCGCGCAGCCGAGTTTTGAACTCGGCTACGCGTTCAAACTCTGCCGAATCCTGCTCAACGTTCTGGTTGCCCTGTTCAACGTATGGGGTTATCTCGGCGGGATCGCGCTTCTGTTGTTTCTGCTTGCGACAACACCGACGGTCACCCGGGACAGTTACCTGTACCCGCTCGTACCGTTCGACGGGGAACGCCTGAGCCGTTTGCTGTTGCGCAGACGGTTTCACCGCGATAATTCGTGAAAAAAGATGTTGCGTTTTGTCTTTGAAACGTGCATACTGGTTACAAAAGAATCCCGCCGTTGACAGAGGAGTGTGCACAATGAGACATCAAACGAAAAATTTGACGATGGCCGCCGTGTTTCTGGCGATCGGGCTGCTGCTGCCGAGCATCACCGGCCATATCCAGCAAATCGGCAACATGCTTTTGCCGATGCATCTTCCCGTGATGCTCTGCGGGCTCGTGTGCGGGCCGGTATGGGGCGCGGCCGTCGGCTTCGTCACGCCGCTTTTGCGCAGTTTTCTGTTCGGCATGCCGCCGTTCTATCCCACGGCGTTCGCCATGGCGTTTGAATTGCTGACCTACGGCCTTGTGATCGGGTTCCTTTATCAGCGCTCGCGCTGGAAGTGCATCCGCGCCGTGTTCCGCTCTCTGGTGGCGGCGATGATCGCAGGACGCCTCGTTTGGGGAGTGGTTCGCGTCATCCAGACCGGTGTCGCGGGTTCGGCGTTCACGTGGCAGATGTTCCTTGCGGGCGCGCTGCTCAACGCGATTCCGGGCATCGTGATCCAGTTGATCCTGGTTCCGACGATCATGGTCGCGCTCGGCCGCGCGAAACTGATCCCCGAGTTGGAAAAAGACCCGAACGGCGTGAACGAGGGGTAAAAAACCGCGGGCGCCGCATGCGCGCCGTCAAATCCGCACAAAAACAGAGGGGCGAGCGATCTGGCTCACCCCTCTGTTTTGCTTCGTTCATTTCCAGCGCTTCAATTGCGAAAGTTGGCGGTCGAACTGTTCGCGGCGTTCTTCATCCGGCGCCTGCTCGGGATTCGGCATGTGGGACACGAGAAAATCCAGCAGGGAATCTTTCGATTCATAGGCGAATCGTCCGTCCGCATAGCACCACTTGCAGTAGTCTTCCTGAAAACTGCCGTCCGGCTCGCGGCTGATCCAATCGTCCTCGCGCAGGGGCATCCCGCAGCATTGGCAAAAGAGTAGGCGCGGGGAGCCGAGAAGCGTGTTGATGGAGATGTCGAACTCGCGCGACAGCAGTTTCAGCGTGTCCGAATTGGGCTGCGTTTCTCCCGTTTCCCAGCGGCTGACGGCCTGCCGCGTGACCATCACGCGCTCGGCCAGTTGCTCCTGCGTCAGGTCGTGCCGCTCGCGCAGGTCTTTGAGAATCTCCCGAATTTCCATGGCAATTCCTCCCGAACTGTGGTGTCTCCAGTTTAGCAGTCCGGCGCGATTTGCGCAAGCAACGCGCAGTTGCGCAAAATCTTCTGCCCGCCCGGATCGGGATGGACATACTTTCGTCCGGATCAAAGATAGATCCGCTTGACGCGCGGCAGCAGCATCGCCGTCAGCCCGCAGCCCTCGTCGTTCGCATAAGCGGCGACCTCCTGCGCGGGCAGGACGTTTCGGCCCGTCTCGTCGGCGCCGAAGAGCGTTGTCTCGTCGCCGATCTCGCAGGGGATGTCGGTGACGTCGATATAGGCCTGATCCATGCAGAGATCCAGCAGGGGGGCGCGCTTTCCGCGCACCAGCACGGGGGCGTGCGCGCGCACAAGGTCGTGCCGAAGACCGTCGGCGTAGCCGACGCCGATCATGGCGATCCGGCCGTCGCGGTCGAGCGTGTGTCCCTCGCCGTAGCCGAAGCGCTCGCCGGCCGCCAATGGCCGCACGCAGGTGAGATAGGCGCGCCACGAGGCGACCTCTTTGACGATCCCTGTCGGTGCGGTCGGGCTGTCGAAAAACAGGCGGCGGCCGAGGCGTACCGCGTCAAAGTTCGCATTGGGGAACCATTCGCTGGCGGCGCTGTTGCTCATATGGCGCAATCCCGGCTCTATTCCGGCGCGCCGGACCTGCCGCAGCGCCCCCAGATAGAGATCCCGCTGGATGCGGGCGCGCTCGCTTCCGATCGTTTCCGCGTCGGCAAAGTGGGAATACGTGCCCGTGACGCGCACCGCGTCGCGGTTTTGCAGCGCCTCGCGCAGCAGCGCTCCCAGTTCTTCTCCCGGCTGCACGCCGAGGCGGTGCAGGCCCGTGTCGATCGCGATGTGGATGCCGGCCGTTTTTTGCTGGCGGCGCGCCTCCTGCGCCAGACGGGGAATCAGCCCCGTGCGCCCGACGGCGAGGGTGAGATCGTTGCGCACGGCGGCCTCGCACTGGCTGGGGAGCGCCCCCGCAAAAATGAGGATCGGCTGCCGGATGCCGCCGCTGCGCAGTTCGATCCCCTCCGAGAGATGCGCGACCGCGAGGAAGGGAATCCGGATCGCATCCGTGATGCATTTCGCCATCGGCAGAAGGCCGAGGCCGAAAGCATCCCCTTTCAAAACGGGGATGATCCCGCACTTGCCGAAATGGGACGCCAGCGCCCGTGCGTTTTCCGCGGCCGCATAGCGGTCGATGTAGAGACAGGAATGATAGATTGGATCCCGCATCCGCGTGTCCCTCCTTATGCACGATATGGACCAATTATACACAGATTTGCCTTTTTTTGCAACCGCGGGCAAAAAACACCCGTTTTCCACCGAAATCTTCGTCGCTTTTTCAGAAAAAACAGTATAAATATACCTTGACAATGCATATTTATTGAAATATAATGGATTACAGTCCCAATCATGACAACCGCATCCAATTAAAAGGAGAGAAAATGTTATGAAAAAGTTGATGGCATTGTTGCTTGCCTGCGCCATGCTGTTGGCGCTGAGCGCCTGCGGCGGCAGCGCGTCTTCCGCTGCGCCCGCTTCGAGCGCGGCTCCCGCCTCTAGCGCCGCGTCCGAACCCGTGTCCGAAGAGGATGGCCCCGCCCCTGCGAAATTGCTGCTCGGCACATCCGCCGACTATCCGCCCTTCGAGTTCATCTATCTCGATGCCAACGGCGCCCAGCAGTATGCCGGCATCGATATTTCCCTCGGCAAGAAACTGGCGGAGGACTTGGGAGCGGAACTCGAAGTTGTCAACATGAGTTTCGATAACCTGATGGCCTCCCTGCAGAAGGGCGAGATCGATTTCGTCCTCGCCGCCATTGAAGAGACGCCTGAGCGCGCGGCTGTCGCCGATTTCTCCGATCCTTATTATACCGATCTGCCTGCGATGATCCTTGTCAAGAAGGGCAACGAGGGGAACTACGCCTCGATGGCCGATTTCAGCGGCAAGACTGTCGGCGCGCAGTCCGGCACGACAAAGGCCGACATCGTCACCGGCGAGATGGCCGGCGCCACGCCGCTGCTGCTGACCACCGTGACCGACCTTGTCAACAACCTTGTCTATGATAAGTGCGATGCGATCGTGCTCGACGGCGCCGTCGCCACGCAGTATGCTGCGACCAACGACGACCTCGTGATCCTCGAGAGCGTCCCGCTCGGCGAGGCGCTGCCGTTTAGGGTCTGCGTGCAGAAGAACGATCCTTCCGATCTGCTCGGCAGTTTCAACCAGACGATCGCGGCGATCCTTGCCGACGGCACGATGGATTCCTTTATCGCTGAGGCAGACGCGCTCTCCGATCAGGCGATCGAGTAAAACGAAACAGAGTTGAAAAAGCGTGCAGAGCCGCCGCGGCAGGCGGCTTTGCACGTTTGCGTAAAACGAGGTGAAGCCGATGGCGCAATGGTGGAGTTCGCTGTTCACGGGGATGAATCCGTCCTCTTTCTTTAACTTTTCTTTTTTGCCGAAATATGCGACGTTTTTCACCCGCGGCATTTTCTACACGCTGCTGCTGTCGGTGATCTCGGTCGCGCTGGCCGTTTTGCCGGCGCTGCTGCTCGCGCTGATGCGCCTGAGCAAAAGCCGCGTGATCCGCTCGATTTCCGGCGCCTACATCGCGGTGTTTCGCTCCACACCGCTTCTTGTGCAACTTTCGATCGTCTACTTCGGCGTGTTCAACGCGATCCGCCTGCCCAATACGCAGATCTTCGGCTTCATCAAACTTTCGATGTTCATCCCGGGCGTCGTAGCGCTTGCGCTCAACAGCGCAGCCTATGTGGCGGAGATCTTTCGCGGCGGAATCCTGGCCGTCGACGCGGGTCAGAACGAGGCCGCCCGCAGTTTGGGGCTTTCCTCCTGGCAGGCGATGTCGCTTGTTGTGCTGCCGCAGGCGATCAAAAATATGCTGCCCGCGATCGCAAACGAGGTCATCACCATGGTGAAGGAGTCCTCGATCTGCTCCACGCTCGGCATGATGGAACTGATGTGGGGAGCCAAGACCGTCGGCGCGACGACATATATCACGCTTGCGCCCTACGTGCTGGCGGCGATCATCTATTTCTGCATCAACTATCCGGCAGGAAAAGCGATCGAAGCGATCGAAAGGAGGATGCGCCGTGGCGACAAGCACTGATTTGATCCGCGTCGAGCATCTGACGAAGGAATACAACGGCGGCAAGGTCGTCGCTCTGCGCGATTGCAGCCTCACGGTGACGAAGGGGGAAGTCGTCGCCATGATCGGCCCCTCCGGTTCGGGAAAGTCGACGCTGCTGCGCAGCCTCAACCTCCTGGAGACGCCGACTTCCGGCGCGGTCTACTTCGAGGGGACGAACCTGGCCGATCCGAGCGTCGATATCGACCTGCACCGCCGCCGGATGGGGATGGTGTTCCAGCATTTCAACCTCTTTCCGCATAAGACCGTGCTGCAGAACATCACGATGGCACCTGTAAAGTTAAAGACTCTTACACCAAAGGAAGCCGATGATAAAGCCAAAGAATTGTTGTCCCGCATCGGCCTTCTGGACAAAGCGGGGGAGTATCCCGCGATGCTTTCCGGCGGCCAGAAGCAGCGGATCGCGATCATCCGCGCGCTCGCAATGAACCCCGATGTGATGCTGTTTGACGAGCCGACGAGCGCGCTTGACCCCGAAATGGTCGGAGAGGTGCTCGATCTGATGAAGGATCTGGCCCGCGGCGGGATGACGATGGTCGTCGTCACGCACGAGATGGGGTTTGCCCGCGAGGTTGCGAGCCGCGTCCTCTTTATGGCGGACGGCGCGATCCGCGAGGAGGGGTCACCTGCGGAATTGTTCGACCACCCGAAGGATCCGCGCCTGCAGGACTTCCTCTCCAAAGTGCTCTGATCCAGATTTGCAGGGACGCCCGGCAGGGCGTCCTTTTTTTGCCCGCATTGCGGCGGAAATTCCGGAAAAAGGTTGTCTTTTATCCGATCCTTCTTTATAATAGAGAAAATCGGTATAACGGAAACAATCGACGATTGCTTTTGCAGATACGGGACGGAAAGGAATACATGCCGTGAAGATTATTGTTGCGGGTGACGGGAAGGTCGGCGCGGCGCTGACGCGCCAACTGACGGCCGAGGGTCACGATCTGACTGTGGTGGACGTCAAGAATCACGTGCTGGAAGCCAGCATCGAAAATTACGATGTGATGGCCGTACAGGGCAACTGCGCCTCCATGGGGGTGCTGCGGCAGGCCGGCGCACAGGAGGCCGATCTGCTCGTTGCGGTCACCAATGCCGACGAAGTGAACCTTCTCTGCTGCGCGACGGCGCATTACATCAATCCGCAGATCCATACGATCGCGCGCATCCGCACGCCGGACTATGCCGAACAGGGCTACGCCATGCGGGATATGTTCGCGCTTTCGCTCGCGGTCAATCCCGAGCGGCGCGCCGCTACGGAAATCGAGCGTCTGCTCAAATACCCGGGCTTTCTCAAGCGCGATACGTTTGCGAAAGGCCGCGCCGAGATTGTGGAACTGCGCGTGGACCCGGGCAGCAAACTGACGAATATCCCCCTGCGGGAACTCAACGACATCGTGAAATGCCGCGTGCTGGTCTGCGCCGTGCTGCGCAACGGCAAAGCGGTCGCACCGGCAGGCAATTTCGTTTTGCGGGAGGGCGACCGCCTGTTCGTCACCGCGCCGACGGACGACCTCGCCACGCTGCTCAAGAACCTCGGCATCATCACCCGCCGCGTCGGCCGCGTGATCGTGTGCGGAGGCGGGCGCATCAGTTACTATCTGGCGCACCGGCTTCTCAAAAGCGGCATCCGCGTGCAGATCATCGAACAGGATCGCGAACGCTGCGTTTCTCTGGCCTCGCTTCTGCCCGATGCAAGCGTCATCTGCGGCGATGCGCGCGATCAGGTCCTGCTCGACAGCGAGGGGATCGACACCTGCGACGCGCTCGTGACGCTGACGGGCCTCGACGAACTCAACATCCTGCTCTCCATCTATGCGCAGGACCGCGGCGTGCCGCAGGTGATCACCAAAGTGGGCCGCAGCGAGACGTTGAGTTTTCACGACCGCCTGCCGCTCGGCAGTGTCGTCTGCCCGAAGGATCTTTGCAGCAGCGTGATCGTGCGCTATGTGCGCGCGATGCAGAACCAGACCGGCGCCGCCGTGGCCGTCCACTCGATCGCGGACGGGCAACTCGAGGCGCTGGAGTTCCATGTGGACGAGACGACGATGCACTGCGGCGAACCGCTCCGGGCGATCCCGCTGCGCGAAAACGTGCTGGTCGCCTGCATTTCCCACGGCACGAAGATCGAGATCCCGAACGGCGATTCCTCCTTTGAAAAAGGCGATGCGTTGATCGTGGTGACGACCGAAGAGGCCGCCCCCCGGCAGCTCAACGACATTTTTGCATGACGGGGGCGCTCTATGAACTATAAAATGATGGGGCGCTTTGTCGCCCAGATGCTGGCCGTCGAGGCCGTGTTCCTCCTGCCGCCGATCCTGATCGCGGCTATCGAGGGCGATGTGCCGACGCTCTATGCGTTTTTGTTCGGCCTGGTGGTCGCCCTTGTGCTGATGGGCATGCTGTTTGTGCTCTGCAAAGGCGCGAAGAGCGGCTTCTATGCGAAAGAGGGATTTACCTGCGTGGGCGTGGGCTGGGTCGTGCTCAGCCTTGTGGGTTGCCTCCCGTTTTGGATCTCCGGGCAGATCCCGCGCTTTATCGACGCGTTTTTCGAGATCGTCTCCGGTTTTACGACGACGGGCGCGTCGATCCTGCCGGAAGTGGAAAGCCTGCCGCATGCGATCCTCTACTGGCGCAGTTTCAGCCACTGGCTGGGCGGAATGGGCGTGCTGGTGTTCCTGCTTGCGATCATGCCCGGCAGCGGCTTCATGCTGCACCTGATGCGCGCGGAGAGCCCGGGCCCCAACGTCGGCAAACTGGTGCCGAAGATGCGCCAGACGGCGGGCATCCTCTATCTGATGTATATCCTGCTCACCGTGCTCGATATCCTGTTCCTGTTGCTCGGCCGCATGCCGCTGTTCGATGCGGTCTGCACCGCTTTCGGAACGGCGGGAACCGGAGGCTTCGGCATCCACAACGACAGCATCGCCGGATACAGCCCGTATCTGCAAAACGTCTGCACGGTCTTCATGCTGCTGTTCGGCGTCAATTTCAGTTGCTATTATCTGCTGCTCCTGCGGCAGTTCCGCAGCGTGTTCCGCGATGAGGAACTGCGCCTCTATTTCGGCGTCTATTTCGTCTCGGTCGGCCTCATCGTGTGGAATCTGCGCGGCTTCTACGCCACGCTGGGGGAGACGGTCCGCCATGCGGCGTTCCAGGTTGCCACGATCCTCACGACGACCGGCTATGCCACGACCGATTTCGACCTCTGGCCGAGTTTTTCCAAGGCGATCCTGCTGTTTTTGATGATCGTCGGCGCCTGCGCGGGCAGCACCGGCGGCGGTATCAAGTGCGTGCGCGTGATGCTGCTGTTCAAGAGCCTGCGCCGCAATGTGCGCAAGGTGATGCGCCCGAAGCAGGTGCAGGTCGTGCGCACCAACGGCCAGACCGTCGCCGAGGAGATCCTCGACAACACGAACGCCTATCTGGTGGCCTATGTAGCGATCCTGATCGTCAGTTTTATCCTCATTTCCCGGGACGGACTCTCCACGGGCACGAACGTTTCGGCCGTGCTCGCGTGCTTCAACAACATCGGCCCGGGCCTCGAGCAAGTCGGCCCCACCTGCAACTACGCGATGTACAGCGATATTTCCAAACTGGTTCTGATTATCGATATGCTGGCCGGCCGCCTCGAGATCTTCCCGATCCTGGCGCTGTTTTCGCGTACGACGTGGACAAGGCGATAAATTTTTGGTTGACTTTTTTTCGATCTTACGGTATAATATCGCCACCTGATGAAAGGGAGTAGCTTGCGGCCTTTGCCGTGGCATTTGGCGTCATGACGGCCCTTCGGCCCGCCGATGTCTGAAAAGGCGAGACTTTTATCGCGGCTTTGCTGCGGTAAAAGTCTTTTTTTGCAGCCGCGGGAAGGGGAGCGCTGCCGCCTGAGAGGAGGAAAACGATGCAAGGACTGCTGGAATACGTGCGGATGGTCACATGGCAGGAAGTTGTGATGTGGCTCATCGGCGGCCTGCTGATCTGGCTTGCGATCAAAAAGGAAATGGAGCCCACGCTGCTGCTGCCGATCGGCTTCGGCGCGATCATGGTGAATCTGCCGATGTCCGGCGCCGTCACGCAGATCGAGAACGGCGTGACGGAAGTGGGCGTGCTCGATACGCTGTTCGATTTCGGCATTGCCAACGAACTGTTCCCGCTGCTGCTGTTCATCGGCATCGGCGCGATGATCGACTTTACGCCCCTGCTCACCAACCCGAAACTGATGATTTTCGGCGCGGCGGCGCAGTTCGGCATCTTCTTCACCCTCTGCATGGCGGCGCTGCTCGGCTTCTCCCTCAACGACGCCGCCTCGATCGCCATCATCGGCGCGGCGGACGGGCCCACCTCCATCTTCGTTGCAAACTATTTCAAATCGAATTACCTCGGCGCGATCATCATCGTAGCGTATTCCTATATGGCGCTCGTGCCGATCATCCAGCCGCCGGTGATCCGCCTGTGCACCACGCGCAAGGAACGCCTGATCCGCATGGATTACACGGGGACGGAGGTCTCCAAGCGCACAAAGATCGTATTCCCGATCGTCATCACGGTGATTGCGGGGCTGGTCGCCCCGAAGAGCGTTTCGCTGATCGGTTTCCTGATGTTCGGGAACCTGCTGCGGGAATGCGGCGTGCTCAACAGCCTCTCCGAAACGGCGCAGAAGGTGCTGGCGAACCTCATCACGCTGTTTTTGGGCCTGACCGTCGCCTCGAAGATGCAGGCCGACCGTTTCCTGACGCAGGAGACGCTGATGATCCTGCTGCTCGGTTTGTTCGCGTTCATCTTCGATACGGTCGGCGGCATTCTGATCGCCAAGTTCTACAACCTCTTTGCGCGGGATAAAATCAACCCGATGATCGGCGCGGCGGGCATCTCGGCGTTCCCGATGTCGGCGCGTGTCGTCCATCGCCTCGGTTTGCAGGAGGACCACGGCAACCATCTGCTCATGCACGCGATCGGCGTCAACGTATCGGGCCAACTCGCCTCCGTAATTGCGGGCGGCCTGATCCTCAAACTTTTGGGCTAAAGGGAGGGCACGAACATGAGATGGAATCCGTCCGCATTTTTGGAAGCGCTCCCGATCGCGCTGGAGGGCTGGCTCGGCGTCATTATCGTGATCGGCCTGATCGTGCTGATCGTTTACGGGTTCAATTTTTTCTTCAAAGACTGAATCCGGCCGAAAAGCGCGCCGGCAACTTTTTCAGACCGCGGCCGGATGCCGGAACAGGGGCAGGCAGGACGGCCGGGTTTGCGACAAGTAAAAACAGGCGGCCGCCGGAACCGGTTCCGGCGGCCGCCTGTTCTGTTGCGGCGGCTTGGTGCGGCATTGCGCGGGAGAAACCTGTCAAATGACCCGGAAATAGATCAAAAACGAGACTACGATACCGGCGATAAAGTAGATGGCCGCAAGCCCGGCGATCGCGTCGATAATCATCCCGGTGAAGGCGACCCAGCCGAAAAGAAACGCGATCGCTGCAACGGCAATCAGAAGGATGCAGTACTTCCACAGCGAGACGATGAGCGTTTTAGCCTCGCCGGGCGTGACGGGAAAACTGATGGGGAAGAAATCGCGTAACTTCATAACGGCATCTCCTTTTTTCCATTGGTTCCAGAATAGCGCATTTTGCCCAAAATGTCAATTTTCCGACAGCAGTTGGCCCGCAGGCAAAAAGCGGGCGGAGAGGGAACCGCCCCTCTCCGCCGGATATCAACTTTCGGTCCCGTCCGTGCGTTTGGCCGAAGGGCCGCCCGCACGGCGGAAAACACCCTGCCGAGGCGGCTCTGTTACAGGAAATGCAGACTGACGGCGACCAGGATGCCGCCGATCAGAAAGGACGCGACAGAGACCAGATGCCCCAGATACTGCCGGATGAGGATGGCGACGAAATTGAACAGGCCGATCCCGATGCAGAATGCGCCCGTCCAGCCGGGAATCAACCAGGCGTTCCCGTCCGGATTGCGCGAAAACGCAAAAAAACTGTAGGCGATGCAGGGCAGGAGCAGCGCCGCGATCCCCAGCGCAACGAGGAACCCGTATCCGACGGGGTGAGCCCGCCGGAAATCTTCATCGGATCTCGGATCAAAGTAGGCGGAAAACCCTGTCGGCGGGCCCCATTGGCGGGCCCATTTGCCTTTTTGGGAAGTTTGGGACAAAACTGCCGCCCCCTGTGGGGATCCGCTTCGTGCCCCGCGGCTCTTTTTACTCACTTGAAGTAACGATCCAGCAATCCCTTGAACGCTTTGCCGTGACGGGCTTCATCGCGGGCCATTTCATGCACGGTGTCGTGGATGGCGTCCAGGCCGAGTTCCTTGGCGCGCTTGGCGAGCTGCGTCTTGCCCATGGTGGCGCCGTTTTCGGCTTCCACGCGCATCTCGAGGTTCTTTTTGGTGGAATCGGTGACGACTTCGCCGAGCAGTTCCGCAAACTTGGCGGCGTGCTCCGCCTCTTCAAAGGCGGCCTTTTCCCAATAAAGGCCGATCTCGGGATAGCCCTCGCGGTGCGCGACGCGCGCCATCGCCAGATACATGCCGACCTCGCTGCATTCGCCCTGGAAGTTGGAGCGCAGGCCCTCGATGATCTCGGGATCGACGCCCTTGGCGACGCCGACGATGTGCTCGGCGGCCCAGGTCATCTCTTCTTTCTGCTCGATGAACTTCGAGGCGGGCGCCTTGCAGATCGGGCAGGCGAAATCGGCGGGCAGGGACTCGCCCTCGTAGACGTAGCCGCAGATGGAGCAAACAAATTTTTTCATACCAATGACCTCCGTGTTTGTTTTTTTATTCCGCGCGGCGCCTCTTGCAGACGCCGCGCCGCCTTCGTATCCGTATCATATCAATTTTGTGTGGCTCTGTCAATTCACGGTTTTTCCGACGCTGCCGAGAAGCCGTTCCACCTCCTCGCGCAATGCGGCGTTCTCCGGCCGCTCGAGCAGAGGGTCCCTGTGCAGCGCCGAAACGGCGGCCTGCTGCGCCGCCTCCAAAAGAGCGGGATCGGAGACGAGGTCGAGGCTCGGCAGGCCGTGCTGACGCAGCCCAAGCAATTCGCCGGGACCGCGCAGGCGCAAATCCTCCCGCGCGATCGCGAAGCCGTCGGTCGTGGTGCGAAGGATCTTGAGCCGTTCCCGCGCCGTTTCTCCCGCCGCGTCGGAAATCAGGATGCAGGTCGAGGGCGCGCTCCCGCGCCCGACACGCCCGCGCAGTTGGTGCAGTTGGGAAAGGCCGAAGCGCTCGGCGTTTTCGACCAGCAAAATCGCGGCGTTCGGCACATCGACGCCGACTTCGATCACGGTCGTCGCGACGAGCGCCTGGATCTCGCCCGCCGCGAAGCGCCGCATCGCATCGTCCTTTTCCGCCGGTTTGAGTTTGCCATGCAGAACGCCGACGCGGTATCCCGCCAGTTCGCCCTCCGCAAGTTCCTGCGCATAGCGGACGGCGTCGTGCAGACCGGCGGGCGTCTCCTCGCCCTCCTCGACAAGCGGGCAGACGATATAGGCCTGCAGACCCGCGTCCAGGTGCTTTCGCACATAGGCGAGCGCGCGGGCGCGCTTGTCGCTGCCGATGCAGTAGGTCGCCACGGGCGTGCGGCCCGCGGGCATCTCGTCGACAACGGAGACGTCCAGGTCGCCGTAGAGGATCAGCGTGAGCGTGCGGGGGATCGGCGTCGCGCTCATGACGAGCGTGTGGACGCGGCTGCTTTTCCCGCTGAGCGCGGCGCGCTGGGCAACGCCGAAGCGGTGCTGTTCGTCGGTCACGACAAGGCCGAGCCGGGCGAACGAAACGTCTTTCTGAAACAGCGTATGCGTACCGATGAGAAAGTCCAGTTCGCCGTTTTGCAGCGCGGCGAGCGTCTCGCGGCGCTTTGCCGCGGACATCGCGCCTGTCAGCAGTCCGATGCGGATCGAAAACGGCGCGAACAGCCGTTCAAACGTCCCGAAGTGCTGTTCGGCCAGAATCTCGGTCGGGGCCATCAGGGCGGCCTGCAGGCCGCTTTCGACGGCGCACCAGATCGCAGCGGCGGCGATCAGCGTTTTCCCGCTGCCGACGTCGCCCTGGATCAGGCGGTTCATCACGCGCCCGCTTGCAAGATCGGCGCAGATGTCAGCGACGGCGCGCCGCTGCGCCCCGGTGGGCGCATAGGGCAGGGAGGCGAACAGCGCGGCGGGGTCGACGCAGGAAAACGGTTCCGCCGTTTCCCGCGAGCGCTCCCCGCGCAGGGTCAGCATCGCCGCCGAATAAGTATAGAGGGAAGAAAAGAGGATGCGCCTGCGTCCGCGATCGGCATCCGCCAGCGTATCGGGCCGGTGCACAAGCGCAAGTGCCTGCATCAGCGGGCAGAGGTCCTGCTGTGCGGCGGCGCGGTCGCTCACGGCGTCCGTCAGCGGACCGTCCAGAAGGGAAAGAGCCGTCTGAACGTCTTTTGCGATCACGCGCGGGGAGAGGCCCGTCGTGGAAGGGTAGACCGGCAAAAAGGATCCGACGCGGTCCGCGGCGATGATCTCGGGCGCCTTCATCTCGCGGCGCAGCAGCGTCCCGCCGACAGGGCCGTAAAAATACGCCTCTTCCTCCACCTTCAACGCCGCGACGGCGTACCGCATGTTGTAGAAGGTCAGCAGCAGATCGGTCCCGTCCGCCTGCGCGCGCACATGGAAAATCGAAAAGTTTTTTCGGATGCGCTGTTCTGCGGATTTTGCCACGATCCGCGCGTGGATGAGGTGCGGCACGCCGTCGTTCGGCATGACCTCATCGAGCGGCGCGGGGATGCGCAGATCCAGGTAGGTGCGCGGCAGGTGCAGCAGCAGGGAGCGCACGGTCGTGATCTGCAATTTCCGATACAGGCCGGCCTTTTTGGGGCCGACGCCGGGCAGCATTTGGATGGGGTCCCCGCCGGTCAGGCGCATGCCGCCGCCTCCTTTCCAGAACATCGTGTCTCGCGCCGCGCGGTCGCCGGAAAATCCCGGCGGCCGTTTTCCGGTTCGATTCACGGTTATTATACCGTAAAAGCACCGCTTTGTCATGAAAATATCCGAAAAAGAGGGAGAGGGGTTGACTGACATGTTAAGATTGTGTTATTTTTATCATGGATTTTGTCAAAATTCTGCGATGCCGTTTGTAAGTATGCTATACTGAACCATCGCTTGAGAACGAAGGGATCGGATATGATCGCTCTCGATAAACTGCAAGGCCGCCTGCGGGGCACCGGGTTGCTGCTGGGGCTGGATATCGGCTCCACAACGGCCAAGATTGTGCTGCTCGACAGCGGGAAACTCCTCTATGAAAGTTACGAGCGCCATCTGTCGCTTGTGCGGCAGAAAACGCTGGAATTGATCGAGCGCGTGCAGCCGCTGATCGGCAGCCGCCAACTGCGCATCGCGGTTTCCGGCTCCGCAGGCATCGGTGTCGCCAAGGCGGCGAATATCCCCTTTGTGCAGGAGGTGTTCGCAACCGGAGAGGCGGTCCGCTGCCTTGAGGAAGGGACGGACGTCGTCATCGAACTCGGCGGCGAGGACGCCAAGATGATCTTTTTCGGCGCCGGCATCGACGAACGGATGAACGGCACCTGCGCGGGCGGCACCGGCGCGTTCATCGACCAGATGGCCGTCCAGATGGATCTGACGACCGAACAACTCGATGCGCTGAGCTTGCAGTGTGAGCGCATCTATCCCATCGCATCGCGCTGCGGCGTCTTTGCAAAGACCGATATCCAGCCGCTCCTCAACCAGGGCGCCCGCAAGGAGGATATCGCGATGAGCGTGTATCAGGCCGTCGTCGACCAGACGATCACCGGCCTGGCGCAGGGGCGGCGCATCGCGGGAAAGGTGCTCTTTTTGGGCGGACCGCTCTACTACTGTATGGGCTTGCGCAGTCGCTTTGTGGAGACGCTCGGCCTGGATGAGGAGCACGCGATCTTTCCCGAATACGGTCGGTTGGCCGTTGCGATCGGCGCGGCGATCTGCGCCGCGGGCGAGCGGCTGACCGATTGCGAGACGCTGCTGCGCGACCTGCGCGGGAGCCTGACCGCGGCCCCCGCACACAGCGCGCTCGAGCCGCTTTTTGAGAATGAAGAGGCCTACCGCGCGTTCTGCGCGCGCCATGAGAGGGCATCGGCGCCGATCGTCCCGATCGAAGCCTACCGCGGCGACGCCTATCTCGGCATCGATTGCGGCAGCACCACGACAAAACTTGTTCTCCTCACGCGGGATGCCGAGATCCTCTATTCCTACTACGATTCCAACCGCGGCGACCCCGTCGCGCTGCTGCGCGAGCAACTGCTCAAACTGCGCACGCTCTGCGGCGACCGCATCCGGATCCGAGCTTCGGCCGTGACGGGTTACGGCGAGGAACTGGTGCAGAGCGCCTTCGGCGTCGATTTCGGTCTCGTGGAGACGATCGCGCACTACACGGCGGCGCGCCACTTTGAGCCGGAGGTCGATTTCATCCTTGATATCGGCGGGCAGGACATCAAGTGCTTCCGCATCCGCGACCGCGCAATCGACAGCATCCTGCTCAACGAAGCCTGCTCTTCGGGCTGCGGCTCGTTCTTGGAGACGTTTGCGCGTTCGCTCGGCTATTCGATCGCGGATTTTGCCAAACTCGGCCTGTTCGCAGAGGCGCCCGTCGATCTCGGAACGCGCTGCACGGTGTTTATGAACTCCTCCGTCAAGCAGGCGCAGAAAGACGGCGCCACGCCGCAGGATATCTCGGCGGGGCTTTCGATGAGCGTAGTGAAGAACGCCCTGTATAAGGTGATCCGCACGCCGTCCGCCGACCTGCTGGGGGCGCATATTGTGGTGCAGGGCGGCACATTCCTCAACGACGCCGTGCTGCGCGCCTTCGAGCGCGAACTCGGCAGCGAGGTGACCCGCCCGCAGATCGCAGGGCTGATGGGCGCGTTCGGCGCGGCGCTGCACGCGCAGGAAAAGGCCGCTCTTCCGAGCACGCTGCTTTCGCTTTCCGAACTGGAGGCCTTTGAGCACACGTCGACGTCGACCGTCTGCAGCGGCTGCGGCAACCGCTGCCGACTGACGATCAACCGCTTTTCCAACGGGCGGCGTTATGTCTCCGGAAACCGCTGCGAAAAGGGGGCTGGGATCGTCTCCGGCGTGCAGGAACTGCCGAATCTGCACCGCTTCAAGCGGGCGAGGCTCGCCGCTCTCGCGCCCGAGCGCGACGGCATTGTAATCGGTCTGCCGCTTGCGCTCGGCATGTATGAACTGGCGCCGTTCTGGCACGCAATCTTCACGCGGCTCGGTTTTTGCGTGGTCACGTCTGGGCTTTCCACCCGCCGGTACTATGCGAAGGGGCAGTACAGCATCCCTTCCGATACAGCGTGCTACCCAGCCAAACTGATGCATGGGCATATCGAAACGCTGCTGGATCAGAACGTCGATGCGATCTTCTATCCTTGCCTGACCTACAACGTGGTCGAGCGGGGGAGCGATAACCACTACAACTGCCCGGTCGTGGCCTATTATGCAGAACTGCTGGCTTCCAACATGGAGTCGCTGCAAAAGACCAAGTTTCTCTATCCGTATCTCAACATCAACGATGCGCGGGAATTGGCGAAGGAACTGCAAAAATGCCTGCAGACCGCGTTTGACCGGCGCTTCACCCTTTGGGAACTCTCCGCGGCGATCCGCGCAGGCTGGGAAAGTTACCACGCCCATATGGATGCCGTCCGTGCGGAAGGAAGGCGCGCGCTCGCCTATGCGCGCAAGTACGGGCATCGGGTGATGATCCTTGCGGGAAGGCCGTATCACGTCGATCCCGAGATCGGGCACGGCATCGACCAGCTTGCCAATTCGCTCGGGTTTGTCGTCGTCAGCGAGGACAGCATCAGCGACCTTGCCGAAACGCCGGACACGGGGGTCCTCAACCAGTGGACCTACCATGCGCGGCTGTACCGTGCCGCCCGCTATGCCGCACAGCATGAGGACTGCGAACTGGTGCAGTTGGTCTCCTTTGGCTGCGGGCTCGATGCGATCACAGGCGACGAGGTGCGCGACATTCTGGCGCAGAACAATAAACTGTATACCCAGATCAAGATCGATGAGATTACCAATCTCGGCGCGGTCAAGATCCGGCTTCGCAGCCTGATCGGGGCGATGGAGGAGCGAAATGAACGAAGCAAAACGGGTTCTCTTTACAAAAGAAATGAAGCGTGATTACACGATTCTTGTCCCGACGATGCTGCCGATCCACTTCCGGCTCATCGCGGAGATCCTGCGCCTCGACGGCTTCACGGTCGAGGTGCTCGACACGAGCGGCCGCGGCGTCACGGAGAAGGGCCTGCACTATGTGCACAACGATGCGTGCTATCCGGCCATCCTTGTGATCGGGCAGTTGCTCGACGCGCTGGAGAGCGGGAAATACGACCCGAACAAGTGCGCGCTGATGCTGATGCAGACGGGCGGCGGCTGCCGTGCTTCCAACTATATATCGCTTTTGCGCAAGGCGCTCGAAAGCGCGGGATATGCCCATGTGCCGGTCATTTCTTTCAATTTCGTCGGCATCGAGAAGAACCCGGGCTTCCAACTCGGCCTTCGCACGCTCAAGCGCATGGTCTACGGCGTTTTGTACGGCGACCTGCTGATGACGATGTCGCAGCGCTGCCGCCCCTATGAGAGGTTCCCGGGCGCGACGCAGCAACTCGTGCTGCAATGGACCGATCGTCTCGTCGCTGGCATGCAGGAACGCGGAGGGCTTTCCTACCGCAAGGTGAAGGAAAACTACGCGGCGATCGTGCGCGATTTCGCGGCGCTTGAGCGCTCGAAGGAGCAGAAGGTCCGCGTTGGCATCGTGGGGGAGATCTTCGTCAAGTTTTCTCCGCTCGGCAACAATCACCTCGAGGATCTGCTGATCGCCGAAGGGGCGGAGCCTGTGATGCCCGGCTTGCTCGATTTCTGCCTCTATACCGTCTGCAACGGCATCTACGATACGAAATTGTACGGTATCCGGCGCTTTGCGGGGCTCATCAACGCCGCCGCATACCGCTTCCTGCATGCCAAGCAGCGCGATTTGATCGCCGCGATCCGCGAAAACAGCGACTTCCAGCCGATGACGGACTTTGACCGCACGCGCAGACTCGTCGACGGTTACATCGGCGTCGGCGCAAAGATGGGCGAGGGCTGGCTGCTCACGGCCGAAATGCTGGAACTGATCGAAAGCGGCACGAACAACATCGTCTGCGCGCAGCCTTTCGGCTGCTTGCCGAACCACATCGTCGGCAAAGGCGTGATGAAGCGGATCCGCGAGATGCATCCGCAGGCCAATCTGGTTGCGATCGACTACGATCCGAGCGCGACCGAGATCAACCAGGAGAACCGCATCAAACTGATGCTCGCCAACGCGGCGCGGTTGCAAGAAAAACCGGCTTCCGCCGATCAGATTTCTTGACAAACCCCGATGCAGTTGCTATACTGTTTGAGTGAGTTTGAGCCACTAGCTCAGTTGGCAGAGCATTTGACTTTTAATCAAAGGGCCTGGGGTTCGAGTCCCCAGTGGCTCACCAGATATGCTCAGGCGGTTTTTGCCGCCTGGGCATATCTCTTTTTAAACTGGGGGCTCGAAGGAGGCGCGGGAGTGAATGACAGTCCGGTGGACTGTCAGAGCCGCGCCCGACCAAGCGCCTGCAGGAGCAAAACGCCGCCTACCGTGCCTTTTCCGAAGCGAACGGTTTGAAAACCCAGCAGGACCGCCTCTCGATCGCCGGCTGGGGCCGCAGCGACGCGGCCAAGGCTACCGCAGCAGCGCGGCAGTTTACAAATACTTTGGACGACGGTATACTGAAAGCAGTCACCCCGAAAGCACTGCGGGTCACCGACGAGGCGATCAGCCGCGTCCCGCTCTATACGCCCGAGGGGTGGACGGAGAAACAAGCCGCAACTCTCCAGATCGCGCACAAAGACCTGCTTCGGCGCGTGCAGCCGAAGCCTCCCGGCACGGAGGCGTCGGCCACCTACGACACGGCCATGCAGCCGCTTCAAGAGCGGATGGGAAAAGACGCGGCGCACGCTGTGGCAATTCCCGACGCGCCGGTCCCATATCTCGCAATGCACAACCACCCCGACGGGCTGACGTTCTCTGGCGGCGACCTCGCGCTGTTCGGAAGAAGAAATCAGATGCGCTTGCTCACTGCCATCGGGAATGACGGCGGTCTATATGTTTTGGAGAAGACACGAGCATTCGACCGGCGTGCGTTTGATGCGGCTTTTTCCGATTATACGGGGGCGCACCCGGAAATGGAAAAAGGCGCCGGAGCATACGCAAAAGGAATAGCTGATTTTTTGGAAGGAGCAGGAAAGTATGGAGTCTATTATTACGCAGGAAAGGCTCGATGAAATGGAACGATGGCTGAAAGAACACCCGGACATCCCGGAGCCGGACCCTGAGATCGTTGACGACCGTAGAACCGTAGATGCGTATAATAGTGCCGTGGCGTCCATTTATCGCAGGGTTTTACGCGATCACGGCAGGCTGTGACGCCCAGAGAGGAGGCCAGCGATGAAAATAACCGATCTCGCGATCGAGGCCTTCGGCGTGCGGTTTGCGCCGACGGACGTCATCGAGCTCCGGCTCGTGGGTGGCAGCGTGGAAATCCTCGCGCACCAGGGCGACGTCTTCATGAAGGTCCCGGCCGACCGGGTGGAGTTCCTGCCACCGGAAAAGTAGTCAACTACCAGTCAAGTAAGACTTCATACATCCATCAACCAAAAGGGAACGCAGAGCAATCTGTGCTCCCTTTTTCTATGCCCGCGCCGGAGCGTAAAGGCAGGTCCGACCCCTGCCGCGGGCCCATTCACCACGCCGGAGGTTGATCCGGCTCAATCCATCACCGCTGGCGGGCGGTTAACAAATCACGGACAGGAGGATATGCACGCATGAAGAACATCATCGACATCCTCGCGGGCATCGGCATCGCCGTCCCGGAGGACAAGCAGGCGGATCTGAACAAGGCGGTCGCGGAAAACTACAAAACCGTCGCCGAGCACGAGAAGAAACTCGGCTGCCGAAAAGACAAGCCGCCCCCGAATGGAGGCGGCTGTTTTCCTATGGCTTTCAGGGCGGGGGAGCGGCCTGTCCGCTTCTCACTTCTTGTCGTAGGTGTAAAACCCCTTGCCGGTCTTGCGGCCGAGTTCGCCGGCTTCGCACTTCGCCTTGATCAATTCATATCCGGGCGGCGTCGGCTCGCCGGCCTTGATGCGATCCTGCATGGCGAGGAAGTTGAGGTCGATGCCGGTCAGATCGAGCAATTCAAATACGCCCATCGGGTGGTTGAGGCCGCCCTTGACGCCGATGTCGCAATCCTCCGGCGAGCAGACGCCCGCTTCGACGAGGCGATACGCTTCATCGCGGATCGCGGTGAGGATGCGGTTGACGACAAAGCCGCGGATCTCTTTGTTGACGCGCATCGGGGTCTTGCCGGTGGCGACCGCGAAATCATACAAGACATCCGCCGTTTCCTGCGCGGTATGCTCGCCGCGGACGACCTCGACCACCTTCATCGCAAGTGCGGGGTTGAAGTAGTGGAAGTTCGCGAGGCGGGCGGGGTTGTCGACGCAGTCCTTGAAACGGGAAGAGACCATGTAACTCGAATTGGAGGCGAAGATGCAGTCCTTGGGCGCGATCGCGTTGAGTTGCCGATAAAACGAGGACTTGATGTCGAAGTCCTCGATAATCGCTTCGATCACCAACTGCGCGCCGGCGGCGGCTTCCTCCAGCGTGGGGACGAGATGGAATTTTTCGAGGGCCGAGGCGGCCGTCTCGGCGGTCATCTTACCCTTGGCCACGCGGCCGTCGAGATAGTCTTTGGCCCAGGTGGCGACGGTTTCGAGCACGGCGGGGAAGGAATCGGTGAGATAGGTATCGTAGCCGTAGATGGCGCAGTTGAGAGCGATCTGGCGGCCCATCTGGCCCGCACCGGCGACGGCGACCTTTTTGATGTCGGAAACATTCATGGGAAAAGTCCTCCTTGATGTGGTTGCGCGGGGCCTCCCCGCGGAATGTGGGCGTTCTGCCGATCTCAAATCTTCTCGAAGGCGAGGGCCATGCCGAGCCCGCCCGCGATGCACAGCGTGGCGATGCCGTAGCGCACATCGCGCTTGCGCATCTCGTGGATCAGCGTGGTGCTGATGCGCGCGCCGGAGCAGCCGAGCGGGTGGCCCAGCGCGATCGCGCCGCCGTTGACGTTGATGATATCCCACTTATCCTCGATGCCGAGTTCTTTCATGCAGCCGAGCGTTTGCGCCGCGAAGGCCTCGTTGAGTTCCCACAGGCCGATATCGTCGATCGTCAGGCCCATCGGGGTGAGGGACTTGTGGAACAGGTTGTTGACCGCTGCGACGGGGCCAAGGCCCATCACGCGCGGATCCACGCCGCCCGCGGCGCCCGCCAGGATGCGGACCATCGGCTTAAGGCCCAGCGCTTCGGCCTTTTCCGCCGCCATGATGACGAGCGCGGAGGCGCCGTCGTTGCGTCCGGAGGCGTTGCCGGCGGTGGTCACGCCGCCCTCGAAGATGGGCTTGAGTTTCGCCATCTTCTCGAGGCTGGTGTCGCGCTTTGGGAACTCGTCGACGGCAAAGATCTTCGGGTCGCCCTTGCGCTGGGGAATTACGACGGGCACGATCTCATCGTCAAAGCGGCCGGAATCGATCGCGGCGAGGGCGCGGCGCTGGCTTTCAAATGCATAGACATCGCAGGCCTCGCGGGAGATGTTGTCCTTCACGGCGACGTTGTCCGAGGTCTGGATCATGTTGAAGGTGCCGAATTTGTCCCGCGGCTGGCTGCGGGACTGGCTCTCGATGTTCGGATCGCAGAACTGCGTGGTGCCGTTGCCGACGCCGAAGCGCGCCCCGCGGACATAGAACGGCGCGGTGCTCATGCTCTCCACGCCGCCGCACAGGATGACGTCCGAATAGTTGCACTGGATCTGCTGCAGGCCGGACAGGATCGCCTGCATGCTCGAAGCGCACTGGCGGTGCACGGTGTAAGCCGGCGTTTCGACCGGGATATCGATCATCAGGCTGGAAAGACGGGCGATGTTGGGCTGGTCTGTGGACTGCTTGACATGCCCGCAGATCACTTCGTCGATGTCCGTCTTTTGGATGCCGGCCTTGTCGATCGCGGCCTGGAGCACGGTGGCCAAAAGATCCTCCGGCTGGACGTTCTTGAGCGTGCCCCCAATGGAGCCGATCGGGGTCCGGACTGCCGATACGACGACAACTTCTCGCATATGCATTCTCCTCTTTTACATTTTTGTAAATTAAGTGCTGTTTTGAATAAGCACTTTTTTTGAAATTGACAGCGCGCAAAATCCCATTATATAGTTAAAATGAAAATAACGATAATATCAGACTCTGGAATCAAAATTTTTTGCATGACAGGAGGCGAAGGATGGAACTGACGCAGTTGCGGTATTTTCGGGAACTGGCGCGGCGCGAACACCTGACGAAAACGGCAGGGTCTCTCCGGATCACGCCGCCTTCTTTGAGCGTTTCCGTTTCCAAACTGGAGCAGGAACTCGGCGTAAAACTATTCACCCGCTGCGGGCGCAACATCCGCCTCAACGAAAATGGGCGGCTGTTTCTGGAATATGTCGATCAGGCCCTGGAAACGCTGGAGGCCGGACGAAATAAACTTGCGGCCGGCCTGCAGACAGACTGCAGCCGGATCCTGCTGGGCATTGGCACGCAGGCGCTTTGGACCAACGGCCTGCAGGCGTTTTTGGACCGTTGTCCCCAGATCTCGATTTCCCGCCGGGACTTGACGACCGACCGGATCGGCGACCGCGAAGATATGGCACAGTTCGATTTTGTGCTGGCAGGCGCCTCGGATCTCCATCCGCTCGAATGGGAGTACAGCGTGCTGGTCCCCGACGACGCGCCCGTTTTGGTGCTCAGCAAAGGCCATCCGTGGGCGGGCCGGCAGGAGATCCTGCTGGAAGAGGCGGCGGACGAGCCTTTTATCATGCCGCCGGAAAAAACCGTTTCCCGCCGCTTTGCGGATTCGCTCTGCAAGGCGGCGCACATCAGGCCGCCGATCGCCGCACAGGGGGACTGCGTGATGCGCGCGCATTTGCTGCATCGGGAGGAGCGCGCCGTCTCGATCACAACAAAACTGGGGATGGCCAGCGTGTTGTTGAGCGATCTGGACTGCATCCCGATCCGCACCGCCGTACCGCACCGGACGCAGGCGCTGTTTTGGCCGCGCGGAAAACGACTTGCTTTCCATGAGATGGCGTTCAAAGAATTTATGATCCGATACTATGGCGGGCAATCCGCTGACATGGCATAGAATCGACGCGCTTTGCGAGCCGTCTTTCCGCCGCGGGAGAGACGGCTCGCATTTTCTCATTCGATGATACTAATTATATTGCAACGCGGTAAAAATGTAAAGTGCGGTCGCAAAGAAATCTGCGGCGGCCATGTGCAGGAGGACGGCCCTTGTGACATGCCGCATTGATTCAACGGAAATTTACTTTCTGTCCATCTTTTTTCGCGGGGAGCATGCTATACTGGATTCAAAATATTCAAAACCAAACCGTTTGCAGTTTTCATGCAGGAGAAAGCGCATATGAGAGTTTGTCTGCTCAACGATTCCTTTCCGCCGACGATCGACGGCGTGAGCAATACGATCTTCAACTATGCGAAGATCATAGAAGAAAAATACGGCGACGCCATCGTTGCGACGCCGCGGTATCCGGACGTTTCCGATCACTACCCGTTCGAAGTCGTGCGTTTGCCGAGCGTCGACATCTCCTGGCTGATCGGCTATCGCGCCGGATACCCGTTCTCGCGCGAGGCCGTCAAAACGCTTGCAAAATTCAAGCCCGACCTGATCCACAGCCACTGTCCCGCATGCTCCATGTATCTTGCGAGAGAGTTGCGGGAGGTGACGGGAGCCCCGATCATTTTCACCTATCACACGAAGTTCGATCTGGAATTGCAGCGGGCGATCAAACTGAAACTGATCCGCAAGGCTGTGATCCGCGAACTGATCCGCAATGTGGAGGCCTGCGACGAGGTGTGGGCCGTCAACCGGGGCGCGGGGGAAAACCTGAAGGAACTCGGCTTTCGCGGGGAGTATCTCGTGATGCCGAACGGCGTCGATCTCAGCCGCGCGCCGGTTTGTGCGCAGGCGCTCGGCGCGCTCGACGCCCAATATGGCCTTTCCGCGGACATCCCGCTGTTTCTGTTTGTGGGGCGCATCATGTGGTACAAGGGGCTGCGGTTCATCCTCGACAGCCTGCGCGCCCTCAAGGGGGAGGGAAAGCGCTTTCACATGGTGTTCGTCGGGGACGGCCTCAACCGCGGCGAGGTGGAAGCCTGCGTGCGGGAATACGGGCTCGAGCAGGAGTGTCTGTTCACCGGAACGATCATCGACCGCGCGCAACTCAAACTCTGGTACAGCCGGGCGGACCTGTTTTTGCTGCCGTCGGTCTACGACAACAATCCGCTCGTCGTCAAGGAAGCGGCGGCTTGCGCGACCGCAAGCGTGCTTGTGGACGGCAGCAGCGCTGCAGAGGGCGTGACGCACGGCGTGAACGGGATCCTCATCGAAAATAACGCCCGCTCGCTGACGGAGGCCCTGCGCGGGGTGCTGGCCCATCCCGAGCAGATGAAAGAACTCGGCGAACACGCCGCGCGCGACCTCTACGTCTCCTGGGACGAGAGCGTGGCGAACGCATTTGAACGCTACTGCGATTTTTTGAACGAACGGGCCGAAACCGGCGGGCAGGCGCCGCGCCACAATGCGTCGATCCGTCTGGTGAGCGGGATCTACCGCCTGCAGAACCGGCTTTTTCCCGGGAAATCGGACGAGACGAAGCGCAGCAGACCGCTCGGCGCGCGGCGAAAGAAAGGAAAATGAACCGGAAAAAGGACCCGGAACGGCGAGAGGCTTTCCGGGTCCTTTTTTGTTTTGATGATGAAAAATCCGCATCAAACAGCGAAAATATTTTTGTAAAGTTAAAAGGCTTTTCAGGAGATCGACGAGCGAATTTCCCCTGCGGCAAAGCGAAAAAAGGCTGTCGCCGCTTTGCGGGCGGCACAGACATGCCAAAGCGTCTGCCGATCAGTCGAAATAGCCTTTTGCGGCAAGGAACTCCGCCATCAGGACGCCGCCGCCGGCAGCGCCGCGCAACGTGTTGTGCGAGAGGCAGACGAATTTGTAGTCGTACTGCGTGTCGGGGCGCAGGCGGCCGATCGAAACGGCCATGCCGCGCTCGAGATCGCGGTCGAGCCGTGTCTGCGGGCGGTTGTCTTCCTCAAAATAGTGCAGGAACTGCTTCGGCGCCAGGGGAAGGTTGAGCGCCTGCGGCTCGGCGGAGAAGTTTGCCCAGCGGGCTTTCATCTCTTCCATCGAGGGCTTGTTGCGGAACTTGACGAACACGGCCGCCATGTGGCCGTCGGAAACGGGAACGCGCAGGCACTGCGCCGTGATGGAGGTGGTCGTGTCGTCGACGATCACGCCGTTTTCCACTCGCCCGAAGAGTTTGAGCGGCTCCTGCTCGCTCTTTTCTTCCTCGCCGCCGATGTAGGGGATCACGTTGTCGATCATCTCGGGCCAGCGCTCAAACGTTTTTCCCGCGCCGGAGATGGCCTGATAGGTGCACACCAGCACCTTCTCGATGCCGAAATCGCGCAGCGGATGCAGGGCCGGCACATAGGACTGCAGCGAGCAGTTCGATTTGACGGCGATGAACCCGCGCCGGGTACCGAGGCGCTTGCGCTGCGCGGCGATCACCTCGGCGTGTTCGGGATTGATCTCGGGCACGATCATCGGGACATCGGGCGTTTTGCGGTTCGCGGAGTTGTTGGAGATCACGGGGCATTCCGCCTTGGCGTAGCGCTCCTCGAGCGCGCGGATCTCCTCCTTTTTCATATCGACGGCGCAGAAGACGAAATCGACCTTGGAAACGATCGTATCAAAATCGCCCACGGCGTCGTAAACGGGCATATCGGCAAATTGTTCCGGCATGGGAACCGGGAGCGCCCAACGGCCGCCGAGCGCCTCTTGGTAGGGCTTTCCGGCCGAGCGGGGAGAGGCGGCGAGCGCCGTCACCGTAAACCACGGATGGTCCGCGAGAAGCGTGAGAAACCGCTGACCGACCATTCCGGTCGCGCCGATTACGCCGACACGATAGTTTTTCATGTTTTGTTCCTCCTGACAGATTGCGTCCGTTCCGCCGCACGCCCGAAAGCAAAGTCGCACTTGAAAAGGCGGCGTGACTGCAATATAATAAGGACTGTGTCCAATAGGATGATGGTATCATCCGAAACGGCATTTGTCAACCAAATCGCATCGGGAGGGATCACGGTGCTCAGAACCGATTTTGCCTATGACCTGCCGGAGGAACTGATCGCGCAGACGCCGGTGGAGCCGCGAAACGCCTCTCGCCTGATGCTCCTCGACCGCAAAACGGGCGCGACGCACGATGCGGTTTTCTCCGATTTGGGAACGTATCTGCGCCCGGGCGATCTGCTTGTGATGAACGATTCGCGCGTTTTGCCCGCGCGTCTGCTGGGTGTTTCCGCAGCGACGGGCGCCCCGATGGAGTTTCTGCTGCTTGAGCAGAAGCGGGAAAAGGTGTGGGAGGTGCTCGTGCGGCCCGGAAAGCGCGCAAAGGCCGGCGCGCGGTTTGTCTTCGGAGAGGGGTTGCTCGCCGGGGAAGTGATCGAGGTGCTCGAGAGCGGGAACCGCATCGTGGCATTTACCTGCGCGGGCGGCTTTTACGAGACGCTCGATCGCGTCGGCCAGATGCCGCTGCCGCCTTATATCAAAGAAAAACTCAAGGATCCCGAGCGCTACCAGACCGTGTACTCGCGCGAGATCGGTTCCTCCGCCGCGCCGACTGCGGGGCTCCACTTTACGAACGAAATGCTCGACGACCTGCGCAACCGCGGCGTAAAGACGGCGTTCGTCACGCTGCACGTGGGATTGGGGACGTTTCGTCCCGTCAAGGCGGACAACATCCTCGATCATCGCATGCACCGGGAACATATCTGCCTGCCGCAGCAGACGGCCGATCTCGTCAACGAAACAAAGGCAAACGGCGGGCGCGTGATCGCCGTCGGTACGACGAGCTGCCGCACGCTCGAGGCCTGCGGGCAGATGGGCCTGCCACTGAAGGCTTACGAGGGCTATACGGGCATTTTTCTCTATCCGGGCGTTTCGTTCACGGTACTCGACGGGCTCATCACGAACTTTCATCTGCCGGAGAGCACGCTCATCATGCTGGTGGCGGCGTTCGCGGGGTACGGGCACACGATGGCCGCCTACCGCGAGGCCGTGGAGAAACGGTATCGGTTCTTCAGTTTCGGCGACGCGATGTTCATCCGATAGAGAACAGCCGCATACGGGATATCAATTCTGCTGTGTCCGGCGATTTGAAAAAATGTAAAACAGTCGTCGATTCCAGACATATAGTAAAAGTACGCAACACGGGTCGGGGGAGGAGATTCTTCAGACCTGCGTTGTGTTTCTGGATATGTTTTCTGATAAAAGGATCCGTGGAAAGCCTACCTGGATCGCGTCGCTGTGGCGCATCGTCAAGGCGTCCGGCGCGGACAGCACGCTGAGGCACGGATCGTGTCAAAAAAATGGCACAATCGTTTTTGAAAAAGCACTTTTTTTCATGCCGCAAACATGGTATAATATACCTCGTATAGTCATGGTATCCGTGCAGGCCGCTCCTCTGTGGGCAATGCACGATCCGATCAAAGGCGCGCTCGTTTCAGGCGGCCACAGCCGATGATCGGATCCGTGAAAGAAGGCGAAGATCAGTCGGCGGAATTCAGGTCGCATCCTGCAAGCGGGGAGGTTTCCGGAATGAATCAGAAGCACCTCAAGGGCTGGCTCAAGCACGGGGACTTCATCCTGCTGGATATCCTTTGCCTGCAGGTGAGTTTTGTTCTGAGTTTCTGGGCGCTGCGCGGATTTGGGAACCCCTATCGGAATGCGAGCGCGCAGTTTCAGATCGCGCTGCTGTTCGTGTGCCAGCTTCTGGTGATCCTTCTGTTCAACAATTACGGCGGCATCCTGCGCCGCGGGCTGTTTGACGAGGCGGTCGCCGTCGTCAAATACATGGCGATCGTGCTGTTGTTCGCGTTGGTTTATCTGTTTGCGATCCACGGGACTGCCGCTGCTTCACGCCTGCAGATCGGTGTTACCGCGGTTGTATTCGTCGCGCTGGACTATGTGCTTCGCCTCTGGAACAAGCGCCGCATTTTCCGCGTGATTGCGGATGAGGATAAGAAAAGATCGCTGGTTCTCATCACTTCGCCTGCGCTGGTGGAGGACGCTTTGCTCAAGTTATATCGGGCGGGTTCATGGCGGGATTTCCGTGTAACCGGTATCCTGCTGATGGGCGAGGGGATGGTCTCGAATGTGGAACAGTACGAGATCCCGATCCAACCGCTCAACAGTGAAAGCGTTCGTTCGCTTGCACAAAAATGGGTCGATGAGGTCTTTATCCTGCAGCCGGAGGATCAGTTATTTCCAAAGGCGCTGCTCGGCGACCTGATGACGATGGGGATCACGGTCCATTATGCGATGAGCGCATTTGATATGCTGTCTCCCTTTATGGACAGTCGAAAGCTTGGCGATTTCAAAGTGATGACGACGAGTGTGCGGTTTGCCGATGCGCAGCAGATGCTGTTCAAACGTCTGATTGATATCATCGGAGGGCTGGTCGGCTGTCTCTGCACGGGGATTCTCTATCTCTTCGTCGCGCCTGCGATTCGCCGCGCCGATCCGGGACCTATTTTTTTCACCCAGGATCGCATCGGAGAAAACGGAAAAGTTTTCAAGATGCATAAGTTCCGAAGTATGTACATGGATGCCGAGGAGCGCAAGGCCACGCTGATGGAACAGAACAAGATTGCGGACAGCATGATGTTCAAGATGGACGATGATCCGCGCATCCTCGGTAGCGAAAAGAAAGACAAAAACGGCAAGCCGATGGGAATCGGCAACTTCATTCGAAATACGTCGATCGACGAGTTCCCGCAGTTTTACGATGTGTTGATCGGCAATATGAGCCTTGTCGGCTGGCGCCCCGCAACGCTTGACGAATGGGAGAAGTACGATCTGCAGCACCGCATCCGTGCGAGCATGAAGCCCGGGATCACGGGAATGTGGCAGGTGAGCGGCCGCAGCGAGATCACGGATTTTAACGAGGTCGTGCGCCTCGACCGTGAGTACATCGAGAATTGGAGCCTGCTGCTCGATCTCAAGATCCTGCTCAAGACGGTTTGGGTCGTGGCGAGGAAGCGGGGGGCGGAGTGAGAAAAAATGCGCTGTACCGCATATTTATTCTATGGAAGAAGGATAAAAAATGAACTATATACTTTTTGGCGGTTCTGGTTTTATCGGAACACATCTTATTCGCATGTTGAATGAGTGTAAGAGAGCAGAGGATCATATTTACGACCTCGACATAGTCATGCCTGGTGAAGAGGGTGTAGTTCCCGGGGTTGTGGAAAAGAATGATGGCGTGGAGTATATCCGGTTGGATGTAAGAAAACCGTTTGATTTCGACTTCATACCGACAGTAAGCGACATCATCTTCAACCTAGCTGCGGTTCACAGAACTCCAGGTCATGAAGATCAGGAATACTTTGAGACTAATATGAAGGGCGCAGAGAATGTCGTAGCTTTTGCCGAGAGGTATGGAATTAAAAAGATTCTTTTTACAAGTTCTATTGCCCCGTATGGCGCATCTGAAGAGTTAAAGACAGAAGATACACTTCCCACACCTAACACTCCATATGGGATTTCTAAACTCGTTGCTGAAAAAATTCACATCGGTTGGTGCGAGAAAGAGGTAGATCGAGAACTCACCATCGTTCGTCCCGGTATCGTCTATGGCAAAGGTGAGCATGGGAATATGACCAGACTATATAAAGGCATCAAGGGTCACTATTACATTTACGCTGGCCGTAAGGATACTATCAAGGCTTGTGTATATGTAAAGGAGTTGGTGCAGTTTTTCAAATACCGCATGATAGACAACTCCTTCCAAGGTTACGATATAATCAACTGTACCTTTGAGCCGGCTTATACGATCGAGCAAATCTGTGAGGCAATGAAGGTGGCTACAGGTTTGCAGGGCAGAAAAATCCCGATGATCAACGGGACTATTCTCATGGCTGCTGCGATGGTACTTGGCCCCATCGGCGGTAAGAGAGTTGGGATTCATCCGGCGCGTGTTAAGAAACTTATGATGAGTACAAACATCAGCGGAAAAAAGTTGAACAACATGGATTATCACTTCCACTATACTTTGACGGGATCCTTTGCCGACTGGTTCGAGGATTGTGCTAAAACGGGGCTATACTAATAGGAAAATTTGCGGTGGGCATTTTAGTGTGCAAGCGCTGAACTAAAATCTCACAAAAAATCCAAGGGGATCGTTAGTATATCAATTTTCAACAGTTAATATAATTGGGAGAAATAATGATGGCCGTAAATATACTTTATGCTAGCGACAATAACTTCGCACACGTATTGGGAACATCTCTGATTTCCTTATATGAGAATAATCCTTCGTGTGCTTTGTTTACATATATCATCAGTCAAGGGATATCTGAAGAAAACTTAAATCGGTTAAATGCGATAGGGGATCGTTACCACAAGAAAATTGAAGTGATTGAACAGCCGGATCTTGAGAGCATTGTTGATAAAAAAATCGATATACAGCGGTATTCTTTAAGTATGTTCTCAAGATTGATTGCCGATACGTTGCTACCGGAACAGATAGAGAAACTCATTTATCTTGACTGTGATGTGATTGTCAATGGTGATATCCGCGCGTTATGGGATATTAATATCAGCGAGTATACATTGGGTGCTGTGGACGACATGAGAAGCCATCGTTACTGCAGAAATCTGGGGATGAAGCAGAGTTCCCATTACGTCAATTCAGGCGTATTGCTGATCAATTTAAAAAGATACCGGGAACTGAAATGGCAAAAGAAAATGCTCAACGGAATAGTCTCATTTAATTCAATGCTAGAGTTCCCCGATAATGATCTTATCTGTAAATTGATGGAAGATGAGATCAAATTGATCCATCCGAAATTTAATGTCTTCTCGTCCATGTATATGGGCAATTATGAAAAATGCATGAGGATGCGAAGGCCTAAGGACTATTATTCATCAGATGAGTTTTATGAGGCAAAGGCAAACCCTGTAGTCATTCATTACACAACCTGTTTTGCTTTTGCTGGAAGACCCTGGCAAGAGGGCTGTACCCATCCCGAGAAGAGCGCTTTTGACAAATATTACAGGTTGTCTCCTTGGAAAGATATACCGTATCAGTTCATTCTTACCGGCGCAAATGATAGAATACGAAAGATCTATACTAGACTTCCGGATCGTGCAGGCGCGTTTTTTATCTGGTTTTTGCACTCGTGGCTTAAGCCAAACCTGCAGTATTTTACCAAGAAGCGATACCTGAAAATCTTTTGTTCGGATAGGAGTTAGTATGATTCGCGACAAAATAAAAATAGCGATTCGCGAAAACCTTTTGGTCAGGTTTCTGTGGTACCCGTATGCCCGCATGCAACTACAAAGGAAAGAACGGGCGTATGCCAAAAGCAGGGAGTCAGAGCGCATCCGCAGATTTCAGAATATCCATCCCAATGAAAGATGTTTCATTATCGGAAACGGTCCGAGCCTGCGGGTGGAGGATCTGAATCGGCTGAAAGGCGAATATACGTTTGCTACGAACCGAATTTACCGGCTGTATGAAAACACGAATTGGAGACCCACCTATTGGATGTGCGTAGACCCCTATCTCATCCGCGATGACTATCAGCGCATCTATGAGTTGAAGGGTGTGCGCTTTGTATCCGATGAACTGCTGCAATATGATGCGCAGACGCAGCCCGATCTCTACCTGATATACAACGAGCAGCCCTTTTATATCAAAAAATACAGCAGCAGCAATCCGATCTCTTTCAGTTTTGATTGCTCTAAAAAGTTGTGTGCCGGTGAGACCGTTACGTATAACGCGATCCAGATGGCGGTTTATATGGGCTTTACTGAAATCTATTTAATCGGCGTGGATCACAGTTATTCTCATATGCTGAACGCAAAAGGCAAAGTCGTTGTCGATCCTTCGATAAAGGATTACTTTGGAAATGTGAAAACGGAAACGTACAACATCCAAAACGGGATTATTTCGACGAAAGCGTATGCGGAGGCAAAGAAGATTTGCGAAGCACGCAATATTCTAATTCGAAATGCAACGCGGGGAGGAAAGTTGAAGATATTCGAGCGAGTATCCTTTGATTCCCTTTTTCATGAAGAATGAAGGAATTATATATTGAAATGAAAATGAGTGGAAGATGTACATGTTGAACCAAAAATCAGGGAGTAATCGATCGCTGAAGATTCGGCTCAATAGTTTCATTTTAATACTTATCAGTCTTATTGTTTTAGGCGGGACTGATGATACAATCCTGGCAAGAAGGCAACTCTATATAATATTTGTTTACTTGGTGTATATCCTGTATCTTTCGGTGAAAAGCAGACGCGGATTTCTGAAAATAGATAAAACATGCTTTGCTTTATATGCGCTGTTGTTTGCAATCCACGCAGGGGGTCTGTTTTATTCCATTGATCTGGTCCTGACAGTCCGGTTCACTATTTATCTGCTAATTTACATGATTTGCCGTGAATGTCTGCTGACGCAGGAGGACTATCGTTTTTTTCTGACTTCGATCCAGGCGATTTCCTTCTTGTTGTCATTGAGCATTATCCTCTCTGCGATTCTGGGCAATCACTTTGTTAATATGTTTTCTTTTTGGCTGACGAACCGTGAAAGAGTCCTACTGGATATTCGTTACGGGCAATATTCCGGACTTGTCGGAGACAGAGCATTTGCTTCCATGGCGATGTTTACGGGGATCGTTGCAATGATGGGCAGATTTATCGCTTTCAAGCGTATCCGATCGTTTGAGATCGTCGAATCGATATCGATGTTGATTGCACTTTTCCTGACCGGCAAGCGAATCACATTATTGATGATTACCTGCTGTCTGATCGTCTCAGTTTTCATCACTGGCAGCCAAAAGGCAAGATTATCCGTTATACGGATGATCGGAATCGGCGCGATCGCTATTTTGGTTTCCTATTTCTTTGTGCCGCGCGCGCAGATCATACTGAGCCGGTTTATATTAGCCTTGGGGGATACGTCTTACAACGGGAGAACGCAGTTCTGGAATATTGGCATTTTTATGTTCCGGCAAAAGCCACTGCTCGGATGGGGAATGGGCTCCTTCGTCGAGTACAACAGGATTTTCGGAACCGGTATCCGACAATACGCACACAATATGTATATACAAATGCTCGCCGAAACGGGTATTATCGGCTTTTCGATGTACACTGTTTTCTTCGCGTACAATTTGTATCTCGTCATCAAAAGGATTAAGAATGGTCCGCCCAACGATCCGTTTTTCCTCCACATATTGTTTTTTTCGCTTTTTATTCAGCTGGGCTTTCTGATTTACGGTATGACCGGATATCCGTATTATAATCTGCAACAGGGAGTGCTGTATTTCATTGTCTGCGGCGTTCCTTACGTGAAAATGTTTAAATCCGCATCGTGATCTGGCATTCAAGAACCGAAATCGCAATTAAAAAGAGATGTGAGTATGAGCGTTATTAGAAAAGTTAAAAATCGCATCAAAAAAATTGTCAAAAAAGATATCGAATTCCGTGGGTCGCAAATTCCAGGCTTTCACATCGGCGAGGGAAGTTATACACATTGAATGGTTGTTTACTGCTGGGATTCCAGAATGGATATTTCCATCGGGAAATACTGCTCCTTTGCGGATAACCTGACAATTGTAGGAGGGGGAGAACACGATATTGACTGGGTCAGCAGTTTCCCATTTATCGATATCTTCAAATTGGAAAAATATAAACATTTGAAAAAACCTCGTTTCAAGGGAAATGTCTCCATAGGAAATGATGTATGGATCGGAATGAACGCCACCATCCTGTCCGGAGTGCACATTGGAGACGGCGCTGTGATAGCAGCCGGCGCGGTCGTGACTTGCGACATCCCTCCTTATGCGATTGCAGGAGGCGTGCCCGCAAAGGTGATCAAATACAGATTTGATCGCAGAATTACTGAAAATCCAGTGGTGGAACTGGGATAAACAAAAAATCCTCCAGTCTGTTGAGTGGATGACAAAGCCGAATGAATTTGCGAAACGTTATGACCCGGAAATCGGGAATCGCTTCGAGGAAGATCATGAATAAGTTGTTTCGGAAATGGAATTTTCTTCCTGTCACTGTGAAATCAAGCGCTGCCTTTTCGGTGGCGATGTTCCTGCAAAAAGGGCTGCAGTCTCTTTCAACGCCGATTTTTACGCGCTTGATGAGCACAAGCGAATATGAAATCTACACCGTCTATTATGCCTGGTCCACGATCATCACGATCGTGGCTACGCTGAATCTGGCTTCCGGTGTCCTGAACAACCAACTGGTCAAAGGCGTCCATTCCAGAGTTGAAATCGTTTCCTCTCTGCAAGGACTTGGTTCCGTTTGGGCCGCTGGTTTTATCATCGTTTTCAATATCCTGTATGGCTTTTTCGGTGTAAGGCTTTCCAATATCCCGCTTTGGATTTGGAATCTAATGCTTTTCAGTTTCATCTTTTTCCCAGCGATGGACCTTTGGACGGTTTCCAAGCGCTTTTACTATGAATATATCAAGCCATGTATCGTCATGGTAGTTGTGGCTCTAATCAATTTCTTGATCCCCCTGATTGTAGTATTGAACTCTAACAACAAGGGGTACGCAAGAGTCATCACCATTATAGCGGTCAATCTGTTAGTCGGCCTGTTCTTCTGGATACTTAACCTGCAAAAGGGGAAGACTTTTTTTTCTAAAAAAATCTGGATCGCTGCTTTGGCTTTCAATCTACCACTACTCCCCCATTTTCTCTCGTTAAGTTTATTGAACCAAATGGATAAAATCATGATCGAGAGACTTTGCTTTTCTGGGCAGGCGGCAATTTATTCTGTAGCACATACGGTTTCGGCGATGATCCAATTGTTCATGACTGCGATTAACTTTTCCCTAGTTCCTTGGACTTATCAAAGGCTGAAAGCGGGGGAGAACATGGAAATTGCCAAAAAGACAAATGTGATTTTGATCTGTGTCGGTGGTATCCTGTGCATTCTTATGCTGTTTGCGCCGGAAGTGATGAGAATTATGGCTCCCCGTCAATATTACGAAGCCATCTATCTCATACCGCCGCTGGCCGCAGGGATTTTCTTCAATTATCTATACCAACTTTTCAGTAGGATCGAACTCTACCATGAAAAAACTAGAATGATGATGGTCGGTTCCATTACATGTGCCGTGCTGAATCTAATTCTGAACTATATCTTCATTAAGGGCTATGGTTATATGGCTGCGGCATATACGACACTGTTCTGCTATCTGTATCTCAGCGTTATGCATGGATTGATCGCAAGATACATCACCATCCAAAACCAATATCAGAATAAGCCGTATAACCAGAAGGGCATCTATATCATCTCGATTTCTGTCCTTCTGATCTCGTTCGTAATTCCGTTCCTGTACCATTTCTATTTTGTCAGATATCTCCTGATTGCGGTGATATGCCTGTTCGCGGTCATCCGAAGGGGCGATATTCTGAGGATATTCAAGTACGTCATGTCCAAATAATAAACAACATTTTACTGTAGGGTTTGGTGTGATTCGTGAAAATAGGAATCATTACGCTTTTTTCAAATGGGAATTACGGCGCCAGCCTTCAGGCGTATGCATTGAACCGCGTCGTTACAGATCTCGGGGCTGAGTGTCGGGATATTCGCTACAACAGGATTTCCCGCGGCAGAACGGATTCGGGCAATAATTGGAAAATGCGGTTTTCTCTTTTGGCAGACAGAAATGGAAGAGCACTTTTTATGAAAAAGGCCTTTCTGAGACTAAAATATGGAGAAAAATTAAAACGGAGACGAAAGAAGTTTCTGAGATTCGAGACAACTTTTATCCCGCAAACAGAACAAATTTATACCGGCGTTAATGAATTAGCCAACGCTGAACTTGATTTTGATAAGTTCATTTGCGGTAGCGATAATATTTGGAATATCCATAACTATGATCCCGCTTACATTCTTTCCTTTGTTGAAGATTCTTCCCGTAAGTTTTCTTATGCTGCCGGCTTCAGCGTAACATCACTGCCAGCGGCCCAAGTTAAGGAATTGATGCCGCTGATTAGCCGGTTGTCGGTCATCAGTATCAGAGAATCAGATGGCTATCAGTTTTTGAGAGACTATTTTCCTGAAGAGAAATTGAGACTCGATCTTGATCCAACTTTGCTTCTATCTCCGGCTCAGTGGTCGGGCATCTCGCAAAAAATTAATCATCTGCCCCCAGAATACATTTTCTGCTATATTATCGGTGATGAAACGGATGCAAGAAATGCTGCTAAAGAATTATCCAAAGAAACCGGAATACCTATTGTCAACATTCCCCACGCAACCACGCTCCAAATCAGTGATCGAGGGTTTGGAGATGACGAGTTGTTTGATGTTGGCCCCCAAGAATTTATTTATTTGATTCAAAACGCTAAATACATCATAACCGATTCTTACCATGGTTGCATTTTCTCGATGCTGTTTCATAAGAAATACCTTGTTTTTGAGCGATTTAAAGAAGTCGACGGGAAAGCAAATCTCAATATCAGAATCAAAAACCTGCTCGATCAGTTTTTCGTATTCGAAAGATTGATGGTAAACCCAGAATCAAATGTAAAAGACGCTATGGAAAGTCCGATCGACTATGATGCGTTTGACAGTAAATTATCGGATTTGAGGAGTGACTCAATCTATTATCTTGAATCAATTTGTAAAGGTGGGGAACAAATCGAATGATAATTGTAGCCATTATGCCGATCAAACTTATTAATGAACGTTGCCCGGGAAAGAATACTCGGCTTCTTGGTACAAAGCCTCTTTTACAGTATGAACTTGATAGTTTGAAGAAAACTGGATTATGCAATAGTATTCATGTGTTTTGCAGTTCAGAAGAAGTTGTGCCGTTTTTGCCAGAGGGAATAAGTTTTATTCAGAGACCGGAGTATCTAGATCTCCCGACATCCAATTTTACCCAAATCTTCAGTCATTTTATGCAGCAGATGGATGCAGATATTTATGTGTATGCGCATGCTACGGCTCCATTTGTCACAGTCGATACCATGCGGCAGTGTATTGAGGCGGTGAAGTCCGGCAAGTATGATTCCGCATTTTGCGCATTGAAACTCCAGGACTACCTGTGGCAAGACGGAGAACCGTTAAATTTTGATGCGTCAAATCTGCCCCGCACGCAAGATTTAAAGCCAATATACCAAGAGACCTCAGGCGTATATGTATTTACCAAGGAGGTTTTTCAAAAATACCGCAGAAGAATCGGTAAGCAGCCCTTTATCAAAGAGGTTTCACTAAAAGAATCTGTTGATATTGATAATCCGGAAGATTTTGATCTTGCGGAAGCGCTCATAGGAATCGATCTGTAATCAAAACCGAAAGGAATGATGATGAACGAATGGATCGTTTAAAAGTGCTCGATGTTACGCTTCGTGATGGTGGATGTGTAAATGACTTTAACTTCGGCCAGGCCTATATGGAGAAAATCCTTGCAGCACAGGAGGATTCTGGCGTAGATATGATCGAGATGGGGTATCTCGATGAGAACAAAGGCTCCTTCTCCGGCCGGACACAGTATATCAATGAGAAAGTAATTCCGCAGTGTATCCTGAAGCATAAGAAGCCCGGTGTGACCTACGTCGCAATGATGGACTACGGAAAGTTTACCGTGGATCGTTTCGAACCGCGCACAGACGACGGAATCGATGGGATCCGCATGGCTTTTCATAAAAAAAACAGACGGGATATCATACCGCTGGGGCGCAAACTCATTGAAAAAGGATATAAGTTTTTCATCCAGCCGATGATTACGCTGAGATACTCTGATGCAGAACTTTTGGAGTTGATCAACTTGATCAACACAGAGTTGCCAGACGCTTCCGGTTTCTATATCGTGGACAGTTTTGGCGAAATGCGTCCCAACGATATGAGTAGAATGCTTAATCTTGTAGATAACAACCTAATCCCGTCTATGACACTAGGCTTTCACAGTCACAACAACCTGCAACTTTCCTACTCGAATGCAATGGCCATGCTGCAGTTCCCGACAAATCGCAATATCATGCTGGACTGCTCCATTATGGGAATGGGAAAGGGCGCCGGAAATCTGAATACGGAACTCCTTTTGGAGCATTTGAATCTTTTCTATGGAACACACTATCAAATCAACCCATTATTGGAGGTCATTGATAAAGTCATCAACCAACTTCATAATGAGTTTTATTGGGGGTATGCTCCAGAATATTATCTTTCGTCTGCAGCGCACTGCACACCGAGTTATGCTGGTCATTTCTATAATAAGCACATGCTCCCCATCGACCAGGTTGGCGAGTTACTCGGTAGAATTGCAGAAGATAAAAAAATTTCCTTCGATAAGGACTACGCGGAAGAGTTGTATCGAGAATATAACGAGAGCAAGTCCGTTGATGATAGTCGCGTTGTGGCGGATCTGAAGGCGGAATTTGCCGGGAAAAAGATCTTGTTGGTGGCCCCGGGAAAAAGCGTTGGGAGTGCATTGGAGAAGATTCGGGAGTTAACAGGTCGGAGCGATACCGTCACCATCGGTCTCAACAGCACACTCGATCTGGATTTTGATTATTTACTTACGACACGCGCTGACATCTACAGTCAGGCTGTTGCGGATGGAAAGAGTGTTATTGTTCCGTCAAGCGTTTCAAAAGGTGGCCGCGGAAATGTAAAGATTTTGAATTACGCGGATTGGATTGAAGTCGATGAAAGGACTCATGATTCCTCTGCTGTCATTGCAATGAAGTTGGTGCAAGTTTGTGGCGTAAAGGAATTACTGCTGGCCGGGTTTGATGGGTTTTCTGTCAATATCAACGAAAACTATTATGATGCCAATATGCGACACCCAGTAAATGCAGAGCAGGCCGAACGGCGTAATTCTTACTACAAGGGGTTGGTTAGACGCGTTTGTAATAGCGGTATTGCGGTTAAGTTTATCACACCGTCACTTTACGAATGAAAGCACATGGAGAGGATCATGGATATCAGAATTCTTGCGATGGACGTCGATGGGACACTCACAGATGGAAAAATATATATGTCTAACGCAGGCGAACTCATGAAAGCTTTCAACATTAAAGATGGGGCTGGTATTCATGATATTCTTATTCCTGCCGGGATTACGCCTGTGATCATTACTGGCCGTACCTCTGATATTGTCTTTAATCGCTGCAAAGAACTTGGAATTACAGAAGTTCATCAGGGCGTGAGCGATAAGATCGGAAAACTAACTGATATTACGGAAGATCTGAAGAACGTAGCGTACATAGGGGATGATATTAATGATCTTCCCTGTATGGAGTCTATCAAAAAGGCGGGCGGCATCGTGGGATGTCCTGCAGATGCTGCAGAGAAAGTAAAAGAAATCGCCGATTACGTGGCGAACCATAATGGCGGAGACGGGGCAGTCAGAGACTTTATTGAGTGGATTGCGAATAATTTGAATGAGTCTTTAGCCCTATGACTTTGACCCTGCACTGCAGCGAGAAACATCCCCCTGCCGGGAACGAGGTATGAAAATGGACTATCGCATCGAGCACGATTCCATGGGAGAGGTGCGTGTCCCGGCCGACAGGCTTTGGGGGGCGCAGACTCAGCGGAGTATCGAGAATTTTCCCATCGGCGTTGGGAAAGAGACCATGCCGGCTGAGATCATCCATGCTTTCGGGATTCTGAAGGCCGCCGCGGCAAAGGCCAACCACACCCTGTTGCCGGAAAAAATGACGGCGGAAAAGCGTGATGCCCTCCTTGCTGCTGCTGAGGAAGTGCGTTTCGGGGCGCTGGACGCGGAGTTTCCTCTGGTGGTTTGGCAGACCGGCAGCGGTACCCAGACCAATATGAACGTCAACGAGGTCATCGCCGCACGGGCCAACGCCCTCGCGGGCAAAAACCTCTGTCATCCCAATGACGACGTGAACATGTCCCAGTCTTCCAACGACACCTTTCCCAGCGCCCTGCATATCGCTGCGGCGCTCTCCCTGGAGGATAACCTGCTCCCCGCTGCAGAGGGGCTGATCGCCACACTGCTGTGGCTTGAGGAAAAAAACCGAGGTATCGTCAAAAGCGGACGTACGCATCTGCAGGACGCGGTACCCATTGCCTTCTCCCAGGAGATCAGCGGCTGGCGCGCCTCCCTGGAGCGGGATTGTGAGTTGATCCGCCTCTCTCTGCCGCCGCTGCGGGAACTGGCTTTAGGCGGTACTGCCGTCGGTACGGGACTGAATGCGCCATCGGGTTTCGCGGAGGCTGCGGCAAAAGAGGTCTCGGCGTTGACGGGGAAGGACTTCCGCACGGCAGAGAATAAGTTTCATGCGCTTACCAGCCGGGATGAACTGGTCTTCGCTCACGGCGCGGTGAAGGCTTTGGCGGCGGATATGATGAAACTCGCCAACGATGTGCGCTGGCTCGCCAGCGGCCCCCGCTGCGGGCTGGGGGAGATCCGCATCCCGGAGAACGAGCCCGGCAGTTCCATTATGCCCGGCAAGGTCAATCCCACCCAGTGCGAGCAGGTGACGATGGTGGCAGTGCAGGTGATGGGCAACGACGCCGCGATCGGGTTTGCTGCGAGTCAGGGCAATTTTGAATTGAACGTTTTCTTGCCGGTGCTGGCGTATCACTTTCTGCAGTCCGTCCGGCTGCTGAGCGAGTCCATCGCGGCCTTTACGGAACGCTGTGCCGCGGGCATTGCGGCAGACCGAGAGAAGATGCGCGAGAATCTCCATCGCTCCCTGATGCTGGTGACGGTGTTGAATCCCCACATCGGTTATGAGAATGCGGCAGCAGTGGCAAAACTGGCATACGGCGAAAACATCACACTCCGGGAAGCATGTGTGAAATTGGGCTTCCTGACAGGGGAGCAGTTTGACGCATTGTTCCATCCGGAGGAGATGGTATAAGAAGCGGACCGCCGGAAATATCGGTTCCGACAGCCCGCTTTTCCGTTGGGCGATTTCGTGATAGAATACCGTTGAGGCGGCACTTTGCAGATTGCTTTTACCGCTCGATACAAAAGGAGGCTGCATGATGAAATCATTGATTGCTTATTTCAGCGCGCAGGGCACGACGGAAGCGCTTGCCGGGGCGCTTGCGCGGGAGATCGGCGCCGATCTCTTCGCGATCCGGCCGCAGCAGCCCTATACGGCGGCGGACTTGAAGTGGACGAACCCCATGGCGCGCTGCAACCGGGAAAAGATCGGCGGAAAGGATGTCCCGGTCGAAGGAAAGATCGAGGACTTTGCGCAGTATGATACGGTGCTGATCGGCTTCCCGATCTGGTACGGCTGCGCGCCCAATGTCGTCAACACATTCTGCAAGGGCTACGATTGGACGGGCAAGAAGATCGGCGTGTTCGCGACTTCCGGCGGCAGCGGGATCGGAAAGACGGCGGAGAAACTGCGCCCCTATGTCAAAGGCGGTGAGATCCGCGACGCCAGGCTGGTCCGCAGGGCTGCGGAACTCGTCGATTGGGCGGAGCGCCTGTGATCTGTCTCGTTCGACATGGACAAACGGCCCTCAACCGCGCGAAAGTTCTGCAGGGCAGGAGCGATCCGCCCCTCAATGAAATCGGTCGACAGCAGGCGCGCAAGATCGGCGCGTGGCTGCGCACAGAGGGTATCGTATTTGATCGCGTGTATTCCAGCCCGCTGCAGCGCGCAATCCAAACGGCCAAACAGATCGCCGGCGATATCCCCATCCAAACCGATGAACGGCTGATCGAAATGGACTACGGCCCCTATGAGGGGCTCGATCTGCGTCGCATGCCGCCGGAAGTGCTTGCCTTTTTCAGCGATTTTGTCCACATGCCTGCGCCGCCGGGAATGGAACCACTGTCGTCCGTAACGAATCGGCTCGGGCAGTTTTTGGAGGAGCGCAAAGCCGAGGCAGGCGAGGGAAATCTTCTCATTTCCACGCATGCCATCGCCATGAAAGGGGCGCTGGAGTATCTGACGCCGGAGTCCCACGGCGCATATTGGGGAAAACATATCGGGAACTGCGCCGTTTATGCGGCAGAATGGAACGAAGGCGCTGCTAGTGTCCTGTTTGAACTGGCGGCGGGGCTGTGGTGACAGAAAAAAACGCCCCGCATTGGCGGGGCGTTTTTTTCTGTATCAGCCTTCGATCTGGATCGTTTTCCGATCCGGCAGCCTCTTCGGTTCCTCCTTCGGAAAGCCGAGGGTGAGGACGCCGTCTTCAAATTTTGCTTTTACGTCCTCCTCGCGGATACCTTCGCCGACATAGAAACTGCGGCTCATGGAACCGCTGTAGCGTTCCTGGTGGACGATCTTGCCGTTTTCGTCCTCGCGCCTTTCCTCATGGCCCTTGGATGCGGTGACGGTCAGATACCCATCGTGCAACTGCAGATTGAGTTGATCCTTCTTGAACCCGGGCAGATCCACAAGCAGTTCATAGCCATCGTCGCGCTCCTTGAGGTCGGTCTTCATCACGCGGGATGCGTGTTTGCCGTACAATTTGCGGTCCATGTCGGCCGCAAACCCACGAAACGGGAAGTCCATCCAATCATCAAACAAACTCTCTCCAAAAATACTCGGCAACATCTGTCATTCCTCCTTGTCAAGATGCTGTTGAATCTTCGATCGAGCAAGGGAAGGGAGATCGTCTGCCCGATCTGTTCCCTTTGTTCTATCCCAATTATAGCACGCAAATTAGCACTGTCAATAGGAGAGTGCTAAATATTTGTTTAAGACTTTTCGCATATTTTGTGACCGACTTTCTTTTTTCGCCGCCGATGAAAAAAGATTGACGGCGCGGGCAAAAATCCTGTATGATGAACAGGATCGCTGTATACTGCAGCACAGAGGCGCCGGAGAGCCGTTTCTCCCGCCGAACGTTATGATTCCCGGTTTTTTGCCGAAAAACCGATGGGGGCCGAAATCACATGTATGAATTGATTCGACAAGAGGGAAGGGCGCGCCGCGGCCGGTTTGTGACCGTTCACGGCACGTTCCAGACGCCCGCTTTTATGAATGTGGCGACCGCCGGAGCGATCAAGGGCGGTATCTCCGCTTTCGATCTGGCGGAACTGCATTGCCAGATCATGCTCTCCAACACATATCACTTGCATGTGCGCCCGGGTGAACAGGTCGTCCGATCGCTTGGCGGCCTGCGCGGTTTTGACGGCTGGCAGGGCCCCACGCTGACCGATTCAGGCGGCTTTCAGGTCTTCTCGCTTGCAACGCTGCGCAAGATCCGCGAGGAAGGCGTCACATTCCGCTCACATGTGGACGGGCGCGAGATCTTCATGGGGCCCGAGGAGAGCATGCGGATCCAGTCGGCCCTCGGTTCCACGATCGCAATGGCGTTCGACGAGTGCGTCGAAAACCCCGCGCCGTATGAATACGCCAAACAGTCAGCAGACCGCACGACGCGCTGGCTGCGCCGCTGCAAGGCGGAAATGGCCCGCCTCAACGCGCTGCCCGATACGGTGAACCCGCATCAGTTGCTGTTCGGCATCAACCAGGGCGCGACCTACGACGATCTGCGCATCCGCCAGATGCAGGAGATTGCGGCGCTCGATCTCGACGGTTACGCGATCGGCGGCCTGGCGGTGGGGGAGGACACCGAGACGATGTATCACGTCATCGAACAGGTGGAACCCTATATGCCCGCCGACAAGATCCGGTATCTGATGGGCGTCGGTACGCCCTCCAATCTCATCGAGGGCGTGCGGCGCGGCGTCGACCTGTTCGACTGCGTGATGCCGAGCCGCAATGCGCGCCACGGCCACGTGTTCACATGGCAGGGTGTGCGCAACCTCAACAACGCAAAATATGCCGCGGATCCGCTGCCGATCGAGCCGGGCTGCAACTGCCCCGCGTGCCGTCATCACTCGCGCGCCTATATCCGGCATCTGCTCAAAGCGGGCGAGATGCTCGGCATGCGTCTCGCGGTGATGCACAATCTCTATTTTTACAACACGCTGATGGAGCGCATCCGGGAAGCGCTCGACGAGGGGCGGTTCGAGTCGTTTTATGCGCAGAACGCAAAAAAACTTTCCGACCGCATTTGATGGTTGCCTCCTTTGGAAAAATATGCTATAATCCACACATACCGATGGCGCGCCGTACAAACAGGGCGGTGCGGCGGAAATATTTGGAGGGAATAACATGAACCTGCTCTTGCAAGCCAACAGCGCCCAAAGTTTGGGGAATTTCGGACTTCTGCTGATTATGCTGATTTTGGTCTACGCCGTGATGTTTGTCCCGCAGAGAAGGCGCAACAAGAAGGAAGAAGAAATGCGCTCCGGGCTCGAGATCGGCGATGAGATCGTCACGATCGGCGGCATCGTCGGCATCGTCGTCGGCATGAAGGACGACACCCTGCTGATCGAAACGGGCTCCGACCGCATGCGGATGCGCATCCTGCGCAGTGCCATCGCCCGCAGCATCACCGCCGACGAAAAGGCGAAGGAAGCCAAAAACAAAGAAACCAAGGAACGCGAAGCCAAGAAACTGACCAAAAAAGCCAAGAGCGAAGACGCGGAAAAGAAGTAAACCGCTTCCGTTATGCTTTTGCCTGAAACATAAATGCCTCCCGATGCACATATGCTGATGACAGCAAGGCGTGCAAAAGGGGGCATTTTTGATGCGAAAAACCAGGACAGCCGCAAGGCGGACAGGACAAAACAAGCCTTCCTCGACAAGAGCGCTCTATTGGATCCTGCGCGGTGTGGCGGCGGGACTGTTTCTGATGGCGGCCCTGCTGCTGGCGCTCTCTTTTCTTTTGACGAAAGCGGATATCCCGTTCGGGCTGCTCGGCCCCGCCACGCAGGTGATCGCGGCGCTCTCCAGCCTGCTCGCAGGGTGGCTTGCGGCGCGTGCGCTGCGCAAAAAAGGCATGCTTGTGGGCGTCGCCTGCGGCGCGGCGGTGTTTCTCGTCCTGCTGGCGCTTTCGTTCTTCTTCGATACGCCGATCGATCTGCAACTCGCGCTCAAATGCGTCACTTGCATGTTGGGCGGGGCGATCGGGGGCGTGCTCGGTGTTAACGCGAAAACGCGCCGTCGAAAGAACGCATAGACCCAAAACCCTGCGCCGGCCGACGCAATCAGAGAGCAAAAATGCCCGCCGATTCCAAAAACCGGCGGGCATTTTTGCGGACAGAAGGGGGATCCGGCATAAAAATGGACAGCCCCTGCATATGCATGGGACAAGAATCCGAAGGACGGAGGGATCCGCATGTTGCTGCAGAACAGACGGCACAGTTTTTGGATGCGGCTGCGCATGCCGCACGGGATCGACCGACGCATTTTACTGTTGGGGTTGCTTTTTTTGGCGGGCGTCGCCGCCGGGGCGTCGGTTTCGGCGCATCTGGAAGGAGAGACCCGTATATTTGCGCAGGCCATTGCGAAGAATTTCTTTCAGCTCCGCCCCGAACAGTCCATGCGGGAATTATTCTTCCATGCTTTTTTGCCGGATGTCGCTCTGTTCGCAATCATTTTCTTTTGCGGTTTTTGCGCCGTCGCAGCGCCGCTGTTGCTGTTCCTCCCGTTTTTCAAAGGTCTTGGGTTTGGAGCGGTCTGCGCGTTTTTGTTGAGAGAAAGCGGTTTTTCATCCGTAAAGGTAATTGCCTTTTCAGTATTTCCGGGCGTGATCTGGTCCGCGATCCTGCTGCTTTTGGCCTGTCGCGATGCGCAGCGGTTGAGCGCCGGTTTCTATGCGGCGGCGACGCGCGGCACGGCCGTCAGCACCGACCGCTTCTGCGCGATGATGTTGTTGTATCTGCTGCTGTTGGCGCTCGGGTGCGCGCTGCAGGCTTGGTCAGGGTTCCTTTTTTGGGGGACTCTGCCGCAGGGTTGAGAGGGGAGAGCGGCCGGCGGCCTCCTCAAGTTGCGTGTTGGAAACGTGTGTGTAGATCTCCGTTGTCGAGAGGCTGACGTGCCCCAGCAGTTCCTTCAAAATCCGGATGTCCACATGCCCGTACTGGTACATCAGTGTGGCGGCTGTATGGCGCAGTTTGTGCGGCGTGATCCCGTTGCCGGAAAGTCCCGCCGTTTTCAGCGCCTGTTCCACCAGTTGCTCGATGCGGCGAGGGGAGAGGCGCTTTCCATTTTTCCCGACAAACAGCGCGCGATCCTGCCGGACGACTTCCGCCGTATCCGCGAGATACCGGTCGATCGCGTCCATGCAGGCGTCGTTGAGGAAAACGGCGCGTTCTTTGTTGCCTTTGCCGAGCAGGTGCAGCGTGCGGTCGTCGCGGATATCTTCCAGATTGATGCCGACCAGTTCCGAAAGTCGCATCCCGCAGTTCAGAAACAGCGTCAGCATGCAATATTCCCGCGAGGAAAGCGCAGTTTTGGGGTCCGCCGCAGATTCCAGCAGTTGCCGGCTTTGTTCCAGAGTCAGGTATTTCGGCAGGGATTTCTTCAAGGTGGGGGATTCCAGATTTTTTAGCGGATTATTGTCTAAATATGGGGTTTTGGTCGAAAGGTATTTGTAGAAAGAGCGCAGGGCCGTCGTCTTGCGGGCGCGGGCGGCCGTATCATTGCCGAGCACGGTATGTGCAAAGTTCAGATAGGCGTAAACGTCGTAAAGTTGTACGGCGCGGATCTGGTCGATCATCACATCGCGGATCGGCATTTCCCGAAACGCCTGCAGGTCGACGTCAGCCGCTTGGTTCGCAGCGGCGAGTTTCAAATACCGCAGGAATGTGCGGATCTCAATGTAGTAACCGTCGACGGTGCGCACAGAGCGTCCGCGGATCGTGAGCATGTAATTGAGAAATTCACGCAGCACAGCGGGCGCGTCCTCAAACGGCGCATACTGCGAACGAATCTGCTTGGAAGACAGCATGGGAATCCCTCCAACAAATCATCAGAACGACGAGAGACGGCGGCGGGGCGCTTTGAAAGAAACTGGGTCTGAAAACCCTCCCCTAAATTTCGGTAAATTTTTATTTAGCGAAATCGGCAGGGCAAAAAAATATCCCGCCCCCTACACCGCCAAAGCCGCCTTAGCCACCAAAGCCTCATTACAAATCTGCTTGCATGCTCTCACAGCATCATCATCCCCAGCCGCATCGGCAACCTTCATGCGCCTGTATGCTTCCTCATATGCGGCGCGCAGATTGCGCCGATCGTCGATTGCGGCCATCCTGTACGCTATTTCTTCTGCTGCAGCATAGTCCTTGCAGTTCAAGGCGTCGCACAACTCAAAAATCGTGCTCTCATGTACATGGACAATACGCCCGTACGGCTCACTTGACAAAGTAACGCCCCTCCTCCCTGTTGTTATGCCTACATGTTAGCAGTTTTTTTTCGCTGTGTCAACTCATCGGCCATCACATACAGCAGCGTAATCGACGGATCACTATGATTCAGCATGTGCTGAACGCGCTGCAGATCGCCCCCCACGCGCGCAAATTCGCCAACCGCCCATGCTTTTCGCATGCTGTGCGGCGTCACATTCTGCGGCAGCCGAAACGCCTTTGCGGCGCGCTTTATATCCTTATATACCGCCTGCCGCGTCCGATGCTTTTTGCCGTCGCATCGGCCGGGAAACACCCAAATATAGCCCGCCTGTGAAAGCAGCGTCTCGTACAGTTTTTTCGGCAAATAGATTCTTCGGTTCTTCCCTGTTTTCTGTTCTTGTACCGTGAATCTCTGCCCCTGCAATTGATTCGTTTTCAGCCGCAGCACGTCACCCACGCGCAACCCTGTGCGCATACACACCTCCGCGACCAGCCGATTTTCCGGCGTCAATGCCGCAAGTACATGCTCCATCTGTTCGGGCGGTGCCCACTCGCTTCGCGCCATACGCTTTTCAGTCTCCTTTCCTGTTTTTGTCAACTCAGGCCCTTGCATTGTAGAAATTCAGCAGCGCCACGGCTGCCCGCAGCCTGTTTGCGTCGATGGGCTTTGTCTCATCATGCAAGGCCGACTGCAGATATACGATCGCCATGTGCATGGCGTCCTCTCGATCGCCCCAAATCGGCTCATCTTCGATTTCTTCCAATGCTCTCAAATCCAGCAGCGTTTTTTCCACTTCTTCACCCCCTTCTTTGCAAAATCAACGCGCAATTTGCAATCAAGGCAACAAAGTGCACGTTTCGTGCTCTTTTTCAGGCTCCTGCCAGCGTAGCGCCCGCAATTGATCCAATTCGGCAGCGGGCAGCCAGCGCACCGCCGCAAATTCACCCCCATAGTCCCAAGTCCAACCGTCCGGCAACAAAAAATATCCCTCATCCAGCCTTTGCGCGGCAGCAAGCCCGCGCGAAATGAAATACATATGGCCGCCTGAAGCGGTCACACCACGCGCAGCGTCTTTCGTGACATATTTTGCAATATACGAGGCACAGCGCCCTTGATCGCGAATCGGGGCAAGGCTGCAATATCCGAAGACGTCAGAAAAAGGCATCCAATTCCGATACCCTCCCTCGATCAGATCACGCGGCGCGCCTGCTGGGAAATCTCCGATATCATTTTGCGGCAGCCCTGCAAGAACGCCGTGCATATGCCACGATCGGCCGTCTGCGTGCGTCTCCGGCACGAGACAATACGCATATGCCCCGCCGTGCAGCCTGCGGCGGTTGCGCAGCCACTGCGCGAAATCTGCCCGCCATGCGGCCAGATCGTCGCGCGTATAGCCCCGCCGGGCAATTTTATCCGCGTCAAGCGTCAGCGTGACGAACCAATCCCACGGATTGCAGGCCACGGCCTCATAGATGCGGCGGCGCGCCCTGCTGATCGCCGTTGTGCCCTTCGTCAAGGCTTTTTTCACCTCGCGTTCCGTGAGCAAGGCCTCCGCGACCGCAGCCGCATCGGCCGGACATACACTTCCATCATCCGATCGCGCGATTTCCCGCGCAACGGAAGCAGCCCAAACGGCCGCTTCTGCATCCGCTTTTCCAGGGAGAAAGAACCGTGACACAGACTTCGGCGCAACAACTTTGATCCGGTCGCCAACCGCTGAAATTTTCAGATATCGAAAAGCCATGTACCGCTTTTCGTTACTATGTCAAGTATAGGTGTCATCCGGTGGCTTCCGATAGGCTTTGGGGTTCTAAATGGTGCCCACCCGGCCGCTCCGCGGCCTTCCCGCTATGCGCGCGCGGCGCTACGCGCCGTTCCCTATCGGCGCGCGCGGTCGCCGCAATGGCTATGCTCCCGCTGCCCGCGCTACCTATTCGGTAGCCACCTTTCAGCCGGGGGCGCCTTTCGTCGGGGGGCGCCCTGCGGCGCGCATCCGCTTTCGGGACGTCGGCTTCGCCGCCGGACCCGAAGGACGCTTCGCGCGCCGCAGGGCGCGCCCCTCCGAGGCGGGGCGCGGGTCACAGATGCCCTTGCGGGCATCTGCTCCGCGCGCGGTAGCCCGCGCTTTTCTGCTGGACAAGAAAAAAGGGGCCCGCGTATGCGTGGCCCCGCTGGATTTCGCTAAATACAAGTTTTCCAAACGCCGCCCTCTTATCGGAAAACTTATGCTTATTTAGCGAAATATCGGCAAAATTTCCCGCCATTTCCCCAAAAAAACCGGACTGGAACCGCAGTCGTGTCGCAGCAGTCGGCTTCCACGGTGCGACGGGTTGTCTTTTTTCGTTTTGTACGCTGTTCTGCCGGCAGGACCGCGCCTGACGGTATCCGGGAAACTGACGGCGCCTGATGTTGTCACATTCCCGGTTTGTTTTGTCTGTCCGTGTGCGAAAGGAGATGCTGCGCAGTCCCCTCTCCCCTTTATGTCGTTTCCACATCGTGATAGAAGTCGAGCGAGCGGTAGCCCCGTTGCATTTGGGTGAGCAGGTAACGCTCGGAAAATCCTGCCAGAACCCGCAGGCTATCCTTCGGCAGCGTGAACGAAAACAATTTGGAAAAATCAGCATACAAGATATGCCGCATAGCCGCCAAGACCCCGGCGGGGATCTCGGAAGCGACCGCTTGCCCTCTGTGACAGTCTTTGCAATAAAGGGCGCCGTTTTCGACGGAAAACAGCATACTCCCCTCTTTGTATTCGCCGCAGACGCTGCAGGCGGTCAGATCGGGCATAAAGCCGGCCATCGTCAGCAGGCGCAGTTCAAAGATCGCCTTGAGTTGCGCGAGCGGCTTCGACCGCTTGACAATCAGATACAGCGTGTTGAGCAGCAGACGCAGGTAGGCGGAGGCCTCTTCCTCGCGCGGGGCGAGTTCACAGCAAAGTTCCGCAAAATAGGAGGCCAGCGCAAGGCCCTCGAGGTCTTTGCGCAGGTCAAAAAACGTCTCTTCCACGTCGGCGGAGTCGATCGTATTGCTGCCGCGGTAAGAAAACAGCACGAGGCGCGAGTAGCAAAACAACTCGGTCGCGCTCGTCAGTCTTCCGCGCGGCGTCGCGGCAGAGCGGGCAACGGCATCCAATACGCCGTGATCGGGCGTCAAAACCGTCACCAGGCGATCATCGCCGCTGGCTTTCGATCGGATGATGATCCCTGTCGTCGTGATCTGCAACGTCTGTCCCCTCCCGCTGCGAAACAGCGGCGCGATACGACAGATAGTCGCCGATCGCTCCCGTTTTGCAAAACCGCTGCCACTGTTCGCGCGCCGTCACAGCCATCGCCTCCCCTTGTCAGCATGACCGCCTCCGCGCGCAATATCATAGGAAAATTTTATTCCTCGGCGTAGCCGAAATTTTTGAGTTGCACATCGCTGTCGCGCCAGCCCTCGCGCACCTTGACCCATCCCTGCAGATTGACTTTGCAATCCAGCAGCGCCTCGGCGTCGAGCCGCGCCTGTGTCAGAACGGATTTGAGCAGCGCGCCGCGTTTGCCGATGATGATGCCCTTGTGACTCTCGCGCTCGCAGACGATCGTCGCGTGGATGTCGACAAGGTTGCGGTCTTCGCGCTCGGTCATTTTCTCGATCACCACGGCGGTGCCGTGCGGGATCTCGTCGCGCAGGTGCGCGAGCAGTTTTTCCCGGATGATCTCCGCGATCAGCGCGCGCTCCGGCTGGTCGGTCAGCGCGTCGTCCGCGAAAAAGTGCGGCCCCTCGCTGCAAAACGGCTCCAGTTCCGCAAAGAGGTCGTCTACGCCTTCGCCCGTCAGCGCGGAGAGCAAGACGACCGCCGAAAAATCGAAAAGCGCGCTTAACTGCGCGATTTTTTCCAGCAGCAGTTCCTTCTTTTCCAGCAGGTCGATCTTGTTGATAACAAGGATCACGGGAGCAGGCTGCTTGGCGAAACCCGCGATGATCTCCCGTTCCACGGCGGTGATCGGTCCGCGCCATTCGGTAACGAAGAGGATGGCGTCGACGTCCGCGACGGATGCGTCCGCCTGCTTCACCATAAATTTGCCGAGTTTGGAGCGCGGTACGTGCACGCCGGGCGTATCGAGGAAGACATACTGCGTCTCCCCCTTCGTCAGGATGCCGGTGATGCGGTTGCGCGTCGTCTGCGGCTTTTCGGAGACAATGGCGATCTTCTCCCCGAGGATGCGGTTCATCAGCGAGGATTTGCCGACGTTCGGCCTGCCGATGATCGCGGCAAACAAATTTTTGCACTGCGGCTTATCCGGTTCGGGCTGCGCCGCCGGTTCTCGCACAAGACCCAGCGAAGAAAGAACCGCCTCTTCCCGTTCGCGCATCCCGCGCGCGGCTGCTTCGTCCGTCTCGTGGTCGTAACCGAGCAGGTGGAGCATCGAGTGGACGGTGAGCCAGCCGATCTCCCGCTCGACGGAATGGCCGTATTCCTCCGCCTGTTCCAGCGCGCGCTCGACCGAGATCACGATATCGCCGAGCAGGGCGGCCCCTGTTTCGGCGTCGGTGTCAAACGCGCCGTTTTCCCCGAGCGGGAACGAGAGCACGTCCGTCGCGGCATCCCGGTTTCGGTATTCGGCGTTGAGTTCGCGGATCTGCTCGTTGTCGACGAAACTGACGCTGACCTCGGCTGGCCCGCGGAACCCTTCGGCTTTCCACACCGCAGCGCAGCATTTTCGCACGAGCGGGCGCGTCCCGGTGGGGATCCTCACCGCCTTTTGCCGGTTGAGAAACGATACGCTCACCGCTGCCATCTTCCATCCCTCTTTTTCGCCGCGTGGGGTGGGCGGGCCGCCTCGCGCACATTCTTTTCATAATAGGATTCGTATGCTTTGATGATCTCCTGGATCAGATGGTGTCGCACGACGTCCTTCTCCGTCAGCCAGACCGTTTCGATGTCCCGGATGCCCTTGAGGATACGCGTTGCCTCGATCAGGCCGGATTTTTTGTCCTGCAGGTCGATCTGTGTCACGTCGCCCGTGATGACGGCCTTCGAGTTCTGCCCGAGGCGTGTCAGCAGCATTTTCATCTGCTCGGGCGTGGTGTTCTGCGCTTCGTCGAGGATGATGAAGGAATCGTCGAGCGTGCGTCCGCGCATATAGGCGAGCGGCGCGACCTCGATGCTGCCGCGCTCGAGATGGCGCTGATACGTCTCCGCGCCGAGCAGGTCGAACAGCGCGTCGTAGAGCGGGCGCAGATACGGGTCGACCTTGTTCTGCAGGTCGCCCGGCAGAAAGCCGAGTTTTTCGCCGGCCTCGACCGCGGGGCGCGTCAGCACGATGCGGTTGATCTCGTGCGCCTTGAAGGCGCGCACCGCGACCGCGACAGCCAGATACGTCTTGCCCGTTCCCGCGGGACCGACGCCGAAGGTGATCGTGTTGCCGCGAATGGCGTCGAGATAGCGCTTCTGGCCGAGCGTTTTCGCTTTGACGGGCCTCCCCTTCGCCGTGATGCAGACGACGTCTTCGCCGAGATGCGCGATGGCGTCCTCGTGGTCCTCTTCGACCAGGCGGATGCAGTAGCGGATGTTCTGTTCGTTGAGCGTTTCGCCCGCGCGCAGCAGCCCCCGCAGGCTTTCGACGACGCGGGCCGCGCGCGCGACGTTCGGCTCTTCGCCCGTCAGTTTGATATCGGTGCCGCGCAGCACGACCGAAACGCCGCACGCCTCCTCGATGAGGCGCACATTCGCATCCATGCTGCCGAACAGCGCCGTCGCTTCTTCCGCCTGCTCGATATTGACCAGCCGTTCCGCCATATCCACTCACCTTTCGAGATCCGGTTTGGTTCGTTGCCACATTCGCATTATACCATATGAAGCCGCGTTTGTCGCTATCCGACCGAAAATTCCCGGATCTCGGCGATGTCTTTTTCTACATAGCAGACAGCGCGCAGGGTGAGCGCGCGCTCACCCTCCTCCACCGTCAGATCTTCCTGCAGAAGCGTGCGGCCGCTTTCCTGCCCGTAGAGGGCGCGCAGGCGGCGCACCGCTTCCTCCTTTGCTTCAAACGGCGTGCGGGAAATCGTCGTTTCCTTGGAGCAAAACCACATGGTTTCGCGCACCAGAAGAAGAGGATAGAGCACGGCGATCGTCCTTGTTTCTGCCCGCAGGGCCGACGCGGGCGGCTGCGCGGCGTGCAGCGGTTTCCCCAATATGAAAATATCCCGCGCGCGCACAGGGACGCTGTCCTCGACCGAAACGAGTTCCTCGTAGGGAACGGTCAAAACCGTTTCTTCGTAAACACCTGCCAGCACCTTCGCCCGTGCGTACTTCAGCCGGGAGCCGCCGAACTCATCCTGCGTGATCCCGCTGACGATCACCTCGCCGCGCGATACGGTATCGCCCTTCCCGACGAGCGCCTGACCGTCGTAGACCTCAATCGCATGGATCACGCCGTCCGCCGAAGCGACGACGTTTGCGTAGCGGTCCGAGGGGTCGATCACTGCGGGCGGCGGCGTGCATTCGCTGACGATCACCTGCGCTGTAGCGCCGCGCAGATTCACCGCGATCCAGGAGATGCGGTCATCTTTGAGATACATCCGCTGGCACAGTTCCCACGGATCGATCGCCGAGACGTTTGCGCCGTATCGGAGCCCCTCCTCTGCGAGGGAGGCGAGCAACTGCGCTTCGTCGATCGCGAAGCAGCCGCTGACCGTGATCACCCACAGGTGGCCGCACAGATACCAAAGCAGCGCGCAGGCCGCCGCCGCACCGATCGGCAGCCCCCACCGCTTTCGGTAGCGGAATTGCAGAAAAGGCAGGCCGTGTTTGGCGCGGATGCGCGTACGCAGCCCCGCTTCTGCGGCGAGCCGGCTCACCTGCCGGTAGCGCCGGGCGTAAGTTTCGGCTGAAAGGCCCTCCGGACGCGGATCGGCTCCCCACACAGGCAGGCCTTTTCGCGCGCAGAGGTTCAGCAATTTTTCGGGCATTGCGCCGCGGATCCAGAACGAAACGGTGCCGCGCAGCAGCCGCAGCAGTCGCAGGACGATCATGGTTCCTTCCTCCGTTTTGCCGCGCTCACGGCAAAAATTCGATGCTGCGGATCTCGCCGCAGACCGTCAGGCAGCCGCTGTCCATCGCACCGATGGTGAGGCCGCCGCCGCAAAAGCGCAGCGTCCCCTCCTTCGTTGCAATGCGGATCTCCCGCGGCGTGTATTCCAGGATCCCCGTGCACCCCTCCGCGATCGCCTCGCAATTTGAGTTGCATTCGAGTATGGTGCCGTTTGTCACCGAAGAAGCGGGCAGTTCAAGCAGGTGCGCCGCCTTTTCCCCAGCCTGTTTCCATCTGCCTTTCATGCGATCCCTCCCATAGAGATCGTATGTTGCGCCGTGCCGCGGCATGCTGCGGGATAATCGCCCCGTTTGTATTCATACACTCCTATGGCTTGTTTTGGCAAGGAGGGGTTTTGGATGAAACGGATCGCCGCGATCGGCGTCGTCGGGCTGATGATCGTCCTGTTCTGCCGCAGTGAGGTCGTTGCGCAGGGGGTGCGGCAATCCGCCGCCCTCTGTGTGGATGTGTTGCTCCCCTCCCTCTTCCCATTTCTCACGGTCGCGCTGTTTGCCGTCCAAAGCGGCGCCGGAAGCGTGTTTTCACGTCTGCTTTCCCCGGTCACGCACCTGGTGCTGCGGCTGCCGCGCGCGTGCGGAGAGATCGTGCTGTTTTCCCTCTGCGGCGGCTATCCGACCGGCGCGCGCCTGCTTGCATCTGCCGTTTCGGAGGGGCGGATCTCCCGCGAACATGCCGGCCTTCTGCTCTGCTTCTGTGTCGCGCCGGGGCCCGCGTTCGTCGTATTGGCCGTCGGGGGCGCAATGTTCGGGAGCGTTCGGCTCGGCCGCATGCTGCTTGGGACGCAGTTGCTCTCGTCCCTTTTGTGCGGCGCCGTCGTTTGCCGCCGGCGCGGCGCGCCTATTGCAATGCGCCCTGCCTCCCCGCTGCCGATCGGTCGTGCCCTGACAAAAGCCGTATCCCAGGCGGCCGGCAGCATGCTCACGATCTTTGCCTGGGTGATCCTGTGCGGCGCGATACTGCCGTTTGTATCGGGAAGAGGGACTTTGCAGGCGGCTGCGGCGGCGCTCCTCGAAGTGACGAACGGCTGTCGTCTCGCCGCTTCGATCGGCGGCGCGCGCGGCGCGATCCTTGCGGCGTTTCTGCTCTCGTTCGGCGGCTTCGGCGCGCTGTGCCAGGCAGCGGCGATCGCCGCAGAGGGAGAGATCCCGCTGCGCGGCATTTTCCCTGCGCGCGCTGCCTGCGGCGCGGTCGCCGCAGGGCTGACGGCGCTCTGGCTGCGGCTGTTTCCGCAGACCCTTGCGGTCTGGGCGAATGCGGACGAACCGATGCTCTTTTCATCGCCCAATCGCATGATCGGCGCAGTCTGCCTCTGTGCGATGATCGGGATGGCGCTGTCAAACATTTCCATACGGGAAACGGTCGCTTTTCGCCGAAGAATGTGATAGAATAAGATGTCCTTGTCGATTCTTCCGACCGTTTGAGCAAAAGAGGTGTTTTTTATGTTCCGCCAAGACCTGTTCGATCCGGCGATCGAACCTTGCTGCGCATACTGTGCGCATGGCGCGCCGACGCAGGACGGCGCCTCGATCCTCTGTCCCCGCCACGGCGTGATGCTGCCTGGCGATCGGTGCCGAAAGTATCTCTATGATCCGCTTTCGCGCGTCCCGAGCCGTCAGCCGCGCCTGCCCTCGTTCGACGCAAAGGACTTTTCCCTGTAAAGGTCGGTGATGTTTTGAAACGGTTCCTCTCGATCCTGCTTGCGGCGGCGCTGCTGTCGTTTGCGCTGCCGTTTTGTGCGCAGTCGCAGTCGGCACCGGGCGGTGAGCGCGGGCTTTTCGTCTGCACGGGCGCGGACGCGGACTTCCCCTCTGCCGCCAACCTTTCCTCCAAAGCGCTGCGCGGCGAACTGGAGGCAATCTGTGCCTACGCGAAAGACGCCGGAAACGGGGCGGTCTATTTTGAGATCCGCCCGCATGGTGCGGCGCTTTACCGTTCCGGCGTGTTTCCATTGAGCGAAACCCTCGTGAAAACGCAGCGCATGTTCACGGCCTTCGATCCGCTGCGCGAACTGCTGAAGATCGCCGCCAAACAGGGGCTCGCTGTTTACGCCGTGCTCGATCCCTACGATTTGGGCGCATCCCGCTCCGCTCTGCCGGACGCGCATCCCGCAAAACAGGACGGATCCCTTTCGATCGAACAGGACGGCCGCCTGCTGCTCGACCCACGCAAGGAACAGACCCTCTCGCTCAATGAGCGCGATCTGCGGGAGATTTCCGCGCGCTATCCTTCGCTCGCCGGCGTGATGCTCGAGGGCCTTCGTGCAGCGGAAAGCGAAGATGCAGCCGCGTTGACCGAGACCCTCCAGCAGGCGCTCGGGCGCATCCCGCTCGGCGCGCTTTACGGGCAGGAGGACGGCAGCCTGGCCGAGGCGCTGTCGCTCCCGTTCGCAGCCGTGCAGATCGACGCGTTCACGGGCTTTGACGAGGAGAATTTTGCCGCTGTTCTCGCCGAATGGCGCGCCCGTCTCGGCGGGGCACTGCGCGTGTTCATCGACGCTTCCGACCCCGCTTTGCCCGCCGAAGAGGCCGCTGCGCGCGTCTTTGCGGCGCAGCAGAACGGCATCGGCAGCATCGTGGGGGATTACCGCTGCCTGCACGGTGACGGAACCTTTGCTGGCAGCCTGATCGCCTCGATCGCCAACCCCACCGACACCGAGCCCTACACGATCGGCTACGATCCGCCGCAGACGCTGACGATCACGCGCCCCCAAAAAGCGCTGACAACGAGTTATTCCTCCTATTTCATCATGGGCACAAGCGATCCGGATCGGCCGCTGACGCTCGACGGCAGCGAGATCGACCGCCGCACCGGAAACGGCGTGTTCGGCGTGCTCGTTGATCTCGCATACGGGACAAACACCTTCCGCTTTGCACAGGGCCGGGATATGCAAACCGTCACGATCACGCGACCGACTTCTTCGGAGGGCGAGGCGGCCACGACGACGCGCATCACCTCGATGACGCCGAAGGATTCCGAGATCGTTGCAAGCGGCCAAACGCTGGAACTCTCCTGCATTGCGCCCGCAAATACGACCGTCACCGCCACTTTCGGCGGAAGGACGGTCTCGCTCGAACAGGTTGCCGCCGCCTCGACGGGCGTCCCCGCCCGGTTCCGGGGCGAGATCCCTGTCGGGACCGCCGCCGCTGGCCAGGTGCTCGACGCGGGGCCGGTCACCTACCAGATCGTCAACTACGGGACGGAATTCACCTCGAACGGCAGCGTCTATCTCGCCGGCGAGGGCGCTGTGCCGACCGTGACGGTCAACACGACGAGCGCCTCCGTCTTCTACGACGAGGAGGTCAAAGCGGGCGATTTCAAAGCGATCTACAAAACGGGCGTGACAGACCGCGTGGTCGGCTCGATGGACGACTATTACGAACTCGTCTCGGGTTATATCAAAAAGTCCGACGTCGACGTGAACCCGATGGATGCCCCGCAGTCTGTCGCCGTGACGGCGATCGAAACGCAGCACGACGAACACGCCGAACGCTTTCTCCTGCGCGGCGCGCAAGGGCTCCCCTACACCTTTGTCGACAATGAGGACGGCACGATCGACCTGACGCTGTACGGCGTTTCTCTGCCTGAGCAGCGCAGGATCGAAAGCGAACTGTTTTCCTCGATCGACTGGGCCGAGCAGGACGGCAACATCACCGCACACTTCACTCCGTCGGGCAGCCGCGGCGTTTGGGCGCTGGATGTGTTCCCTTCCCCGGAGGGGACCGTCATCTACGCGCGGCGCACGCCGAAACTTTCCGGCACCGTGGGCAGGCCTCTGGAAGGTGTTTCGGTCGTGCTCGATCCGGGCCACGGCGGAAACGACCCCGGCGCGATTTCGACGACGGGAGGCACCGAAAACGAACTCAACTTTGCAAATGCGACGCGCCTGAAAGCCCGACTGGAGCAGCTCGGCGCATCCGTGACGCTCACGCGCAGCGCGCCGGACGAAACCGCCTCGCTCTACGAACGCGTCGGCGTGGGGCAATCCATCCTCCCGGATTTCTTCATCTCCCTGCATCACAACAGCATCGTCGAGTATGCCGACGGCTACAAGCACAGCGGCGTGGAGGCCTACTATTATGAGAATTTCGGAAAGGCTGTCGCGGGAGAGGCCGTCGCGCACATCGCGCAGGCGAATTACGACCGCGCCTACCGGTTCTATGAATGGGGCTATTACATTGTGACGAAAAACCGTTTTGCCCCCAGCATCCTCTGCGAGATCGGATTCGTTCCCAATCCCGTGGAGAGCCGATACATCAGCGACGAGACGGAAATCTACAAAACGGCGAACGCCTTCTGTGCCGCGATCCTCTCGGTGATCGCGGCGGCGAACGGAACGTGAAAAAACCGGAGCGCACCCGAGCGATGGATGCGCTCCGGCTGCATTTTCGCCGAAATGTTCATAATTTAGCCGTTGTATTGCACCCCGATTCACGCTAAAATGAGACAGGAAATCTTGCGGACGGGAGGCGCGTCGTGTGTTCGGCTATATCAAACCGATGCAGGACCAACTGCGCGTCTGCGAACTGGAGGAATACCGGGCCGTCTACTGCGGGCTGTGCCGCGCGCTGGGAAAGCGCTTTGGCCCGATGGCGCGCATGACGCTCAGTTACGATTTCACGTTCGTCACCATGCTCGCCCTCGCCCTGCAGGAGGAAGCGCCGACGTATTCCAAGCAGCGCTGCCTGTTCGTCCCGTTTCGGCGGCGGATGCACCTCGATCCCTGCGCCGCATCGAACCGCGCCTGCGATCTCGCCGTGCTGCTGCTGCGGGAAACGTGTGCGGACAACCTGGCGGACGAGCGCTTTCCCCGCCGCATCCTTTGGCTCTGCGCATCCCCGCTGATTGCCCCCGCCGCGCGCCGCGCGGCTGCCGCCGAGCCCGCGAGCGACGCCGTCTGCCGCGAGATGACCGAGCGCCAGCGCGAAGCGGAATCCGATCCCGAAGCGTCGATCGACCGTGCGTGCGATCCGACCGCCTCCGCCCTTTCCGCACTGCTCGAAACGCTTTCGGAAGACGAGAGCGAGCGCCGCGTCCTTGCCCGTCTCGGCTATATGCTCGGACGGTATATCTATTTGTGCGACGCAGTGGATGATCTGGAAAAGGACCGCGAGCGCGGGGCGTTCAACCCGCTGCTGTCCCGCCCGCAGCCCAAAGAGGAAGCCGCGGACCTTCTGCGCATGACGATCGCAGAGATCGGCTACGCCTATGATCTGCTTGAGCCGCGGTATTACAAGGGACTTTTGGATAACATCCTCTACCTCGGCTTGCAGAATACGGCGAATCGCCTGACCGAAAGGAGGCCTGCCAAGTGAAAAGCCCTTATGAGATTTTGGGCGTTTCCCCTTCCGCGGGGGATGACGAAATCAAGCAGGCTTATCGGGCGCTCGCTAAAAAATATCACCCAGACAATTATACCGACAGCCCCCTCGCCGACCTCGCGTCGGAAAAAATGGCGGAGATCAACGCCGCGTATGATCAGATTCAGCAGTTGCGCAAGGGCGGCGGCGCGTCGGATCCCTTCTCCGGCTTCGGGGGCTACGATGCTTACAGCGCTTACCGGTCGGGCGACAGCGGGCAGTTTTCGGATATCCGCCGTCTTCTGGCGACGGGGCGGATCGTGGAGGCCGACGAACTCCTAAACGGCGTTCCTGCCGCATCGCGCGACGGCGAATGGCATTATCTCAAGGGGCGTGTGCTGTATGCGCGCGGTTTTTTGGGAGAAGCGCTCGCCTACTTTCAAAAGGCCTGTTCGATGGACCCGCAAAACAACGAATACCGCCAATGGGCAGCTGCCATGGAGAACCAGCGCGCCTACGGCTATCGCGGCCCGCACGCGAACACGCAAACGACGGTCACAACGCTTCCGTGCCCGGGCATCTGCGCCGCGGCTTTGTGCCTGAGCCTCTGCAGCGGCGGGATCTGCCCGTGTTGCTGCTATCTGTGAGGTGATCGCGTGCGCACAGAGGACCGCAGCCGCAAAAGCAGACGGGTCGCGACGGGAGGTCTGTTCGCCGCCCTGAGCCTTGTGTTCCTGTTTTCCGCAGCGCTGCTTCCGATCGCAACCTATCTTGCGCCGATCCTCGCGGGGCTCGCGCTGCTTCCCGTCGCGCTGGAACTCGGCGCTGCCACGGCGCTGATCGCGTTCTGTGCCGTGGCGCTGCTTGCCGTGTTTCTCGTGCCGGACGTGGAGGCCGTGGCGATGTTCCTCGGCTTTTTCGGATGGTATCCTCTGCTGCGCGGCCGGCTGCAGCGGTTCCGCATTGCGCCTATGCGGTGGATCGCCAAGTTTTTGCTGTTCAACCTTGCGATCTGTGCAGCCTACGGCGTTCTGATTTTCGTTTTTTCGATGCAGGCGATCGCGCAGGAATTGCGGGGGATTTATGGGATTGCCCTGCTCCTGCTCGGGAACGTGCTCTTTTTCTTCTACGACCGCATGCTCGAACGCGTGCTGCCCGCCTATACCGCCAGGCTGCGGCCGCGGCTGTTTGGGCAAAACGCCCGATGAACCAAATCCCGCATACAAAACAGCGCCGTCCAATCGGACGGCGCCGTTTTTCACGCCCGCAGACTCCGGTTGCCAAACAGAGGATGTTTCTCAGGGCGGTTGCGGACAATCTCACGCTGTAAAGCAATTTGATTTTACATCAAGAATATGGCTGTTTGATGCGCTTTTCAAAACCAATCGCGCAGCGCGCGCACGGATCGAACGGGGATCAGTTCCAGTCCCGGATACTGCTGCAATCTGATCTCGGCGGCATTGCCCGCGGGCAGCATCACACGGCGAAACCCGAGACGGTACGCCTCCGCAACACGCAAGGCCGCCTTGCCGACTGCGCGGATCTCCCCCGCCAGCCCCACTTCGCCGAAGGCGGCGAGGTCGCCGTCGATCGCCTTGTCAAGCAAGTTCGACATCAGCGCCAGCACGACCGCGAGATCGCAGGAGGGCTCGTCCAACCGTAGCCCGCCGACCACGTTGAAGTAGGCGTCCAGGCTGCCGAGGGAATAACCGCAGCGCTTTTCCAGCACGGCCATCAGCATCGCCACGCGGTTGAAATCGAGCCCGTTTGCCGTTCGGCGGGGCACGTTTGCGTTCGACCGACTCACCAGCGCCTGGATCTCCGCCAGGATCGGCCGGCTGCCCTCGATCACACTCGTCACACAAGTGCCGGACACGTTTTCGGGCCTCCCCTCAAGCAGCATCATCGAGGGGTTTTCCACCTGGATCAGGCCGGCTTCGCTCATCTCGAACACGCCGATCTCATTGGTGGAGCCGTAGCGGTTCTTGATCGCGCGCAGGATGCGGTAAGAAAGGCTCCGCTCCCCTTCGAAGTAGAGCACGGTATCGACCATGTGCTCGAGCAGTTTCGGCCCGGCGATGGCGCCATCCTTGTTGACATGGCCGACGAGGAACATCGGGATCTCGTTTTCTTTTGCGGCGTGCGTGAGCGCCTGCGTGCATTCGCGGATCTGCGACACGCTCCCGGGAGACGAGGAGAGTTCCGACAGATTCATCGTCTGGATCGAATCCACGACGACGAACTGCGGCTTTTCGGTTTCGATTGCGGCGAGGATGCGATGCAGGTCGGTGGCGGCGCAGATCAGAAGCGACTCGCCGTCCACGCCGAGGCGCAGCGCGCGCATTTTGATCTGGCGCGCGCTTTCCTCCCCCGTGACGTACATCACCCGCATCCATTTGGAAAGCGGGCCGCAAAGTTGCAGCAGCAGCGTCGATTTTCCGATGCCGGGATCGCCGCTGAGCAGCATCACCGCGCCGGGGACGATCCCGCCGCCCAAAACGCGGTCCAGTTCGTCGATTCCGGTGACGCAGCGGATCTCCTCGCCCGATTCGATGCAGTCAAGTCGCTCGATCTCCGCGGGCGCAGATTGGGCCGCCAGCGCTGCGGCAGCCGCTCTCTTCGGCGGTTCCTCTGCGCGGATTTCCTCGGAAAATGTGTTCCAAGCCCCGCAATCAGGGCATTTTCCGAGCCATTTGGCCGATTCGTAACCGCATTGCCCGCAGACGTAGAGTTTTTTCACTTTCGTCATGTCGACGTCTCCTTTTTTGGTTCAGACCGCTTCCTCCAGCAGCGCCTCCACGATCGAAAAGGCGATCTGTTGCTGGTATTTCGCCGTGCAGAGTTGTTCGCATTCCTCTGGATTGGAAAGGAACCCGCATTCCACCAAAACGGCGGGGCTCTGCGCATGGAACAGGATGTAAAGATTTTTTTCGGCGGGTTTGATCTCCCGCTCGTTTTCGGGCTGTAAATTGCCCGCGATGCGGTTTTGCAGGGACCGCGCAAGCGTTTGGCTGCGCGGATCGTTGGGGCTGAAAAACACCTGCGTCCCGCGGCAGGATGCCTGTCGGAAGAAATTCTGGTGGATGCTCACAAACGTCGCCGCGGGGTCCTCTTCCAGCATCGCCAGGCGGTTGTGGATATCCGACACCTTTTTCTCTCGCAGCGTGGAGAGCCCCTCGTCGCACACGGCGGCGTCGCCTCCGCGCACCTGCGTCACAGAAAAACCCGCGAGAGAGGCGATCGCGGCGGCCTGCTGTGTGATCGCGAGATTCAGATCCTTTTCGACGGCACCGTTTTTGCCGGTCGCGCCGCCATCGAATCCGCCGTGTCCCGCATCGAGGATCAGCCGGTGCGAAAGGCCCTCTTCGATCATCGCTTTCCCTGCCGCCTGCACGGCGCGAAAGGAGGACCCAATCCCCGCCGCCAGCGCCAAGCACAGCAGGACGCCTAGGACCGCGGCGGACAGCCTGTTTCGTTTCATCCTACTCCCCTCCCCGCGTCAATGTATGCAGAGACGGGGAGCAGCAAGACCAGTATAACAGAATCGGAACAAATGTTCAAGCCTTTCGAAAGGAAAAGCCCCGCGTTGTGCGAGGCTTTCGCTTTATTTGAGTTCCGCGATCGTGACGCCGCTTTCCCCTTCGCCGTAGACGCCGAGGCGGAACGATTTGATCGCCTTGTGCTGCCGGAGACGGCGCGCCACAGCCGCGCGGAGAACGCCCGTCCCTTTCCCGTGGATGATGCGGATCGAAGGCACGCCGCTCATCACGGCGGCGTCGATGAACGCGTTCAGTTCCAGGATCGCCTGCTCGGAATCCTGCCCGCGCAGGTCGATCTCCGTCTGCACGGCGCGCTCGGCGCGCGAAGTGACGCCCGTCTGCGTGACGCGCCCCTGCAGTTTTTTGGGCTGCCGCTTTTTCTCGCCGAGTTCAAGATCGGAAAGCGGCACGCTCGTTTTGAGAACGCCCGCCTGCACGAGAACGGTCTGCCCCTCCGGCTTTTTGAGGACGAGCCCCTCCTTGCCGAGCGTGCGGATATAAACGATATCGCCCTTTTCGAGCGGGCGCGGCAGGGTGTATTCCTCTTTTCTCCGCACGACGATGGGGTCGGCCAGTTCTTCGATTTCGTGCATGGCCGCTTTATAATCCCGTTTCGATTGCGCGAGCAGTTCATGAAAACGCTCGGCGTTTTTCTCTTTCTTGATCTCCTCGAGTTGCTCGAAGAGGATATCCGCCTGCAGACGCGTTTCTTCCACCATGCGTTTGGCCTGCTTGCGGGCACGGTCAAGTTCCCGTTCCACCGACTGTTCGATCGTTTCGAGTTTTTCCTCGGAGGCCGCCCGCAGCGCCTCCGCTTCGCTGCGCAGCCGCTGCGCTTCCCCGCGCTCGCGCTCGAGGCCTTGCCTCGTCGCCTCCAGTTCCGAAACGACATCCTCAAAGCGCGCGCTTTCGGTGGAAACGCGCTCCCTGGCCTGCGCGATCACGTCGGGGTCGAGCCCGAGGCGCTCGCTGATGAGAAACGCGTTCGAGCGGCCCGGAATGCCCGTCAGCAGGCGGTAGGTCGGCCGCAGCGAAGCCACGTCGAATTCGCAGCTGGCGTTTTCCACGCCTTTTGTTTCGAGCGCGTACATCTTGATTTCGGCGTAGTGCGTCGTAGCGGCGATGCGCGCGCCTTTCTGCCGCAGCGTCTCGAGGATGGAGACGGCAAGCGCTGCGCCTTCGATCGGGTCGGTGCCGGAACAAAGTTCGTCGAACAGCACAAGCGAGCGCCAGTCTGCGTCCTGCACGATCCGGATGATGTTCGTCATATGCGCGGAAAACGTGGAGAGGCTTTGTTCGATCGACTGCTCGTCGCCGATGTCGGCAAACACCTGCTCATAGACGGTCACGACGCTGCCGTCGGCCGCGGGGATCATCAGGCCGCATTGGGCCATCAGCGTCAGCAGGCCGAGCGTTTTGATCGCAACGGTCTTGCCGCCCGTGTTGGGGCCGGTGATGACAAGCGTATCATAGTCCTTTCCCACGGAGATGTCGATCGCGACGACGCGGTCTGGCGCGATCATCGGGTGGCGGGCACGGCGCAGCGTCGTCTCGCCGGAATCGGTCAGTTGCGGCACGGTGGCGCGCATGCGGTCGGCCAGTTTCGATTTGGCGAAGCACAGGTCGATCTCGACGGCGGCCCGGTACCCCGACAAGATCTCCTGTGCGCGCTCGCCCACCAGGGCGGAAAGTTCCGCGATGATGCGCTCGATCTCGGCCTTTTCCTTATTCTCAAGGACGCGGATCTCGTTGTTGAGTTCCACGACGCTCATCGGCTCGATGAATACGGTTGCCCCGCTCGAGGACATATCGTGCACAAGGCCCTTGACTTCGTTGCGGTACTCCGATTTGACGGGGATGACGAACCGGCCGCCGCGCATCGTCACGATCGTTTCCTGCAGGTATTTCTGATACGTCTGCGAACGGATCATGCCGTCGAGTTGGCTGCGCACGCGCTGCCCCGCTGCGCGGATTTTCCGGCGCAGGTCGGATAGTTCGGCCGAGGCGTTGTCATCGAGTTCCTCCTCCGAAACGATGGCGCGGCCGAGGCGGTCCTCCAGCGCGCGGTCCCCATAGAGGCATTCGAATAGGTCGTCCAAGACGGTTTCGGTCCCCTTGGATTGCTCCTTCCACTGCCGCAGGATACGCTGGTTGCGCAGCACGGCGCAGATATCGAGCAGTTCGCGCAGCGTGAGAGAACTGCCGATCTCGGCGCGTCGCAGCGCCGCCGAACAGTTGGTCATGCGCTGCAAACTTGGGTAGCCGTAGCGCACGGTGAGCGTGTTGGCCGCGACGGTGCGCTCCAGTTCGCGGGTCGCGGCCGGCAGGCCCGTCTGCGGCGTCACGGCGCGCGCCATGGCCTCGCTGTCCTCGCAGGAGGCGCAGGCCGCAAGCTGTTCCAGAACACGCGGCAGTTCCAGCGTTTTCAGGTGCCGTTCGGCGATCATGCGGTCGCCCTCCTTTCCTTCAGTTCAGTCATCCAGGCGATAGAAATTCTCATCGCTTGCGAGGTTTTCAAAGTTGTAGAGCACGAGCAAGCGGTCGAAACTGCCTCCCTCGAGCAGCGCGCGAAAGCCCGTCGGCAGATATCGAAGGTCAACGACGGTGACGGTACGGTAGTTCTGCGCCAGAAACGGCACAAAGCAGTTGGCATAGGAATCTTTTACGACGAGGAGGCTCCCCTCGCCCACAGCGTTCTCGATCACGGTGACGCCGTTGTTGCCGTGCAGAAACATCGCATACTGATCGCGGGTCGCGAGTTTTGCAAGATCGTAGAGGCCGTCCGTTGCCTCGCCGTTGATCGTGACCGAATCGACGGGGAGGTCGTAATAGACGAGCGTGTCCGCAGCGGCGTCGAATTTCTTCGCTTTGTTGTAGTAGGTGCCGAGGAAACCGCCGCTCTCGCGGCGCAGGCCCTCATCGGGGGCGACGGGCGTAACCCCGGCGCTTTCGCAGAACGCCTCGTAGGCCAGAAACGCGCCGTGCGTCGTCCAATGGTGATCGGTGCGGTAATAACTATCCCCATCGAGCACGGGCGCGGGATCGACGGTCTGCCAGCCCGCCGCCTCGAGCGTGCGGCGCGTCTGCGCGAGCGCGGACAACTGGTCTGCGTTGCCGAGGTTGGCCGGGACGCGGTCGCGCAAAATCTCGTAGCCGCTCGGCACAAGCAGCGCCGTTTTGGCGAGATCTGGCGTTTCGGCAGCGAATGCGGCGAGCGCCTCGACGTTCGCGCGGTAATTCTCTTCGTCATAGGCGCGATAGATGCCGAACAGGTGGCCGTCCTTCCCGTAGGCGACGCCGTTGTTCTCGGTTTTCCCGAACGCCGCTTCGCAGACGGATTTGAGCGTAATCCACCCGTCGCGCCCCGCGAACTGGTCGGAGAGGTATTTCTCATACTTCTGCGCAAAGCCTCGCTCGCTGCTGTCGAGCATCGAGGAAACGGTAAAATGCGGCGACTGTTGCAGCGGCCGATTTTCCGCTTCCGAATTCTCCCGATCGGGAGAGACGGCGTTGAGCAGCGCAAGCAGCAGGATCGCGGCGAAGAACAGGACCGCCGTCGGAGATTGCATGAGGCGTTTCACGGCATCGTCCTCCCTTCTTAAAAGCGGAAATACAGAAACGGGTTGTAGGTGGCGTCCACAAGATAGGCTGTACAGACAAGCAGCAGCGCGCCGTAGATCACCGCGGCCGCGGCGCGGTTTTGCGTCAGGCGTTCAAAGGGCTTTTTGAGTACCTGCGTGGAAAAGAGCGCGCCGAGCGCGAACGTGACGGCATAATTGCGCAGGAAATAGAGCCAGTCCGTGCCGCCCGTCATCGAGAACAATCGCCCGAAAAACGCGCCGAGCGCGCCGAAATCGGTGATGGCGAAGAGCCCCCACCCGATCGAGACGATCAGCAACAGGTAAAAATGCGAGAATACGCAGTTCTTTTTGAGCCGATCAAGCAGGAACATCTTTTCAATCATCAGAAGCACGAAATAGTAAAGCCCCCAGATCACAAAGTTCCACGAAGCGCCGTGCCAAAGGCCCGTCAGCGCCCAAACGGCCAGCAGGTTGAAAATCTGCCTGCGCCTGCCGCAGCGGTTGCCGCCGAGCGGATAATAAACGTATTCGCGAAACCACGCACCGAGCGTCATGTGCCAGCGCGTCCAGAACTCCGTGACGCTGCGTGACTCATACGGGAAATCGAAATTTTTCGGAAACCGGAACCCAAGCATCCGGCCCAGTCCGATCGCCATCAGCGAATAGCCGGAAAAATCGAAATAGATCTGCAGCGTGTAGGCCGCCAGCGCAAGCCATGCGAGCGGCGTGGAGATGTTCGCAAAGCCGATCTGCTCCGCATCGCGCCAAAGCGACCCGATGTTGTTGGCGATCAGCACTTTGCTCGCCAGGCCGAGCAGGAACAGGCGCACACCGCCTTCGATCTCCGGCAGGGAGAGCGCCCGGCTGTGCAGTTGTGTGCAGATGTCGGTGTAGCGCACGATCGGCCCTGCAATCAACTGCGGGAACAGCACCACGAACGCGCCGAAATCAATGATATTGCGCTCCGCAGGCACGTCGCCGCGGTAGACATCGATCGTGTAGGACATCGTCTGGAACGTGTAGAAACTGATGCCGAGCGGCAGCGTGAGCCGCAGCATCGGCAAATCGAGCGAAAACAGCGCATTGAGGTTGGAAGAAAGGAAATCGGCGTATTTGAAGAATCCGAGCATCCCGAAATTGAACAGCACGGCGATCCATAAAAACGCCGCGCGCGTCCCCCGCCGCGCGGTGCGCTCCATGCCGCGGGCCGACGCGTAGTTGACCGCGATCACCGACAGCATGATCGGGAAATACCGCGCTTCCCCCCAGGAATAAAACACGAGGCTCAGCAAAAAAAGCGCCGTGTTCTTCCAGCGATACGGCGCTGCATAGTAGATCAGGAATGTGACGGGCAGAAACGCGAACAAAAACAGGACGCTCGAAAAGACCATCGTCTTCCTCCAGGCGGCGGATCGAAAACAAACCGGAAAAAGCGGGCGCCCGCCATCGGCGGGCCCCGCTGCAAACCGCCTCTCTTACTGTATCAGATTTTCACCGAAACGGCAAGAGAGACGAAGGGATTCAGGAAAAAAGTGCGTCCACGTCGTCAATGACTTCCTGCACCTGCGCGTCGTAGTCCCCGCCGTCCCCGACACCGACGGCGATCAGAAAGGCGTAATCCCCCTTCTGCAGCACCTTTGCGGCCTGCGCGCGCTCCAGCGAGTCGGCGACGGGATAAACCTCATACTGTGCGACGAGCGAGCGCACGTGGGAAGCGAGCGCCTGCGAAACAGATTGGATCTGCCCTTCCTTTGCACGGACAGCGAAGAATGCGTCGGCATTCGTCATGCTCATGGAGATCCACCCCGCCGTTTCGGCGATCTGTTCCTCCGGGATGCCCAGCATGTCCGTCAGATAGGCGCGGTCGATCGGCATCGGCATCGCAATCATCTCCTCGACGGCATGCCGGCTGCAGAACTCGGCCCGGACGGTTTCGACCGCCTCGGAGAGGGTCTTCCCGCCCCGGATCGTGTTGGGAGCCGCCGGATCGGCGCCGCAAGCGGCAATCAGCAGAGCCGCGGCGAAGAGCAGCGCAAAAAAGCGTTTCATGCAAAATCCTCCGGAAATGTGTTTCGTTCTCTCTGATACGGTGCCCGATGCGGGATGTTTTATCGCATCTGCGGCAAGAAAAATCAGAGGCGCCGAACCGGCGCCTCTGGTCACGAAAGCGGATTATTCGGCGCTCTCTTCGGCAGGGGCCTCCGCCTCCTGCGCAGGCGCTTCTTCCTCAGCGGCGGGCGCCTTTTCCTGCGCCGCGGCGGCCTCCTCCAGCAGCGCGCGGATCGAGAGGCTGACTCTGCGGCGCTCGAAATCGAGTTCCGTGATCTTGGCCTCGACCTCCTGCCCGACGGAAAGGACATCCGAGGGTTTACCGACGCGCTCGCGGGCGATCTGGCTGATATGGATCAGGCCGTCGATACCCGGAATGACCTCGGCAAAGGCGCCGAACGTGGTCAGCGAGACGACCTTGGTCTTGATGACCTGGCCGACCGCATAATTCTTCCGCAGGATCTCCCACGGGTTGTCCTCATCCTTCTTGTAGCCGAGAGAAACCTTCTTCTTCTCGGGGTCGATGTCCTTGACAAAGACGTCGATCACGTCGCCCACATTGACGACTTGCGAAGGATGGCGGATCTTGCCCCAGGAAAGTTCAGAGATATGTACCATGCCGTCCACGCCGCCGAGATCGACGAACGCGCCGTAATCGGTGAGGGACTTGACGGTACCGGTATACTTCTGGCCGACCTCGACCTGTGCCCAGAACTGCTCCTCCAGCGCTTTTTTCGCCTCGCGGGCGACAATGCGGATGGAACCGACGGCGCGGCGGCGCTGGCGGTTGACTTCGAGGATCTTGAACCGGACGGGCTTCTTGAGCAATTCGTTGAGGTCTTCGCCGCGGGACAGGGTGGCCTGCGACGCGGGGATGAACACCTTGACGCCGTTGGTCAGCGCGAGAACACCGCCCTTGATAACATCGGTGACGACGCCGTCGAGCACTTCGCCGGTATCGACGGCGCTCATGACCTTCTCAAAGCCGGCCTGCGCGTCGAGACGCTTCTTGGAAAGCATCACGGTGCCTTCGACGTCGTTGACACGAACAACCAGGAGCTCGAGCTCGTCCCCCTTTTTCACAAGTTCTTCCGTCTTTGCGTTGGGGTCGTCTGAAAGCTCGCTCAGCGGAACATAACCGGCATGCTTGGTGCCGATGTCAACGAAAATTTCGTTGGGCTTGATGTCCGTTACGATGCCGGTAACCTTTTCGCCGTTGGACGTGCTCTTGAACGACTGATCCAGCATCTCCTCAAAACTGAGCTCTTCCTGCTGTTTTTCCAAAATCTCACTCATGGTTTCGTGTACCTCCTTAATAATGCCGGACGGGGTCGAGGCTCCCGCCGTGATCCCGACTGTTTTCACACCGCGAAACTCCTTCGGATCCAATTCCTGTGCCGTTTCGATCCAAAACGTCTTCGTTCTGTCCCGACAGATGGCCGCCAGTTTGGCCGTGTTGGAACTGCGGCGATCTCCGATCACGATCATAACGTCGCTTCGTTCCGCCAGCTTCGCCGCCTCCTGCTGACGCAGAGAGGTAGCATTACATATTGTATCAAAGATTTGTACTTTTGTACACACCTTTTTCATCGAAAAAAGGCATTTTTCCCACTCAAATTCCGGAAAAGTTGTCTGAGCGATCAGAACAATTCGATTTTTGTGTTCTAATTCCGCAAAACAGATGGATGAAAGTTCAACAGTATCCCGAATAACGATCGAATCCGCAGAACAATGCCCGAGGATCCCCCGAACCTCGGGGTGGTCGGGATCTCCCGCGACGATCAGGAGATCGTCCGTCCCCAGTTCGGAGACAAGGCGGTGGATCTTCGCAACGAACGGGCAGGTGGCGTCCCGAAAGCGGATGCCGTGTTCTTCAAAATAGCGATACACATCCGCTCCGACACCGTGGGAACGGATGACTACATGCCGGTCAGCGCCGGCCTGCTGCGGCGTGTCGATCACGGTGATGCCGCGCGCGGCAAGGCTGTCCACCACGATCCGGTTGTGGATGATGGGCCCGAGCGTGCAGACCGCAGCGCCCGTTGCCGCCTCTTCCAGGACTGCGTCGACTGCGCGCTGCACGCCAAAGCAGAAACCCGCGCTCTCAGCCACGGTGATCCGCGCGCTCACGGCATTTTCTCCCGAACGGCGGCAAGCATCGCGGCGATCGTCTCCTCAAAACCGAGATCGGTGTTGTCGACGAGGATCGCGTCCTCCGCCTGCCGCAGCGGCGCGGCGGCGCGCTCGCTGTCCTGCCGGTCGCGCAGGATCGTCTCGCGCAGCAGGTCCTCAAAGTCGACGGTCTCCCCCTTGGCCGCGTATTCCTCCATTCGGCGGCGCGCCCGCGCCTCGGGTGAGGCAGTTAAAAAGAACTTGACATCGGCGTCCGGCAGAACGACCGTGCCGATGTCGCGGCCGTCCATCACCACGCTCTGCCGCTTTGCGAATGCGCGCTGCTGCTCAAGCAGGAACGCCCGCACCGCGGGGATCGCCGAAACGTTGGAGGCCGCCATCGACATTTCGGGGCGGCGGATCTCCTCGGAGACGTCTTCCCCGTTCAGAAAAATCTTCTGCGCGCCGTTCTCATAGCGCAGATCGAGCGAGATCCCGGGCAGCAACGCCGCCACGGCCTCGGCATCGTCGGTCGCGGCGCCGCTGCGCAGCGCATGGCAGCCGATCGCGCGGTACATCGCGCCCGTGTCGACATAAGCGGCCCCGAGTTCGGCCGCGAGGCGTTTGGCGGTCGTGCTTTTTCCCGCGGCCGACGGGCCGTCGATCGCAACGGAAAGGATCCGTTTCACAGTATCTACTTCCTTTTCTGTTTCAGTTTGCCGGCTCTGCGCATCCGCGGCGGCGTTGCCTGCGACATAGCCCGTCGAAAAGGCGATCTGCAGGTTGAAACCGCCCGTTACGGCGTCCAGATCAAGCACTTCGCCCGCAAAGTATAATCCCTTTACAAGTTTGGATTCCATCGTTTTCGGGGAAACATCGGATACGTTGACGCCCCCGCGCGTGACGACAGCCTCCTCCACGGGGCGCAGCCGCTTCGGCGTGAGTGCAAACCGCTTGATCGCTCCCGCGAGCGCGAGCCGCTGCTCCCTCGTGACGGAGTGGACCGGCGTATCGGGCGCGACGCCGCTCTGCGCGATCACCTGCGGGATGATGCTGCGCGGCAAAAGGCGGTCGAGGGCGTTCTTGAGCGACCGGTTCTTCGCGTCCGCGAAGTCGCGCAGGATGCGCGCATCGAGTTGTTGTGCCGAAAGGCCGGGCTTGAGGTCGATCTCGATCCTGTCGCGCGAAAGGTCGCCGTCGAGATAACTCGAAGCGGAGAGCACCAGCGGCCCCGAGAGGCCGAAATGGGTAAACATGCACTCGCCGAGTTCCGAATAGAGTTCCCGCTTGCCGCGGCGGACCGTGAGCGTCACATTGCGCAGGGAAAGCCCCATCAGGTCGGCGCACCACGGTTCCTCCAGTTCGATCGGAATGAGCGAGGGCCCCGTCTCGGTGACGGTGTGGCCGAACGCCTCGGCAAACCGGTAGCCGTCCCCTGTCGAGCCGGTGAGCGGATAACTGAGCCCGCCCGTTGCGATCAAAACGGCTTTGGACGAAACGGCGCCGCCGTCCGCAAGGCGCAGCAGAAATCCGTCCGCCTCCCGTTCGACCGCGCCGACGCGGCTCTGGCGCAGAACGACGCCCGCGCTGCGGACATACTCATACAGCGCATCGACGATATCGACTGCCCGATCAGACTGCGGGAACACCCGCCTGCCCCGCTCTACCTTGAGCGGGACGCCGCGCGCTTCAAAAAAAGCCATCGTATCCTGCGGGGAAAACGCGTCGAACGCGCTGAACAGAAAACGCGGATTGCGCCGGACGGCCTGCTGGAGACGGTCGCGGCTGCAGTCGTTCGTCAGATTGCAGCGTCCCTTTCCCGTGATCATGATCTTTCGACCGACACGGGCGTTGCGGTCGAGCAGCAGCACGCGCAGGCCGCGCGAGGCAGCCTGTCCCGCCGCCATCAGCCCTGCCGCGCCGGCGCCGACCACACAAAAATCCCATCGGTTATCCATTGTCGTCCGCCTTTGCGTAGATGTCGTAGTGATCCCAGATGCGCTCGAGATCCCCCAGCGTCGCGGCGATCTCCTCCTTGCGGCTGATCCCTACGGCCGTGATCAGCGCGTTGATGAGCGAGAGCGGCGCCACCAGCGAATCGACAAAGGACGTCATATCGCTGCGGGCATAGAGATGCAGGTCGGCGAGTTCCGCGATCGGCGAAAGCGAAGAATCCGTCAGCGCAACGGTCGTCGCGCCGCGCTCCTTGGCAAAGCGCATCGCCGCGACGGTTCGCTTGGAATACCGCGGAAAACTGATGCCGAAAAACACGTCCGACGGGCCCGCGCGAAACACCTGCTCGAACACATCGGTCGTCGAGGCGGAGGCGATCAGGCGCACGTCGGCAAACACATGGTTGAAGTAAAACGCCAGAAAACTTGCGAGCGAAGAGGAAGACCGGATCCCCATGATGTAGATCGTGCCGGCGCGATCCAGCGCCTCGATGACGGCTTTGAACTCCTCGCGGCTCGTCTCTTCGATCGTGCGTTTGATCTTGTCGATGTCCATCGTGAGCACGCGCTCGATGAGATCGCCTTTGCCGAACTGCTCTCCCGCCAGTTCCATCCGCTGGACGCTGGTCAGGCGGTTGCGGATCAGTTCCTGCAGCGCGTTCTGCAGTTGCGGATAACCTGAAAAGCCGACCTCGGAAGCAAAGCGGACGATGGTCGATTCACTGACGCCGACCGCTTGTCCCAGTTTGGCGGCGGTCAGAAAGGCCGCCTTGTCATAATGCTCGATGATGTAGCGCGCGATGCGTTTCTGCCCCTTTGAGAACTGCGGCATCATCGCAGAGATCTTTCCCAGAAGACTTCGGTCCATATGCGGCCTCCTCCGATGGGTCGGCTTTGCGTCGGCCTCTTTGCCCATCATACCGCAGACTGCCCGCTTTTGCAAGGACGTTTTGCAATTCCTGCACCATTTCCCGATCAGGATGAAGGGAGCGCCAGCACGCGCACCCGGCGCAGCGGCTGCTTCGGATCATACACGGCCCGATGTCCCCGCCCGGGCGCGGCGTCGAGCACGAGCGCATCCGGCGCGGCGAAAGCAAAGACCGCTTCGTCCCCCTCCCCCAGCAGCACGATCAGGTCGTACGGGTCGCCGGGATGCGGCGCGCGGTCCGCGCGGCGCGCACGGCCTTCCAGTTCCCGCGCGACGGCGTTTGCCGCCTCCCCTTCTCCGCACACGAGGCAGTTGCAGGACGCGAGCGCCGCACCCCGTTCGATGGAAGCGATCGAGGCGATCCGAAGCGCGAAGAGCCGATCCTGTTCCGACATGGTTCCACCCCCTATCGCCCCATCCTATGCGACGGGCGGCGCCGGAGTGAAAGCGGACCGCTATTGCGCGGCAGAACGCTCCTGTCCGCGCAGATGCGCCTCGTAAGCGCCGAGGATGCGCTCCTCAAAATAGCGGCGGGCCTCCGACGTGATCGGGTGGCACACATCGCGGTAGAGGCCCTGTTCATCGCGCCGGCTCGGCATGGCGACAAAAATGCGGTCCGGCCCCGCGATGATCTTGATGTCATGCACGGCGAACACGCCGTCGATCGTCACCGAAACGACGGCGCGCAGTCGGTCGTCGCGATACGTCCTGCGGATCTTGATATCGGAAAGTTCCATGCCGTCCCCTCCTGTTCGGGAATAGTATCCTGCAGAACGAAAAAGGTTATTCACTTTCCCTTCAGTTTGCGCTATAATGAAAACGATCGGAAACGGGCGTTTTGCCCCAATTTTCGGCAATCCGTATGTTTCGCCGCCGCGCGGCGCAATCTTTTATTGAAACGCGATTTTTCTCGCTTGGAGGCATACGCATGAAGTTTACCGAAGAGATGCTCCGCTCCTGCCGGAACCTGCATTTTGTCGGCGTCGGAGGAAGCGGCATGTTTCCCATCGTGCAGATCCTGCTGACGCAGGGCTACACGATCACGGGATCGGACAACAACCCCGGGGAAACGATCGACCAGGAGCGCGGCATGGGCGTCTCCGTCACGATCGGGCACGACGCCGCCAACGTTGCGGATGCGGACGCCGTCGTCTACTCCGCCGCGATCATGCAGGACAACGTTGAACTTGTCGAGGCGCGCCGCCGCGGGATCCCCACGATCGAGCGCAGCGAGATGCTCGGCCTGCTGACGCGCCGCTATCCCAACTGCGTCTGCATCTCGGGGACGCACGGCAAAACGACGACGACTTCGATGACTACGCTCATCTTCCTGGCGGCCGGTATGGACCCCTCCGCCGTGATCGGGGGCAAACTCTCCGCCATCGGCGGCAGCGGCCGCGCCGGGTCGAGCGATACGATGGTGGTGGAGGCCTGCGAATACTCCGATACGTTCCTGCATCTTGCACCGGACATCTCCGTCATCCTCAACATCGACAACGATCATCTGGAATACTTCAAGACGATGGAAAACATGCGCGCGTCGTTCCGCCGATTTGCCGAGATGACGACGCACACCGTCATCTCAAACGGCGACGACGAAAACACGCGGCGCGCGCTCGCCGGCCTCGAAGGGCCGAAGGCCGTCACTTACGGCATGGGCGCGCACAACGACTACCGCCCCGAGCGGATCGCCTGGAAGGACGGCGCGCACGCTTCCTTCGATCTGATGCGGCGCAACGAGAGCCTCGGGACGCTCGAACTGTTTGTCCCCGGAAAGCACAACGTGCTCAACGCCGTTGCCGCCGCAGCCGCCGCGCTGGAATCCGGCGCGCCGTTCGAGGCGGTTCGGGAGGGGCTCGCGTCCTTTCACGGCGTGCACCGCCGCCTCGAGATCCTCGGGGAGGTCAACGGCGTCACGATCGCGGACGATTATGCCCATCATCCTGCGGAACTGGAAGCGACGCTCAAAACCTGCCGGGAACTCGGCTACCGGAAGGTCTGGGCCGTGTTCCAGCCGTTCACATTCTCCCGCACGGCGCTGCTGCTCGACGAGTTTGCCCGCGTGCTGCCGATCGCAGACCGCGTCGTCCTGTCGGCCATCATGGGCGGGCGCGAGATCAATACCTACGGCATCACGACGCAGGCGCTCGCCGACCGGATCCCCGGCAGCGTCTGGTTCGAGACCTTTCCCGAGATCGCCGACTATGTGCTCGCAAACGCCGAGCCCGGGGATTTGGTGATCACCCTCGGCTGCGGGGACGTATACAAATGCGCGAACCTTATGCTCGGGAGATGACGGCGGGGCGCTTTCTTTCCTCTTGCAGGGAGAAGTCGCTTTCCTGCTTTTTGTCACCGCCTTGCCGGCGCACGCATAGGATGCGGACGGAGGCGAGCGGTTGCATTCCCGCCCGTTTTATGCCATAATGGATCCGATCCTTGAACGCCTCCCCGCCCTTCTTCCAGGCGCAGCAGCGGAAAAGCCCGCTGCGGGAAGAAAAACATCGGAACAGGAGCAAGTTTATGTGTGGAATCATCGGTTACACGGGCCGAAAAAGCGCGTGCCCGATTCTGCTGGACGGTCTGCAGACGCTGGAATACCGCGGCTATGATTCCGCTGGCATTCTGGTGGAAGAGAACGGCGCCTTTACCTTTGTCAAAAAGGCAGGGCGGCTGGAAAACCTGCGGCAAGCCCTCGCGGGGCGCACGATCGAAGGCACCTGCGGCATCGGCCACACCCGCTGGGCGACCCACGGCGGACCGACGGACGAGAACGCCCATCCCCACGGGACGCCGCGCGTGATGCTCGTGCACAACGGAATCTTTGAGAACTATCTGGATCTGAAAGCCGACCTGCTCAAACAGGGGTATACGTTTTCCTCACAGACGGACACCGAGGTAATTGCATGCGCGATCGACAGCCGTTATCACGGCGATCCGATCGCGGCGATCCGATCCGTTCTGGCGGACACGGTCGGTGCCTACGCTCTGGCGATCCTGTTCGCCGACCGCCCCGGCGAGATCTACGCCGCGCGGCAGAACGCCCCCCTGCTCATCGCCTTAGGAGAGGGCGAAACCTTTCTCGCTTCCGACCTCTGCGGCGTGATTGAACACACCAACCGCTATTACCCGCTGGAGGAGGGGGAACTCGCCGTTCTGACGCCGGATGGCTGCACCGTCTTCGACGCGCAGGGCCGGCAGATCGAAAAGGCCGTTCTGGAAGTGGACTGGACGATCGAACAGGCGCAGAAAGACGGCTATGAGGATTTCATGCTCAAGGAGATCCACGAACAGCCGGACGCGCTGCGCAATACAGTCACTCCCCGCGTGCGGGAGGGCCTCCCCTGCTTTGACGCCGATGGCGTAACGGACGCCTTTCTCGCGCGCTTTCGCCGCATCCATATCATCGGCTGCGGGACGGCAATGCATGCGGGCCTCGTCGGCCGCGCCGTGATTGAGAAACTGGCGCGCATCCCCGTCGCTGTCGAGGTGGCGAGCGAATTCCGCTATAATGACCCGATCCTCACGCCGGATACGCTTGTCGTCGTGATCTCGCAGAGCGGAGAAACGGCCGACAGCCTCGCGGCCCTGCGCCTCGCAAAGGAGCGCGGCTGCATGACGCTCGCCGTCGTGAACGTGGCGGGGTCCTCGATCGCCCGTGCCGCCGACCGCGTGATCTACACCTACGCGGGGCCGGAGGTCTCCGTCTGCAGCACAAAGGCCTACACCGTGCAACTCGCCGTGATGTATCTGCTCGCTTTTCAGTTGGCGCGCGTCAACCTGCGCATCACCGACGAACAGGCGGAGCATCTGACCGCCTCCCTGCTCGCTGCGGGCGACGCAATCCGGTCGGTCGTCGAACTCGACGCCTTGTTCTGCGAACAGGCGGCTTCCCTGCAATCGGAGGAGCATCTGTTTTTCCTTGGGCGCGGCCTGGATTACGCGCTGGCCTGCGAAGGCTCCCTCAAACTCAAGGAGATTTCCTACATCCACTGCGAAGCGTACGCTGCAGGCGAACTCAAGCACGGAACGATCTCGCTCATCACCGATGGTGTGCCTGTGATCGCGCTGGCCACGCAGGGGCCGCTGTTCGGCAAGGTGCTCTCCAATATCCGCGAGGTCAAGGCGCGCGGCGCCCGCGTTCTGCTGATCGCCCGCAAAGATGCGCGCGACCTCTGCAGCGAGGCGGACGGCCTGATCCCGCTGCCGGAGGGCGAGGACCTGTTTTTGCCGTTCGCCGCCGTCACGGCGCTGCAACTCATCGCTTATCACACCGCGAAACTGCGCGGCTGTGACATCGATAAACCCCGCAATCTCGCAAAATCCGTCACCGTTGAATGAAATCGAAAAGGAGAACACGCTATGGCATTTTTTGACGATCTGAAAGCAAAAGCCGGCCGCGCCGCAAACGAAGCCGCCGACAAGGCGAAGGAACTCGCCGAACTCACCAAACTGAAATCCGAAATCGCCTCGCAGGAGAGCAAGATTTCCGCCGCATATCTCGAAATCGGAAAGCGCCTTTACGAGACGGAAAAGGAGAACCCCGACAGCCCCGTCGCCGACCTCTGCGAAAAGATCGCCGAGTCCGGCGCGGCGATCGACGAACTCAAGTCCCGCATCGAAGCGCTGCGCGCAGACAACTGAAGCAAAACAGAGCCATTCCGCCCGATGCGCTTTGCAGAAAAGTGCTTCGGGCGGGATTGTGTTTGAAGCGGCGGCACTGCGCGCCATAAAAACCGGATCTCACGCCGGCGGCAGGGGGTGTAAAAACATGAAACGACCGGATGTCAGCAAACAAGAATTGTTCGCAACCGTACCCGTGGCGCAGGCGCTGTTCGCAATGGCGATCCCCACCGTAATCAGCCAACTCATCAACCTGATTTATAACGTCGTCGACACCTTTTTTATCGGGAGAACCGGTAATTCCTACATGATCGCCGCCACATCGCTCACCCTCACCATTGTCCTGCTGAACATAGCGCTCTCCAATCTGTTTGGCGTGGGCGCCGGCAGTTTGGTGGCAAGGTTGATGGGCCGCGGAGAACCGGAACAGGCAAAATGCGCCGGCGCCTTCGGTTTCTACGGCGCTTTCGCCGCCGCTCTGTTGTATTCGTCTGTGATCGGATTGTTTCTGGAACCGATCTTGCGGTTTCTGGGCGCTTCCGACGCCACCATCGGGTATGCCCGCAGTTATGCTCTCATTGTGGTCGTGTTCGGCAGCCTGCCGAGCGTTCTCTCTCTGACGCTGGCGCATCTGCTGAGAAATGCGGGATATTCCGGTCGGGCCAGCATGGGGCTGAGCGTCGGCGGCATCCTGAATGCGGCGCTCGACCCGCTTTTTATGTTTGTCTTGATGCCGAAGGGCCGGGAAGTTACGGGCGCCGCGCTCGCGACGATGCTTTCCAACACGATCGCATGCCTCTATTTGCTGCTGGCTTACCGCAGGGCTTGCGGCGAAGCGCCTCTGAGTATGGATCTGCGGGCCGCACTGAAACTGAAGCCGAAAAACATACGGGCCCTCTTCGGCGTGGGAATCCCTTCCGCGATCTTGACGGGGCTTTTCGATCTTGCGAATGTTTGCGTCAATATCCTTGCAGCGGCGCACAACGATTTCGTTCTCGCGGCGATGGGGATCGTTATGAAAGTGGAACGCGTGCCCAACGCCATCAATATCGGCATCTGCCAAGGCATGCTGCCCATCGTGGCGTTCAACTATTCCTCCGGCAATCACGTTCGGATGCGCGATGTGATTCGGGCGGGCCGGCGCGCAGGACTTTTGGTTGCCTTTGCCAGCATTGCCCTACTGGAGACATTTGCGTCCCCGTTTTCACGTCTATTTATCAATACCTCTGCCGATCATGCCGAAACGGCGCTGATCACGCTCGGTTTCTGTACACTGTTCCTGCGCATCCGCTGTCTTGCTTCCCCGGTGCAATTCATCAATTACCACACCTCCTACTGTATGCAGGCGATGGGAAACGGCGTCGCGACGATGCTGCATGCCTGCGTTCGGGAATTGGTGTTCTATATTCCCTTCATGTTCCTGCTGGACCGTCTTTTCGGCGCAGTGGGGCTGGCTGCAGCGATGCCGGTGGGCGAGGCTTTCGGCGCAGCCTTTGCGCTTTGGCTGCTGCACCGGTCGCTCAAGCCGCATAAAGCAGATCTTCTGCCGCAATAATCGCCCCAGCAAGAAAGAATCTGCCGTTCTGCTTCTTTGCCCTTCCCGGCATATAAAAAGTTGCTGCAAGCCAATCGCTTGCAGCAACCTGGTGGAGACGCGCGGGCTCGAACCGTGGACCTCCTGCGTGTGAAGCAGGCGCTCTGACCAGCTGAGCTACGCCTCCGGATCCCGTCTTGCGGAACAAAAGTATTATAGCAAAGAATTCGTTCTGCGTCAAGAAACAAATGTGCGAAATTGCAGGAGCAGCAGGCGCTTTGCGGCTCCGAGATAAAAAATGGAGGCAACCCTGCGGCTGCCCCCGTGTGTGGTACGAATAGTGATAACGACAAACTCTGAAACCCGCATAAAATCTACGTTTTTTAACGCCGCCGCAAATGCTTTTACACCATAACACAAATTGAATAGGAAATCAATACGCCGCCCAAGAGAGACTATGGGCGGCGTTTGCTATATAAACGCAAG
>Ga0079305_1000279_pt1 | contig 118867 bp, 106 predicted proteins | sample LMS_cellobiose_e_FD_79183 | JGI IMG/M metagenome (GOLD analysis project Ga0079305, IMG submission 79183) | Rumen-fistulated moose microbial communities from Alaska, USA - LMS_cellobiose_enrichment | ecosystem: Host-associated > Mammals > Digestive system > Stomach > Rumen fluid ...
CGGTAACGTGGCTGCGGGAGGGACAGAACAGCTTCAGGTTCCGCTACGCGGACAGTGAAGGGAATGTGGCTGCGGGCAGAAGCTTCCGCTTCGGACGAATGGATTTGAAGGTGGTCATGAAGCCGGCGGATAATCGGCAGCTTTCCTGAAACAATAAGCAGGAGCGGTTATATACAGCCGCTCCGCTGTCGTACACAGGAAAGGACGGGCTTGCAGTTTCGGAGCAAATGTGCTATATTCTGAGCGAGGGGGGAGAGAATGTATAGCCTGGTCATAGCGGATGATGAACCGATCATATTGCGTTACCTTGAGAATGAAATCGACTGGAACGCATATGGTTTTTCACTGAAGGGCGTCGCGAGTGACGGCCTGGAAACGCTTGAACTGGTGCGCGCGGTCGCCCCTCATCTGCTAATCCTTGATATCCAGATGCCGAATATGGACGGCATTGAGGTGCTGCGTCGCGTTCGTCGTGAAAGCCCGGCAACGCTGACCATTATTCTCAGCGCATACAGTCTGTTTTCCTATGCTCAGGAGGCAATCAGGAACGATGCTATAGGGTATCTGCTCAAGCCGATTGATGCGGAACAGCTGGATGAAATGATGATTCGGGCCAGCCGGAAGCTTCAGGAACGAGGGACCAGGCCTGTGAATGTCGAAGACAGCGCTGATCCCGTCATACTGGCTCAGCAGTATATGGAACGGCATTTTTCGGAAAACGTGTCGCTGGAAAGCGTTGCAGAGCATTGCTTTGTCAGTCCCAGCTATCTGAGCAAGGCATTCAGGACGCGCCTGAACTGCGGTTTTTCAGAGTATCTGACGAAGCTGAGAATCAACGAAGCAAAAAGACTATTGACTTTTTCGCGATACAAGGTGCAGGATATTGCTTTGACGGTGGGGTTTAACGATCTCGCCTATTTTTGCCGGGTATTCAAGAGAGCGACAGGCAAAACACCGTTGGAGTATAAGTGCAAGTTGGGGTGAGAGGCATGCCGTTTCGGAAGCTGATGAGTATCACGGCGTTGGCTCTGTCAACATTGTTTATCATATCGTTAGGCCTTGTATGCTATCTGAATGTGCGCACATCTGTCGGAGAGGCAATCACCAGCACCATAGACGTTCAGCTGGCAACCATATCAGACGCGATTAACGGAGAGATTGAGACAATCAGACGCATCTGCAATTCTTTGGCTCAGAGCGGGATGGTGGAGAATTCTATTTCTACGATCAGTTCCTTTGATAATTTGGCGTCAGAGCGGTGGCGGGCGTATAACAAACTGTTCAGAATGCTTAATCTCGCCTGCAGAGACAGCGCGTATATTGATACGATTGCGATTCATACTCCTCAAAGAAACTACTACATCGGCGGATGGAATCATGGCTTCAAGCACCTGCCGGACCTTTGCTTTGATGCCGGTGAGATGTCTCTGGGGATTGCTTACTTGGACATAAAAGAAGAAGCCGAGGGACCAGTCAGACAGCTTTGCATGGCGGGCAGTGTTGCTTCGAACCACGATTACTCCATATGCGCTTTGATCAGCGACAGTGTATTTACTGACAGCATCGAAAGATATGCGGGTGCCGATGAAATGGTTTTGCTGTACCGGCACGACGGGCAACTGATCAGCGCCTCCCGGAGTCCTGATAACGTGATACCCGATTCAATCCTTCTGCCCTTCGTTCAGTCAGCAGAAACAAAACGCAGCTGGTCTGATTATATGCTCTGCCGCATGCCGATCAGGGGTGAAGACTATGTGCTGGTTTACACCCTGCCCATGAACAGGTATTCACAGGACTATGGACTGCTGCTGAACAGCACGCTGATTTCTTTGGCTGTAGCTGTTATCGTGATTGTCCTTTGCAGCAATGCGCTGTCTGAAATTGTGCTCATTCCGCTGCGGAATCTGACTGAACAGATGCGGCAGTATTCTCCGGATCACATGCCGGAAAATGCTTCTCAAATGAAGCATCGACTGACGCTCCGTGAATGCATGTTTCTGTTTATCGTCTTTACCTCTCTGACGGCGATAGTCACTTTTGTGATCGTCTTCAATGTGAATGCCTCAAAGCATATGAACAGGAAACGGCATGAGGCGTTCACCGCTGTCGTCGAAAACGTTGCCAGATCCATATCAGACAAACTGTATATGAGAGAAGACGTGATGACCAGAATGATCTATGATGATGAACTGGTTGAAAGGCTCAGGTCGGACAGCAGCCGGGAAGCGCTCGAAAGGCTGATGGAAGACAACTCATATTATGGCCTTTATGATGATACACTGGAGTTTTTTGATGTGAACGGCATCAGGCTGTATTCCAGCAATCCATTGACGACCAGCATAGCGAGTGTGGACAGCAAAAGCCGGGGCTTTCATTGGATTGCTCGGCAGGAGGCAGGAAAGCGGCTGCGCTTTTCACTGCTGTCAAACATCTTCGAGGAAACAATACCGATAGGCAGAGGGCAAATCTCGTTTGATGTATGGAACGTCAATGAGATTATCAGCGCGGTGTCTGTACCTGGTGTAAACATCGGTCTTGTTGACGATAAGGGCGAAATACTGGTGGGAAATAACGTTGCGCTCCGGTCAGACAGCATACCGTGGAATATAGTGAACGGATTGACTGTCAATGTCGTATCGCGGGACAGGTACAGCTACTTGCTGATGCAAGTGGGTGAAAGACCGTTTTATATTGCACTGGAGTATACTCCGCTTTCCTGGATGCAATACAGCCTCATGGCATTATCGGAGAACGGTTACATATTTATTATATATATCGTGCTGGCGTTCATCATTTCCTACGTATGCGCCGAGTTGCTGAACAGGCCGATGCAGAGAATCTGCACTTCGCTGCGGGAAGTGAAACCATACGGGGAATATGAGATAATGCTTGGATCAGGCATTGATGAAATACAGGAGATCAATCAGGCCTTTTACGATATGGCAAACCGGATCGATACACTGGTCGAGGATCTAATCGATGCCAACGGAGCCAGACTGCAATTGGAACGCGACTGCAAAAACGCTGAAATTGCTTCGTTGCAGATGCAAATCAATCCGCATTTCCTGGCAAATACGTTCGAAACCATATCCTGCATCATCCGTGACGGCAAGAGCGAACAGGCCTGCAGAATGCTGAGTGACCTGAACAATCTGTTCAGGTATGCTATCAGCAAACAGGAGTATATCATTACTGTCAGAGAAGAGATTGAATATGCCCGCGCTTATATAGATATTATGAAAGCCCGATATCAGCAGCTGTATGTGGAGTGGGAACTGGACGAGCAGGCTTTTGACAAGCAGACCATAAAGCTGCTCCTCCAGCCGGTACTGGAAAACGCGATACGCCACGGTTTCGGAAAGCCCAAACCGGGGAACAGGATCATCGTAGAATGCCGTGCGCAGAAAGATGGAATCTGCTATTGTGTTTCCGATAATGGAAAAGGTATTTCACCGGAGGACTTGGCCAGACTGCGGCGCAAATTGGAGGATATGAGACTTGATTCCTATATCGGCATTATGAACGTTCAGTCCCGGGTGAGACTGTATTGCGGCGAACAGTATGGCGTGACCATCGAAAGCGCAGAGGGTGTGGGTACGAAGGTTTTCATCAGAATCCCATATCTTCAGATCAACGACAGTCTTTGAATCAATCTGACCGGATCGGTATTCCTTTGATCCCGTGAGATACAGGAGGGAGATTTCTGATGATTCCAGAGAAATGGCGTGTATTTCTTGCTTCCTACACCGGAAAGGAAATCGAAAAACACCTTATCGGACACGCCCACGAAGCCTTTCAGGCGAATTGGCGGCAGATGGAATGCAACTACAGGGACAATGTGGATGCCATGCTCCTGAATGAGCAGATTCTTTTCTGCCCTGAGACGGAACAAGCGCTTTATGATCCTGCCTGGGTAGTTACGCACTATATGCCCGGTACACGCCCTGCGCTGGAGCGGACAGTTAGCGATGTGACGCGTGGAGCGGAAACGGACTTTGAGAAGGCGCTCTGTCTGCTGGATTTCTGCAGGGATCTGTATCAGACGAATCGGGGCCGCCTGCTCTTTTATGGAGGCGCAGAAGAGGAATTAATCAGGAAGGGCGAACAGCTTTGCGAATGTCTTGCCAGACTCATGGTGGCGCTCTGTGAAGTGATTTCCATTCCGGCCCGGATCATCACGCATATAGTTGGCGGTCACTTAACAACCGAAGTATATATTGACGGACACTGGAGTTATATGGATCCGCGCACCGGGCTCTTTTTTGTGAAAGAGGATGGCATTCCTGCTTCTCTCAGTGATCTGCTTCATCGGCCTTCCGTGATGGATGATCAGCCGGCATGGGTGGTTGCTCATACTTCTGTCCGCTGGACGCATGATCAGCGGATACAGCGTTGTCGTGAAATATACTTCACTGACCGCGAAGTGAATACGATCAAGCCGTACTCCCTCTCTTCATCTGATTCATACAGATATGGGTGGACTGTCAATGATGATCTGGCGGAGAGGGATATGAACTCAATTCATCGCGAATATGCGAAAGCGATTCGTGCCGTGTTGGGAAAAGACGTTCTGGTCGGTTTGCCGTATTTTGATCTGACGCTGGCTCCGGGACAGACTGTCGCTTTACCGCTTCCTGTTCTGGCCATACCAAGAGGAACCTGTGTTCCTCCGAAGCGCGTGCGGTTCAGAATAGACGGAAGAACTGTTTGGGAAACGCCGGACCTGATTCCGCTTGAGTCTATACATACCCATATAGACGGCGTGTTTTCTCTTTTCGGCGACAATGGTTTTCTTGATCCGCAAACCCTCAACCATGGAAATCATTTGCTCGAAGTGGAAGATATCGACGACACTGAAACAAGGGGAAGTGTTGAATTTATGACATGACAGGATGAAACCGAACAGAAGGTAAGCGCTCAATAATCCACACTATATTCCAAACCGCTGACGCATATCTGTCGCCCACGGCAGCAGATCGTCAATCGCCGCCTCGGGATTCTGAGTGAAGTAATCCGGCAGGACAGCCAATATGTGGGTTAAGCCAGGCTTCCGAATCCAATCCATTTGCCCTGGCCGTCTCCAGCATGGTAAACACTACGGCGCTGGCGTTGGCGCCTGCCTGGGTATCACAGAACAGCCAGCTCTTCCGGCCAACTACAACCGGCTGAATGGCATTTTCCGCCTGGTTATTGCTGAACTTAATCTCGCCGTGGTCGAGGAATGCGCATTCCGCCATCACCGCCAGCCCGTTCATATACGCCGCCCATCCCAGCGGATCGTCAGCCCTGTCCGGCGGGGGAAAGGATTTCGCCAGCCGATCCATTATCCGCTCCACCCGTTCCTGCGCTGTGCGGTCAATTTCCGCCAGATGGCGCTCCAGTCTGCCGGTCATCAGCATGTTCTGATATCAGTGCGGCTTGTTCTCCTTCAGGTATCTCTTCCGCAGCAAGCCGTACTTCCCGATGGTCAGCGTTTCGTCTGTCTCCAACGTCAGGTTCGGATAGAGGTAATCTCCCTTGCGATGATATGTGATTTCCATGACCGTTCCTTCCCAATAATACAGTGTCCAAATCGCCTGCAACATCACACTTTAGCGTTATAAAGCGATTATAGGGATCACATGGCCTTTTGTCAAGCCCTTTTCGCTCATCGGGGAAAATAATCCTGTGGCCGCTTGCTTATTTGTGCGGCGGGATCATACCTTTACGAACGCGTCATGCAGGTCCTCGACGACCTGTTCGACATGAAGTACGAAATCGAGAAGCTGGGAGGTGAGTTCCGTGGCTATTCTCAAGCACGGCAAGCTCATCTTCCAGAAAGGCTTGCCTGCATTCATTATCTGGTTGTAACTGCCTCTCTGTTGACAGTTCGTTGACGGGAAAAGCCTTGCAGCACAAGGGATTTTGCCCAATAGGCACCTGTCAACGAGCATTTCAAACTTTTTAGAATGAATCAGAACGAATCGAAATCCACCCACCTGAAAAGAGCCAAATGTGCAATTTCCCTGCACATTTGGCAGCTATCATACCCACCACAGGCGGGCAAAAATCATCTTCCCCGCCGAGTAATTTTCCTTATAATGGGCAACCCTGTCAATATGAGGGAAGGGATTTTTTTGACTTACAAACCCCGAAGCGCTCAGGGGCAGAAAAAGCGCCTTCTGGCCAAACAGCTCTGGCTTCACTATTACAATCAGGTTCTCTTTGACAAGGGCTTGATCTCCGAACAAGAGCGAAACGGCATGGCCGTCCAAGCCAACAGCCGCGGCTAGGACTGATGTCCCACGCCGCGGCTGTCGATATTATATACGCCCCTGCGCTCAGCGGGCCTGGCCGCTCATCTGGCGCTCCTGGGATTCGATCATCTTCTTGACCATCATGCCGCCGATGGAACCGGCGTCGCGGGAGGTCAGGTCGCCGTTGTAGCCCTGCTTGAGGTTGATGCCCAGCTCATTGGCCACTTCGTGCTTGAAGTTGTACATCGCGTTCTTGGATTCGGGGATGTTGATCTGATTGTTGCTATTATTGGAAGCCATGATAAATTCCTCCTATATGCACATGATGATTCAGCGATTTGAAGACTGACGCTCGTAGTCCTCGATCATTTTCTTGACCATATACCCGCCGACATAGCCGTTTTCACGGGCGGTCAGGTCGCCGTTGTAGCCCTGCTTCAGATTGACGCCCAGCTCGCGCGCGACCTCATACTTCATGTTGTCCAGCGCGGCGCCGGCCTCGGGGACGTTGATTCGGCTCTTGCTTGCCATTTCATTCACCTCCTTGTGAGTCCGCTTCTAGTATGAGCCGGCCCGGTCGATTTACTACTGGAAATTCCGGCCATGGCCGGACTCAAGGCCGGCGCGCGGATGAACAAAAGACGCGGCGCAGCCGTCATATAAAATATGTTGCCCTTCGTTCTCATCAAATTCTCATGCTCCAATCACGTCCCTCTCAGGCAAAGTCCCCGGAGATGCGGTATAATGAACGCACAAACCGGAACGGAGGACAACGCTATGGCATCCTATAACAAAAAGGACATCGACCGGGTCTGCCGCGCGGGCGACATGAGCCGCGCCCGAGCCGAGGCGCTGCTTCGCCAGTATGACGGCAAGGCCGACCGCGTGCTTGAGGAAAAATGCGGCGCCGTGCGCGTGTATGTGGAACCGGAACGCGTGGCGACGCCGGAGAACCGCCTTCACGCCGCCTGGCGGCGCGCTTCAGATTTCATCGACAGCGCCGGACAGCGGCTCGCGCACGCCGGAAAGAGGCTGATCGCGCCGCCGATTCTGCCGGTGCTGCTCCTGGCGCTTGTGACCGCGCCCAGGTGGATTCTCATGGCGTTGAGCGCGCTGTTCATCAGACTCTCGCGCTGACGGCGCGGCAGGCGGCTTTTTTGCGTAATAATCTGATTTTGAGGGCTTCAGAGGGAGGATTTTATCATGGAAGACAAGAAATATACCCTTGAGGATGTGGAATCGCTGCGCGGAAAGACGGGAATCAGCTACGAGGAAGCCGTGGGTCTGCTGGAAAAATACGACGGCGACATAACCCGCGCGCTGATCGAGCTGGAAAAGCGCGGCGAGCTGGGCGAGCGGGGCATCAGGATCAACGTCAACAGCAACGCGGTCGATCTGCTGCACAAATTGTGGCGCAAGGGCAGCGAAACGCGCCTCATCGTGGAGCGGGACGGCGAGCGGCTGGTCAATCTGTCGGTGCTGTTTATGGTGCTCGCGCTGATTTTGGGCTGGCGGCTGATCATCGTTGCGGCGCTGCTGGCGCTGGCGCTGGGCTGCCGCGTGCGTCTGTGCTCGCCCGAGGAAAAGCCGGAGACAGTCGCCGCGCCTGAGCCTGAACCGGTGAAGGAAGCCGAGCCGGAGAAAAAGCCGGACGAGGGCTTTAACTCCATCACGATCGAATAGGCGAAAGCGACGCAGGAAAATAAACGCGGCTCAGGGCGTGCTGATCGGCATGCCCTGACAGGCATATTATGCCGGCATCACAGGAGAAAGCGGGCCTTGCCCGGCGGAGGAAAAACATGCAGAAGATACTGGTGGTCGAGGACGAAAAGAAACTGGCGCGCTATCTGCAGCTTGAGCTGATGCACGAGGGCTATGAGATCCGCCTGGCCCACGACGGCCGCGCCGCGCTGGCGGCGTATGAGGAATGGCCCTGCGATCTCATTCTGCTCGATCTCATGCTGCCTGAGCTGAGCGGCATTGAGGTGTGCCGCCGCATCCGCCAGAAGGACAACGTGCCCATCATCATGCTCACGGCCAAGGACGACGTGTCCGACAAGGTCATGGGGCTGGACATGGGCGCGGACGATTACATGACCAAGCCCTTTGCCATCGAGGAGCTGCTGGCCCGCATCCGCGTGTCGCTCAAGCGGCACGGGGAGGACGACGCCCACGCGGGCGGCGAGCGTCTGCTGACGGAAGGCGCGTTGAAGCTGGACCGCGACAGCCGCGAGGTCAGCTATGGCCAGACGCCCATCCAGCTCACGAAGAAGGAATTCGATCTGCTTGAATATCTGATGCTGAACCGGAACGTCGCCATCAGCCGCAACGAGCTGCTCGACAAGGTGTGGGGCTACAGCTACGCCGGCGACACCAACGTCGTGGACGTGTATATCCGCTATCTGCGCTGCAAGCTGGACGATCCGTTCCAGGTCAAGCTCATTCACACGGTGCGCGGCGTCGGCTATTTGTTCCGGCTGGAGGAAGGCGGGGAAGCCGAATGATGACACCCGAGGGCGGTCCGGACCGCAGGCGCTCGCTGGGCCAGCGGATCGCAGGACAGTATTCGCTCTATCTGATCCGCACGATGGCGCTGATGCTGGCCGTGTTCACGCTCATGTACTGGTTCGCCGTGATCATCCATGCCTCGAGCGTCTGCGGCCGCGCCATGCGCGAGGTGACCGCGGGCCAGTGGCAGACCGGCGGCTATCTCGTGGGCGAGGCGGGCATCTCCCGGCTGACCGAAGGGGACTGGCGGCCGGGCGTGCTGCCGCAGCGCGTCGACGGACAGCTCTGCCTGGTGCGCGGCAGCGGCGAGTACATCGTGGTGTTTACGCTGAGCGGCTATGCTTCGCTCTTTGTCGTGCTCATTCTCACGCTCGCCGCGGTCGAGCTGATCCGGCTGCGCATTCTGCGTCAGCAGGCCGACCGCATCAGCCGCAGAGCGCTCAGCCCCATATCCGACATCGTGACCGCGGCGCGGGGCCTTTCGGCCAGCAATCTGAGCGAGCGCATCTCGGCGGACGGCGCGAAGGACGAGCTGCTGGAGCTCACCGAAGTGCTCAACAGCATGCTCGACCGCATCGAGAGCGCCTACAACAACCAGAAGCAATTCGTCTCGGACGCTTCCCACGAGCTGCGCACACCCATCGCCGTCATACAGGGCTATGCCGACATGATGGGCCGCTGGGGCAAGTCCGATCCGGCCGTGCTCGACGAGGCCATCGCCGCCATCAGCAGCGAAAGCCGCGCCATGAAGGAGCTGGTCGAGCAGCTGCTGTTCATCGCGCGGCATGAGAACAGCGCCCATCGCTACGAGATGGAATACTTCGATCTCAAGGAGCTGGCCGACGAAACGCTGCGCGAGACGCGGCTGATCGCGGGCAACCATAAAATCGAAGCGGGCGTCATGGAGAGCGCCATCGTTCGCGGCGACAAAAACGCGCTCAAGCAGGCGCTGCGCATCTTCCTCGACAACGCCTTCAAGTATACCGCGGACGACGGCGAGATCACGCTGTCCTGCGCGAAGGAGAACGGCTGGGTGCGGCTGAGCGTGCAGGACAACGGCATCGGCATCTCCGAGGAGGACCTGAAGCGCGTGTTCGACCGCTTCTACCGGGCGGCGGACGTGCGCGGCAGCGAGGTGGACGGCCACGGCCTGGGCCTGGCCATCGCGCGCATGATCGTGCTGGCGCATGGCGGCCGCATCGAGGTGCAGTCGCGGCCCGGCGCGGGGTCGCGGTTCCACATCCTGCTGAAGCTGTGACGGCGGGCGCCCGCATTTCGGTAAAAGATATGTTTCCTTCAAATTTGAGGGCTTTACAGCCTGCCCGCCCGTATGATATACTTTGCCGGGATACATAAGATCGATATCCAGGGGGGAGTTTACAATGGGCATCAGGATGGGAATCATCGGCTTCGGCTACATGGGCCACTGGCATCTGAAAAACGCGCCTCGGGTGGAAGGCGTCGAGGTCGTCGCGGTCTATGATGTCAATCCCGAAAAAGTGGCCGAGGCCCGCGAAATCGGGCTGACCGGTTTCGATACGCTGGATGAATTCCTCAAAAGCGATCTGTTCAACCTGGTGCTGGTCGCCACGCCCAATGACGCGCACTGCGAGCTGGTGTGCGCCGCGCTGAACGCCGGCAAAAACGTCATTTGCGAAAAGCCCGTCGCCATGTCCATCGCCGAGCTGGACCGGATGATCGCAGCCGCGAAGGCCAACGGCCTGCTCTTCACCGTGCATCAGAACCGCCGCTGGGACAAGGACTTCCGCATTGTGAAGGAAATCTGGGATTCCGGCGAGCTGGGCCGCATTTATGCCATTCACTCCCGGCTGCACGGCGCGCGCGGCGCCATGTTCGGCTGGCGCGCCGAGCCGGAGCACGGCGGCGGCATGATCTACGACTGGGGCGTTCACTTTGTCGACCAGCTGCTGTTCATGATGGGCTTCGACTGCGTGAAGAGCGTTTTCTGCAAGACGGAGAAGGTCAAGACGCCCGACGTGGAGGACTACTTTTTCCTGCTGATGGATCTCAAGAACGGCGCGCATGTGCAGATGGAAATCGGCACGTGGGTGCTCAAGCCCATGCCGCGCTGGATGGTCCTGGGCGACCAGGGCACGGCCTACGTCAACGACTTCACCCGCAGCGGCGGCATCATCACGGTGGACGAGAGCGTCGAGCCGGAGGTCATCGTGGCGATGACCACGTCCGGCCCGACCCGCACCTTCGCGCCGCGCGGCAAAAAAGAGATCGTGGAGCGCGAGCTGCCTGATTCGCCCGCCGACCTGACCGAGTACTACGCCAACCTGCGCGACGCCATCGACGGCAGGGCCGAGCTGATCGTGAAGCCCGAGCAGGTGCGCGCGGTCTTCCGCGTGCTCGAAGCCGCGTTTGAATCCGCAAAGACGGGAAAGATGATCGAGCTGTAACCCCCTGTGGTATAAAGAAACGACAGCCTGGCGAATCTGTTCTTCCAGAACCGGCCGGGCTGTCTGTTTATAGTTAAAGAATGTTTCCGCCCGCCGGGGCGCATTTTCGGCGTCCTTCCGGATCTGGAAATGCATTTGGGGAATGAGTATGATGATGGATAACAGAAAGCCGCTTTCCCGCGAGGCGCTGCGCATGGTCATCGAGGGCCGCGGGCATGCCTCGCGCGTGCCGCTCATGATTCATTTCTGGGTTCATCCCGACGCCTTCGGCGAAGAGAGCGGGGCCGTCGAACGCCTGCTCGGGGCTTATCCCATGGACGTTCAGACCGTGTGGTTCAGGATGCCGGACGTGTACAGGGCGCCGGAGGACGATCCCTCCTTCCGCTGGAGCTGGCGGGACGCGCAGGGCGGCGGCGCGGCGCTGGACAACGCGGGCTTTATCGGAGAATGGGAGAGTGAACTGGAACCCATGCTGGCCGATTTCCCCAGTCCGGACTATCCGGGCCTGTTTCCAGACAGGCCGGGGGAGGATGGGCGCTACCGCCTCGGATGCTGGTGGTATTTCCTCTTCGAACGCTTCTGGAGCATTCGGGGCATGGAGAACGCCCTGACCGACTTCTGCCTCTATCCCGACGAGGTGCACGCCCTGTTCCGCAGGCTGACGGATTTCTACCTGCGCGTGATCGAGCGGGCCCACCGGGAGCTGAAGCTTGACGGCATCATGACCAGCGACGATCTGGGCACCCAGACCAGCACTTTCTTTGCGCCACGGGTCTTCGACGAATTCTTCGCGCCGTATTACAGAGAAGTGATCGATCGGGTGCACGAACTGGGCATGCACTTCTGGCTGCACACCTGCGGCAACATCGAGGCGCTCATTCCCCGGTTCATCGACCTGGGGCTGGACGTGCTGCATCCCATCCAGAAATACACCATGCAGGAAAAGCACATCGCCGAGACCTACGGCGACAAGCTCACCATCTGGGCCGGGTTCGACGTGCAGCGCATCATTCCCTACGGCACGCCGGAGGATGTGCGGCGGGAGGTGCGCTTCCTGATGGACACATACCGCCGGCCGGATGGGCGCTTCATGCTGACGCTGGGCAATGGCGCCACCCCGGACACCCCCGTTCCGAGCCTGGCGGCCCTGCTGGACGAGGCGTTCCGGTATGGGCAGATGCCCGGGTGAACGGCGGGGCAGGGCGGTCCGCCTGAGCCGACCCCGCCGACGGCATCGCCCCTGCGGGGAGACGATGGGGGAGAGCGCCGGGGCGCGCCTCACACGACCTTTCCCGGGTTGAGGATGCCGTTGGGATCGAAGGCCGCCTTGATGCCGCGCATCAGCTGCAGCTGCCTGTCGCCCAGGCTGTCCTTCAGGAACGCCCGCTTGGCGTGTCCGATGCCGTGCTCGCCGCTGACCTCGCCGTCCAGCGCCCGCGCCGAGGCATACAGGCGGTCCATCACGTCCGCCACGGCCCGCTTCCAGACCAAATCGTCCAGCCTGTCGCGGCAGGCGTAGACGTGCAGGTTGCCGTCGCCGGCATGGCCGAAGGAGAGGATGCGCACGCCCGTTTCCCGGCTGATGGCCACCACGCGCTTCATAAACGCCGGAATCGCGTCCCGCGGGACCACCACGTCGCATTCGTCCATCGTGCTGGTCGAGCCCTTGATGGCCTCGAGGAAGGCGCCGCGGGCGTTCCATATGCTCTCCTTGCGCTCGTCTGTGTCCGCCAGCAGCACGTCCTTCGCGCCGGCGCTCAGCGCCAGATCGGTCAGCGCATCCACGGCGGGCTGGAGCGTCTCGGGGCTCGGCCCGTCCAGGCGCACCAGCAGGTAGGCGTCCGCGCTGCTGTCCGGGAATTGCTTGCCCAGGTAATGCTCCGCGCAGGTGATGACCTCCCGCTCCATGAATTCCACCGCCGTGGGATCGCAGCCGCACGAGAGCACCTGCGGCACCGCGCCGATGCAGGCGTCCAGATCATCGAAGGGCATCAGGAGGGAGAGATTTGTCCTGGGCTCCGGCACCAGCCTGACCGTGAGCCGGGTGAGGAAGCCCAGCGTGCCTTCGGAGCCGATCATCAGGTCGATCAGACTGTAGCCGGAGGAGGTCTTCACCGTCTTGCCGCCCAGCTCGATGAGGCTGCCGTCGGCCAGCGCCACCTCCATGCCCAGGATGTAATCCCGTGTCACGCCGTAGCGCACGGCGCGCATGCCGCCCGCGTTGGTCATGGCGTTGCCGCCCATGGTGGCCGTCTTCTCGCCGGGATCGGGCGGATAGAACAGCCCCGTGCCCTCCAGGTGTTTGGGAAATTCCATCAGCAGCACGCCCGGCTGCACCGTGGCGGTCATGTTTTTTGTATCCACTTCGAGGACCTTTTTCATTTTTTCCGTGCTCAGCACCACGCCGCCGTAAAGGGCCACGCACCCGCCGCACAGGCCGGTTCCCGCGCCGCGCGGCGTCACGGGGATGCGGCGCTCGTTGCAGTAGGCGAGCGCCCTGCTTATTTCATCCGCGGTGAGCGCCTGCAGCACCGCCTCGGGCATATAGTGGCCGTATTCGGTCATCTCGTCGTGGTCGTAGTCGGTAGAGATCCCGTCGCCGGAAAACACGCGGCCGGGCAGGAGCGCGCGGAAAAAGGCGAGATCCGCCTCGGTCACCCTGTTGAATCCGTTCATGACTGCGCCTCCTTCAGCTTTTCGATCAGTTTCGGCACCACCTGATAGAGGTCGTCGACGACAGCGACGTGGGCCACGTCGAAAATCGGCGCGCCGCGGTCGCTGTTGATGGCGACGATGTACTCGCTGTCCTTCATGCAGGAGGCGAACTGTATGGCCCCGCTGACGCCGCAGGTGATGATGAGCTTCGGCCGCACCGTCCGCCCGCTCAGGCCGATCTGGCGGTCGTTCGTCGTCCAGCCCTTTTCAACCAGTGGGCGGCTGACGGCCCAGTCGCCGCCCAGCAGCGCCGCCAGCTCGCGGATCATCGCGAGGTCGGCTTCCTTTTGCAGCCCGCGTCCGCCCACCACGAGGATTTCCGCGTCTGAAATGCTCCTTTTCGGCGGCACGGGCGTCACGCTGACGCAGCGGGCCCGGCTTTCCCGCACGGCTTCAGGCAGCTTCCGCACGACGATTTCTCCGGAGGCCGCCTCCGCCCGTGCGGGCGGATTCATGACCTTGTAGCGCACGGTGGCGAACTGAGGCCGCGTGTTCGCGGTCACGATCTGCGCCATGATGTTGCCGCCGAAGGCGGGGCGAATCTGGACGAGATCGGAGTTCTCCCGCAGCTCCAGCTTCGTGCAGTCCGCCGTGAGGCCGGTGCGGAACCGGGTGGACAGGCGCGGCGCGAGGCTGCGCCCGAGCGACGTGGCGCCCACCAGCACGACGCTGGGCCGGATCGCGCGGATGTAGTCCGCCACGCAGTCCGCCCAGGCGTCCGCGCGGAAATAGCCGAGCTCCGGATCGTCGTAGACGGCGATCTCGCTCACGCCGTAGTGCCGCAGCTCTTCGGCGTGGCGTCCCGTGTTGTGCCCCACGAGCACCGCCCGGACGCTGAAGCCCAGCGGCGCGGCCAGCTCCCGCGCCTTGCCGATCAGCTCCAGACACACCGGGTGGAGCCGTCCGCCGCTGACCTCCGCGAAGACCAGGATGTCCCTCCACCGGCTCTTGTCCACGCTGGCCGCCCGCGTTTCCAGCCTGACGAGGGCCTGCTGGGGGCAGGCCTTCACGCAGATGCCGCACACCCGGCAGGCCGCGTTCATCTCCGGCCTGCCGTTCGCCATGTCGATGGCGCCAAAGGGGCAGCCGGCCTGGCACAGGCCGCAACCGGTGCACTTGCGCTCCAAAACAGCGATCTTTGCCATGATTGCAGCCTCCTCAAATGAACTTGCGCTTTTTCAGCATGGTCATGAGCCTTTCGGCGTTGTTTCCCTCGTTCCAGACCTCGTGTTCGATGTCGTTTTCCGGCGGGAAAATGCGCTCCACCTGCGTGGCGCTGCCGGCCAGGCCGTAGTGCGATTCGTCCGTGTCCGGGAAGGCGTCCAGCCCGATGATGTGAACGGGCCTGTCGCCGATTTCCCGCGCGGTTTTCAGGCTGGGCAGGCGGGGCATGCAGATATCCTGCTCCACTGTGACCAGGCAGGGGAAGGACATGTGCACGGTCTCGATCACGTCCTGCAGCTGCTGCTCCGCGTCCACGCCGTCGCCGCTCAGCGTCAGCTTCGACACCCAGGCGGCGTGCGGAATGCCGAGATACTCGGCGATGGCCGGGCCCACCTGCGCGGTGTCGCCGTCGGTGGTTTGCCGGCCGCATAGGATCAGGTCGAAGTCGCCCACGCTGCGGATGGCCTGGGAGAGGGTGTAGCCGGTGGCCAGCACGTCCGCGCCGCCCAACCGCCGGTCGGAGAATACATAGCCGTCGTCGGCGCCCATCATGTACGCCTCGCGTACCACGGCCTGCGCCTGGGGCGGGCCCATTGTGCCGACGGTCACGCGGCCGCCGTGCGCTTCCCTCAGCCGGAGCGCCGTTTCCAGCGCATAGAGGTCGTAGGGGTTCAGCTTGCCGGCCACGCCGCCGCGCTTCAGCACGCCGGTCTTCTCATCCACCTGGACCTTATTGGTGGCGGGAACCTGCTTGATGCACACAAATACATTCATGGTTGACGCGCTCCTTTTGTTCGTCGCGGAAGACGATTGGTTCCGATTTCGGCGGAAGTACGCCGCCTGTTCGCGCGCTGCCCGGCCGGGCTCAGCGCGGGGCGCCGACGGGCTTCCTGAGGAAGCGGCCGGCGCGTCGTGCGGTCTGCGCGCCGTTTTCCAGGGCGATGCCGCCGCTCAGGAGGACATGCTGCACGCCGACGGAGAGCCGGATGGGGTCCAGATAGGTGGCGCGCGGGGCGATGGCGCGCGGATCGAACACGGTGATGTCCGCCGTCAGGCCGACGCGCAGGCGTCCCCGGTCGCCCAGGCCGATCATGTCGGCGGGCTTCGAGGTGACGCGGCGCACCGCCTCTTCGAGGGGGCACAGGCCGCGCTCGCGGGCGAGCCGGAAGAACTCGGTCAGCGCGGCGTAGGAGCGCGGATGCGGCCGGCCGGCCACGCGGGCCGGATCGCCGGAAAGCGCCCGGCCGTCGGAACCGATGCCCACGTCCCGCGCGAGGAAATACAGCATGTCCGCCTCGCTCATGACGAAGAAAATGCAGTTTGCGCGGCCCTGCGTGCGCGTCAGCACCTGCGCCGCGGCTTCGGCGTAGTCGCTGGTGTGCAGGATGTCTTCGGCCACCTGGCGCAGCGTCTTTCCCACGATCTGCGGCCACAGGCCGTCCTCGTCGCTGAACAGGCAGGTTTCGGCGCGTTCGGCGCTGGGGTAGTGCGCGCGGATGCCCGCGACCACCTCTGCCCGCCGCGGGCCGTTCAGGCGCGCTGCGACCGCCGCGCCGCCGCCCTCCTGGCTCCACTTCGGACAGCGGATGGTGAGCCCGGTGCAGGACGCCGTGAAGGGATACATGTCCGCGCTGACCCGCACGCCGTCGCGCTGCGCTCTCTCCAGCCGCGCCCAGACCTCCGGCGCCCGGCCGTGTGCGCTGACATGATCCAGCTTCAGGTGGGACACGTGGACGTGCACGCCCGACGCCCGGCCCACGTTCAGCAGCTCCTCAATCGCCTCGTCGATGTGCAGCCCCTCGCTGCGCATGTGGCAGGGCACCAGCCCGTCGAACGCGCGCGCCACCGCGCCCAGCTCGTTCAGCTCCGCGGACGCGGCAAAAAAGCCGGGCGGGTACTCCAGCCCCAGCGACATGCCCCACGCGCCCGCCTCGAGGTCGCGCCGCAGCAGCGACTTCATCTGCGCCATCTCATCGGGCGTTGCCGGGCGATCCTCGTCGCCGATCACAGCGGCGCGCAGGCTGCCGTGGCCCACAAGCATGGCCTGGTTCACCGCCATCCTGCGTCCCTCGCGCTCAAACCGCTTCACAAATCCGTCGAACGACGCGCAGCGCCACGCCTCGTCGCCATCCTCCGCCCGGGCCGGGAAGGGGCTTGAACCGCACTGGCCGGATATCTCCGTCGTCACGCCCTGGTACAGCTTGGACGCGCCGCTGTCGTCCTGGAGGAACGACAGGTCTGAATGGGCGTGCGAATCGATGAAGCCCGGCGCGACCGCCAGGCCGCCGGCGTCCAGCACGCGGGCGGCGGCGGCCTGGGAAAGATCCCCAATGGCGGAGATCACCCCGCCCTTCACGGCCACGTCAGCCCGGTAGCCCGGGGCGCCCGTTCCGTCGATCACCGTACCCCCGCGAATGATGATATCTTCCATAATACGCCCCGCTTTCCTTTTATAACAGTATAGCAGATCCGACGCGAAAAGTGAATCCCCCTTCAACGCCGGGCCGGGCTGTCTCATTTGGCAGGCCCGTTTTCGTTCGCTTGACAAATTGGCGTTTGGCGATGTGACGGGAGCCGGAGTCTGGCGTCAAACGTGGCAATACGCTCCTTCCCCTGCACGCGGCCGCGGCGCAGCGAAATGCTGCGGCATAGCCCCGGGGTTCAAGGGGCCGCGGCCCCTTGCCGGGTCTGGGCAGAGCCCAGACCAAAAACTCCCCCGTCCCCGCGCCGAGCGGGGAAGGGGGCGGGGGAAAAGGGTATGCGCTGCCTGTGCCGCCAGACTCATTGCGTTTGACAACAGTCCGCCAAACGCCAATGCACAGGCCTAAATGAGACGGCCCTGAACGCCCCTTTTCCCCTTCGGCCCCCTGTCGTCCTGCGCGGAGGGCATGCAGGGGCGTCGTTCCATGATCGAAGTCCGCTTTGCCTCCGGCGACGCCGCGTCAGAACGTGACCAGCGCTTCGCCGCTTTTCAGGGGCAGCACGTCCCCTGCGAGGCGCTCGCCCTCAAAGAAAACGGCCTTCTCGCCGGTGCGCCGATAGGCGATCCTGTACTGACAGCCCCTGAACGCCTTTTCCGCGAAGGCCTCGTCCCACCCCTCGGGCAGGCAGGGGCGCACGGCGAGCCCCTCCGGCTGGGGCTGCAGGCCGAACACAAACTGCGCCATCGCCTTCAAGAACCACTGCCCCGAGGCGGTGCGCCAGCTTTGCCCGGGCGTGCCATAGCGATAGCCGGTCTCCCGGCCCATGTAGCAGTTGCAGATGACATACGGCTCCGCCCGGCCGGCGACCACCTCGTTGCGGAACGGCACGATGCTGTCCACGTCCTCCCGCACGCGCGCCGCGTTGCCCATCAGCGCGTCCACGGCCAGCTTCCAGCACATGGCGTGCAGATACACGCCGCCGTTCTCCTGCACGCCGGGGGCCTTCTTCGCGATGCCGCCGATCCAGCCGTTCTTCTCCGTATACGGCGGCCAGCTCACGCGCGTGCCCAGCCGGTCCCACAACAGGCGATAGCTGTTTTCGATCGCCTGCGCTTCCCGCCCCGCGTTCAGCCCGCCGGCCAGCACGGCCCAGAGCTGCGGGTTGAGAAACACGCGCCCCTCCTCGCACGAGCTCGCGCCAAGCGGTTTGCCGTCGTCCGATATGGCGTAGATGTAGTAACCGCCCTCATCGTCCCAGCCGTATTTGTTGATGAGCGCGCACATTTCTTCCTCGCGGCTCCTGAGCCGGGCGATTTCGGCTTCGTCCTTTCCCGCGGCCTCGGCCAGCGCGCGCAGCTGCCGGCAGGCGCGCACCCAGGCGATGGAGAGCCACACGCTCACGCCCTGGCCCCGGATGCCCACGTTGTTCATGCAGTCGTTCCAGTCCCCGCCCCAGATGCGGACAAGGCCGTGATGTCCCCTGAAGCCGTACAGGAAATCGACCGACCGCCTGAGATGCTCGTACACCGTGGCGACGCTGCCGTCGTTGAAGGGCACCTCTTCCTCCAGAAGGGCCATGTCGCCCAGCTCCATGAGGATGTAGAACACCGTGAAGGTGAGCCACACGGTGCAGTCCGAGAAGTTGTTGTCGCGGATGCGCCCGTCGATAAACGTGCGCGGCGCGTAGCCGTTCGAGTACTGATAGGTCAGCAGGCGCCTGACGCGCTCCCAGGCCAGGCGCGGATTGAACGCCGCCAGGCATTCTGTGTCGCTGGCGATGTCTCGGTAGCCGTTGTGGCGCACGCGCGCCCAGCGGGAGCCCAGATCCGTCTGGTATTTGAGCCAGTGATTGAGGAGGCAATTCAGGTTTTCGTCGGGCGTTTTCAGGGAAAGGCCGCCCTCGAGCCGCCGGCGATACTTTTCCTTCACCCGGTCCAGTTCCGCGCGGACCTGCGCCTCCGTCGCAAAGCGGGCGAGAAGCTCGTTTGCCCGGTCCGGGCTCTCCGCGAGGCCGGTCGTGAAGCTGACGAAGCCGCTTTCACCCGGATGAAGGCGCAGCGTGGTCTGCACGGCGTAGCCGATCTTCTCCGCCACGCACGCGCTGTTCGAGCAGCCGCCCCTGTGGAGCGCCGCGGGATCCTGCAGCGTGCCGTAGGGGCCGATGAAGGCGTTGCGCGCGCAGTCCCATCCGGTCACCTCCTGCCCGCAGCCCAGGAAGAAGCAGAACGGCCGCTTCCCGCCCTCGAATTCCTCGAAAAACTCATAGTGCAGCCCGTTCAGGGCGTCGTCCTTCCGGGCGGCGGAGGTGTTGTAGCCCTGCGGCCTGTAGGGCTCGTCGAAGTCGTTGTCGACATAGGCGATCACCCTGATCTCCCGCGGCTCGTCGCTCGCGTTGGTGAGGTGCACGGCCGTCACCTCGGCGCCGGCAAAGGGATCGTCTCCGCAGGGCACAAAGAGCGTGTACTCCGTCAGGATGCCCCGCTTTTGCAGCGTGATCGTTGTGGAGCCCAGCTCGTGGACGCATTCGTAATGCTCGCGGGGCTCGTAGAGCGGCAGGCCGCACAGCGACCAGCCGACGCCGCCCTCCACGGCGTACAGGCCGCGTCCCTTCACAGGCATGAGACGCCGCCCCAGGCTGTCCTGCAAAAAGCCCTGGCCTATGCCGCATTGCGACGTAAAGGTCACGTAGAAATCGGTGTAAAAGTAATTGTACCAGTTGCGGGGTATGTCCGGCGTGACGATATGAAAGGAGCGTCCGTCCTCGGAAAAGCGGCCGAATGGAGAAAACATAACAGCACCTCCCAAAGCTCATATGATAATAATATGTGCAGCTTCACCGATTGTCAAGAGATTACCGCCCCAGATCGGGGGGCGTCCAGTTTAACGCGCGGAAATGGGACGGCTCCGGAATGCGCGCGCCGGGATATTGCGGCGGCGGCCGCGCGGTGATATAATAGACAGGGCCGCGTCTGCGGCGCCTCAGGAGAACGGGAGGAAAGATCGATGGACGTCTATGACATCATGAGGGAAAAGAACATCACGCTGCCCGAGCCGCCGCCGAAGGGCGGGGTGTACGCGCCGTGCAAGATCTCGGGCAATATGGCCTACATTTCCGGCTGCGGCTGCATCATCGACGGCTGCGTGGCCGCCGGGCGGCTGGGCAAGGACTACACGGTGGAGCAGGGGCAGGCGTTCGCGCGCAACTGCATGCTGAACATCCTGGCCGTGCTGCAGCGGGAGATCGGCGACCTGAACCGCGTGAAGAACGTGGTGAAGCTGCTGGCCTTCGTGGCCAGCGACGACGGGTTCTTCCAGCAGCCGCAGGTGGCCAACGGCGCGAGCGGCCTGCTGGGCGAGCTGTTTGGCCCGGAGGTCGGCATTCCGGCGCGCTCGGCCATCGGCGTGAACGTGCTGCCGGGCAATTTGCCGGTGGAGATCGAAGCCATATTCGAGTTTGAGTAAACGCAGGCGGGGGGGAGTGGGCAGCATGGCCGTTTTGCGCATCCGCGACGGTTTGATTTACGATGGATCCCTGAACGCGCCGGCGCGCGGCGACGTGTGGGTGGAGGGCGACAGGATTCTCGCCGTGGGCGCGGCGCGGCCGGGCCGGACGGCGGACTGCGAGATTGACGCGGCGGGGCGCGTGGTGTGCCCGGCGTTCATTGACATTCACCGCCATGCGGACGTGAAGCCCTTCGTCGGCTGGACGGGCGAGGTCGAACTGCGGCAGGGCATCGCCACGACGGTGGCCGGCAACTGCGGCATTTCCATGACGCCCGCCAGCCCCGAATACGCCGCGGCGCAGTACACCTTCGACGAGCCGGCGCTGGGCCCGATGTGCGAAAACCCGCCGCAGACCTACCGGGACTACCTGGCCGCGCTGGAGCAGAGGCCGCTGCCGCTCAACATGGCCGCGATGATCGGCACGGGCTCGGTGCGCGTCAGCCTGAAGGGTTTTTCCGACGCGCCCTTCACCCGTGAGGAGATGGCGCGCGCGCAGGCGCTCATCGCGGATTCGCTGGACGCCGGCGCGCCGGGCGTGTCGCTGGGCATCATGTATCTGCCGGAATGCTATGGCTCCATCGATGAATTTGTCGAGCTGCTGCGGCCTGTGGGCGAGCGGCGCAGCCTCATCGCCACCCACATTCGCGGCGAGGGCGACAGCATGGTTTCGAGCGTCGCCGAGGTGATCGAGATCGCGCGGCGCGCGGGCTGCGCGCTGGAGATCAGCCACTTCAAGAGCTGCGGCGTGAAAAACTGGCGGCGCGACATCCACCGCGCCATTGCGCTCATCGACGCGGCGCGCGCGGCGGGGCAGGACGTGACGTGCGACTTCTACCCCTATGACGGCGGCTCAACCGCGCTCACGACGATGCTGCCGCCCGCCTTTGTAAAGGGCGACATGGCCGCGGCGCTGGAACGCCTGGGCACGCCGGAGGGTGTGGACGCGTTTCGGAAGAGCGTGGCGGTCGGGTATCCGGACTGGGACAACTTCGCCCTCACGCTGGGCTGGGAGCGCATTGTCGTCAGCGGCGTGGTAAACGGATACAACCGCCGCTTCCTCGGCATGACAGTCACTGATGCCGCCGCAAAGTTCGGCTTCGAGGACGCCGCGGCGCTGGCGGCGTTCCTGATGCACGACGAGCGGGGCAGGACCGCCATCATCAACATGAGCATGTGTCAGGACGACATCGACGCGGTGGCGCGCCTGCCGTATTCCAGCGTCGTTTCGGACGCCATCTACGCCGACACCGACACCCCGCACCCGCGCATGTTCGGCGCGATGCCCAGGGTCATCCGCGAGTTCGTGAGGGAGCGCCGTCTTCTTACCATGCAGGAGGCCGTTCACAAGATGACGGCCCTGCCCGCGCGGCGCATGGCGCTGGAGGGCCGCGGCGTGCTGAGGCCCGGCGCGTATGCCGACGTGCTGATGTTCGATCCGGACCGGTTCATGGACCACGCCACGTTCGCCGCCCCGGCCAGGCTCGCGACGGGCCTGGACCTGATGCTGATGAACGGCCGGCGGGTGATTGAAAACGACAGGCTTTTGACCAGCGGCGCAGGGCGCTGCCTGCGGGTCAGACGATGAAGGGAGAAAAGAACGATGCGTGAAGATGCACTGTACCGGCTGGAAAACGAAAGTGAAATTGCCTCGCCCGCGCTGATCTACTACCCGGACGTCATCCGGGCAAACACGCGGCTGGCCATCGACATGGCGGGCGGCGCGGCGCGGCTGTGGCCGCATGTGAAGTCGCACAAGATGGCCGAGCTGATCGACATGCAGATGGACATGGGCATCACCCGGTTCAAGTGCGCCACCATTTCGGAAATGGAGATGACCTGCCGTCGCGGGGCGGAGCACGTGCTGCTGGCCTATCCGCTGGTGGGGCCGAACATCGGCCGGTTTCTGGACACGGCGGCGAAATACCCGGACACGACCTGCTATGCGCTGGGCGACTCCATGGAGGCGCTGGCGGCGCTGGACGGGGCGTGCGGGACGCGCGGTGTCACGGCGAACTGGATGTGCGACGTGAACATGGGCATGGACCGGACCGGCGTGCAGCTGGACCGGCTGGCCGACTTTTGCCGCGAGGCGGCGGGACGGTTCAGCCATCTTTGCTTCGCGGGCCTGCACTGCTACGACGGGCAGAACCACCAGCGCGACGCGGCGGAGCGTCAGGCGGCGGTGGACGCGCAGATGGCGAAGGCCTTTTCGGCATGCGGGGCGCTGAGGGCGGCGGGCGTCGAGGCGCCCATCGTGATCGCAGGCGGGTCGCCCACTTTCCCCTGCCACGTCGGGGAGGAGGGCGTGTTTCTCTCTCCGGGAACGGTGTTTTTGTGGGACTGGGGATATCAGAAGGGCTATCCGGATCTGCCGTTCGTGCCGGGCGCGGCGCTGCTGACGCGCGTGGTGAGCCATCCCGCGCCGGGCCTGTTCACGCTCGACCTGGGCTGCAAGGCCATCGCGTCCGATCCGGCGGGTCAGCGCGGCTGCCTGCTGGACGGGAAGGGCGCGTATCCGCTGTTTCAGAGCGAGGAGCACTGGACCTGGCGCATGCCGGAGGGCCGCGAGGCCGAGCGCCCGGCCATCGGCGAGGTGATGTATGTGATTCCCACGCACATCTGCCCCACGACGGCGCTGCACCGCGCGGCGAAGCTGGGCGTGAACGGCCGCGCGGAGGGCGAGTGGGTGGTCGCGGCGCGGGACCGGGCGTGAGGCGCGGGCGCGCCTGAAGGCGGCCGGGACTTCACGCGGTCCCGACCGGGAGCGTTACCGTGAACGTCGTCAGGTTGTTCTGGCTGGATGCGCGGATGCGCCCGCCATGCAGGTCGATCACCTTTTTCACCACGGCCAGCCCGACGCCGTTTCCCTCGGAGGCGTGGGATTCGTCGGCCTGATAGAATTTCTGAAAGATTTTGCCCATGCTTTCCGGCGGAATGGGGCTGCCCGTGTTTGATATGGAGATGGACACGGCGGCGTCCTGCGGCGAAATGGAGATTCTTATCAGGCCGTACTCCGGCGTGAATTTCACCGCGTTGTCGATCAGATTAATCCACACCTGTCTGAGCAGCTCCTCGCTGGCGCTGATCTCGTATTCGTCGAAGTCCAGGCTCAGCTCGAGGTTTTTCCGGCTCCATTTGTTTTCCAGCAGCAGCACGCAGGAGCGGATCTGCTCGGACAGGTTGAAGCGCGTCACGTTGGTCAGGATGGTCTGGTTTTCCACCTTCGACAGATTCAGAACGTTTGTGGCCATGCGGGCCAGGCGCAGCGATTCCTCCTCGATGATGTCGATATATTCGCCCTTCTGCTCCTCGCTCAGCGCCCCATGCTTCAGCAGGGCCGCGAAGCCCGCGATGGACATGATGGGCGTTTTGAATTCGTGAGAGAAATTGTTGATGAAATCGCTTCGCAGCATCTCCGTGTTTTCCAGCTCTTCCGCCATCTTGTTGAAGCTGTCGCTCAGCTCGTGCATGGTGGGGTGGCGCTCCAGCACCTTGCCGAAGTGAAAGCGGGTTTTGAAATCGCCGGACGCCAGCCGGTTCACGGCGTTGATCAGGTTGTTGATCGGCCCCAGCGGGATGCGGCCGGCGAGGATGGACAGCCCTGTGCCCAGCACCACGCTGCCCAGCGTGAGGAACAGGATGAAACGGTCCACCGCCAGCCAGTTCTGCCCCATGGCGATGATGTCGCTCCGCAGCAGGATCACGACGAGGAGCCCCATGATGAGCATGGTCACGGCGAGCAGGCAGAATATGACGCCGGAGAAGAGCAGCGTCAGCGCAATGCGGTGCTTTCTTTCCTCAGAATTCCGATTGATCCTTTTCATACCTTTTTCACTGCCTTATAGCCCAGCCCGCGAACGGACTGAATCTCAAATTCTTCCCACCCCTCGAAGCGCTTGCGCAGCCGGCCGATGTGCACCGTGATGGTTTCCCAGCCGGTGTCCGACTCGCTGCCCCATATTTCATCCATCAGCTGAATGCGCGTGAAGATCTTGCCGGGGTAGGAGAGCAGCTTGTACAGCAGCAGAAATTCTTTTTGCGGCAGCTCCTGTGTCTCGCCGTTCTTCGTCACGGTCAGGGCGTCGTAGTCCAGCACCACGCCGCCGATGGTCAGCCGGTGCTCGCTGACGATTTTGGCCCGGCGCAGCAGCGCCCTGATGCGCAGCAGCATCTCCTCCACGTCGATGGGTTTGGTCATGTAGTCGTCCGTGCCCACGAGAAAGCCCTCCTTCCGGTCGGCGGGCTGCTGTTTGGCCGACACCATGAGGATGGGCAGTTCGATCTGCGCCTCGCGCAGCGTCTTCGTGAATTCGTAGCCATCCATGCCGGACATCATGACGTCCAGCACCACCAGATCGACATGCACCTCGTCCAGCCGGTTCAGGGCGTCCTGCCCGTTGACGGCCGTGGACACCGTATAGCCGTCGCCCTCCAGCACGGCCCGGAGCAGACGGCGCGTGTTTTTGTCGTCATCCACCACGAGAATATGAAACATATCAATCACCCCGCTTCCAGCATAGCTCACAAATCTAAACTGAAACGAAACTGACGGCATGTCTATTATACCATGCCGCCCCGCCGCTGTCAGCCGCGGACGGCAAAGCGCCCGCCCCGGCGAAGCGGTGAAAACTTCTGCTCAGTTTAGATTCAGTTTAGAATTGGGCTGTATGATAAAAATGGACAGGGAGCAGGAAAACGCGTTCAGGCGACATCCGCGCCCCGGGATCCTGCGCCCGGCGGGGCGAACGGCGCGGAGCAGGGTCGACGGCCACCGCAGATTGTGCGAAAGGAGAGAAGAACATGAAAATCGGCACAAGCATCAAAAAGAGCGCCCTGAAGACGGCGTTCGGCTACATCGAGAAAAATCCGGAGCAAAACGCCCTCAGGCTGATGGACTGGGTGGACCGGATCGCGGGCGAGGGAAAAGACAGCTTCCCCACGCAGCGCGCCGCCGTACGCAGGGCGCTGGAAGACACGGACAACAACATGAACCGGCTCGTCATGAGCCTGTTTCACGACATCGACAGCGGCGTCGTCAAGGCCGCGTTCGAGAACTTCATCCTCAACGCCAACATCGTCGGCTGGCCCGTTCAGGAGAAGCTGAAGAAGGAGTACGGCTGCAACATCCCCTGGGCCATCCTTCTGGATCCCACATCCGCCTGCAATCTGCACTGCACCGGCTGCTGGGCCGCCGAATACGGCAACCGGCTGAACCTCAGCTTCGAGGAGATCGATTCCATCATCCGGCAGGGCAAGGCGATGGGCGTGTATTTCTACATCTACACCGGCGGCGAGCCGCTGGTGCGCAAAGAGGACCTCATCAGGCTCTGTGAGAAGCACGCCGACTGCGAGTTCCTCGCCTTCACCAACGGCACCCTGATCGACGAGGCCTTCGCAAAGGACATGCTGCGCGTGAAGAACTTCGTCCCCGCCATCAGCGTGGAGGGCTTCGAAGCGTCCACAGACGCCCGCCGCGGCGCGGGCACCTTCCGGAAGGTGCGCGAGGCCATGCGCCTTCTGCAGGAGAACCGCCTGCTTTTCGGCCTGTCCTGCTGCTACACCAGCCAGAATGTGGACGCCATCGCCTCGGACGAGTTCCTGGACGAGATGATCGGCTGGGGCGCGAAGTTCGTGTGGTATTTCCACTATATGCCCGTGGGCAACGACGCCGTGCCCGCGCTGCTGCTCAGCCCCGGGCAGCGCGAGTTCATGTATCGCCGCGTCCGCGAGGTGCGCGCCACGAAGCCCATTTTTGCCATCGATTTTCAGAACGACGGCGAGTATGTGGGCGGCTGCATCGCGGGCGGGCGGCGCTATCTGCACATCAACGCCAACGGCGACGTGGACCCCTGTGTGTTCATCCACTATTCCAACGTGAACATCCGCGACTGTACGCTCCTGGACGCGCTCAGGAGCCCGCTTTTCATGGCCTATCACGACGGCCAGCCGTTCAACGAAAATCACCTGCGCCCGTGTCCCATGCTGGAAAACCCGGAGCTGCTGCGCGAGATGGTCGAGAGGACCGGCGCGCATTCCACCGACCTGCAGTCGCCCGAAAGCGTTCAGCACCTGTGCGCCAAGTGCGACGACTACGCCGCCTGCTGGCGGCCCGAGGCCGAGAGGCTCTGGAACGAATCGCACAGCGCGTAGGGCGCGCGGGTCGCCGGGTCATTCCTGCCCGGACGCGCCCGGCCGCCGCCCTGTGCGGCCCGTCTGCAAAAGCCGCCGTCCCGCGCAGCAAAAGCGCGGGGCGGCGGCCCTTTTCATACCGGTGCGTCGACGCGCCCTTTGCGTCGTCTGTCCATTCTCCCTTTTTGCCGGGCGGGGGGAGTTACCGACGGTTCTCCTGTATGAGCTCCATGATGAGCCGCATGCTCGAGAGCAGCGAGCCGTTGTTGATGGAGCCGGCGGTGGAGATATTCACGCCGCCGTACTCAAAGCCGTCCCTGATGTCGCGCAGGACCTCCCTGCGCAGCTGCGCCTCGTCGTTCCGCATGAAGGTAAACGGCGCGATGCAGCCGTCGATGCGCGCGTGCGGCAGATGCCTGCGGATCTCGGGCACCGTCACCGTGGGGCCGAAGTTGACGCCGTTCAGGTCCAGCCCGGCCAGCTCGGGGATGATATGCGCCATGGCGCTGTCCGAATGCTGGTAGCGCTTGTCGTCCGGGTTGGGGCTGTAATGGGCGAAGATCCTTTTGAGCACCGGCAGGCCGAAATCCCTGTACAGCTCCGGCGTCAGCAGGCAGCAGTTGTCGTCGGCGAAGGAGAACCCGGGATGCGATTCGGCCGTCACGCCGGCCTCCTCATCCATGACGGCGGACATCTCCATCTGCACGCGCGCGATGGCGTCGGAGAAGCGCCTGTAGAGATCGGGTTCGTCCATGCCGAGGAAGATCAGGTTTTCGGAGCCGAACAGGGAGCAGGCCAGGGTGACCGGCCCGCGCATATGCCGCATGGGCGCGGGGCGAAGGCCGTAGGTCTCGAAGATGCGCTTTTTCTCATGTTCCCAGTTTTCGGGAAGCATGAATGCGCGGATGTCCAGCCTGTCAACGCGGTCCAGAAGCGCCTCCAGCGCTTCGGGCGTATCCACGCTCTGTTCGAGCCACTCGGTGTCGTGCTGGTAGACATATCGGCCGCCGAACACCTCGCCGATGCGTCTGGTCTCGGGGAAAACGGCGTCCGGTTCGGGCAGCGTCTCGCTCAGCAGCCGCTTTCCGACGATCCTCTCGGCCTTGTCGTTATACCGCTTGTTGAGCTCGATTCGGCGGTCCTTTGGGATGGGCTTCCAGGGCGTTCCGTCCTCGCCCAGCTCGGCAAACACGCACTCGTCGCTCATTCTGATGCCCAGCGCCACCTGATGTCCCCTGAAAAAGCAGTTGTCGCGGTGCGCTTCTTCGTCGTCCTTCCAGAATTGCTCGAGGTCACGTTGATCCATATCGATTCATCCCATTCTTCATCAAGATAGAGTCCTCCGGCTTTCTGCCGCCGCGGTTTTCTCCTCAGCGGCCGGCGCGCCGCGGGTCAGTCCCTGTAGGAGGACAGCGCCGCGCCGCTCTGCACGCGTCCGCGCAGCGGCCTGCCGCACGCGCCCGCGCGTGAAATTTCGTTTTCGGGCATGCCGATGATGAGCCTGCCCTGGTCAATGGTGGCGGCGTAGATGGCCTCCATGTTGTTCAGCTCGGGCTGAGACAGGTTGATGCAGCTCAGGTTCTCAATCTCGCACGCTGCGGCGATGTAGTGGTCGCCGCGCCCGCAAAAGTGCATGCCGCCGCCCAGCTCCCTGAACACGCGCGCGTCGTAGGGCATGGCGAATTCGCGGTACATGGCTTCGGAGAGGTTGACGATGGCGTCGTTGCGCAGAATGGTGAGGCCCTTGTGCAGCAGCCCCCATTCCACGGAGTATCCCCGGCCATAGGGCGGAAAGAGCGCCTGCCAGCGGCGGGTGTAGTCGATGTAGACCTCCGTCATGAAGGAGAGCGCCTCGTGAACCAGCTCCGGCTCGTCATACAGCGCGTAGTAAAGCTCGCTGCCCGCGATGGCGTCCACCAGCGGGAAGGGGCCCTGCAGGTCGGGATTGTACAGGAACACATGGCGGCTGATCAGCGGGTAGTCGGCGGCGAGCGCCTGCCAGCGCCGTCCGAATTCGAACACCCGCGGCGTCAGGCCCAATGTGTAGTCGGGGCGGCGCTCCCGGACGACGGCGCGCAGCCCCTCCACGCCGTCGTCCAGGTGCTTCGCGCCGGGCAGCGTGTCAGCCGCGTCGGGCAGGCGGAATACGCCGGCCCCGAACATCGATGGAATGATGGCCGTGCCGTAGTTGGGGCGCACGCACAGCAGCAGGCCGCCGCCCTTTTCCAGCATGTCGGATACCGTTTTCAGCTGCGTGTACAGCATCAGGTCCATGTCGTTGAAGGCGTCGTTGATGAGCACGCGCGGCCAGTCGACGCGGGCGGGCGCGGGCGTGCGGCGCGGCGAGAAGAATTCGTCGGCGCACCGGAGGTTGCAGAAGGCCTCCCATTCCGCGGCAATGCGCGCCTCCTGCGTGGGATCGATGCGGCCCTCCAGATCCTCGAGAAATGTCCTGAGCTCCATCACAGGCAAACCTCCTGGCCGAGCCGGGAGGACAGCCGGGCGGCGTCCAGCACGCGCGAGAGCCGCAGCGCCTCCTCCAGCGGCACGAAGTAGGGTTCCTCGCCGCGCAGCGCGCGGGCGATGTGGGGATAGATCTCAAACTCGTCGCCGTAGATGGCGCCGGCGATGGGCTCGGTGTACTCGGTGACGGCGGTGTTGCTGCGGTATTCCTTTTCGCCCACCCGCTCCGGCAGCTGCGCCCGGTAGACGTGGATGGTGTCGCCGAGCACGACGATGGTGCCGCGGTCGCCCTGAACGACCCAGGAGGGATAGGGGCCGGCCGCGATGAGATATTCGCTCACCACGGTCACGCCGTCCTGCGTGTGGCAGATGACGCGCAGGTTGTCCTCCACGTCGCCGGGATTGATAACCTGGCGCAGCTCGCCGTAGACCCGCGTCACGGGCGACGCGGTCAGCTGCAGGGGCTGGTCGACCAGATGCGGGCCCCAGTTGAGCAGATAGCCGCCGCCGCAGCGGCTCTCGGTCTGCCAGTCGCAGCGCAGGCCGAAGGTGGTGGCGCTGCGGCGCACCTCGAACACGCGGCCGATGTCGCCGCGCGCGATGATCGCGCGGAGCTGGCGGAGGTCGGCGCCGAAACGGGCGGGCAGCCACGGGAGCAGCTTTCTGCCGGTCACCTGCTGCGCGGCGATCATGCGCTCGGCATCCCGCGCGTTGGTGGCCCACGGCTTGGTGACCAGCACATCGGAGCCGGCCATCAGGGCGTCGATGGTCATCTGCGCGTGCTGATGGGAGCGGGTGACGATGACGGTGAATTCAGGCCTGATTTCCGAAAGCATCTTGCGGTAGTCGTCGTAGACGGGGCAGTGAAAGCGCGCGGCGGCCTTGTCCCGCGCTTCGGGGTCGATGTCGCACACGGCCGCGACGCTGAAAAGGTCCGCGTACTTTTCGAGAGGGCCCGCGTGCATGGTGCTGCCGTTGCGCCCATAGCCGATGATGACGGTACGGATCATAGCGCATCTCTCCTTTTCCCAAATGGTCGTCAGGCGTAGGCGATGTTTGCGGCCCTGAGCAGGCCGGTCAGCGCGGCGTGGGCCCGGGCGAACAGCTCGGCGCCGGTGAAGCCGCGCATGCGCCCGGCGACGGCCAGATGCGGCTCCAGGGTGAGGAACATGTCCCGCTGCGCGAACACCGGCAGAATGGCGGAAAGCTGTCCGTCGCCCTCGCCTGCGGGCACGATCACGCCATCCGACCGGCGGGAATCCTTGATGTGCATGTAATCAACGTAGTCCCGCACGCGGGGCAGGCTGGTGTCGAAGGGCGCTTCGCTCGCCGCCACGAAATTCGACGCGTCAAACACGGCGCGCAGGGCGGGGTGGTTTACGCTTTCGAGCAGGTCGGCGCAGCGCTCGCTGCGCTCGCCGTAGATGCCGGCCTCGTTCTCGTGCATCAGCGTGACGCCGGCCGCGGCGGCGATTTCGCACATGCGGCTCAGGCGGCTGACGACCTCGCCGCGGCGATCGTCGAGCTCGTCTTTCTCCATGTAGAAGGAAAACACGCGGACGCGGCGGCAGTCGAGCAGCCGGGCGATCTCGACGGCGCGCCGGGTCTGATCGAGGCATCCGTTCACGTCGTCCGAGATGGGCGTCTTCCCGACGGGCGAGCCGATGGAGGACACGCCCATGCCGCGCGCCCTGAGCGCGCCGGCGATTTCGCGAAGCTGGCCGTCGGTCAGATCGAGCACATTGACGTTTTCCAGGGAACGCAGCGACAGATACCGCACGTTCAGGCGCTCCATGACGTCCAACTGTTCGTCCAGATGCGGGGAAATCTCGTCGGCAAAGCAGCTTATTCGGTACATTTCAACGCCTCCTCATAGTGCAGCATGGTGAGAAGCTCTTCTTTCAGATAGCCGGGACGATCCCAGCCGATCCACTCGCCGCTGAGCCAGCCGTCGTAGCCCGCGCCGCTCAGCTCGCGCAGCGCCAGCCTGTGATCGATGACGTTTCCCTCGATCGGCAGGAATTTGAGGCCGCCCGCGTAGGTGCCGCCGTGGATGTGCACATGGCGGATGTAGGGGCGCAGCAGGCCGAAGGTCTCGCTCATGTCCGCGTGTGCGGCCAGCAGCGGGTGCATCAGGTCCCAGTTGACGCCTATGTGCCTGCCGCGGCACAGCTGCATGACGGCCGCCACGTGCTGCGGCTCGCACCAGGCGTCGTGCGTTTCCAGGCACAGGCACACGTCGGCGCTTCCGATTTCGGCGGACAGCGCGTCCAGCGCCCCGGCCACCTGTTCGATGGCCTCGCGCCGCGTGCAGCCCTCGTCGATCGGCCCGCCGAACACGCGCATGCGCGGGATGCCCAGCTCGACGCACAGCGCGATGGACCGGCGGGCCGCGTCCATCGCGGAGGCGAGGCCGCGCCGGCTGGCCAGCTGGACGGACGTGGCCAGGCAGCACAGCGCGACCTGCCTGTCCGCGGCGAGAGACAGCGCTTCCCGCCGCTTTTCGGGCGTCATGCCCGGCTCGATGCCGTGTCTGTGTCCGCTGTCGATGCGCGGCTCAAAGCCCGTGTAGCCGCTGTCCCTGACGAGGTCGAGCGCCTCGCCCAGCGTCAGCTGCGGGCAGGAGAAGCTCATGAAGGCATAATTCATCAAATCATCCCCATCCTGTCTGTTGATTTGATTGTACTATCAGAACGGTGAAAATGATAGCACGATGTTGACGAAAAGTTTAATAATATTGACTTTGCCGGAATGGCGCGGTATAATCGGCGCAGGGAGGCGAGAGGGCATGAGCGCGCTGACAATCTACGACGAGCACGGCATATTCAGCGAACGGAAGCGGTCAGGCGGGTATGAGATGAGGGCCATGCACATACACGATATGTACGAAATCTTCCTGTCCCTGAGCGACGGACTTAAGTTTTTCGTCAATGACCGCGTGTATCCGATCGGGCGCGGGGACGTCATGCTCTTTTCAAACATCGATCTGCACCGGATCAGCGCGCCGACGAACAGGCCGTACGAGCGGTATGTGGTCACCTTTTCGCCCGACATGCTGCCGGTGGGCGGGGAGGACTACGGCGGCCTGCTCGACTGCTTCGCCCATCGCGACGGCCTGGCCGATCACATGCTGTCGCTGAGCGACGACGAGCAGCGGGAATTCATCGCGCTGGCCTCCGCCATCGAGGAAGAGGGAAGGGCGGCCGCATACGGCAAGGTGGGCCAGAGCCTTGCGCTGTGCCGGCTTTTGCTCTTCATCAACCGGGTCAGGCTGCGCGAGCCGCGGGAACTGCCCCCGATCATGTACAGCGCTCACCCGCAGGTTCGCCTCGTGATCGATTACATAGACGCAAACTACGACCGGGCGATCAGGCTGGACGAGCTCAGCGCGCTCTGCTATCTCAACAAGCACTATCTGTGCCGCCTGTTTCGCCGGGAAACCGGCTTCTGCATCCATGATTACATGACGTTCCGCCGCCTGTCGCACGCCATCGCCTTTCTGCGCAGCGGAGAAAGCGTCGGCAGCACGGCGCGCCTGACGGGCTTTGAGAGTGACACCTTCTTCATCACGACGTTCAAGAAGAACATCGGCATCACGCCCTACAAATACGCGTGTTCCCGGCGCGGGCACGAAAGGACGGGGAGCCGGGCCTGATGCCGGCGCTGCGCCCGCCGGCCCCGCCGGAAACGCGCCCCGGGGATTCAGAAGCGCCCCCTCGCACGCGCGCTGCGAAATAACACAAATTTGTGTTTTATTATCATGCGACCTGTGCTATATTGATATGGGTTTTCCCCTGACATGGGCACGGGCGGGACGCTCGCGGGCATCGGCGGCGGGATCATTCCGGCCATTCTGAACCGGGACATCTACGTCGTGACGGATGCGGAGGCCATCGAGAGCGCGGGGATTGCAATGCGCGGCGGAATGTAGTAGAATCATATCACGGCGATCCGGAAATGGGCGCGTCCGGCGCTCGCTCCCGCGCGGACGGAGCCGGCGGCGCGCCGATGGAAAACGCAAGAGAACGACAGGAGGCGGACGCGAAATGAGCATGGGAGATTTGGGGCGCAAGGTGCGCTTTGGCGTGATCGGCCTGGGCGGCCGGGGCCAGGGTCAGCTGGGCACGCTGCTGCAGATGGAAGACGTGGAGATTCCCGTCGTGTGCGACCTGTACGCCGACCGGGCGGAGAAGGGCGCGGACATGGTGGAAAAGGCCAAGGGCGCCCGCCCCGACATCGCGCTGGACGACCATGAGGTGACCAGCCGCACGGACATCGAGGGCGTGTTCATCTTCTCCAACTGGGAGACGCACATCCGCATTGCGCTGGACGCCGTGGCAAACGGCATCCGGCCCGCCTTGGAGGTGGGCGGCGCGAACAGCGTGGAGGAGTGCTGGGAGCTGGTGCGGGCGAGCGAAAAGAAAAACGTGCCCGTGATGCTTCTGGAAAACTGCTGCTACAACAAAGAGGAAATGACGCTCCTGCGCATGATCCGCCTGGGTCTGTTTGGAGAGCTTGTGCATGTTCAGGGCGGCTATGAGCACGACCTGCGGGAGGAAATCGGCAAGGGCGATGTGAACCGCCACTATCGTCTGCGGCATTTCCTGAACCGCAACGCCGAGCTCTATCCCACCCATGAGCTCGGCCCGATTGCGCGTTATCTGAACCTGAACCGGGGCAACCGCATGGTCAGTCTGGTCAGCGTGGCCTCCAAGGCGGCGGGCCTGCACGCCTGGCTGCAGGAGCACCGCGCGGATTCGCCGCTGGCCAGCGCGCCCGTGCACGAGGGCGACATCGTCAACACGATCATCACCTGTGCGAACGGCGAAACCATTCTTCTGACCCATGACTGCACGCTGCCCCGTCCCTATTCCCGCGGCGGCCGCATCCAGGGCACCAGGGGCATCTGGATGGAGGACAACCGCTCGATCTTTATCGACGGCCGGAGCCCCGTGGATCCCGGCTATTGGACGCACCGCTGGGAGAGCGACGAGAAGTACATGGCCGAGTACGAGCATCCCCTGTGGAAGGAATACGAGGAATTCGGACTGCGTGGCGGCCACGGCGGCATGGACTATCTGGTGCTGAGGGCCTATGTGGAGAGCGTGCAGAACCATACGGAACCGCCCATCGACGTCTATGACACCGCGGCCTGGATGTCCATCACGGCCCTGAGCGAGCATTCCATCGCCATGGGCGGGCTGAGCGTGCCGGTGCCGGATTTCACCAACGGCCGCTGGATCACGCCCAGGAAACCCGTGGAGGGCATGTATTCCCTCGACCTGATGGACTGACGCCTCATGAAGCGTCGCGGGAGAAACAAAAAGAGGACCGGGAACCGGCGCGACGCCGGGACCCGGTCCTCCTGCGTATCAGACTATCTGGCCCAGGTGCCGTTCACGAAGATGGGGACGGGCTTCCCGTCCCTGTAGCCCGTGATGGACAGATCGTCCGCGCCGACCATGAAATCCACATGGATCATGCTGTCGTTGATACCCAGCGCCTGGCATTCCTCCCTGGTCATGTCCATGTGCCCCTCGATGCAGTCGTTGAATCCGGCGCCCATGGCCACGTGGCAGCTGGCGTTTTCATCGAACAGGGTTTCATAGAACAGCAGGCCGGTTTCGTGAATGGGACTCTCCCTGGGCACCAGCGCCAGCTCGCCCAGCATGCCCGCGCCTTCGTCCATGGTGAGCATCCGGGTCAGCAGCTCCCTGCCCTGCCGGGCGTCCCAGGAAACCGCGCGGCCGTCCCTGAAGTCGATGTAAAACCCGTCGATGATCTGCCCCTGATAGGAGAGGGGCATGGTGGCGACCAGCCGGCCTTCGGCCCGGCCGCGCATGGGGCTGGTGAAGATCTCCTCTGTGGGCATGTTGGGATTGAAGTACACGCCGGATTTGGTGTACTCCCCGCCGCCGCACCACTGGCCGCGGCCGATCAGCTCCGCCCGGAAGCTGGTGCCGTTGGAGGAATGGTACTCAATGGCGTCGAAATGCTGCTCGTTGAGCCACTGGCAGCGCGCGCGGAACGCGTCGTTGTGCTTCTGCCAGGCCTCCACGGGGTCGTTCTCCTCGGTGACGTGCACCGCCTTGAGGATGGCGGCCCACAGCTTTTCACAGGCCGCGCGACGGGTCTCGCCCGGGAAGACCTTCTTTGCCCAGGCGGGGGAGGGAATGGCGGCGATGACCCACTGGTGCCGGTTTTCGATGGCGTCCCGGAAGGGCTTGATGATGGGATAGGTCGCGATGCGGGCCTTCTGCATTTTCGCCTGGTTGACGCCCTTCATGCCGTCCGGATCCTCGCTGGCGATGAAGATGCGGCAGGGCAGCTCTTCGGTCATCTGCTTCAGCTTTTCGATGCGCCAGGCCGGCACGGTGGAGAGGGAACGAAGAGTGCGGTGGCGGTAATCCAGCTTGGAGACAGCCTGGCAGGTCCAGTCAATGTCCACGCGGGAGGCGCCGGCCTTGTAGCATTCGTCCACCAGCATGGCGACAAATTCGCTCTGGTCCACGGCGGCGGTGAGCAGGACCGGCTGTCCCTTCTGGATGTTGGCGCCCACGCGGGCGATCAGTCGGGCATATTTCCGCATCAGGGTTTTCTTCATAACGCTTTCTCCTTTTCAATATCATTGAGCGGCGCTCAGCGGACGGCGAGGAAGAAGTAGGAAGTCGGATAGGCCGACACGCCGCCCACTAGGTCGTACAGCTCGCTGCAGGTCACAAAATCATAGCCCTCTTCGATCAGCTTGGGCAGGATGCGCTCCAGAGCCTGTGTGGTTGCCGGCACGGTCTGGTGCATCAGCACCACGCCCTTATCCTTGGCTCCGCCGACGACCCGGTTGTAGATGTTGCCGGCGTTCTGATACTTCCAGTCCAGCGAATCCACGTTCCAGAGGACGGAGGGGCGCTTTTCCGCGGCGGCGATGGCGGCGGTGGTCCGGCCGTAGGGCGCCCGCACCATGGCCGGCTTTTTCCCGGTGATGTCCTCGATGATTTCGTCGCATTTGCTGAAATCCGCCAGCGCGAAGCTCAGGCTCACCTTGTCGAGGTGCGGATGCGTGTGGGTGTGGTTGCCGATTTCCATGCCGGCGGCGGTCATCTGCAGCAGCAGGCTCCTGTAGGTGTAGGAGGCGTCGTTTCCGATCAGGAAGAAGGTGGCCTTCACGCCGTAGCGGTTGAGCACGTTGAGCAGCGGCGCGGAGTTTTCGTTCATGGGGCCGTCAAAGGTGAGGGCGATCAGCTTGACGGGCTCGCCGGTCACGGCGACGGAGCAGGAGGCACTCAGGTTGATGCCGCCGTTGGCCCGGGCGGTGATCGTGCAGCTGCCCGCCTTGCGGCCGATGACCCTGCCCTCGGTCGTCACCACGGCGACGTCGGGATTGCTCGTCGACCAGGCGACGGAGCGGTCGCCCGCGGAGAGGGGCAGGACGCTGGCGTTCAGCTGAAGCGACTTGCCGCTCGCCAGGGAAACGGCGCTCTGATCGAGCGCGATGGACTCGGCCGGATCCACGACCCTGACGCTCAGCGTCGCGGTCTTGCCGTTCACGGAGGAGAAGGTCACCGTGGTGGCGCCGGCCTTCACGCCGGAGACCGTGCCGTCGGCATTCACCGCGGCGACGGAGGAATCGGCCGAGGTCAGGGTGAGGCGCGTGTTGGTGGCGTCGGCGGGAAGCACGGAAACCTGGGGCCTCATCGCCGCGCCGCGCACCACGATCGCGGATTTGGAGGCCAGGGAAATGGCGCTGACGGGCACCTCCACATAGACCGTGCAGAAGGCCTCGTGTCCGCGGACATCGCGGGCGATGATGCGGCAGGAGCCCACTTTCTTTGCGGTCACGGCGCCGCTCTGGCTGACGCTGGCGACGCTCGGGTCGCTGGAACGCCAGCTGACCCGGCGGTTGAAGGCGTCGGCGGGCTGCACGTCCGCGCCCAGCCGGCCCGTGCGGTTGATGGCGATGGTGAGCGCCTCGTGATTCAGCGACACGGAGACCGGCGGAAGATACGAGCGGATGGTGACCGTGCGCCGGATGCCGTTGGCGGTGGCGGCCGTGATGACGGTTGTGCCGGCGGACACGGCCTGAACCATGCCGGTTTCGCTCACGGTGGCAACGCCGGGCCTGGAGGAGCTCCAGGAGACGGTCTTGTCGGTGGTGTCCGCGGGCGATACCACGGCGGACAGCTGCAGGCCGCCTTCGCCCAGATAGACCGCGCGTTCGGGGGCGTTCAGAGCGAGGGCGCGCGCGCCCACCTCGACGTGTACGGTGCACTGGGCGCTGACGCCCGCGGAGGTGGCGGCGGTGATGACGACGGTGCCCTCTTTGCGCCCGACGACGCTGCCCGAGCTGTTCACGGTGGCGATCGCCGGATCGGAAGAGGTCCACGTGAGGCGCTTGTCGTAGGCGTTGGACGGGCCTACGACGGCCGGAATGCGAACCGATTTGCCCGCGTATGCGGTCAGCTCGCTCTGCGTGAGCTCAAGGCTGGTGGCCGGAATGCGCACATGGATCGTCTGGCTGCGGCGGATGCCGTTCGCCGTGGCTGCGGTGATGCGCGCGCTGCCCCGGCTCACCGGCGTGACATAGCCGTTTTCGTCGACGGCGGCTATGTCCGGATTGGAGGAGGTCCAGACGACGGTCTTGTCGGTGGTGTCCTCCGGCAGCACCGTCGCCGTGAGGCGGGTGCCGCTCATGCCGGTAAAGAGCGTATAGGTGTCCGCCTTCAGGGCGAGGGAGCGCGCGCCGACCTGGACGTGGACGGTGCACTGCGCGGTCTGCCCCTGCGCGGCGGTTGCCGTAATGACCGCAGTGCCTTCCCTGCGCCCCACGACGGTGCCGCCGCTGTTCACGGTGGCGACGGCCGGGTCGGAGGAGGTCCAGACGACGCGGCGGTTATAGGCGTTGGAGGGCGAGACGGTCGCCCTGAGCCGCGCGCTCCTCCCGACAAAGGCGGTCAGCTCCGTCTGATCCAGCGCAATGCCGCCGGTGGGAACGCGCACGTGGAGCCGGATGTATCGCTTCGCGCCGCTGGCGGCGGTGGCGGTGATGCGCACGCTGCCCGCCTTCACCGGCGTGACCAGCCCGTTCTCATCCACTGTGGCGATGTCCGGATGGGAGGAATCCCAGGCGATCGATTTGTCGGTGGTTTCCGCTGGCGCGACGCCGGCGGAAAGCTGGATCCCGGGCAGGCCCACGTACAGGGCGGTGTCCGGCGCGCTGATGGTCACGGAACGGGCGCCCACCTCCACGACGACCGCGCAGGAAACGCTCGCGCCGGAGGGAACGGAGGCTGTGATCACGGCGGAGCCGGCCGATTTGGCGCTGACCGAGCCGCTGCTGCTGACCGCCGCCACGTCCGGGTTGGAGCTGGTCCAGGCGACGGCCTCGCGGAATCCCTCCGCCTGGGTCACGCGCAGGGCGAGGGAGCGGGGAATATAGATCAGCGCGTCCGACTGGCTGATGATCAGCGCGTTATCCGACTCAGCCCGCGCCGCGAACGGCGCGAGACAGAGCAGCAGCGCTGCGAGAACCAGGAAAACCAGCCGCCTTTTCATTGTCGCATCCATCCTTTCATGGCCGCTTGTTGTGACAAGCCAATGTATGACGTTTATATTCAGTATATAATCCGCGGCATGATTTGTCAACGAATGAAGCGGACTTTCAGGGCCGCCTCATTTGGCGGGCTGCTGCGAAACGCAATGAGTCTGCCGGCGCAGGCCGTGCAAGGGGTTGCGGCCCTTGAACCCCGGGGCTGTGCTGCGACATCCCGTTTTGCTGCGTCCGGATGCAGGGCGGAGCCCTGCTCAGCGCGGGCGAAGCCCGCAACAAACTTTTCCCCGTCCCCCGCGACGAGCGGGGAAGGGGGCGGGGGGAAAGGGTATGCTCTGCCTGTGCCGTCAGACTCATTGCGTTTTGCAACAGTCTGCCAAACGCCAATACATGAGCGCAAATGAGACGCCCCCGCGGGCTTTCCGGTCACCCGGGCGGCGCGCCGGCCTGGGCCAGCACCTCGAAGGTTCTGGCCCAGGGCAGGGAGACCTGCCAGGAGCCGACGGATTTCAGCAGGGGATGCTCCAGCGCGTCGTAGCAGGCGCGCAGGAGCTGTTCGGCGCGGGCCTTGTCGGCCAGACGGAAGGGATCCTCGCCCAGCGCGCGCAGGCGTTCGTTCAGCGCCTGACGCACGCGGCTTTCGTAGAACAGATCGTCGAGGAAGCGCTCGTTGCGGAAAACGAGATTCGCCCTTCCGGCCATGGCGTCGGAGACGAGCTGGGCGACGATCGTCCCCAGCGCGTTGGAGGCCGTATTCCAGGCGCAGTAGCCGCACAGCCGCTGCGGCGCGCTGAGGGCGTCGAGCAGGGCGAAGGAGCCGCCGTTGGCCGAGAGCAGGTCGAGCAGGTACACCCTTCGGCCCGCGTCGATGAGTTCGTCGATGGCGCGGGCCATGGACGGGACGGAAGCGGCCCCGGCCGTTTCGCCGGCTTCGCCCTGCAGGCCGTCGGGCGGGCAGGCGATGGCGAGCACGGGATCCGCGCCGGGCGTCGGACGAACGCCCGCATAGGCGAGCGCGGCGTCCGCATTTTCCCGGAAGGGGCGGTCCTCGTAGCGCGCGATGAAGCGGCCCCCGGGGCAGCCCAGCCACACGACGTCCGCGGCGACGGTTCCTCCGCACAGGGCGGCTTTCATGACGCCGATCGCGGCGCCCTCGTCCGCGCCGTTGCGCAGCGTGACGCGCGCGTCGCCGTCGATCCGGCGCAGCAGCGCGCGCTGCTCGCGCCGGTGAAAGCCGTGCGGCTGCGCGTCCTCCATCAGCAACGCCAGAGAATCGAGGACGCCCGATTTCACCAGCTCGACGCAGCGCAGGTTGACGGCGTGATTTCTGCGCCGCACGGCGTGGTATTTGCGGAGAATGTCGGCGGGAATGAGGGCGCGGAATTCATCCGCGCGTCGGCGCGCGTCGGCGTCGCCGGTTTCGTCCGCGATGTCGCACCAGACCGAATAGCCGGTCATGGCGCGATAGGCCTCGAGATCGCCCGACGCGAGCGTCGAGATGGAGGCGCGCAGGATGACGCTGACGCCGTGCACCGGCATGGAAGGGTGGCGCCGCCGCAGCTCGACGAGCCGGTTCAGCCGGTCGAGCGCCTCCCGCTCGGAGACGCTCTCCTCGCGCGAGGCCAGCAGCGAGCCGTAGCACAGATGGTCGACGCATATCACCGCGGCGTCCGCGCCGGGGAGCTCGCGCTCGAGAAAGGCGCGCGAGGCCGAGAAGGGCGCGGGACGGGTGAAGTCGTCCATTTCGGACGGCGGCGGCGTCACGCACGCGACGCCGCACCACTGCGCCAGCTGCGCGGGAAATCGCGCGCAGCACGGCCTTGAATCGAGGGGAAGACACACGACGCGCATCACTCGGCCTCCTGAATGGCGCGTTTGAACGCGCGGACGGCGCGCTCGATGCCGTCCCTGTCGCGTCCCGTCACCACCGCGCCGATCATCAGGCCCTTCACGCCGGTTCTGATGAGCGCGGGCACATCGGCCGGCGCGATCAGCCGCTGCGTGGGCACGACGACGGGCAGATTCGCGCGGCGGACAATCGCGCCGTATCTCATCAGGTCGCGCATGGACAGCCGCGTGCCGTATTCCGCGCCGGGCACGATGGACGCCTCGAGGATTCGGGCGCCGCAGCGCGCCATTTCGCCGATCTCCTCCAGCGTGTCGCCGCCGTCGCAGGCCGCCATGACGGGCACCTCGCCGGACAGCAGGCGGGGCGGCGTGTTCCTGGCATAGAGCGAGTAAAACGAGAAGGGCAGCCCCGCCAGCCCGTCCAGATCGAGCAGCGCGTCTTCCAGCGTGCCGCCGGGCACGAGGCCCATCGGCCCCGTGCGGCTGTCCAGCATGGCCCGCAGCGCGGACCGCTCCTCCGACAGCCGGCCGAAATGCGTGCCGCTGGCCCGGTGCTCGACGTTGATGTGGACCTTGACGACGTCCGCGCCGGCCCGGAAGGCGGCCTCGCACAGCGCGGGATCGTTTTTCGGCAGGCTCATGATCAGCGTGAGCTTGTTTTCGCTCAGCAGGCGGAGATAATCGTTCATGAAGCAAACCTCCCCCGGATCGTATTTGGATGCGGGCGGCGCCCCGCCGGGCAGCCCGCGCGGATCGGCCTTACGACAGCAGCGCCCGATAGATCTCAAGGTCGCTGTCCTTGAACACGTTGAAGACGACCCGGTCGATGGACGGCTCGCGCTGCAGGAAGCGCTCCACCGTCTGCACGGCGATCTGCGCGGCCCGGCCGGCCGGGAAGCGGAACACGCCGGTGGAGATGCAGCAGAACGCCACCGAGCGCAGCCTGTTCTGCGCGGCCAGCGCCAGACAGGACTCATAGCAGCCGGCCAGAAGGGCCTCGTGCTTCGGCGTGAGCGCGCCGTCGACGATGGGGCCGACCGTATGCAGCACATGGCGGGCCGGCAGGTTGAAGCCGGACGTGATTTTGGCCCGGCCGGCGGGTTCCTCGTGTCCCTGCGCCCGCATGAGCGCGTCGCAGGCCAGGCGCAGCTGGACGCCGCTCATGGTGTGGATGATGTTGTCGATGCATCCATGGCACGGAGAAAAGCAGCCCAGCAGCTGGCTGTTGGCGGCGTTCACGATGGCGTCGCACCGCAGGGTGGTGATGTCGCCCTGCCAGAGGACCAGGCGGGCGCCGCGGCCGCAGGGGGCGAGCGATGCCGCGTCGACGACGCCCTTCTCCCGCGTCATCTGCTGCAGGCAGGCGTCCTGGACGCGCAGAAAGTCCTCGCCGGCCGGCATGGGCGGGCGCACGTTCATGAGGCTCCTCAGGAGCCGCCATTGCCGATCGGCCTGCGCGGGGATCGGCGTGTCCCGATACTGCGGCATTTCGTCCAGCAGCGCCCGGATGAGGTACAGATATCTTTCCTGCTGGTTCATTTTGCTTTCCTCTCTTTTGGCGGTTCAGCGCCGTTTTTCCGCGGCCATATGGTCTCCGATGATGTCGCTCAGCCGGGCCAGCTCCGCGATGGACAGCGCCTCCCCGCGGACGCGTTCGTCCCGCCCGAGCGCGGCGATCCACTCAAGCGCCCTCTCCCGCGGCACGCTGAACGCGGCGGTCAGGTTGTTGGCGAGGGTCTTGCGGCGCATGGCGAACGCGGCGTTCACAAGGCGCAGGAAGAGCGCTTCGTCCCGGGCCTGAACCGGCTTGTCGGCATAGAGGGAGATGCGCAGCAGCGTGCTGTCCACGTGCGGCGGCGGCGTGAACGCTTTGGGCGGCAGCTCCATCAGCGGTTCGGGCCGGCCGAAATACTGGACGGTGGCGGCGAGGGCGCACCAGGACTTGGAATCGGGCTTCGCCATCATGCGTCCGGCCGCCTCGCGCTGCACCATGACGGTGATGCTTTCGGGCTTTTTTGCGCCGGTGACGAGCGCGAGCACCACATCGGCGGTGATATAATAGGGGAGATTCGCCACCACGCGATAGGGCTTATCGCCCATCAGCGCGGCCAGGTCGAGCTTCAGCACGTCGCCGAACACCAGGCGGACGTCGCCCTCGCCCAGCACGGCGCGCAGCACCGGCTCGAGGCTCCTGTCCAGTTCGACGGCGGTGACGGACGCGCCCGCTTCGGCCAGACAGCGCGTCATGACGCCTGCGCCCGGCCCGATTTCCAGCACCCGCTCGCCGGGCGCGACCTGCGCGGCCTCGACGATGCGGGCGATGAGGGCGTCGTCCAGGATGAAATTCTGGCCCAGCGCGTGTGAGAAGCGGAAGCCGTATTTCTCCAGCGCCAGGCGCGCCGCCAGCCCCGCGGAGATGTCCCGATATTCGCTCATACAATTCCTTTCATGGGCCTGAGGCCCTTCGCCGGATCCCTTCCCGGCGGTATGGCCCGCGACGGGCCGGCCGCGGCCGTGGGGGACGACGGTTTTCGGGCCCGCCTCTATGGGAAGGCCCGCCGTGGGATTTGCATTCCAGAGCGGGCCAAAGCGGTTTTGCTGAAAAAAGCGGGTCGCGGCGATCCGAAGGACTCCGGGCGCGGTCTCCCGCGCAGAGGTCCGCGTCCGGCCGCGCGTCCATGGCGGACGGCCGTCTATTTGGTGCCGAACAGCCTGTCGCCGGCGTCGCCCAGGCCGGGCACGATGTAGGCGTGTTCGTTGAGGCACTGATCGACGGCGGCGATGTAGATGTCGACGTCGGGGTGGGCCTTCTGAACCACCGCGATGCCCTCGGGCGCGCCGATGAGGCACATGAGGCGGATGTTCGTGCAGCCGCGGTCCTTCAGGAACTGAATGGCCGCCACGGAGGAACCGCCGGTGGCCAGCATGGGGTCGACGACGATGAGCAGGCGCTCGGGCGCGTCGATCGGCAGCTTGCAGTAGTATTCGACGGGCTTTTTGGTTTCGGGGTCGCGATACAGGCCAATGTGGCCGACCTTCGCGGCGGGCACCAGGTTCAGGATGCCGTCGACCATGCCCAGGCCGGCGCGGAGAATCGGCACGACGCCCAGCTTGCGGCCGGAGAGCATTTTGGTGGTGCACTTGCAGATGGGGGTCTCGATTTCGACATCCTCAAGCGGAAGGTCGCGGGTGACTTCATAGGCCATGAGCATGCCGATTTCGTTGAGCAGCTCGCGGAATTCCTTTGAACCGGTCTCCTTCCTGCGCATGATGGACAGCTTGTGCTGAATCAGCGGATGATCGAAGACGTAAAGCTTACCCATTTGTGTTTTCCTCCCCTTCTCGTTCGTGAGCCAAAGCGCCTTATATCCAACCTTCATTTTAACGCATTTTTGGCAGCGCCGCAACAGAAGGGGAGAAAATAATTGTTACGTTTTTGTGCGCCGCGCGTCGGGCTCTCCGGGCTGCGGCCCGGCCTCGCGCGCCTTTTTCCAGGCACTGATCTGCTCGAGGCGCTCGGCGAAGCGGCCCTCCAGCCCCTGCGTGGTCGGGTGGTAATAGGTTCTGTCCAGCAGGGAGTCGGGCAGACAGCGCATGTCGGTCAGCTTGTCCGCCGCGTCGTGGGCGTACTGATAGCCCTTCCCGTAGCCCACCTCGCGCATGAGGTCGGTGACGGCGTTGCGGATGTGCAGCGGCACGGGTTCGGAGAGCTGCGCGAGCGCGTCCTGCCGGGCGGCCTCGTAGGCGGTGTAGAGCGCGTTGGATTTGGGCGCGAGGGAGAGATAGACCACGGCCTGCGTCAGGTGAACGCTGCATTCCGGCATGCCGATGAAATGGCAGGCCTGATAGGCGGCGACGGCCAGCTCCAGCGCGCGCGGGTCGGCCAGGCCCACGTCCTCGCCGGCAAAGCGCACCACGCGCCGCGCGATGTACAGCGGGTCCTCGCCGGCCTCCAGCATCCGGGCCAGCCAGTACACGGCCGCGTCCGGATCGGAATTGCGCATGGATTTGTGCAGCGCAGAGATGAGATTGTAGTGCTCCTCGCCGGCCTTGTCGTACAGAAGGGACTTCCGGGAGGTGCACTGCTCGACGCTCTCCAGCGTGACCGTGGTGACGTCGCGTTCCAGCTCGCCGTTCAGCACGGCCATTTCCAGCGTGGACAGAGCGGTTCGCGCGTCTCCGTTTGCGAAGCGGGCGATCAGGCCGAGCACCTCGTCTGAAATGGCGACGCGCTGGTTGCCGAAGCCCTGCGGGCTGCTCAGCGCCCGCCTGAGCAGCGCCAGGATGTCCTCCTCGCTGAGCGGCTTGAGCACGAACACCTTGCAGCGGGAGAGCAGCGCGCCGTTCACCTCGAAGGAAGGATTCTCCGTCGTCGCGCCGATCAGGATGATGCTGCCCTTCTCGACAAAGGGCAGGAAGGCGTCCTGCTGCGCCTTGTTGAAGCGATGGATTTCGTCCACGAAGACGATGGTCTTCTCGCCGAAGCGGCGGTTGTCGTCGGCCTGCTGCATCACGGCCCGGATTTCCTTGATGCCGCTGGTGACGGCGGAGAAATTGATGAATTTGGCTCTGGTGTGGCTGGCGATGACGGTCGCGAGCGTCGTCTTGCCCACGCCGGGCGGCCCCCAGAAGATCATGGAGGACACCGTATCCTGTTCGATAATGCGCCGCAGCACCTTGCCCTTTCCGAGCAGGTGCTGCTGGCCGACGATTTCGTCGATGGTCCGGGGCCTCAGGCGGGCCGGCAGAGGCTGCGGCACGCTGCGGTCGAAAAGCGTTGTCTGTTGTTCATCCATCGTATTGCACTGCCCCCAATGGTCGGCGGAGACGGGGAGGACGCGGCCGGTCAGAACCAGGATTCGTCCATGGCCAGGGCCGCGCAGCGGCCGGAGGGATCAATGGCGACGATGCCGATGCGCTCAAGCCCGGCGCCGGCGCTGGCGATGAGCGCGCCGTCATCCGTCCACAGGCCCCCGTCCGGGGCGTCCGCGGTCATGTCAATGACGATGTCCAGCCCTTCGACCGCGTCGGCCAGGGCGGCCGCGGCGGAAGCGCCGTCCTCCTCCGCGCCCAGGCAGGCCAGCGCGATGACGACGTCGCAGCCCTCGCCGCGCAGCGCGCCGACAGCCGACCGCGCCGCCTCGCCGGCATCGGAAACGGTCACGCCCTCGATATCCAGCGGGCCCGTCAGGCCGAACACGCCGATGCGCAGGCCGTCCTTCTCCACGATGATCGATCCGCTGAACAGCCGGGCGCCCTGTTCGTCCAGCGCGTTGACGGAGAGCAGCGGGAAGCCCGCCTCGCCCTTCAGCGCCGCCAGCCGGTCGAGCCCCAGCGAGAAGTCCGCTTCCCCGGGCGTCATGGCGTCGTAGCGCGCCGACGTCATGGCCCGGACGGCGGCGGAGGCGCTGTCATCCTCTTTTTCGGCCTCGTCGCCGGCCTCTTCGCCGTCATCGTTCTCCGCCGCGCCGGCGGAGAAAGCGCCGCCCGCGTCCAGCAGCAGCACGGCCGCGCCCTCGGCCTCGAAGCGCGTTTTCGCCTCGGCGACGCGCGCAAAGTCCAGCGCGTCGTCCGCGCGGGCGAACGTGCCGCCCGTATGCAGTACGATGACATAGCCCGCCAGGCTGGGCTGCGCGTCGTCGTCCACCGGCCCGGCCGCCTGGACGTTTTCGGCCAGCGCGGGAACCGCGGCGAGGAGAATCAGCACGAAGAAGATGATCGCTTTTTTCATGAACAGGCCTCCCATCAATTGTCGAGGGATTATATCGGCGCGCCGGGCGCTTCAATTCGACAATAAACCTTTGTCCTATAAGACGCGCCGCGCGGCCGCTTCGTTCCGGGAAAACGGAATAAAATCGCGCCTGACCCACGTTTATGGCCGTTCGGCCGCGCATTTTTACGAATCCTTTTCAGGAATGGGTTGTCACGGACGGACGAATATGATAAAATACTTGGGTATATGGAATGCATTATGTGACAGGGAGGAGATTTCCCAATGAAGCATATTCCGGTGCGCGTATTGGCGCTGACGCTGGCCCTGATGCTCGCCCTGGGCGCCGCGCTCGCGGATTCGGCCGACTCACAGCGGGTCGAGGAAGCGCTGCAGGAGGAAGAAAAGGATCTGTCCATCTACTACGAGGAGAAGGTTACAATCGATTCGGACGAGCTGGCGGCGGCCGAGGGCCTGGACGGCGGCTGGCGCAACATCCTGCTGGCCGGCAGCGACACGCGTGTGGCCGGGAACTACGGCCGCACGGACGCCATGGTCATCCTCTCGCTCAACGCCATGAAGAAGCAGGTGAAGCTCACCTCGATCATGCGCGATATCTGGACGCCCATGCACGGCCGCGGCCCGCAGAAGATCTGCGCGGCGAACGTGTTCGGGGGTCCGGCGCTGGCGATGCGCACCGTGAACGAGAACTTCGGCATGAACATCACCGACTACGTGCTCGTCGACATGGGCGGCATCGAGAGCGTGATCGACCTGCTGGGCGGCCTCGAGCTGGACATCACGGAGCAGGAGATGTGGGGCCTGAACGCGTCCTATAACCGGGACGCCACGGCGCTCATCGAGCCGGTGACCGGCTGGGGCGAGGGCGTGCATCTCACGGGCGAACAGGCGCTGGCCTATGCCCGCCTGCGCAGCATCGACAACGATTACCAGCGCACGGGGCGTCAGCGCGCGGTGCTGGTGGCCATCGCCCGCAAGGCGCTCACCGCCGGCAGCGCGGAGCTGCTGGGCCTCATCCGCGAGTGCATGACGTATGTCGAGACGGATCTCTCGATGACCGACGTCATCCAGCTGGCCATGCTGGCCGCGCAGGTGGATCTGGACAACATCGAGCAGCTGCGCATCCCCGCGGAAGGCGCGTATACCACGGGCTATGAGGGCAAGCTGTGGGTGATGTGGCCCGATTTCGCCGTCAACACGAAGCTCCTGCACGACTTTATCTACGGCGAGAACTGATGCGGCGGCGATACTTACCGATCCCGCGCCGGGCCTGACCCGACGGGGGCGGCATGACCGGGACAGGAAGAAAGACAATCGGGCGCCGCATGGCAGCCCGGCGCGTCGGCAACAGGAAAAAGCGGGAACCCTGAGCATCAAGGGTTCCCGTTTGCGTGAAGAGCATCGGCCGCGGTGATTATGCGGGAAAAGCCCCGGCGCGCGCGGACCGCCGCCCATTTGATGGCCGCGGCAAGGCATTGACACTGCGAACGCGCGGTGATATGATCAGAACAGGCGAGCGGTTAACGCCCTGTGCCGGCCCGATGCGCACAGGCGGCTGAGCCGCGCGTTGAACACGGCGGGGAGACGGGCGCGGCGCAGGACGCGCTGCGGGGACGAGCGCAGGCGCGCGGACATCGACCTCGGCCTTTTATATCCGGCAGGAAGAATGGAGGGGGAACCTATGAAGACGTTCACTCTGGCGGGCGAAACGGCCTCGCGCGTGGCGCAGGGCTGCATGCGCATCGGCGAGCTGACCGACGCGGCGCTCGACCGCCTCATCAAGACCGATCTGGACAACGGCATCAACTTCTTCGACCACGCCGACATCTACGGCGGCGGGAAGTGCGAGGCGCGCTTCGGCGCATTCCTGCGCGCCAATCCCGGCCTGCGCGGCAAAATGCTCATTCAGACCAAGTGCGGCATCCGGCCGGGCAGCTACGACTTCTCCAGGGCGCATATTCTCGAGGCGGTGGACGGCAGCCTGAGCAGGCTGGGCGTCGACCATGTCGATTTCCTGCTGCTGCACCGGCCCGACACGCTGGTCGAGCCGGATGAGGTGGCGGAGGCGTTCGACGCGCTCCGCAGCGCGGGCAAGGTGAGGCACTTCGGCGTGTCGAACCACAATCCGATGCAGATCGAGCTGCTGAACCGGGCGCTGGGCGGAAACCGAATCGTCGCCAATCAGCTGCAGTTCAGCCTCACCAACACCACCATGATCGACGCGGGCATCAATGTGAACATGGAGAACGCCGGCGCGGTCAACCGCGACGGCTCCGTGCTGGACTACTGCCGCCTGAACGGCATCACCATCCAGCCGTGGTCGCCCTTCCAATACGGCTTCTTCGAAGGCGCGTTCATCGGCAGCGAAAAGTATCCTGAGCTGAACGAAAAGCTGGAGGAAATCGCCGCGCGCTACGGCGTGACGCCCACGGGCCTGGCCATCGCGTGGATTCTGCGCCATCCGGCGGCGATGCAGCCCATCGTGGGCTCCGCGCGGCCCGAGCGCATGGCCGAGATCGCCAAGGCCGCGGACGTGACCATCACCCACGACGAATGGTACGAGCTGTACAGATCCTCCGGCAAGAAGCTGCCGTAAATGCAGAACAGGGGTGCGTTTCTTTTTGTCCCTGCGCGCTGTACATTTTCGCTTCCATCCGTTATAATAGACGGGGCGGCAAAAAACGATTTTGCGAAAGGATGACAATCACGATGGACAAGCTCAGAATCGGCATCATCGGCACCGGCGGCATCGCGCACAGCCACATGCGCGCCTATCTGCAAATGGAGGACGTCGAGATCATCGGCGCGTCGGACATCGTGCCCGGCAAGGCGCGCGCTTTTCTGGACGAGTTCGACCTTCACGACGTTCCCGCCTTTGAGGACAACGCCGCGCTGCTGGCGCTGAAGCCCGACGGCGTCTCCGTGTGCACCTACAACACGCAGCATCACACCTGCGCCTGCGAGGCCATGCGCGCCGGGGTCAACGTGCTGTGCGAAAAGCCCATGTCGGTCACGCTCGACCAGGCCGTCGAGATGGCGAAGTGCCAGAAGGAAACCGGCAGGATCCTCACCATCGGCTTCCAGCCGCGCTACGGCGAGAACATGAAGATGATCAAACACCTGGTGCGCTCCGGCGAGCTGGGACACATTTATTACATCCAGACCGGCGGCGGACGTCGCCGCGGCATCCCGGGCCGCACGTTCGTGCAGAAGGATCTGGCCGGCGTGGGCTGTCTGGCCGACATTGGCTGCTACGGCCTGGACATGGCGCTCAACGCCGTGGGCTATCGCAGGCCCGTCACCGTCTCCGCCTACGCCTCCGACTATTTCGGGAAGAACCCGAAATACTACGATCCGAAAAAGGGCGGCGGCGAATTCTCCGTGGACGACTTCACCTGCGCGCTCATCCGCTTTGAGGACGGGCTGGTGATGGATTTCCGCATGAGCTGGGCCATGCACATGGACACCATGGGCGACACGCTGTTCCTGGGCACCGAGGCCGGGCTGAAGGTCAAGTCGCCGAACCCCGAAGTCAACTGGGGCGGCGCCTGGGACGGCGGCGTGGGCGACATCTACATGTACCGCGACATCGACGGCAACCAGGTTGAGATCAAGATTCCCAAGAAAAACGAGGACAACAAGAAGAGCTTCTTCTTCCTCAAATGCCGCGACTTCGTGGACGCCATTCGCACGAACGGGCCTTCTCCCATCCCGTGGCAGGAAATCATCTGCAATCAGGCGATCATCGACGGCATCATCCGCTCGAGCGCCCAGAAGCGCGAGGTGGAGGTCGTCATTCCCGAAATCTGATCCGGCCAGAGAAAAAGGATCTCACGGCGCCGCGACGGCGCCCGAAGTCCCTCGTCAGGGCTGATTGCTCTGTTCGTATGTCCGTTCGCTCCGGCGGCCCGGCTTCGCGGCCGCCGGAGCGGATTTTTTCATGGGTCCGCCCGCGGCGTTCCGCATCAGATGATTTCCAGCTCGTCCTTTGACGGCAGCGGTTTGCGCTTCGCGCACGGCCTGTCCTGATACCAGTACGCCACGGAGGCGATGTCGTCCTGCAGCGGCAGGTAGCGTCCGCCCGAGCGCCAGCCCAGCGCCTGGATGGTGACGCGCAGGCTTTTCCGGAAGCGGATCGGGTCGGTGATGTGCCAGCGGTAGAGGCCGAAGCGGGTTTGCGAGCGGTAAGCGCCGTCCGGGCGGATGACCTGCGCCAGTCCGCTGTAGGGCGTGGAGAAGGGAATGTACTGTCCGCCGACATCGAAGTTGTACGAGCCGCAGAAATAGTCCTCGGTTCCCGTGCCGCAGATGGTGGGGTGGGCGCCGTCGCCGTCCATGAAGAACTTGATCTCGCCCTCGCCCCACCAGCCGGAGCTGTTCACGCCCCAGGCCATGTAGGTGCCGACATACTGCCCCCGGCCCTCGACGCCGTCCAGCAGCGCGTAGTCCTGTCTGTAAGGCAGGGGATTGACGCGGTTGAACTGCGCGTGGAAATAGCCGGCGCTTTCCGGCACGTCGTCCAGCTCGTAGGTGATTTGATAATAGATGTTCACGTCCTTGCCCGTGCGGTTTTCCAGCGTCACGCGGCAGCGCGTGCGGAACGGCATCGTCCAGTAGCAGTTGAACGCGCGGCCCGGATTGAGGCAAACGGCCAGCGAGCTGATCTGCGCGTACTCGCCCCAGCCGCAGGCGAAGAAGTCGCCCACGGGGCATTCCACGGAGGGCACGGGGCTGTCGTCCCAGAAGATGCGGAGAATGAGGTTGCGCCAGTCGCCCGTGCCGGGGGTGAGCCAGATGTGGCGGATGGAGCCGCAGCCGGCAATGTCGGCCAGCAGACGGTCCTCGTCCGGCGCGACGACGAGATAGGGATTTACCTTCCAGCCGTCGCCCAGATCCCGCGCGGCATCGCGCGCCGAACCCTGCTCAAGCGGCGTCCTCGCGCCCTGCCCGGGCTCTCCGGTGAGGTTTTCGGGAGAAATGGAGCGCGTTACGCCGGACGACATGCAGGCCAGCTGGTCCAAATCGCGAAGAAACAAGTCAATCAGCCTCCTCTGTGGTTTTTGTATAATATAGCATACAAAAACGCGCCCGTCAATTGACAGCCGCCGGCCCTGCAAATTGCCGCCGGCCGATTGCCAATTGCCCGGTTATGTGCTATGATGAGCGGGAGAAAAATGCGCGGAAAGGAAGTCGCAGGCATGAATATAGACGTTGTGGTCGACAAGCTCTATCGGACGGTTCAGATGCATCGGCTGGCGGAGGGCGCCTACAGCCGCTATCTGTGGCAGAACGCAGAGAACAGCCGGAAGATGGGGGTGAATGAATATGGCTGCGCCGACGCGGCCAACATCCTCTACACCATTGGCGCCTTTGAGGGCGATCCGGCCCGCAGGGCGTGCTGGGTGAAGACCATGCAGGATATGCAAAACCCCGAAACCGGCCTGTTCTACGAGGGCACGCATCACACCATACACACCACGGCGCACGTCGTCGCCGCGCTGGAGCTGTTTGACGCGCGGCCCCGCTATCCCCTCACGGCGCTCTTCCCGTATCGCGAAAAGGACAGGCTGTACGACATGCTGGAGCATCTGGACTGGGACAACAAGCCCTGGCCGCAGTCGCATCAGGGCGCGGGGCTGTTCGCCGCGCTGACCATCACGCGCTCGGTCGACGCCGAATGGCAGAGGTGGTATTTCGACTGGCTGCGTGAAAAGTGCGATCCGACCACCGGCATCAGCTACGGCGGCCGGCTGGATCGCGACACGCTGGCGCACCATCTGTACGGGTGGTTCCACTACATGTTCAATCACGAGTACGCGCGCCGCGCGATGCCCTACCCGGATAAGCTGATCGACAGCTGCCTCGATCTGTATGAAAAGGACGCGCTCGACCCCCTGTTTGGCCGCCGCTGCGGGTTCTGCGAGATCGACTGGGTGTTCTGCCTGAACCGCGCCGCCCGCCAGACGCCGCACCGCTTCGCCGAAGCGAAGGCCCGGCTGCGCGATTTCAGCAGAACCTTCATCGATTACCTGATGACCGTGGACGAGGAGAAGGCCGACGACTTCAACGATCTGCACATGCTGTTCGGGGCCGCGTGCGCGCTGGCCGAGCTGCAGGCCGCCCTGCCCGGCGAGCTGGAAACCACCGTGCCGCTCAAACTGGTGCTGGACAGGAGGCCGTTCATCTGAGGGGGACGCGCGCGGGGGAGGCGGCGTTTCGCGCCGGCCGCGGCATGCGGAAGCCGCGAAGCCGCATAACCGTTTGGGAATTATAATGAATAAACATTCGGTTTGCGCAGCCGGGAGAATTGCAGTTTTCACGATGCGAAAAAGCCAATATGACGGTAAAAACGCAAATTTTAAGTAAAAATACGCATCAACCGGGAAAAAACTTGCAATCATGGCGCGCACGTAACAAAAAATGAATTGACAGGCGATGGAAAATCGTATAAAATACATCCATCTTCACAGAGAGAGGAGCGCTTAAGTCATGTCATATGTAAACGATGTGCTTCAAAACCTGATTGCGAAAAATCCCGGCGAGGTGGTCTTTCATCAGGCCGCGACGGAGGTGCTCGAATCCATCTCGCCCGTCATCGAGGCGAAGCCCGCCTATGAAAAGGCCGGCATACTGGAGCGCCTGGTCGAGCCGGAGCGCGCGATCCTGTTCCGCGTGCCGTGGGTGGACGATCAGGGCAAGGTGCAGGTCAACAAGGGCTATCGCGTGCAGTTCAACAACGCCATCGGCCCGTACAAGGGCGGCCTTCGCCTGCATCCCTCCGTCAACCTGGGGGTGATCAAGTTCCTGGGCTTCGAGCAGATCTTCAAGAACAGCCTGACCGGCCTGCCCATCGGCGGCGGCAAGGGCGGCTCGGATTTTGACCCGAAGGGCAAGAGCGACCGCGAGGTGATGGCGTTCTGCCAGAGCTTCATGACCGAGCTGTACAAATACATCGGCGCGGACATCGACGTGCCCGCGGGCGACATCGGCGTGGGCGGCCGCGAAATCGGCTTCCTGTACGGCCAGTACAAGCGCATCACCGGCCTGTACGAGGGCGTGCTGACCGGCAAGGGCCTGACCTACGGCGGCTCGCTGGCCCGCACCGAGGCCACGGGCTACGGCCTGGTCTACCTGATGAAGGAGATGCTGGCCACAAAGGGCGAGAGCTTCGCGGACAAACGCGTGGTCATATCCGGTTCGGGCAACGTGGCCATCTACGCCGCGGAAAAGGCCACGGCGCTGGGCGGCAGGGTGGTCGCGATGTGCGACTCCACCGGCTGGATCTACGACGAAGCGGGCGTCGACCTGAAGGCCGTGAAGCAGATCAAGGAAGTGGAGCGCAAGCGCCTGAGGGAATACAAGGCCTATCGCCCGAACGCCGAGTATCACGAGGACGGCGTTATCTGGGACGTGCCCTGCGACATCGCGCTGCCCTGCGCGACGCAGAACGAGCTGCATCTGGAGCACGCCCAGACGCTGATCAAAAACGGCGTGTTCGCCGTGGGCGAGGGCGCGAATATGCCCTCCACGCCGGACGCCATTCACGCCTTCCAGTCGGCGGGCGTGCTGTTCGCCCCGGCCAAGGCGGCCAATGCGGGCGGCGTCGCCACCTCCGCGCTGGAAATGAGCCAGAACAGCCTGCGGCTGAGCTGGACGTTCGAAGAGGTGGACGCCAGGCTGCATCAGATCATGGTGGGCATCTTCAATCACATCGCTTCCGCGGCGGCGCAGTACGGCCACGAGGGCGACTACGTGGTCGGCGCGAACATCGCCGGCTTCATCAAGGTGGCCGACGCCATGCTGGCGCAGGGCGTCGTCTGACCGCGCATAACGGCATAAAGCAGGCGGCCCCGCCGATCAGACCGGCGGGGCCGCCTTTCTCACGGGTCGGCGGGCGATGCGCCGCGGCGCGTGAAGAACAGCGCGAGGCAGACGCCCAGCAGCGCGCCCAGCCCCTTTGACACGAGCAGCGCCGCGGTCAGCCCGGGCTCGGCGGCGACGGTGAAGGCGAGGTGGGCGGAGAGCGCCGACGCCCCGCAGACCAGCGCGGCGGCGTTCACCACGGCGCTGCGCCTGTCCATGCGCCGGAACATGCCCAGCGCGGGCGTGACGCTGACGAAGCCGATGAGCAGCGCCGCGGCGCCCGTCGCGTTCATGCCGGTGCGTCGGCCCAGCCACAGGAAGGGCTTCTTCAGCGCGCGCTGCAGGAGCTCCGCCAGCGGCAGGCAGCCCAGCAGCGCGATGGCGATGGAGGAGACGATACTCATGGCCTCGCGCAGCGGCGTGAGCGGGAGGGGCGTCCAGCCGGTGAGGTGCTGCACCGCGCCGAGGATCAGGCCGACCGTCGCCGCGGCCCGAATGACGCCGGAAAGCGCGGAAAAGCCGCGAAGCAGGCCGTTCGGGTGGCGCAGCAGCCCCCACAGCAGCAGGAGCGCGATGAGGAACACCGGCAGGCACTGCCGGAGCGTCTGCCCGGCGCCGAGCCCGCTCATGAGGCCGCCCACCAGCAGCGCCGGCGGCAGGGCGATCAGGCCCGCCAGCAGCCCGCGGGCAAACAGCGGGCGCGATTCGGCCGGCACAAGCGCCATGCCCACGGGGATGGTGAAGACGACGGTGCAGCCGAAGGTCGCCGCGACGACGATGCCGGAAAACCGCCCGACGGAGGGCAGGGACGCCAGGTCCATGGCGAGCTGATAGCCGCCCATGTCAATGGCGAGAATGCCGCCGAAGACGCCGGGGTCGACGCCCAGGGCGGCGCAGAGCGGCGCCACGACCTTTTGCAGCAACGCCGCCAGCATCGGCATGAGGCAGATGACGCCCGCCATGGAGAGCGCCAGCGGTCCCAGCAGCGTGAAGCCCTCTTCGAATTTGTCGCCCAGGCCGAAGCGATTGCCCGCCAGGCGGTCCAGCCCGCCGCAGACCACGCCCGCGGCCATGAGGATCATCAGGAACTGAGTCATGCGCAGAAGCCGCCTTTCGGGGGAGCGTGCTGTTTCCGCCCGCGCCGATCACGGCAGGGGCAAACGGCGCGCCCCGGGGAATCACTCGGGCCATTTTTGAAACGGACAGCGCCGGGCCTTCTGCGCCGCGCGGATCTCCACGAGACAGCCGCAGCCCATGCAGGTCGCGTTCGACAGGTGCCCGCACGTCCGGCAGACGTCCAGCCTGCGGGCGCACACGGCGTCGTCGGCCCGCGCGGCGCGGCTGAGCGTGCGCAGCACGGACGCGACGTATTTGTCATAATCGGCCGGAAACGCCTCCCGAAGCAGGCATTTCCGGCACTTCTTTTCCTCCGCCATGGCGTCACCGGATGGCCAGGTGCACCACGCCGCACGGCGGCACGGTCGCCCTGACCCCGCGCGCGGTGATTTCAAAGCCGTCAAACGGCCGATCGGCCACGGTGTCCGGCGCGTCAAAGGTGTTGTGATCGTCCATGCGGCCGGTCAGCGCCTCGCCCGCAGCGGTCTGCGCGCTCATGCCGCCCAGCGCGATGTCGACCGGCTGCGCCTCGTCCAGCGCCGGGTTGACCAGCGTCACGTGCACCGTTCCGTCCGGCGCGAGCGACGAGGACTGCTGCAGCGCGGGGAGCGCGACGCCCTCCCTTTCGATCGTGCCGGAGCGGAGCGCGCTGTCCAGCAGCTCGTTCTCCTGGTGATGGCTGAACAGCTTGAACGCGTAGTAGGTCGGCGTTTTGACCATGCGCGGCCCTTCGGTCAGGATGGGGGACTGGAGCACGTTCGCCAGCTGCGCGAGGTTCGCCATGTGCACGCGGTCGCAGTGGCTGTTGAAGATGTTCAGGTTCAGCGCGGCCACCAGCGCGTCGCGCATGGTGTTCTGCTGATGGAGGAAGCCGGGATTGGTGCCCGCCTCCACGTCATACCAGGTGCCCCACTCGTCCACGATCAGCCCCACGCGCTTTTCCGGGTCGTACTGGTCCATGATCGCGCCGTGGCGGCGGATCAGCTCGTCCATCACCAGCGTTTTGGCGAGCGTCTCATAGTACTCCTTCCGCGTGAAGTCCAGCGCGCTGCCCTTGTGTTCCCAGGTGCCCGGCACCGTGTAGTGATGCAGCGACAGTCCGTCCATGCAGCGGCCCGCCTCGCGCATCAGCACCTCGGTCCAGTGATAGTCGGCGCCGCCGGGGCCGCAGGCCACGCGGCAGATGCGCGCGTCATGGCGGTACTGGCGCACATAGGTCTGATAGCGGCGGTATTCGTTGGCGTAGTATTCCGCCGTCATGTTGCCGCCGCAGCCCCAGTTCTCGTTGCCCACGCCGAAATACGGCACGGTCCAGGCCGCCTCACGGCCGTTGGCGCGGCGCAGCTCCGCCATGGGCGACACGCCGTCGAACGTGAGGTATTCCACCCATTCGCTCATTTCCTGAACGGTGCCGCTGCCCACGTTGCCGGTGATGTAAGCGTCGCACCCGAGCTGGCGGCAGAGCTCCATGAACTCGTGCGTGCCGAAGCTGTTGTCCTCGGTGACGCCGCCCCAGTGGGTATTGACCATCTTCTTGCGCTTTTCCTTCGGACCGATGCCGTCCTTCCAGTGATACTCGTCCGCGAAGCAGCCGCCGGGCCAGCGCAGCACCGGTATCCTGATGGCCCTGAGCGCCTCCACGACATCGCACCGCATGCCGTTCACGTTCGGGATGTCCGACTGTTCGCCCACATACAGCCCGCCGTAGATGCAGCGCCCCAGGTGCTCCGAAAAATGCCCCTGAAGCGCCTTTCTGATATGCCCGCGGGTGACCTCCGTGTTGATGAAGAGCTTATTCATGGTTCAGCTGTCTCCTTTGCGCTTTGCTTTGTTTTGCGAATACATATACACAACCTAGCAGAGCCCTCCGGCGTTGTCAACGGCTTTTCGCTTTTTTAACAACGCTTTCGGCGCGGCCTCCGGGGGTTGACAGGGCCTGAACCGTATATTATCATATACACGGCGGCGCGGTTATCCGCGCATTCGGATTCAGTCCGCGGCCGGCTTTGCGGCCATGGCCGCGGCGGCGGAGCGAAAGGAATGAGGTTTTTGTGAACGGACAGCGCGATGATTCCTACAAATTTGGCGCCGGGCGCTTTATCATGCGGCGCGGTTTTCTGGAGGATTGCGGCGAAGAGCTGCGCCGCTATGGGAACCGTCCGTTTTTCGTCGGCGGGCCGACCGCCGTCTCCCTCGTGCGAGAGAGGGCGCGCGCCGGTCTGGCCCGGGCGGGCATGGAGGGCGTGTTCAGCGTGCATCCCGGGCACGTCTTTCACGAGGCCGCGCGGGAGAAGGCGGAGGAGGCCCGGCGCGCGGGCTGCGACGTCGTGGTGGCGACGGGCGGCGGCCGCGCCATGGATTTCGGCAAGCTGGTCGCCTATTATCTGGGCGTCCGCGTCGTGTGTCTGCCCACATCCATATCGACCTGCGCGGCCTACTCTCCCTTCAGCCTGATCTACACGCCCGAGGGGCGCACCGTTCCCGGCAATTTCTGCTATGACATGGAAAACGAGGCCATTCTGGTTGACCTCGACGTCATGGCCGGACAGCCGGGCCGCTATGTCGTCTCCGGCATGCTGGACGCCATGGCCAAGCGGGTGGAGATCCAGAACGGCTCCGCCGATTATCCGCGGGCGCGCGCGCCGCTCGCCCAGTACGCCGGCTACGTCCTCGCCGGGCTGACGTTCCGGGAGCTGGAGGGCAAGATTGACCGGGCGCTGGACAGCCTGGCCGCCGGGCGGCCCGACGCGGAGCTCGAGGACATGGTGATGCTGAACATTCCGCTCACCGGGATCATCAGCGGGCTGTCTCACGGCGTCGGCCAGGCCGCCATCGCGCATGATCTGTATTATAAGTCGCGCCTGCTGTTCACGGCGGAGACGCTGGGCGCGCTCCACGGGGAGATTGTCGGCCTGGGCATTCTGCCGCAGATGTATTACAACGGGCAGGAGGATGACATCGAATCCTTCAAGGCGTTTCTCAGGCGCGTGCATGCGCCGACCTGCCTGACGGAAATCGGTTTTCCGCTCACGGACGGGAACTTTGAGAAGCTGGCCGCGGCCATGTCGGAGAGCGGGTTTGTCGGCCGCGACGAGGCGTACCGGGCGCGTCTGCGCAGGGGGCTGGAGCTGATCGCCCGATGAAGGGCGGCTGAATTCCGTTTGATACTATAGGGCGAAGTCCGGCGTCAGGGGGAGCCGTCCCTGTCGCCGGACCCTTTTTGCCCCGGGGGTACGGCGGCCGATGCCCGGGGTTTGAGGGCCGTGTCGTCAGCTTAAGAGCCTGGCGTCAGACTCATTGCGTTTTGCAGCATCCCGCCAAACGCCAATGCACGGGCGTAAATGAGACGGCTCTGCCACGCCGGCAGATTTCTCTTGAATCGCGGGCCGTTTCATGCTACAATAAGCGCGTTTGAAGCCGGTCGCACACAATCGTCGCGCCCGCTGAAAGGAAGCTCATCCATGCGAATGCGCAAGAAAAAATGGGCGCTGCCCGAGCTGGAGGCCTGTCCCTGGGTCGTGCGGGACTGCGACCGCTGGCGGGGACATTGGCGCGCGCTCTTTCCGAAGGATCAGCCGCTCCATCTCGAGCTGGGCTGCGGCAAGGGCGTCTCGACCTGCGAAATGGCCTGGGATCAGCGCGGCGTCAATTTCGTCGCCATCGACGTGAGCACGGACGTGCTGGGCGTGGCTCGACGCAACATCGCCGCGCGCTACGGCGGCGAGCCCGTCGACAACATCCGCCTGGCCGTCAAGGAGTGCACCTTCATCAGCCAGACCTTCGCGCCGGAGGATCGGGTGGAGCGCATTTACATCAGCTTCTGCAATCCGTGGGGCCAGCGCGACCGGCAGCACAAGCGCCGCCTCACTCATCCCCGCCAGCTGATGCAGTACCGGGACTTCCTGGCCGGGGACGGCGAAATCTGGTTCAAGACCGACGACGACGGCCTGTTCGCCGATTCGCTCAATTACTTCGCGGCCTGCGGCTTTGCGCCCCGCTTCCTCACATACGACCTGCACGCTTCCGGCTTCTCGCCCAATTATGTGAGCGAGCACGAAAAGATGTTCACCGAACGGGGCGTCGCCACGAAATTCCTCATCGCCGTCAAGGGCGCCCTCCAAACGCCGCCCGATCTCACGAAAAGGAAGGAACAGGCATGGAAATGACCACATTGTGCTACATCGAGCGGGACGGGCGCTATCTCATGATCCACCGCACGAAGCGCAGGGACGACGGAAATTACGGCAAATGGCTGGGCATCGGCGGCCACTTTGAGCGCGGCGAGAGCCCCGACGAGTGCGTGCTGCGCGAGGTGCGCGAGGAAACGGGACTCACGCTCACCGAATACGCCTTCCGCGGGGTGGTCACCTTCGTGTCCGGCGACTGGTGCGAATACATGTATCTCTACACCGCCACGGCTTTTGAGGGCGAGCCGTCGGCCGAATGCGACGAGGGCGACATCCGCTGGGTCGAAAAGGCGGGGCTTGACGCGCTGCCCATGTGGGCGGGCGACCGGGTGTTCCTGCGCCTTATAGAGGAGAACCGCCCGTTCTTCTCGCTCAAGCTGACCTACGAGGGCGACGCGCTCGCCGCTGCCGCGCTGAACGGCCGGCCGCTTGACGCCGGCGAATTCTGAATAAGGAAGGGGCGAAGAACCATGTTGGAGTTCCGCTATGACACACAGCTGCTCATCGAGGGCCACGGCCTCGACGAGGACAAAATCAACGACTACATCACCCGTCATTTCAGGGGCGACAGCCTGCTGGCCGTGGGCGACGACGAGCTCGTCAAAATCCATTTCCACACCAACGAGCCCTGGAAAATCCTCGAATACTGCGCCTCGCTGGGCGAGATCTACGACATCGTCGTCGAGGACATGGAGCGCCAGGCCCGCGGCGAGCACGGCTGATATGGCTCGCCTCGTTCTCTGTTCAACAGGCGCCATCGTCGGGCGGCTGAACGGACGCGATCACCGGCTTATCATGCGCTATTATCCGCGCCTGAAGTGCGACGGCATGGAATTCATGATGTATGACAGCTGGTATGAGCGGCGCCGCGAGGTGGCGCATGATCTGGCCGCCTCCGGCATTCCCTTCCCGACTATGCACGCCGACAAGACCGTGGGCGACCGCATCAGCCGCGATCAGGGCGACGACACCGCGGACGCCGTGCGCGATTTCCGGCTGAACTGCGAGGTCGCCAATGAAATCGGGGCGAGGCGGCTGGTGCTGCATCTGTGGGGCAGCGTGGACTCCGACCGGCACATTGAGCACAACTACCGCGTCTACGAACAGCTTTTGGAAGCCGCCCGGGCGCACGGCCTGGAGCTGACGGTGGAGAACGTGGTGTGCAGCCGTGCGGATCCCATGACCCATCTCGGAGAAATGCGCGCGCTGTTCCCGGACTGTGCGTTCACCATCGACACGAAAATGGCCGCCTTCCATGACCAGCTGGCGCTCTTCTCCCGGCCCGAATGGGCCTGGCTCTGGACCGAGGGCCATATCCGCCACCTGCATGTGAACGACTATCGCGGCGGATACATGGACTGGTCGGCCCTGAAGACGCTGTTCATCGGCGACGGGCAGATCGATTTCGCGCCGTTTTTCAGAACGGCGGGCCGCCGCGGCTACAGGGGCGCCCTTACCTGCGAGTGCACCGCCATGCGGCTGGACGGCAGCGTCGACATCGACCGTCTCAACGACAGCCTCGACGCCGTGCGCGCGCTCTCCCGCCGGTATCTGGACGGCGCGCGGCAGGATGCCGCTCCGGACGCGGCCGCGCGATGACGGGCGGAGGATGCGTTCGTCGGGTCGGCGTGGTTTTTACTCTTCCCGATAACCCGGAAACGAGATGACGGAGGTGCTGACAATGAGTCTACTGTACAAGCCGGACTGGGAAAAGACCATGGAGAATTACAAAGCCTGGTGGGCGGGCGAGGACTTCGGCCGCTGCGCGCTGAGCGTCACGGGCCGCAGAACGGGCACGGAGAAGCTGACGCCGCCCGCGCTTCCCGACAGGGTGGAGGATCGGTGGCTGGATTACGACTATCTGCACGCCAAGAATGAGTACCAGATGCAGACGACCTTTTACGGCGGCGAGGCGATTCCCGTGTGGACGCCCGGCCACCCGGGCTGGGCCGGGCTGAAGGCGCTGCTGGGCGCGAAGTATGTGCTGAAGGAGACCACAGGCTGGGCCAAGCCGACGATGGCAGAGGGCCGCCTGTCGGACTACGACATGAACAGCCTGAAGGTGGACTTCGAGGGGGCGCTGTGGAAGAAAATCGCGGCGATGCACCGCTTCAGCGTGGAGGAGGCGCGCGGCAAATCGCTGCCGTACCTCAGCGCCATCGGCCATACCGGCGACACCCTCGCGGGCCTGCGTTCCACAGAGCAGCTGCTCTACGACATGGTGGACGAGCCGGAAGCGGTGCATGACTTCGACCTGTACATCATCAGGCACGTGTGGAAGCCGGTGTTCGACCGGCTGTTCGACATCGTGAAGGACGGGGCGTTCGGCGGCTGCGTCCCGTGGATGCACATATGGGCGCCGGGCCGGTGCTTCAATCCCTCCAACGACTTCACCTACATGATTTCCTCGGAGATGTATAAGGACGTCTTCTGGGATTCGCTGCAGGAGAACCTGTCCATGCTCGACTACACCATCTATCACGTGGACGGCGTCGGCGCGTTCAAGCACGTGGACATGCTGTGCGAGCTCGACGGCATCGACGGTCTGCAGATTCTGCCCGGCGCCGGCAAGCCGAGTCCCCTGCACTACATGGATGTGCTGAAAAAGGTTCAGGCGGCGGGCAAGCTGCTCCACATCTCCATTCCGGCCCGCGAGGTCAAAGACGCGCTGGAGAATCTGTCCTCAAAGGGCCTGTATATCAGCACCTCCTGCGAGACCGAGGAGGAGGCCAGGGCGCTCCTGAAGCTTGCCGAACGCGAATCGCGCTATTATTGACCGTCGCCATGGGCCCCATCCTCCGACGGCCGGGGCCATCGCAGCCCCCATGTGGTTGGTGTCCGTCACCTCGTAGTCGATCACGCGGCCGATCGTGCCGTGCGTGAGGCGCGCGGCGGCGGGCGCTTTGTCTGTATCCAGCAGCGCCGCGCCCGCGGCTGTGGCCGTCCACTGCGCGGAGGGCGGGCGCTGCGTGCCCAGCTCGAGCGGCGAGCGGAACTGGCGCTCCGCCGTGCAGAAGTGGCTGGACGCGGCGCAGACCGCGTTTTTGCGATAGCCGCCGTCCACCATCGCGCCGCACAGGATCATCGCCTCGACGAACGTGGAGCACGCGCCGTAAAGCCCCATGAAGGGCCGGCCCAGCGCGCGCGCCATAAAGCCGGAGGCCATGATCTGATCGAGCAGGTCGCCCGCGGCCAGCAGCTCCAGCCGGTCCGCCGTCAGGCCGCCCTGTTCGAGGCACAGGCTCACCGTCTGCCGGAGCATTTCGCTCTCGGCCAGCTCCCATGTCTTCATGCCCAGCAGGTCGTCCTCCAGCACGCGGTCGAAGCACCAGCCGAGCGGCCCCGCGCCTTCCTTGGGGCCCACGATCGACGCGCGCGAGCGCACGGCCAGCCGGTGGTTGAATTTGATGGTCTGCTTCATGCGCCCAGCCCTCCGATCAGCCAGTATATGAGGCCCACCGCAATGGAGGCCGAAATGCCGTATACCAGCACCGGCCCGGCCACGGCGAACAGCTTCGCGCCCACGCCCAGCACCAGGCCCTCGCGCCGGAATTCAATCGCCGGCGAGGCGATCGAATTGGCGAAGCCGGTGATGGGCACAATGGAGCCCGCCCCGGCGTAGCGGCCGATGTCGTCGTACACGCCGAGGCCGGTGAGCAGCACGCCCAGAAAGATCAGCGCGATGGACGTGAACATCGCGTCGCTTCCTTCGGTCAAGCCCAGCGCCTTTTCGCCGAAAAGGCTCAGCATCTGCCCGACGGCGCAGATGACGCCGCCCACCCAGAATGCCCGCATATAGCCCCTTGCGAAATTGCTGTTCGGCGTCAGCGCCTTCACCATACGATCATAGCGCCGGTGCTCCGGCGTCTTTTTCCCTGTGCTCACAGTATCGTCTCCTTCCCGCCTGTCGCGCTCCGGCGGCGCCGGCGCCGTGTCTTCTCCTCTGCGTTTTGCGCACGGCGCTTCAGGCTACTGCTATTATGCTTGATTTCGCCCCGCGTCATTCGTTGACAAGCGGCTGTTCGCTGTGCTATGATGTGTCTGGAAAAATGCGGAACGGGGAGTGAGGCGGCGTGCCCGGCTCAACAGCGGTCGATCGGCCGGCAAACAAGCCGGCCAACGCCCATGCGGGCCACAGGCAGCGCGTGCGCGAAAAGGTGTTTGCGGGCGGCATGAAGGACATGGCGGATCACGAGCTGATCGAGTTTCTGCTGTTCTACGCCATTCCCAAGCGCGACGTCAATCTGCTGGCCCATGCGCTGCTGGACGAATTCGGCAGCCTGGACCGGCTGTTCGCCGCGGACGAGGAAGCGCTCGTCAAGGTGCCGGGCGTGGGCCCGGGCGTCGCGAAGGTCCTGACCGCCTTCGCCTCGGCCCTGCGGCTGTATCTTGCCCCGCGCGACAGGGCCGCGCCGGCCGACCTGACGCCGGAGCGTGCCGCGGAAATAGCCGGCGCGCGCTTCGTCCATCCCACGCGCCAGGAAATGGCCGCGCTGAGCGTCAGCGGCGGCGGCGCGCTGCTCAACTGCGCGGTGAGGGACTGGGACATCGTCCGCGAGCCCGAAAGCGTTCGCTGGCTCATCGAGCAGACGCTGAACTGCGGCGCGCATCAGCTGATTCTGGTCTGGAAGCGCTACGGGCCGGCCCGTCGGCTCACGCGCGCCGAGCTTGAGGCGCTGAATGAGATTGTGGTGGTGCTGGGCGGCGTGGAGATCCGGCTGATCGACCTCGTGCTCCTGCACCCGGACGCTCTGATCAGCCTGCGCCGCGAAAAGCTGCTGGTCGAACAGGCCGCGCCCGGGACGCTCGCCCTGGCCAGCGACGACGGCCATGGCGACTTCATCGTGGACAGCCTTCCGGACGAGGCAGAAAAGACTTGACCTTTCACACGGGAAGGGGTAAACTACAGCTGTCCTCATATCATGCGTTAGAAAGGATGATTCCCAATGGGTGCTATCGTTTGCTTCGGTGAAGTCATGCTTCGCCTCTCCCCGCCCGGCTATCTGCGCCTGAACCAGACGGACAACCTCGAGATGACCTTCGGCGGCGCGGAAGCGAACGTCTCCGTCTCGCTGGCCAACTATGGCATGGAGGCGCGTTATGTCACCCGCCTGCCCGACAACCCCATCACGGCCGCGTTCGAGCAGCAGATGCGCGGCTTCGGCGTGGACGTCAGCCACATCGTCAGGGGCGGCGACCGCATGGGGGTTTATTTTGTCGAAAAGGGCGCGTCCATGCGGCCGTCCAAGGTCGTCTATGACCGCAAGTTTTCCTCCATCTCCACGGCCGGGCCCGGTGACATCGACTGGGACAGCGTGTTCGACGGCGCCGTGTGGTTCCACTGGACGGGCATCACCCCCGCCCTGTCCGACTCCGCCGCCGCGCTGACGCTGGAGGCCTGCCGGGCCGCCAGGGCGAAGGGACTCACCATTTCCTGCGACCTGAATTACCGCAAAAAGCTCTGGAGCCGCGAGAAGGCGAAGGAAGTCATGAGCGAGCTGGTGAAGTATGTCGACGTGATGATCGCCAATGAGGAGGACTCCAAGGACGTGTTCGGCATCGAGGCCGAGGGGACCGACGTCGAAACCGGCAAGCTCAGCGAAACCGGCTATCGAGACCTGGCCCGGAAGCTTGCCGCGACCTTCGGCGCCAGAAAGGTGGCCTTTACCCTGCGCGAGAGCTTCTCTGCCAACGACAACAACTGGTCCGCGCTGCTCTACGACGCGGCCGGCGACACCGCCATCCGCTCCCGCCAGTACGCCATCCACATTGTGGACCGCGTGGGCGGCGGCGATTCCTTTGGCGGCGGCCTGATCTATTCGCTGCTGAACGGCTATTCCGACGAGGAGGCCATCAATTTCGCGGCGGCCGCTTCTGCGCTGAAGCATACCATCGAGGGCGACTTTAACCGCGTCTCCCTGGACGAGGTGCGTTCGCTCATGGGTGGCAGCGCCTCCGGCCGCGTGCAGCGCTGAAAACGCGTCAAAGAGGGCGGCGGCCCATGTCATGACAGGGACCTGACGAATAGAATGCCCCGTACCGGAACGCCGGCACGGGGCTTTTGGTTTTCCGCGGGGACGGTGGGGAAGAGCGGGTCTGGCGGCAAACGCCGGCTGACTGAGCACGGCTGAAGGCGGCCCGCGGGAATCCCTTAAAGTTGCATGAAAGCCAAAACGGGTGTATAATGGTCGTAAACAGACAAAGGAGTCAATATGCTGACATTTCTCATCAGGCGCTTTGCGCGCGGGGCGCGGCAGAGCGGCTCATCCTCCGCCCGACTGGCATGCGGCCGGCTGGCCTCGCTGCTGGGCATTGCGCTGAACCTCATGCTGTTCGCGCTGAAGCTGGCGGCCGGGCTCATCAGCGGCTCCATCGCCGTGACCGCGGACGCCTTCAACAGCCTGTCCGACGCGGCGTCCTCGCTGGTCACGCTGATCGGCTTCCGGCTCGCGGAGCGCGGGCCGGATACGTCGCATCCCTTCGGGCACGGGCGCTTTGAATATGTGTCCGGCCTCATTGTGTCGCTGCTGATCATCCTGGTGGGCGCGGATCTGCTCAAATCCTCGGTCGCCGAGATTGCCGCGCCCAAGGACGTGACCCTGACGCCGCTCACCGGCGCCATTCTGCTCGCGTCCATCGGCGTGAAGCTGTACATGTGCCTGTACAACCGTTCGCTGGGCCGGCAGATCGACTCGGCGGCCATGCGCGCGGCCTCGGCGGACAGCCTGAGCGACATGGTGTCCACGGCCGCCGTGCTGCTGGCGCTGCTCGTCGCCGCGCTTACCGGGCTGCATGTGGACGGCTGGGCCGGCCTGGCCGTGTCGGTCTTTATCCTGTGGAGCGGCATTTCCGCCGCGCGCGACACCATCAGCCCGCTTCTGGGCGAGGCGCCCGAGCCCGAGCTGGTGGAGAAGATCACGCGCGACGTCATGAGCGGCGGGCATGTACTGGGCGTGCACGACCTGATCGTACACGACTACGGACCCGGGCGGCGCATGATTACGCTGCATGCGGAGGTGCCGTCGGACGGCGACCTGCTGGCCGTGCACGATGAAATCGACGCGATCGAGCGCAGGCTGCGCCGGGAGCTGAACTGCGACGCCGTGATCCACATCGATCCGGTGGTGTCCGGCGACGGACGGACCGCGCCGCTTCGGGAGGTGCTGACCTCGCGCCTGCGCAGCGGCATCGATCCCCGGCTCACCGTGCACGATTTCCGCATAGCGGACGATGGGGACACCACCCGCCTCATCTTCGACGTGGTGGTTCCCTACGACCTGGCGCTCTCCGACGGGGCGCTGGCGGAGGCCATTCAGTATGCGGCGGCCGCCCTGAACGAACGATACCGGACCGTTGTCACGATTGACAGAGGCTGAAAGGATGGACTGACGACATGGAGTATACGGCCAGGACATGCGAGATAACCTGCGGGAACAGGACGCTGCGCTTCTGCAACCAGAAGAGCCGCGAGTGGACGCATCCATACGAATACGAACGCGATGGGAGCACGCTGTATGAAGCGGGCTGCGGCGTCTTTTCGCTGGTGCACGCGATTGAGTGGATGCACGGCATCCGGCTGGATGCGGATTGGGCGGCCGAGGTTTCCGTGGCCGTGGGCGGGCGCGGCGACGACGGCACAGACCGTCCCGCCATGCTGCAGGGCATGATGGACAGCGGCTTCGCCGCGAAGTACGGCTTTCGCTACGACGGCGACGGCCTTCTGAACGACCACGAACGGCTCTGGCGGCACATGGCGGCGGGGAACACGGCGCTGTGCAACCTGCGCGTGGGGCACATCGTGGCGCTGCTCGACGCGCGCGAAGAGCGGGGCGCGCGCCGGCTGCTGGTCGTGGACTCCGTGGCGGAGAGCGCGCGCGACGGCGTGCGCGACCACGTGCGCGGCGTCGTGCCAGGCACGGAGATCACCTATCCCATCCTCAGCGCGTCCGGCGAGACGGTGGGGTGGGCCGGGAGCTACGCCATGTTCTGGGTGGACGCCGATCTGCCGAAGGATTTTACCCTGCTGCACAGGACCGATCCGACAGGCTGATTTTGCCCGCGGAAGCGGCGGCAAAAGAAGTTGACATGCGCTTTCGGAATGTGTATAATATTAGAAAAAAGTCGCCACTTCATACTGAGAAAGGATGAAAACGATATGAAACTGCCGCTGAATGTTGATTTGACCGGCAAGGTTGCCGTCATCACCGGAGCGGGCGGCGTGCTCTGCTCCGCTTTTTCCGAGGCGCTGGCCCAGTGCGGCGCAAAGGTGGCCGTGCTCGATCTGAACATGGAAGCCGCTCAGAAGGTGGCCGACCGGATCACCGCGGCGGGCTTCTGCGCGCTTGCCGTGAAGGTCAACTGCCTGGAGGCCGACAGTCTGGCGGCTGCGCACGACGAAGTGCTCGCCAGGCTCGGACCGTGCGATATCCTCATCAACGGCGCCGGCGGCAACAACCCGCGCGGCACCACGGACGACGAGCAGTTTGACGCGAAGCTCGAGGGCCTCAAGACATTTTTCGACCTCGACCCGGCCGGCGTGCGCTTTGTGTTCGACCTGAACGTCATCGCCGCGCTGATGACCACGCAGGTCTTCGCAAAGGACATGATCGGCCGCGGCGGCAACATCCTGAATGTTTCATCCATGAACGCCTTCCGTCCGCTGACCAAGATTCCCGCCTATTCCGGCGCGAAGGCGGCCGTGAGCAACTTCACGCAGTGGCTGGCCACCTACCTGGCCCGCTCGGACATCCGCGTCAACGCCATCGCCCCCGGCTTCTTCGTGACCAATCAGAACCGGGGCCTGCTCTTCACGGAGGACGGAAAGCCCACCGCGCGCACCGGGAAGATCCTGGCCGCAACGCCCATGGGCCGCTTCGGCGAGGCCGACGAGCTGCTGGGCGCGCTGCTGTTCCTCCTGTGCGACGAGGCGGCCAGCTTCATCACCGGCGTCGTGCTGCCGATCGACGGCGGCTTCTCGGCGTACAGCGGCGTTTGATCTACCAGCGTAAAGCCCGCGCGGGCGGCGCGGTTGAGAAGGAGATATTACCATGAGCAGAGGTTATTACAGGCGCAGGTCGATTTTCAGGCCGGATGCGGGGCGCGCGTTTCTCAGGTTTGCGATCGGCATCATTCTGCTGGTCGCGCTGTGCGCGCTTTTCTACATCTTTGTGCTCCAGGGCAAGATCGACATCGAGCTCCCGGTCCCGCCGCAGCGGCCGGCCGCGACGGCGACGCCCGATCTGTCGACACCCGCGCCGACCGTCGCGCCTACAGACGAGCCGACGCCGGTCCCGACCATCGAGCCCACGGCCGAACCCACCGCGACGCCCACGCCGGCGCCCACCGCGACGCCCATTCCCGCGGAGGAGCTGGCCGGACCGATGGAAGAGGTCATGGCCGGGCTGCCGGATGAAATCGGCGCGAACCTGAAGCTGGGTCTCAAGGAGCTCAGCGTGTTTGACGAGGGCGGCCAGAGCGTCGTCGTGGTGCGCGGCTACGCGTACATCGAGGGCGCCGACGCGGCGAACAGCCACAGCTACATCCTGCTGACCAACGCGGCCTCCGGCGCGCTGCTGGGCATGTATCCGGTGACGCCCAAGGCCGAGGACGCCGACCTGGCGTTTGAGGAGTCCTCCGGCGCCAATCTCGACCAGGCCTTCTTCCAGCTGAACCTGGATGCGGCCAGCCTGGAGGACGGCTATTACATCGTGAGCATGGCCGTTGAGAATGGCGGCAAAGTGGCCTGGAACTACTTTGACGACAGCATGTATCATTTCTCCGTGACGCAGGGCGCGGCGGCGCTGAGCGAATAAACGCGGCAACAGGGAGGGCGGGAGCGACGGTTGCGTCGGTTCCGCCCTTGTTTTCTGCTTATTTTGGCGCGTCCGCGCGATGAATCTTGCGCAAAAAGCAGTTTTGCGGTATGATAATATCACGGCTTTTCAAATTCTGCATGATGAGGAGATCGTATGGCCAAGACAAGAACCATCGTCCGCATTGCCGGACGGGATTATCCGATCACCAGCAACGACGGCGAAGAATACGTGCGCCGCGTGGCGCGGTTTGTCGACCGCAAGATATCCGAGTTGAGCGTGGCCACGCGCCTGCCCGCGACGGAATGCGCCACGCTGGCCGCCGTGACCATCGCGGACGAGCTGGCAAAATCCCATGAGGAAATCACGCGGCTGCGCGCCCAGATGGAGAGCGAGCGGGCGGAGCTGCAGGCGCTGCGCGCCGAAAAAGAGGCGAAGGCATGAGCATGGAGCTGCTGGCGCCGGCCGGCGGCCGCGAGGCGCTCGTCGCCGCGATCCAGAACGGCGCGGACGCCGTGTACCTGGGCGCGCAGATGCTCAACGCCCGGGCGGGCGCGGGCAATTTTGACCGCGATGCGCTTCGATGGGCCGCGGATTACGCCCACGAGCGCGGCGTCCGCGTTCACGTGACGGTGAACACCCTGGTGAAGGAGAGCGAAGCGCGACTGCTCGAGCAGGTGGCCGCGCAGATGGCTTTCGCGGGCGTGGACGCCGCCATTGTGCAGGACCTGGGCGTCGCTCGGGCGCTCAGGGCGATGCTGCCCTCGCTGCAGCTGCACGCCAGCACGCAGATGGCGCTGCACAACCGGCAGGGCGTGCGCTTCGCGAAAGCGGCCGGCCTCGACCGCGTGGTGCTGGCGCGCGAGATGAGCTTTGAGGAAATCGCCGCGTGCGCGGCGGAGGGCGTCGAGCTGGAGGCGTTTGCGCACGGGGCGCTGTGCGTGAGCTGCTCCGGCCAGTGCCTGTTTTCCAGCCTTGTGGGCGGGCGCAGCGGCAATCGGGGCCAGTGCGCCCAACCCTGCCGCCTGCCGTACCGGCTCGAAGGCGCGGTGAAGGCCTCCGGGTATCTGCTGTCGCCGAGGGATCTCTGCGCGCTCGATCATCTGCCGGAGCTGGAGCGGGCGGGCGTGATCAGCCTGAAGATTGAAGGGCGGCTGAAGCGGCCGGAGTACGTGGCCGTGGTGACGCGCGTGTATCGGGAAGCGCTCGACCTGCTCGAGAGCTACGGCGAGTATGAGCCGGACGACGACGCGCGCGAGGCGCTTCTGCAGATCTTCAACCGCGGCGGCTTCACGCGGGGCTACGGGCCGGGCCTGGTCGACCAGGAGCTGATGTCGCGCCTCAAGCCCAATCACGCCGGCACGGCGGTGGGCGAGCTGGTCTCGCCGGGCCGCGTCAGGCTGACGCGCGGCGTCGCGCCGGCCGACGCGCTGGCCTTTCGCGACGGCGGCGGCGCGGAATACCCGGTGCGCGGCGTCGCCGGACAGGCCGGGGAAACCGTGCGCGCGAAGACGCCTGCCGGCGCGCGGCCGGGCACGACGCTCTGGCGGCTGGTCAGCGACGAACAGATGGGGGCCGCCCGCGAGAGCATGAACGGCGAGAACCGCCGCGTCAGCGCCTGCGCGAGGCTGCGCGCGCATGTGGGCGAAAGGGCGACGCTCGACGCGACGGACGGCGAGAGAACCGTCCGCGCGGAGGGCGGCGCGGTCGAGCGGGCGACGGGCCGGCCGGCCGATCCCGGGCGCATCCGCGCCCAGCTGGCAAAGACGGGCGGCGTGCCGTATGAGCTGCTCGACCTGGCGCTCGACGTGGACGTGGACGCGTTTCTGCCGGTCTCGATGCTGAACGAGCTGCGCCGGGACGCCTTCGGGGCGCTGGGGCGCAGGCGGATTGAAGACGCGCGGGGATGCGAGCGCGAGCCGCGCACGATTGGGCCGGCGGCCGAAACCGATCCGGACGCGCCCGCCGGAACGCGGCTGCGCGCGCAGGCGGGCGACATGGCCCTTCTGGCGCTCGCGCTGAAAAGCGGCGCGGACGAGGCGGTTTTCGCGCCGGAGGATCTCACGCGCGAGGCGCTGGAGCGGGCGGCGGAGGCGGCGGATTTTCCGTTTGCGCTGGCGCTGCCTGAGACGCTGGACGGCGACGCGCTGGATCTGCTGAACGCGTGGGCGCGCGACAGACAGGACATAATCTGCGCGACGCTGATCTCGAACCCGGCCCACCTGGCGATGGCCTGGCCGGGAGACATACAGCTCGACGCCGGGCTGAACCTGGCCTCCAGGCGGGCCCTGGAGGCGGCCTTCGGCTGGGGCGCGGCGCTGTATACGCCGTCGATCGAGCTGAACGCGGGCGAGATCCGCGCGATGGGCGCGGGCGGGCGGCGCGAGCTGATCGTGTACGGGCGGATGCGGCTGATGTCGCTGAGGCACTGTCCGATCCGCGCGCAGCTGGGCGGAAAGCACGCGTCGTGCGGGCGGTGCGACGGCGTGCCGGAGGACAGGCGCCTGGGCGCGCACCAGCTCGTCGACCGGACCGGCGCGGCGTTTCCGCTGAGGCGGCAGAAGAGCGGCGCGGGCTGCCTCGTGAAGGTGATGAACAGCGTGCCGACGCTGCTGCTGCGCCATGCGGACAGACTGCCGGCGGCGGCCTCCTGGCGGCTCGTGTTCACCGACGAGGACGCGCGGCGCGCGGCGGATATCGTGTCGCTGCACAGGCTGGCGCTCGACGGCGCGGATTTCAGGAGCAGCGACGCCTGGCGGCGGATCGAGGGCGAGCCGTCGACGACGGGACATTATTTCAGGGGCGTGGAATGACCTCGCACGGCGTCCGGCGCCGCCGCGCCCGCGGAAATCATTTGCTTTGAAGAAGGAGTTGAACGGTATGCGCGAAAAAAACCTGCGCGTGCTGGAATTTACAAAAATTCGCGACATGCTGGCCGCGCTGGCCGTTTCCGACATGGGCAAGGAGCGCGTGCGGGCGCTCGAACCCTCGTCCGACGCGCTGGAGGTGAAGCAGCTGCAGCAGCAGACCGAGGAGGCCGGCACCGTCATCGCCTATACCGGCGGAAATCCCATGCTCGGCTTCGAGGACGTGCGCGAGCATCTCAAGCGCGCGGCCATCGGCGCGACGCTCAATCCCAAGGCGCTGCTGGAGGTGGCCGAATCGCTGCGGGCCGCGCGCGGCGTGCGCAGCGCGCTGGTAACCGACCGCGGGGACACGCCGCTCATTTCCGGCATGGCCTCCGGCCTGTCCACCAACCGTCCGCTTGAGGAGGAAATATTCGACGCCATTCTCTCCGATGACGAAATCAGCGACCACGCCAGCCCGGAGCTGTACGACATCCGCCGGCACATCCGGCAGTGCAACGACCGGGTGCGGGAAAAGCTCAATTCGATCATACACAATCCGTCCATGCAGAAGTATTTGCAGGACGCCATCATCACCCAGCGCGCGGGGCGCTATGTCATTCCCGTGCGCGCCGAGGCCCGGCAGTTTGTGCAGGGCCTGATCCACGACCAGTCGTCCAGCGGCGCGACGCTGTTCATCGAACCCATCGGCGTGGTGGAGGCCGGCAACGACCTCAAGCAGTGGACGGGCAGGGAGCAGCAGGAAATCGAGCGCATCCTGCGCGCGCTGTCTCAGAAGGTGGCGCCGGACGCGGCGCTAATGGAGAGCAACCTCAGCATCCTCGCCGAGCTGGACATGATCTTCGCCAAGGCCTATCTGGGCCGCGATATGCGCGCGGTGACGCCGAACCTGAACACCGAGGGCCGCATCAACATCAGGTTCGGCCGGCATCCGCTGATCGACCCGGCAAAGGTGGTGCCCATGAACCTGTGGATGGGCCGTGATTTCACCACGCTGGTGGTGACCGGCCCGAACACCGGCGGCAAGACGGTGACGCTCAAGACGGTCGGCCTGATGACGATGATGGCGCAGGCCGGACTCATGGTGCCCGCCGAGATCGGCACGGAGCTGGCCGTCTTCGACGAGGTGTTCGCCGACATCGGCGACGAGCAGTCCATCGAGCAGTCGCTGTCCACGTTCTCCTCCCACATGACCAATATCGTATCGATCCTGCGCGACGTGACGCCGGATTCGCTGGTGCTGTTCGACGAGCTGGGCGCGGGCACCGACCCCACCGAGGGCGCGGCGCTGGCCATGTCGATCCTGGAGACGCTCCGCTCTCAGGGCGTGCGCACCCTGGCCACCACGCACTACGCCGAGCTGAAGGCCTACGCGCTCTCGACGGCCGGGGTGGAAAACGCGTCGGTGGAATTTGACGTGGAGACGCTCAGGCCCACGTACCGGCTGTCGATCGGCGTGCCGGGCAAGTCGAACGCGTTTGAAATATCAAGGAAGCTCGGCCTGCCGGAGACCATCATCCGCAGCGCCAGCGAAAAGCTGACCAAGGATCAGATCCACTTCGAGGACGTCATCGCCAACGCCGAGTATCACCGGCAGGTGGCCGAGCGCGAGCGCAGGCTGGCCGAGGACGCCCACAGGGAGACCCAGGCGCTGCGCGACGAGGCCGAAAAGCTGCGCCGCGAGATCAGCGAGCAGCGGGACAGCATGCTCAGGAAGGCCAAGGAGGATGCGCGCAAGGTGCTGGTGAAGGCGCAGCGCGAAAGCGAACAGCTCATATCCGACCTGAAAAAGGCGCGCGCCAAGGAGGGGCCGTCCTTCAAGGAGCACGAACTGAACGAGATACGCAACAGGCTGCAGGGCTCCATCGACGACATGTCAGACGGCCTGCGCATGCAGGCGGACACCCTCGTCGAGCCGCCGAAGGATCTGAAGCCCGGCGAGACGGTGGAGCTGCTGGCGCTGAACACCAAGGGCACCGTCGTCACCCCGCCGGACGCCAGGGGCGAGGCGCTGGTGCAGGCGGGCATCATGAAGCTGAAGGTGCACGTGTCGCAGATGCGGCGCGCGCAGGAGGAAAAGAAGAAGCCCCGGCCCGCCAGCACGGTGCGCCTGGCCGACCGGGCCGCGAGCCTGGAGTGCGACGTGCGCGGCATGACGCTGGAGGAGGCCATCCAGACGGTGGACCTGTTCCTGGACGGCTGCGTGATGCAGTCCCTCAAGAACGTGCAGATCATCCACGGCAAGGGCACCGGCACGCTGAGGAGCGGCATCCAGCAGCATTTGAAAAAGCATCCCTCCGTGGCCGAATTCCGGCTGGGGAAGTATGGAGAGGGCGAGGACGGCGTGACGGTCGTGACGCTGAAATAGAAGGGGAGAATGCCGGATGAACCACAGGGGAACGCAGAAATTGGAAACGGAGCGGCTGGTCCTGAGAAGGTTCCGAAATGAAGACGCGCCGGCCATGTACAGGAACTGGGCGTCCGATCCGGAGGTCACAAAATATCTGACATGGCCCGCCCATGCTGGCGTCGACGTCACCCGGCGCCTGCTGGAGGAATGGGTCAGATCCTATGACGGGGACGATTTCTACCAGTGGGCCATCGTTCCGAAGGAAAACGGGGACGAGCCCATCGGTTCAATCAGCGCGGTTCACATGAACGAGGATGTCGACCTGGTCCATATCGGATACTGCATCGGAAGAAAATGGTGGCATCAGGGAATCACCTCCGAGGCGCTGAAGGCGGTCATGGATTTCTTCTTTGACCAGGTGGGGGCCAATCGCGTGGAGGCGCGGCACGATCCGAGGAACCCCAATTCCGGCCGGGTCATGAAAAAATGCGGGATGAAGTATGAAGGGACGCTGCGGAGCGCGGATCGGAACAATCAGGGGATCTGCGACACCTGCTATTATGCGCTGCTGAAGTCGGAGCGCTGAACGCCGCCCGGGCGCATTCACTTCTGAAAGAGGTGTAACGGAACATGAACAAGCTAAAGATCATGATCGTGGACGACGATCCCAACATCCAGCAGCTCATCAGCCTGTATCTCACCCGCGAGGGATTCGACGTGAGCACCGCCGCGGCGGGCGACGAGGCGCTGCGCCTCTTCAAGAGCGCGCCGCCCAACCTGATGCTGCTGGACGTCATGCTCCCGGGGATGGACGGGTGGCAGGTGTGCCGCGAGGTGCGGAAGGTGTCGAATATCCCCATCATCATGCTCACCGCCAAGGACGAGACCTTCGACAAGGTGCTCGGCCTCGAGCTGGGCGCGGACGACTACATCGTGAAGCCCTTTGACACCAAGGAGCTGGTGGCGCGCATCAAGGCGGTGCTGCGCCGCTTTCAGACGGTGGACGCGCCCGGCGGCAAGGAGCTGTCCTTTCCAGGGCTGACCATCAACATCAGCCAGTACACCGTGACCTACCTCGGCCGGCCGCTGGAGATGCCGCCCAAGGAGCTGGAGCTTCTGTATTTCCTCGCCAGCCATCCGGGCACGGTGTTCACGCGCGAGCAGCTGCTCGAGCAGGTGTGGGGCTACGACTTCTTCGGCGATTCGCGCACGGTGGACGTGCACGTGAAGCGCATCCGCGACAAGCTGGTGGGCGGCGAGGAGCTGGGCTGGGCGCTTCGCACGGTGTGGGGCGTGGGCTACAAGTTCGAGGTGAAATGAGCGGTGAGAAATTCGCTGTTCTGGCGGATGTTTTCCGCGTTTATGGCCGCGCTCGTCCTGACCATCCTGGTGCTGTCCTTCACCATGGTCGCGCTCATGCGCGCGGAGCGGCAGCAGGGGCTGGAGGCTGAAGTGCGCGTCCAGGCGCGCGATCTGGCGCAGCTCATGCAGGTGCGGGACGTTACCGCCTATTGGCTGTTCGACCCGTCCGCGGCGTCCAGCGCGGCCGTGAACCGTAAGATCGACGAGATCCAGCAGACCTACGACGCGGAGGTGTGGCTGGTGAACGCGGGCGGCTACGCGGTCATCCTCAACGGCGGTCAGGTGAGCGAGGAGACGCTCAGGGACGACCGCGTGATCGAGCAGATCAAGCGCGTGCTGTCCGGCGAGGAAATCCGTCAGCAGGGCCTGACGCGCAGCCAGGTGGTGACCATCGGGGTGCCGTGGTACAACGTCTCAAATTCGACGGTGCTGGGCGCGGTGCTGCTCAACGTGAGCGTGGATTCGCTGGCCGTGGACTACTCCGACCTCATCCGCTACTCGCTGCTGGCCGGCCTTCTGGCGCTTTCGCTCGGCGCAGGGCTGACGCTCGTCATCGCGCGGCGGCAGTCCCGGCCGATCCGCCAGATCAACGAGGCGGTGCAGGCGTTCGCACACGGGGACTTCGACCGGCGCGTGGAGATCAGAGGCAACGACGAGGCCGCGCAGCTGGGCCGGTCCTTTAACGGCATGGCGGAGGAGATCGGCCGGCTGGACCAGTCCCGCAGGAGCTTCGTGGCGAATGTGTCTCACGAGCTGCGCTCGCCCATGACCTGCATACAGGGCTATGTGCAGGGCATGCTGGACGGCACCATCCGCGAGGACGAGCGGGAAAAGTATCTGGGCACGGTGCTTTCGGAGACGCAGCGGCTGACCAGGCTCATTTCGGAGCTGCTGGATCTGTCCCGGTTCGAGTCGGGCCGGATTCCGCTGGAGAAGACGCGCTTCGACGTCGACGAGCTGATTCTGAACATCATGTTCAAATACGAGCGGCGCATTGAAGACAGGGGCATCGACGTGGAGATTTCCTTCAAGGAACAGCCCTGCTTCGTCCTGGCGGACAGCGCGCGCATCACGCAGGTGATCACCAATCTGGTGGACAACGCGGTGAAATTCGCCGCGGATCACGGGCAGATCGTCATCTGGACGCATGCGGTGGACAATCTGTGCTATGTGACCATCAAGAATGACGGCGCGGGCATTCCCGCGGAGGATCTGCCGTTTGTGTTTGAGCGCTTCTACAAGGTGGACAAGGCCCATACCTCGGGCGGCGGCACCGGACTGGGCCTGGCCATCGCCAAGCGCATCGTGGAGCAGCACGGGCAGAGCATCAACGTCACCTCGGGCGGCGGCATGACGAGCTTCGTGTTCACGCTGGAGAAGGCAGACGGCGGCCCGGGCAAGGGCGTTCAGGATGGGGAAAGAGAAAAGGAGAAAGAGGTGCAGGCATGAAGAACAGGAAAACGTGGATCATGACGACGGCGCTGCTGCTGGCGGTTATGCTGATGGCCGGCGCCATGGGCCGGGCGGAGCCGGCGGGCGGGCCCGCCGCGGCGAATCCGGCGCCGGACATTTACGAGCGCGTCGCTCCGGCGGTGGTGCAGGTGCGCAACATTGCCGAGACGTGGTCGCCCGAGACCGGCGCGTCGACCGAGGTGGCGCTGTACGCGTCGGGCGTGTACATCGAGGAGGGCTATGTCCTGACCAACTGGCATGTGGTGTACGAAGCCGACTACCTCGAGGTGGAGACGCCGGACGGGCAGACCGTGCGCGCGAAAAACGTGTATACCGACGACAGCGTCGACCTGGCCGTGCTTGAGCTGGCGGCGCCGCTGGAGGGCGTGACGCCGGTCCCCCTGGGCGATTCGCAGGGCGTGCGGCCCGGCGAGCCGGCGATCGTCATCGGTAATCCGGTGCTCGACGACATCGTCTTCCCCGCGACGGTGACGACGGGCATCATTTCGGGCGTGAACCGTTCGAGCGACGGCCTGGGCTACTTCTCGCGGGCCGTGCCGCTCATTCAGCTGGATGCTGCGCTGAACATCGGCTGCAACGGCGGCGCGCTGCTGAACATGCGGGGCGAGCTGGTCGGCCTGGTGACGCTGATGGCGGGCCTGGTGGACGATGTGGTCTATCAAGGTCTGGGCTTCGCCATTCCGGCGGAGACCATCCGGCGCGTGGCGGGCGATCTGATCGAGCATGGCGCGGTGCGGCGTCCGCGCATGGGCGTCATGGTGAGCGACCTGGACGGCCCGGAGGAGCCCATCCGCACCTACCCGCCCTGCGGATTGCTGGTGAGCGAGATTGATGAGGACGGCCCCGCGGGAAAGGCCGGCATGGAAATGTACGACATCATCGTCGAGTTCGACGGCGTGCGCGTGCACAGCTTTAACGAGCTCTCCGCCATCCTGGACACGCACGAGGCGGGCGACGTAGTGCACGTGAAGGCGTACCGCTGCCTCGACGAAGAGGGCTATATGACCGATAACCCGAAATACGTGGAGTTCGATATCGAGCTGGGCATTCTGGACTGATGCTTTTTCAGGGAGGCCGGCGTAGCCGCCATGCTCCGCATCGCAGAGAAAGGAGCGTTGAGTCGATACTCAACGGATCGTTTATGAATGTGAATTTGCTGTTTATGAACAACAGGACCATGGAGGAGAGCGGCGTCCTCGACATGCGCGCAGCCATGCGGGACGTGGAGCGCGTCTACATGCTGAACACGCAGGGCGACGTCATCAACCCGGGAAAGTGCGTGCTGCGCTGGGGCAAGACCGTCGAGGACGAGAATTTCCTCGGGCGGATTAACGCCATGCCCGGATACGTCGGCGGCGAGTACGGCATGGCCGGCATCAAATGGATCGGCAGCGGCCCGATGAACTACAAAAAGGGACTGCCGCGGGCCAGCGTCACGATCGTTCTGAACGATCCCGACACGAAGCTGCCGATCGCCATCGCGGACGGAACGGCGATCAGCACCATGCGGACCGGCGCGTCCGGCGGCATTGCGATCAGGCTGCTCGCCCGGGAGCAGGCCCGCGTGATGACCATCTGCGGCGCCGGCGCCCAGGCTCCGAAGCAGCTGGAGGCCGCCTTGATCGCGAGGCCGGCCATCGACACCCTGTACGTCTACGACATCCGTCCGGAAAACGCGGAGCGGTTCGCGGGGGAGACCCGCGAAAAATACCCCGCGCTGACCGTCGTCGTGGAGCCGGATATCGAAAAGGCCGCCCGGCAGAGCGACATCATCGACTGCGTGACCCTCGCCGCCGAGCCGTTTGTGAAGGGCGAGTGGCTGAAGGACGGCGCGCTTGTGATGAACATGGCCGACTACGAGGTCGACCATGACTGCGTCCGCCGGGCCGGCAAGCTCGTCGTGGACTACTGGGAGAACGTGAAGCACCGCATGATCAGCACCATCGCGCTCATGTGGCGGGACGGCCTCGTCCGGGACGAGGACCTGCACGCGGAGCTGGGCGACATCCTGTGCGGCCGGAAGCTGGGCCGGGAAAACGACGACGAGATCATCTATTTCAACGCGGTTGGAGCGGGCATCATGGACATCGCCGTGGCCACCCGCTGCTACAGGGCGGCGAAGGCCGCGGGGAAAGGCGTCGAGCTGCCGTTCTGGGAGTAACCGACAGCATGACGACGGCACGCGGGCGCTGGGGAAGCGTCCGCGTGCCCTTTTCATATCTGTGCCGTTCCGCTCCGCCCGGATTCCGGAAGGGATTTCGCTTCAGCGGCCTTCTTCAGAGCGCGAATGCCGGGCGGGCGGCAGCGGGTAATCCTTCAGGTAGTCCTCGAGCAGCCCGCATTCGTCCAGCGTCTTGAAGAGCGTATAGCGGGTGCGGTAATCCTTCGCGCAGTGCATGGAGAGGTTCAGCAGGCCTTCGTCAATGCCGCACGCGGCCGGCGTCATCTGCGCGCCCAGCCGTTCCATTGCGCCGCGGACCTTCTCATAGGGCGGCAGCGCCTCGATGCAGGCCCTGATTTCGCCAAAGCGCGCCTGCGCCCTGCGGATGCGGCGCTCCTGCTCCTCCCAGGAGAGGAAATCGCCCTCGTTTTCGCTCATGATGGTCTCGGCCGCCTCGTCGCCGTAGGCGCGGCGCATCCAGGCCTCCCTGTCCGCCCGGCTGAGGCGGCGGGCCCTGATGGCCGCAAGATCGAGCCCGCTCAGGTCGTCCTGGGCGAAGCGCGTGAACAGCGGCCAGACCAGCAGCGTCGCCACGCCCACGGAGGCGCCGTGCTGCGGCGGCTTTTTGCCGTGAATCAGCTGCATCATTTCCCAGTAATGGGCGATGTTGTGCTCCACGGAGGCCACGGCGCGCGTGTGGCCGACGATCATGATGGTCATGCCCGAGAGGAGCAGCGCCTCGATCAGAATGCGGATTCCCTTTTCAGATCGGCTTCTGATCTCGTCGACGTTGTCCAGCAGCCGATTCACCGCGTCGGTGACGATCTCGCCGCAGGTGGGGCAATACGGCTCGTCGTTGACGATGTGCCCGATGATCCAGTCGGTCCTGGCGATGTACTTGCCCAGCACGTCGCCCACGCCGGAGCAGACCATGTCCAGCGGCGCGGTCCTGAGGATGTCGATGTCGCACAGGATGATCTCGGGACACTTCCCGTCCCGATGGATTTTGAGACCGTGCAGCGTCAGGGGGCAGATGACCGAGGTGTAGCCGTCCATGGACGGCGCCGTTCCCACGCACACCATCGGCAGGCCCGTGCGCCTGGCGTTCACGCGGGTCGTATCCGTGATGGAGCCGGAGCCCACGGAGACCAGGAACTCCGTGTCGGGCCCGATGGCCAGCAGCACCTCGCCGACGGCGCTCTCGTCCGGGTCCATGGGGCCGTCGCGGCGGATGACGCAGGGCCTGACGTCAAAGCCGCCCTCGCGCAGGAGGCCGCAGACGCGCCTGCCCGCCACCTCCCAGGTTATGTTATCCGCCACCAGCACGCATTTTTCACCCAGCTCGCGCTTTCGGATATAGCGGGAGATGTTCTCCACGATGCCGCTGCCCACGTAAATATCCTGAACGGGTTGATTGTGCTCGCAGGGGCACGCGCAGTCAATGCCGGAAATCACAAGCCGGCTGTCGTCGTCGTAAGAAAGCTGATAGCTCATCGTATGCTCCTCTCTTCGTCCGTCGCGGCCTCCAGGCCGGCCAGCGCCGCATCGAAGGCGTCCGCGATGCAGGCGGCGCAGGCCGGGCCCACGGAGTTCGTCTCTTCGTAATGATCCTCGCCCCGGCGATCCATCGTCCGCTTCAGGTAGGGCGCCTGTTCGTTCAGGAGGAAATCCGAGGGCGGGACGATGTATCCCAGCTCGTCGTTGGCCAGCCCGACGATCAGGAATTCGCCGATTCCATGAGCTGCGGCAATCTCGCGCAGCGGCCGGGGATTGACCCCGTCTGGATTCGCGTCGCCGTACGCCTCCCCGGTGACGAGCTCCGGGAAAAGCTCCCCCGGAATGAGCGTCAGCGCGAGATCGTCCAGCATGAGCACGGACAGCTCCGTCCGCACGCCGTATCCCGTCGCGCTGCGCGCCGAAACGGCGTCGCTGCTCAGAATGCCCAGGAACCGGTAGCTCATGAAAACCGGGTTGTCCAGGGGCACGACGAACGTCTGGGAGCTCAGCGCCATCCGCGGCGCGAGGACGCGTTCGCTCTCGGGTGCGATCGACAGGGCGTAGTCCGTCAGCCTGTCGGCCGTGATGGCCATGTTCCGCTCCGCCCCGGCCGGCATGTTCGCCACAAATTCCCGCGTCATAATGAGGCCACCGATCGCGCCGGGGAGGAACATGGCCTCGTCGCCGGTTTCCTGCGCGACCCGGTCGCACAGCCGGCCGGGATAATCGCGGCTGAGGCGCGTGTTGTCGCCGCGGAGCGACTCCGCATGCGCCCCGTAGAACAGCATGCGCACGCCGGCGCCGCCGTCCGCCGGAACCGCCCTCAGCTGATAGAGGTTTTCGTCGTACACTGTCGGGAACCGCGAATCGCGGTACATGCCCTGCGTTTTTACCTGTCCGATGCGCAGCGTCCCGGCCCGACGGCCTGCCGCCGCCTCGCGGGCCGCGCCGACCGCGGCGTCGATGAGCGACGCCATGTAGGCCCCGTTTTTGCCGTCGATGCCCACGGGCCCCCACAGCCCCAGCGTATCGGCGCCGGCGTGCGTGTGCGTCGCGTACACGTTGACAGACGCGCAGCCCGGCACGTCCGCGAGCGCCGCGCGGATCTTCGCCACCACGCCGCTGTCCAGCGCGACGCAGTCGACGCCGATCAGCAGCACGCCGTCGCCGCCCGCGTCCAGCCACACGGCGCGCGCCTCGCAGTAATCCAGCACGTCCGTGATCTCAACGCCGTTGTGATAGCCGGCGATATACAGCGGCTGATCGCTGTCCGCGTCCGGCAGGATCTGCCGCTTCCCAAAGCCGAAATGCCACCCGTCGCCGGGCAGGCCCGTTTCATCCGCCGTCGCGCGCCCGTGCGCCGCGCCCGCGCAGCAGAAAACCAGCGCGGCCAGGATGACCATCAGGCTTTTTCCCCAGAACATGCAGTCGCCCCCTCACGTCAGTTCGCGCAGCATGGGCAGCAGGCTCCTCAGCAGCTCGGCCACGCGTATGCTGTTGACCTCGCTCATCAGCACCGCCAGCACAACCAGCAGCGCGAACAGCGCCGCCCCGCAGAGGATGTATCCGGCTCGTCGGCGGGCGCGCCGCGCCCCGCTTCGCCACAGGCCCAGCGCACCGAACAGAACCACAAGCAGCCACGGCGAGGCGATTTCCGCCCTTCGGAGCTGTTCGAGCACGCGCGCCGCATACGCCGGCGCGTCGTTCTCTGAACGGGCGAAGGCCCCGACGATCTGGCCCGCGTTCCGGATGAACCACCGCGACAGCGCGAGCGCCAGCAGCGCGACGGCCTCGCAGCCCGTAAGCGCCCTGACATATTTTCCAATCGCTTTCATCGGCCTGTCGGCGGGCGGCGCCGCCTTCGCTACACCTCCCGGACCGTGAATACGCAGACCTCGTCGTTCCCGGAATACGCCCGCACCACATCCGGGACAAACGGAAGGCGGAAATCCTGCTGACATCCCGGCTCGACGCGCGCGTCGACGGTCGCGCATTGTCCCTGTCCCGTTGCCGCGCAGGCGGTGACGGGCACGGAGAGGGGGTTCAGCAGCGACAGCCGCTGACCGCACGCATACGCCCAGACCGCGGCGCCCTCCCGGAAGAGGCAGACGCCGTCCAGCGCCGTTTCGCGTTCGACCGCGTCCAGATCGCGCCGCAGCGTCAGCCCCGTGCCGCCCTCGAACGCGTGGAGACCGACGACCGTCCGGACGCCGTGGCGCGCCGTGCCGCGCGCCACCGCGCGCACCCATTCCGAATCCCGCCCGTAGGCCTGGCTGTAGGCCATGGGGAGGAACAGGTCCATCATCTCGGAGAGATCGCGGTAGTTCTGGCCGTAGTGCAGGTCTGAGAACGCCAGGTCGTCGCAGGCGCCCTCCGGCATCAGCGCCGCGCTGAGCACGACGTCCGCCCTCGCGGCGCGGACAGCCTCTGAAAGCGCGCCGGCGAAGGCGTTGACGTCGCCGCGGCGCGCCCGGGCCAGCAGTATCACGTCCTGATCGCCGTTTCTGAACGCGTCGAAAATCGCTTCGCGCTCCGGCGGGTCCGCGCAGAAGGTCCGCTCCATCAGGCGGCGGACATGGGGGAGGTCGACGCCCTGCGCCGCGTAACGGGCCTGGTCCCGCTCGCTCCAGCCGTAGATCAGGTGATTGTAGCGGATGTAGTCCAGGTGCACGCCGTCCACGTCGTATCGGCGGAGCATGTCGCCCAGCAGGGACTGCATGTAGCGTATGTATTCCCGGTCGCAGAGGCTCACGATGCCGCGGTTTCGGCCGTCTCTGTAGTGATACAGGCCGGATTCCGGATGCTCGTTTTTGAAGCGCTCGTCGGAGGCTGAGGTAAACCAGGCATGCAGGCGCATGCCCAGCCGGTGGGCGGCGCTCAGCGCCTCCCGCAGCAAATCCCTTCCGGGGATCATGGGCGGCACGGCCGGGGAGAGAAAGGCTGCCGTGCCGGCCAGGCCCTTCGTCAGAAAGAAAACATCCGTGATACCCGCGCGGCGGCACGCCTCAAACACGGCGTCCGCGCCGCGCCGCCTCACGCTTTCGGGCCACATCCACACGCCCAGCACAGAAACCACCCGCCTTTCACATTGTCCGTCGATGCGCCGGAGTCCGCCTTCACCGGCCGGGACCCCGGCGTTATTCCGCCAGGCTGATCCTGCGGATCGTCAGCCGGGCGAGGCAGACGCCGTCATCCTCGCCGCCGCTGCAATAGGCGGCAAGCAGGCTGTTGTCATTCGTAAAGAACAGGGCCGGATAGCAATAGCCGTGGCCTTCCTCATCCTCGAGCACGCAGGGGCGCGTCCAGGCGGCGCCGTCGTCGTCGCTGAAGGCGATGACCAGCGGCGTCCGGCCCCAGCCCGCACGGCTGGTCTCCCGGCCATAGTAATTCGGAATGGGATTCCAGACGGCGTACAGCCGGCCGGAGGGATGCCGCGCAATCTTCAGCGGCGAGACGGGGGAGGTGAACAGCGAGGGCTGCGCGGCGGTCCAGTGCTCGCCGCCGTCGAAGGAGAACGCCTCGTACTGCGCCATCATATCCGTGCGGCAGTACGCCCAGAGCGAGCCGTCCTGCCGCTCGACGACGCCGGGCTCCTGAAGTCCCGTCCTCGACCGGGTGAACGGCATGCTGATCGTGTCCGGCGCCTCGCGCCAGGTCGCGCCGTCGTCGTCCGAAATGACAAACACCGCGGTGGCGCGCCCGTCCATGTGCGCCTCGCCGGGCAGGTGGTTGCTGCGATGATAGCCGAGGGGCATCAGCAGGCGGCCCGTCGAAAGCCGGATCACGCGGTCGTTGTTGAGCACGTAGCAGCCCTGCGCCATGCCGGCCAGACAGTCCACGCGGCTCCCAAACGTCTGTCCCTCGTCTTCGGAACGGCAGAGATAGACCTGATAGATTGCCGCGGAGCGCTTGGCAATGAGAAACAGGCCGAGGTCTCCGTTCCGCATGCGCAGCATCGAGACGCTCATGACGTTGATGGCGCCGAATTCCTCCGGCGCAAGCATTGCGCGCGGTTCGCTCCAGGTTTCGCCCTCGTCGCGCGACAGACAGCCGACGATCTCCGAGCGCGCGTTGTCGCTGGTCGTGCCGCTGAAGCGGCTGTAGGCGAACAGGATCGAACCGTCCTTCAGCCGCAGGAACGCGCCCTCGCTGTGCCGGGTGTGGGTTTTATCCGGCCTGAAGATCGCCGCGATGTGTCCTCTGTCCATGCCGTTTTCCTCCGTTTCGACGATGCGCGCTGTCGCGCCGGTTTCCCAATCTTTATTTACTTCGACGCGCAGGCGCCGCATTCCTTCTCCGCCCGGCGGTTTTTCGCGGGCGGCGCCGCATATTTATATCGGCAGAGCGGAAATATGCCCCAGTCCCTTGACAGCCGGGGCGGCGGAGGGTAACATACGATATGGGGGCGCGCGGCCGATGGAAAGCGCCCGCATCCTCGAAAGGAGGAATCGTCGTGGAAAAGATATTGATTGTGGTGGATATGCAAAACGATTTTGTGGACGGCAGTCTGGGCACCCCGGAGGCGCGGGATATTGTCGGCGCGGTTGTCGAGAAGGTGAAGAATCACAGCGGCCCGGTCATCTTCACCCGGGACACGCATCAGCCGGACTATCTGGACACGCAGGAGGGCCGGAACCTGCCCGTGGAGCACTGCGTCAGGGGCACGGCCGGCTGGCAGATCATCCCCGGGCTGCAGCCCTGGGCCGCCGATGTTGTGGACAAGCCCACGTTCGGTTCGGTTGATCTGGCGCGGCGGCTGAAGGCGCGCGAGGACGACATCGAGTCGATCGAGCTGATCGGGCTGTGTACAGACATCTGCGTCGTTTCAAACGCGCTGCTCCTGAAGGCGTTTATGCCGGAGAAGCGCATCAGCGTGGACAGCCGCTGCTGTGCGGGCGTGACGCCCGAAAAGCACGCCGCGGCGCTGGAAACGCTGCGCAGCTGCCAGATCCGCGTCCTCTGACGCGGGCAACGGAAGGAGGTGTCCGGCATGACGATTTACGACAAACGCAACATCAGCATGATGATGGATCTGTATGAGCTGACCATGGCGAACGGCTATTTCTCGCAGGAGCAGCAGGCCAGCAGGGTGGCGTTCGATGTGTTTTTCCGCAAAAATCCCGACGACGGCGGGTTCGCCATTTTCGCGGGCCTGGAGCAGATCCTCGAGTACCTCGAGGGCATGCGCTTTTCCGAGGAGGACATTGCCTATCTCCGCGGGCTGAATATGTTCCGCGAGCCCTTCCTCAGCTACCTGCGCAACTTCCGGTTCACCGGCGACGTGTACGCGTTCCCGGAAGGAACGATCATCTATCCCGACGAGCCGATCATCACCGTCGTGGCCGATCTGGTGCAGGCCCAGATTATCGAGACCGAATTGCTGACGCAGGTCAACCACCAGTCCCTGATCGCCACGAAGGCCAACCGCATCGTGCGCGCGGCGGCCGGACGGCCGGTCTCCGACTTTGGCGCGCGGCGGGCGCACAACAACGACGCGGCGATTTACGGCGCGCGCGCCTGCCTCATCGGCGGCGTGAGCGGCACGGCCACCGTGTCCGCCGGCCAGGCCTTCGACATCCCCGTGGGCGGCACGATGGCGCACAGCTGGGTGATGTACTATCAGGACGAGCTGACCGCCTTCCGCAAGTTCGCCGAGGTGTATCCGGATAACTGCATTCTGCTCGTGGACACCTACGACGTGCTGCGCTCCGGCGTGCCGAACGCCATCCGCGTGTTCGGGGAGATGGAAGCGGCCGGCGTCCGCTCGAAGAACCGCGGCATCCGCCTCGATTCCGGAGACCTGGCCTATCTGTCGCGCGAGGCGCGCAGAATGCTGGACGAGGCGGGCTTTACCGACGCGAAAATCGTGGTGAGCAACAGCCTGGACGAGTACACCATCACGTCGATTCTCGAGCAGGGCGGGCGGATCGATTCGTTCGGCGTGGGCGAACGAATGATCACGGCCCGTTCCGAACCGGTATTCGGCGCGGTGTACAAGCTGTGCGCCGTGGCCGGGCCGGACGGCGTGTTCCGGCCGCGCATCAAGATTTCCGAGACCGTGGCGAAGATCACCAATCCCGGGCTGAAGCGGGTGTATCGCGTCTACAATGCGGACGGCAAGGCCGTGGCCGATCTCATCACCGGCCAGGAGGGCGTCGACGAGGCCGCGCTCAGGACAGGCTATCGCTTTGTCGACCCGGAACGCCCGTGGAAGAAGCATGAATTCAGGGACTGCACCGCGAAGAGCCTGCAGCGCAGGGTCATGGCGGGCGGCGTGCGCACCGAGCCCGCCGCGTCCGTGCGCGACATCGCGGCCTATGTGCGGGCGCAGCTCGGCCATGAAATCTGGGAGGAGGAGCAGCGCTTTGAGAACCCCCACAAGCACTACATCGACATGTCGCCCGAATACTACGCCATGAAGATGAGCATGCTGGAGGAAAACCACGGCTGAGCGGCACGCGGCAGCCAGCCGCGGCCACGCGGGCGGAGACCAGGCAAACCGGGAGGGGAGGAGGCGCAGCGCTTCTTCCCCTCCCGCTTTGTCTGCGCGCGCAGTCAGCGCGGCCCTGAAACCGGGCAAAAGCGGTGAAATCGTTGGATTTGGAGGTTGATGCTTTCCCCGGTTTTTGGTATAATTATTCCCATGGTGATAAGGAATCGGCCGATGGATGCCCGCCGCCGGCCGGCAGGCGGCGTCCCTTCGGCCCGATTCGGGAAGACGTGGATGATCCGGGCCGAAAAACGGCAAACGCGCTCGACGAGGACGTCCAGCGGTCGCTGCAGGTGGGCATGAACGCCCATCTCTCCAGGCCCGTGGAGCCGGAGCGCCTGTATCAGACGCTGGAGGAGCTGATATGGGAATCGGATCAGGTCAAAGGAACGGAGGCGTGAGCTGCCATGGAGGATCAGAAAAACGTGAAGGCGCTGGATCGGTATCTGTCTCCGATTGACGTCTGGGGCATGGCCTTCGGCTGCATGGTCGGCTGGGGCGTATTCGCCATGCCCGGGAATACCTTCCTTCCGATTGCCAGACCCGCGGGCACGCTGATCGCCATGACGATCGGCCTGGTCATCATGCTGGTCATCGGCAGCAATTTGACTTACCTCATGGGCCGCACGTCCATCACCGGCGGCGTCTACTCCTGTACAAAAGAGGCGTTCGGACGCGATCACGCCTTCCTGAGCTCGTGGTTCCTGTGCCTGTCCTATCTGACCATCGTCTTTCTGAACGGCACCGCCCTGTTTTACGTCATCCGGACGCTGCTGGGAGACTCGCTGCAGCGCGGGTTTCATTACAATATCGCGGGAAACGAAATCTATCTGGGCGAGGCGGCGATTTCCACGCTCGTGCTGGCCGGGGTGGGGTTTCTGTTCGTCACGGCCAAGCCCATGCTGCAGCGCCTCCACACGGCGCTCTCCATCGCGCTCTTTGCCGGCGTCGCCGTCACGGCGGCAGCCTGTCTGCCCGGCGCGATCGCACACGGGGCGCTGCGTTCGTTTGGCATAAGCGGCGTGAACAGAGGGTACGCCGTTTTCAGCATCGTCATACTGGCGCCGTGGGCGTTCGTGGGATTTGAGATCACCTCCTTTGACACGGCGCATTTCAGGTTTCCGATCCGAAGGTCGAAACGACTCGTCGTTCTCTCCATTCTGTCGGCCGCGCTGGCCTACACGTCCATGGCGCTGGTCAGCATCGCTTCGACGCCCGACGGCTTCGCCTCGTGGCAGGATTACATCGCCGCTCTGGACGGGCTGAGCGGGCTTTCGTCCGTCCCCACGTTTTTTGCCGCCTATGAGATCATGGGCCCCGTCGGGCTTGTCGTCATGACGACGACCGCCGTGGCGGCGATTCTCACCGGGATCATCGGGGGATACCGCGCGACAACGCGGGTTCTGTCCACAATGGCGGAGGACCGCATCCTCTCCGAGAAGTTTTCCAGGACAACCTACAGCATCCTGTTTATCATGGTCATCTCCATCGCGCTCTCGTTTCTGGGGCGGAGCACGCTGAACTGGTTTGTGGATCTGACCTCCTTCGGCGCCATCGTGGGGTTTGGCTACACGTCCGCGGCCGCGTGGAAAATCGCAAAGACGGAGGGAAACCGGAGGATGACGGCGACCGGGCTGATCGGCACGGTCATCTCCGCCGTGTTCGTCATTGTGCAGCTTGTTCCCCGGCTGGCCGCCATGGAGGCGATGGGCAGCGAGGCGTTTCTGCTTCTCTCCCTGTGGTGCCTGCTGGGCTTTGTCTTCTACTGGCGAACCGTCAACCAGAGCACGCTGACGGAGTACAGCGGCATGTCGACCTCGGGCGTGGTGCTGTTTGCGCTGCTGATTTATTCCTCGGTGATGTGGCTGGCAAAGATCCTGATGGCCAAGGACAGCGTGCCGGAGGTTCGGTCCGCGCTGGTTGCGGGCGGCTCGGTGCTGTATGTCATCATATTCGTCGGCCTTGTCATCATGCTGTATGTTCAGAACCTGGTCCGCAAAAAGCACGAGGCGTCGGAACGGGATAAGATTCATGCGGTTGAGAGCAGCCTGGCCAAAAGCCAGTTTCTCTTCAACATGTCGCACGACATCCGCACCCCGATGAACGCGATCATCGGCTACACGAATCTTGCGCTGAAGGAGCCGGCCTCCCCCGAGGTTCATGAATACCTGAAGAAGATCGACACCTCCAGCCAGCACCTGCTGTCCCTCATCAACGACATTCTCGAGATGAGCCGCATTGAAAACGGGAAAATAGAGCTGGACTATGTGCCCGCCGACCTGTGCGCCCTGTTTGACGGCATCAGGGACATCTTTTCTGAACAGATGAAGCAGAAGGAGATGGATTTCCACGTCCATACGGCTCAGGTTAAGAACCGGTATGTATGGTGCGATAAAAAGAACCTGAACCGGATCCTGCTCAACGTTCTCAGCAATGCCTATAAGTATACGCCCGCGGGCGGCAGCATATCCGCCTCCCTCTGGGAGATCGGCGCAGGCGAGGGCGATTACGGCGCCTATGAGATGCGGATTCAGGACAGCGGCATCGGCATGTCAAAGGAATTTGTCGACAGGATGTTCAACGCCTTTGAACGCGAGCGCAACTCCACGGTCAGCGGCATCGAAGGGACGGGCCTGGGCCTCGCGATCACCAAGAGCATCGTCGACCTCATGGGCGGCACCATCGAGGTGCTGACCGCGCCCGGCAGCGGGATCGAGATCATCATCCGCCTGACATTCAAGCGCGCCGACGCGAAGGATATTCCGGGCGCGAAGCAGGCACCGGAGGAGGCCGTTCAGGAATACAGTGTCGATTTCTCGCAGAAGAGGCTGCTTCTGGTTGAAGACAATGCGATCAATATGGAAATCGCGAACATGATCCTGACTCAGATGGGCTTTCCAGTGGAAACCGCCGAAAACGGCCAGATTGCCGTGGACATGGTCGCGGCGTCCGAACCGGGCTACTACGCCGCAAACCTGATGGACATTCAGATGCCCGTGATGGACGGATACACCGCCACGAGGATGATCAGGAAGCTGAACGACAAAGCCCTGGCAAGCGTTCCGATCATCGCCATGACGGCGAACGCCTTTGCGGAGGATGTGAGGGCGGCCGGGGAGGCCGGCATGCAGGGGCACATCGCCAAGCCCATCGACGTGAACGACATGATGAAAACGCTCACAAGGGTGCTGGCCGGGAACGCCCCGGCCGTATGAACGCCGGGGCCGCCGGCCCTGGCTGTGGGCACAGAAAAAGGACAGGCCCTGCAGCCTGTCCCGAGGCGATCCGAGGATTGTAAGCGATGCCTGTAAGCCGAGTTCTGTCTTGGATGGCCATCTATCTAGGCCTGAAGTTGCCATCAGGCTCGAGCGATTACCCGGGAGCGTGACGGGCCGCCACATGCGCTCCCCTATCAATCTTGCACCAGGTGGGGTTTACAGAGCGGACAAGTTGCCATGCCGCTGGTGAGCTCTTACCTCGCCTTTCCACCCTTGCGTCCCTCGCGGGATTCGCGGTATATCTCTGTTGCACTTTCCTTAAAGTCGCCTTCACCGGGAGTTACCCGGCACCCTGCCCTGCGGTGCCCGGACTTTCCTCAGACGCGCGCGGCGCCTGCGACCACCCGGCATCCTTACAACCAGCTAAAGTATAGCGTTCCGCGCCGTCAAAGTCAAGTTATTTCTTGGCCCGGTCAGCGCGGTTTCCCGCCCGCCTCATGCGGCGGGCCCATGCAAGGAGCGTGTATGATCATGGATCCGGTCTGCATCATTGCCGGCGCGGGAGAATACTACGGCCAGGCCATCAATCCCGCACCGGACGACTATGTCATCGCCGCCGACGCCGGGTATCTGCGCCTGCGCGAGCGGGGCGTGCGCATCGACGAGGTCATCGGCGACTTCGACTCGACCGGCTTCGTGCCCGATCACCCGAACGTGCGCCGCCTGCCCGTGGAGAAGGACGACACGGACATGCTGTTCGCGCTGCGCGTCGGCGTCGCGAGAGGGCTGCGCGAATTCCACCTGTACGGCGGCACCGGCGGCCGGCTCGACCACACGCTGGCCAACATCCAGTGCCTCGCCTGGCTGGCCAGGCAAGGGCTGCGCGGCTATCTGTACGACCGGGACAGCGTCGTCACCGCCATACACAACGCCGCGCTGGAGGCGGAGGGGGAGGGCGTCGTCTCGGTTTTCGCGCTGGGCGGCGCCGCGGAGGGCGTGACCATCGGCGGGCTCCGGTATGCCCTGGACGACGGGCGCCTTGAGAGCGACTTTCCGCTGGGCGTGAGCAACGAGTTCATCGGCCGGCCGGCCCGAATCGCCGTGAAGCGCGGCACGCTGCTGGTGGCGCTTCCGGACGGCGCGCGGATTCGGCGCTGACAGCCGCCATGGCCGGCCGGGGAAGCGGCGACGCACGCCGGCGGGCGTTCGGTTAACACAGAGAGGGCGTGCGATTCCTTTTCGGGAACCGCACGCCCTCTCTGTGTGAATCGGATGATTACTTGTCGCCCTCCGTCGGCTTGGCGGCGGTGATCTGCTCGGTGATCTGCTCGGCGAGCTCGGGGCTCAGCTGTTCGAAGAGCTTCTCCAGCTTCGAGGCGCGGTCCTCGCCGTCCTCCTCCGTGGTCAGGATCGCGTACAGCTGCGCCAGGATGTCGCGGTCGCCCTGCGCCGCGGTCAGCCCGGTTTCGGCCTCGGCCAGCTTGTCCTGAACGTCCTTCAGCACGGCGGCAGCCTGATCGCCGGCGGTCTTCGCGGCCTTTGCGGCTTCGTCCTGCGCGGCCTTCAGGTCGGCGGCGGCCTTGTCCTCGGCGGCCTTCACGGCGGCGGCAGCGTCAGCCTTCGCGGTCTCCAGCGCGGCGGCTGTCTTGGCGGCCTCGTCCTTGGCGGCCTGCAGCGCGGCGTCGGCCTTCTCCTGCGCGGCCTTCAGGTCGGCGGCGGCTTTCTCCTCGGCGGCCTTCACCGCGGCGGCAGCCTCGTTTTTCGCGGCGTCCAGCGCGGCGGCGGCTTCGGCGGCCTTATCCTCGGCGGCCTTCGCGGCCTCGTCCTTGGCGGCCTTCAGCGCTTCGGCGGCCTTGTCCTCGGCGGCCTTCACGGCGGCGGCTGTCTCCTTTTTCGCGGCGTCCAGCGCGGCTTCGGCTTCGGCGGCCTTATCCTCGGCGGCCTTCGCGGCTTCATCCTGCACGGCCTTCAGCTTGTCCTCGGCGGCCTTCGCGGCCGCGGCGGCGTCGGCCTTTGCGGCGTCCAGCGCGGCCTCGGCCTCGGCGGCCTTGTCCTCGGCGGCCTTCACGGCGGCGGCGGCTTCGTCCTGCGCGGCCTTCAGCGCTTCAGCGCCTTTATCCTCAGCGGCTTTTACAGCGGCGGCAAGGTTCTCTTCGGCGGCTTTCGCGGCGGCGGCGGCGTCGGCTTTCGCGGTCTCCAGCGCGGCGGCGGCCTCGGCGGCCTTGTCCTCGGCGGCCTTCACGGCGGCGGCGGCCTCGTCCTTGGCGGCCTGCAGCGCGGCGGCGGCCTCGTCCTGCGCGGCCTTCAGCGCCTCGGCGCCCTTGTCTTCGGCGGCCTTCACGGCGGCGGCGGCCTCGTCCTGCGCGGCCTTCAGCGCCTCGGCGCCCTTATCCTCGGCGGCCTTCACGGCGGCGGCGAGGTTTTCTTCGGCAGCCGTCGCAGCGGCGCTGGCCTGATCAGCGGCGTCCGCGAGCGCCTTTTCGGCGTCCGTCGCGGCGGTATCGAGGCGGCCAAGCAGCTCGTTGCGCTCGCTGGTCACGTCGTTGAGTTTGTTGCTTTCCACAACGCCGACAATAACGGCAATCACCAGCGCAATGGCAAGAATCACAGATAACCAGTTCTTCTTCATCGAGAATTCCCTCCCATACGTCGCGCATTTTTTAGAATACCGTAAATTATTTTACATTATCTGACTGGGAAAATCAAGCCCCTCTGCATATTTAACGAATTAATGAGGTGACAAATCAGTAAAATCCCGCTAAAATGGAAGCAGACTCTGGGAATACATTCTGGCGGGGCCGCGAAGGGAGCGGGACATGGATCGAAAGGCGCTTGAAAAATTGGTTGAGGCGTGGTGTCGGAAGCTGCGGATCGTCCCGGCCTGGGATGTCAGGCTGGAGCTGGTTGAGGATCCTCTCTGGAGGAAGAGCGGCGATATCAAAATTGACTGCGACGACAGGAAGGCGGTTCTGATGCTCAACGCGGTCAACGCGAAGCAGGAGAATCCCGAAGAGGTGATTGTCCACGAGCTGTTCCATCTGAAGCTGTATCCGCTCGACCAGACGACTGAGTCGCTGATCGACAGCTGCTTCGAGCCGGACAGCCCGGCGCAGAATTTCGCCATGACGCAGTTCATGACCACGCTTGAGCAGACGGTGGAGGAGCTGGCGAAGTGCTTCCTGCTGGAGTTCGGCGAGGACAGGACGCTCTCATTCGGCCGCTGCCGGGCGCAAAAATCGTTCGACGAGCTGTTCGACGGGCTGAAGAACCTGGAATGAGCGGGGAACGTTTGGTTTATTTGCAAAAAAAGCACCGGCAGCCCTTGCAAAAAGGGCCGGTTTGTTGTATACTGAGGATGGAAACCGATGACAGGGGCGAGTAACCGGCAGTACGGTTCGGAGCGACCCGCGGGCAGTGAAAGCGCGGGAACGGCGGCTGGCGGCGAATGGGCCCTGGAGGGCGTACCGATGGCGGAGGCCGGTAGGATACGACGCGGCGCTTGGCGTTATGGAGCGGGGACGTGATGGCGTCCTGTTCAGATCGGGGTGGCACAGTCTGCACCTGTCCCGGATGGGGCAGGTGTTTTTGTTTCCATCATCGCCGGCGGAAGGAAGACATACAATCAATGGAGGGATGCATTATGGAACAGAATCAGCCGGGAGAACGCAGGAAGAGGCTCTTCAGCGGCATACAGCCCACGGGCACGCTGACGCTGGGCAACTACATCGGCGCGCTGCGCAATTTCAAGATTCTCGAAAGCCAGTATGACTGCCTCTTTTCGGTGGTCGACATGCACGCGCTGACCGTGCGGCAGAATCCAACGGAGCTGAGGCAGAACTGCCTCAAGGTGCTCAGCCTGTTCCTGGCCGTCGGCCTCGATCCGGAGAAAAGCCTCATCTACTTCCAGAGCCATGTGTCGGGCCACGCCGAGCTGGGATGGATCCTGGACTGCTGCACCTACATGGGCGAGCTGCAGCGCATGACCCAGTTCAAGGACAAGGCCGCCCGGCACGCGGACAACATCAACGCCGGCCTGTTCACCTATCCTTCGCTGATGGCGGCGGACATTCTGCTCTATCAGACCGACCTGGTGCCGGTGGGGGAGGACCAGCGGCAGCACATGGAGCTGGCCCGCAATCTGGCCGAACGGTTCAACAACGCCTATGGCGAAACGTTCGTCGTGCCGGAGGCCTACATTCCGAAGGTGGGCGCGCGCATCCGCTCGCTGCAGGACCCCGAGCGGAAGATGTCCAAGTCCGACCCCGAGGACACCTACATCGCCATACTGGACGAGCCCGGCGTCATCCGCAGGAAGCTGCGCCGCGCGCAGACGGACAGCGAAAACTCGATCGTCTACGATCCCGAAAACAAGCCGGGCATTACGAACCTCATGAGCATTCTCTCGGCCATGACCGGCGACTCGCTGGACGCGATCAGCGCGCAGTACAACGGCAGGGGCTACGGCGTGTTCAAGGACGCCGTGGCCGATGCGGTGATCGCCGAGCTGCAGCCCATCCAGGAGCGCTATAAGCAGATTTCTTCCGACAAGGCCTACCTGAACGAGGTTATGACGAAGAACGCCGAGCGGGCCAGGGGCCTCGCTCAGCGGACGCTGCTCAAGGTGCGCCGCAGGGTCGGCCTGGCCGCGCTCTCATTGTGACGCAAAAGCCGCGCAAATGCGGAAAAGTTCCGAACTAATTGTGAACTCTTCCAAAGAGGGGTTTACAAATCCGGCGCCGCCGCGGTATAGTGAAGCTGGCAGCGGGACTTTTGCGGGCTTTGCATACCGCGCCGCGCTGGAAAGGGAGGCATTTTCATGGAGCTTTACCGGGAAGAGGATTTCAACGCCACAAAGAGGATGACGCTTCTTCGCTTTGCCGTGCTGGCGGTGATACTGGCCGCCACCATCGCGCTGCTGGTGCTGTTTCTGAACGTCTGGCGCAACGAAATCGCCGCGACGCTCGTCTGTGTCCTCGGCGCGTCGGCGATGTATTTTTATCTCAGCATGAAGATCCTGCCCTGGGTGCATTACTGGCACTATCAGGCGGATATGCGGAGGGGCCGCACGCATGAAATGGACTGCCGCTTCGTCTCGTTTTCCGATGCCGAGCGCATATCGGACGGCGTGGCGTTTCATGACTTTATCGTGACGCTGGAGGGAGACGATCAGCCCCAGACGGAGGAGGAAGAGGCGGACAGGCAGCGCCTGCTCTTGTGGGACGCCGATAAGCCGATGCCTGCGCTGCAGCCCGGCCAGCGGCTGCATGTGCGCTCCTTCGGCAGCTACATCATCGCGCTGGATGCGGATTAATCACGAAAGGCAGGCGCTGAGTGACATGAAGGAATCCTGCGTGCTGGTGTGCGTGACCGGCCAGAAGACGTGCGAGCGTCTGATCGCCGAGGGACACCGGCTGGCGATAGAACGGGAAGAGGAGCTTTCCGTGCTGCACGTCGCGCACAGGGGCGCGGAGCTGATGGGCAGCTTTTCCGAAGCGGAGGCGCTTGAATACCTGTTCAAGGTGTCCTCGGCGCGCGGCGCGGACATGACCGTCGTCCGCTCGGACGAGGTGGTGAAGACCGTCGAGAAGCACGCCCGCCGGATCGGCGCTTCCCTGATCGTGCTCGGCGCTCCGCGCGGCGGCGGGCGGGACATGACGGCGGAAATGCGCCGGCATATGCCGGATATGGAGTTTCACATCGTGTATACGGACTGACGCGCGAAGCCGCGCTCCGACGATTCCGCGGGGCGCGGCTTCCTCTAAACCCCCAAGGATTGTTAAGAGTTTGGATGAGACTTGACATCGAAAGGGGAAACTGCTATAATAGCTCCTGTTGTTGAGGCGTGTGCCTGTAGCTCAGCCGGATAGAGTGCTTGGCTACGAACCAAGAGACCGGGGGTTCGAGTCCCTCCAGGCACGCCAAAAACCCACGCAAGGATTGAAACGATGCTTGCGTGGGTTGTTTTTTTGCTCTTCACGGAAGGCTGTGGGATCAGGCTTCCTCTCGGAAGCAATGTCGTCTGCTTGCGTCATGCCGGCAGGGGTCTGGCGCCAGACTCTTTAGCTGATGACATTGCCTCGAGGAGAGGGCAGAGTTTCTTTTGCTACCATTCCACAGTTTTCCGTGAAGGACCTTATTTTTCCCATTTGATCAGCAGGGTGTCAAACAGCTTCATGGGGATTGTCGTCTCAAGACAATGGCCAAAGCAGCGGTCTTCCCGCGCCTTCTCCATGTCCTTATCGGCGTCCAGGAGCAGCCAGCACAGACGCGCGCCTTCCGGGAGGCCCCTGAGGACGATGCGCACATCCTCATCCGGCGCTTCGTCAACATCGGCATAGCGTGTCATCAGGACCGCGCCGTGATCTTCGCCCGAAGCCGCGCAGCCATACAGGTCGCCTTCGGTCGTGCTCTTCGCCTCGCCGCCAAGCCGGAAGAGCTCGTTGAACATCCTGAAGGGATAATAGCCCTTCAGCGGGTCGAGGGTGCTGGCATCGAACATGCCATTCCAGTTGCATGGACGCGCGTCGTAATACATGAAATGGTCGAGAGGGGTTTTCTGCATGGCGCACATCATGGCGGCGATGAACGAGGCGCCCTTCAGGCTCTTGATGACGCGATAGGCATAGTGCATCTCCTCCGCGGGCGTCCAGTGGCGCACGTAGTTCCACTCGTTGTAGATCAGTTCCGTGCCGGTATAGCCGTAGCTGTCCAGCAGCGAGCGGGCTTTGGCCGGCGCCTCCGCGGCCTGCGCGGGATCGCAGGCGTAGCCGTGGAAAGAGTAGAAATCCAGCGGCACATGTTCGCCGTTTTGCGTGAGGCGGTCCAACAGCTTTCGGGTGAAGGGCTCGTTGACGTAGCAGAAGGCCGGCCCGCCGATCTTCAGATGCGGGAAGCAGGCCTTGAGGTGCTTCAGCGTCACGTAAAACAGGTCGCAGAACTGCTCGTCCGTGCCCTGCCAGCAGGGATTGGAGCCGTCCGCGTTGCGGCAGTCCGGTTCGTTCCAGATTTCCCAGTATTCAATGCCCAGACGCAGGCCGTCCGCCCAGCCCTCGTTGTAATGGCGGATGATATGCTCGCAGACCCGCGCCCATTTCTCAAAATCTTCGGGCACCCGGGTTCCGTACTTCTTTATTTCATGCTCGATCCTGCTGCCCAGCCGGTAGAACACCTTTGTGCCCGCGGCCTGGATGCGCTGCAGGTATTCGTCTGTCAGCGTGAAGTCGTAGCTGGCGGGATCATTCTCGTCTGCCGCGAAGTTCCGGAAAAGCGCGTGCACATCCACCGAGTGCTCCCCGCCATAGCCGGCATAAAAGCCTGAGTCGTGCAGACGCGCATAGGGGATGCCCGCGTCGGTGAAGCAGGCGCTGTTGCCCATGCCGCGAACGGCCGCCGGGCCGTTGTTGACGCTGTGCATGGGCTTGACGCGGCCTGTGATGTTCCCAAAGTCGACGGTGATTTGATTCATGATGTTCCTCCCATCCGGCCGCAGGAGCGGCCTGTGTTTTCTCATTTGACGCCCGGGGCCTGACCGGCGGACAAACCGTCCTGCCCTGCGCCGGGACGCTGCGCAAAAGGCGCGCCGCTGCTTACCATTATAGCGAAACAAAGCGGGAGATGCAAGCCAAACATGGGACGATTCTGCCGCCGGAGGGGCGGACGGGAACCTTTTTATGCGCCTTCGCAGGATTTTTCCTCTCTTCTGGCGAAATCAACCCGCAAAACGCCGCTTTCGCAGAAGGCGGAAAACCAGGAGGCGCAGGGATGCCGGCCGACGGGCGTGGCGGGCCGGGGATCCGCGCAATCGAAGAGGAGCGCCCTGGCGGGCGCGGATGAAGAAAGGATGGGAGGCTGCGCCATGAAGGTGTTTGTCAACATGCCGGACGGCCCGACGAGGGAGAGTTTCATTCCCGATTCCGTGAAAACGCGGCTCGAAGCGCTGGGCGAGGTTCGCCGGAACGAATCCCGGAACCAGCTCACGGAGGACGAGCTGGCCGACGCGCTCGGCGACGCCGAGGTATGCGTCACGGGCTGGGGCAGCGCGCCCTTCAGCGCGCGGGTTCTGGAGCGCGCGCCGCGCCTGCGCGTGATCGCGCACACGGGCGGCAGCGTTGCCGCGCTGGTTGGCGACGCGGCGTATGACCGCGGCGTTCGCGTGCTGAGCGGCAACGAGCTCTACGCCCAGTCGGTGGCCGAGGGCGTGATCGGCTATATCCTCTCAGCGCTGCGCCGCATTCCGCAGTTCGCAGCGCAGGTTCAGGAAGAGGGCTGGTCGCGGCCGGACTGGACCAACGAGGGCCTGATCGGCCAGCGCGTGGGACTTGTGGGTTTTGGCGCGGTGGCGCGCTACACGGCAAGGCTGCTGCGCGCGTTTGACGCCGAGATCCTGATCTGGGCCGATCACGTGACGCCCGAAGAGGCGGCGCGCTACGGCGCGCGAAAGGCGGGACCGGAGGAGCTGTTTTCCACATGCAGGGTGGTGTCGCTTCATCTGGCCAGGACGCCGGAGACGTATCATATCATCGGCGAACGGCTGCTGGGCCTGCTCAAGCCGGACAGTCTTCTGGTCAATACGGCGCGCGGCGCGATCGTGGACGAGGCTGTCATGGCGGAGATGCTGCGCGCGGGGCGGTTTCGCGCTGTCCTCGATGTCTATGAACAGGAGCCGCTTCCGCTGTCCAGCCCGCTCCGAGGGCTGGATAACGCGCTCCTGATGCCGCATATGGGCGGCCCGACGATGGACAGGCGTCCTCATGTGACGCGGGCGCTCATCGACGCGCTGCCTGCCGCGCTGCGCGGGGAGGCGACATGGCTGGACATCAGCCGCGAAGCCATGCTGCGCATGACGAGGTAGCCGCCGCATCCCCGCGCCGGCGGATTCATATCCCGCGCGCCCGTTTTCCGTCCGTAAGGATGGTTCCTCTCCCGCGGCTCACGCCTTGACGGAGGTGCCGTCGGGCAGGCGGGCGAGCAGCCAGCGGGGCTGGGCGCTGCTGCAGGGGTATTTCTTCGCCGCCTCGAGATTGACCTCCATGCCCCAGCCGGGTTTGTTGTTGGCCCAGGCGAAGCCGTCGCGGATTTCGGCGCAGCCGTCGAAGACCTCGCGCACCTTCTCGTTCGTCTCCATGCCGCACCATTCCTGAATGCCGAAATTGGTGGTGGTCAGGTCCAGGTGGACGTTTGCCATGTGGCCGATGGGCGAGACGTCGCCCGGGCCGTGCCAGGCGGTCTTCACGCCGAAGGGCTCGCAGTACGCGGCCAGCTTGCGCGCGGGCGTCACGCCGCCGATCTGCGAGACATGGCAGCGGATGTAGTCGATCCAGCGGTTCTCGACGAGCGGCTGCCACTCCATGGGGTTGTTGAACAATTCGCCCATGGCCAGCGGCGTGGCGCAGCCCTCTCGGATTTTTTTGAACCAGGCGCCGTCCTCGGGGGAAAGCGCGTCCTCCAGGAAGAACGGGCGATACGGCTCCAGCGCGCGGGCCAGCCATACGGCGTCCACCGGGTTCAGGCGCTCATGCACGTCGTGGCAGAATTCGATCTCATCGCCGAACGCGACGCGCACGTGCTCGAACAGCGCGGGCACGGAGCGCAGGTATTTTTTGGGATCGAAATACGCGCCGTCCCGGCTGCCCGCCGGCGTTTTCAGGAAGGACTGCTTCCCGCCGTAGCCGCCGTACTGGATGCGGATGTACTGATAGCCCTGCTCGATGTAGGCGGACACCGTTTCATCCACCTTCGCAAAGTCATCGCCGCCGGCATGGCGGTAAACCGGCACGGCTTCGCGGACTTTGCCGCCCCACAGCTGCCACACGGGCAGCCCCGCCGCCTTGCCCGCGATGTCCCACAGGGCCATGTCGCAGCCGGAGATGGCGTTGTTCAGCACCGGGCCGTTGCGCCAGTAGGAGGAATTCATCATGACCGACCAGGCGTCGTTGACGGCCAGCGCGTCGCGGCCGGTCAGCAGCTGGTCCATGTACTCCTCGATGGCTGTGACGACCGCCTTGTGGCGCTGGGTGAAGGTGGCGCAGCCATAGCCGTACAGGCCGGGCTGGTTGGTGTCGATGCGCACGACGATCAGGTTGGAGCCCATGGGCGCGGTTTCAATGGCGCTCACCCTGGTGATCCGGATATCAGACATGTTCGTTTTCCTCCTTTTTCTTCATCATTTCGTCATAGGCGCGCTGCACGAAGCCCGTGTCCACCGGGTGGGCCTGCGCCCAGCCTTCGGGCAGGCCGGGCAGCGCGAAGCCGCCGTCGACGCGCAGCGTCTCGCCGGTGATGTAGAAGGCGTCGTCGGAGAGCAGGAAGCGCGCGGCGCGCGCGATATCCTCCTCCACGCCCCAGCGGCCCAGCGGCACCATATCGGCATAGGGGTATTTGAGCTGTGTGTCGTCGCGGTGGCGCACATTGATTGCACCGGGGGCGATGCAGTTCACCCGGATGCGGTAGGGCGACAGCTCCAGAGAGAGCGATTTGCACGAGCGCTCCACCGCCGCTTTCATGCCGCCGTAGCAAAAATCGCTCGAGGTGGGCATTTGGCCGTGGATCGAGGTGATGAACAGGATCGCGCCCTGGATGCCGTCCATGATCATGTGGCGCGCGGCGGCTCCGGCGCAGAGCATCTGCCCGGAATAGAGCTGAGCCGTCATGAAGGCGAAATCCTCGGCGGTGGCGTTCAGAATGCTGAAGCGCCTGTCCTTGGCCGCGTTGCACACCATGGCGTGGATGCGCCCGAAATCGGCGTGCACTCTGTCGACCAGCAGCGCGGGGGCGTCGCCGTCCTCCATGCGCGCCTGGTAGAAGCGGCAGACCGCGCCCCTGGCCTCGAGCTGCGCCTTCACGCGCCGCGCGCCTTCCTCGTTGTTGCGATAGCTGAACGCGATGTCATAGCCCTGACCGGCCAGATCGAGCGCAATGCCCATGCCGATGCCGCTCGACGCGCCCGTGATCAGGGCGACTTTTCTGTCGGACATGCCGCCTTACCTCCCCGAATCCTGATGTGGCGATGGAAACAGAATCATTATAGCACAGACCGGGAGAAAGTGAAATGGGGAAGAGCGGGACGGGAGCGGATTTTTTTTGGGCGGATTCGGGGAAAGTGGACGGATTTTCCGGCTGCGCCGTCTAATGGGCGAAGGGAGTTGAGAAGCGATGAGGGACGAGCAGCGGGCCGCATGGCTCGAAGGGGCGATGGCGCAGTGGGAGACGAGTCTTTTACGGATGTGCTATGCCTACCTGGGCGATCGGGCGCTCGCCGAGGATGCGGTTCAGGAAACCTTTCTGAAGGCCTGGAAGGGTTACGGCCAATTCCGCGGACAGGCCCGGGAGAAGACATGGCTCATGCGCATCGCGATCAACACCTGCAAGGACACGCGGCGCAGCGCATGGTTTCGCCACATCGATCACGCCACGGCGCTGGAAGACCTGCCGGAGCCGCAAACTCCTTTCACCTTTCGCGACGATACCGTGACCCGCGCCGTGATGGCGCTCAAGCCGAAGCTGAAGGCCGTGGTTCTCCTGCGCTGGTATCAGGGCCTCACGGCCGAGGAGACGGCGGAGGCGCTGGGCGTATCGAGATCGACGGTGTTCAAGAGATTGGATAAGGCGCATGCTTCGCTGCAGGAAGAATTGGAGGAGTGGTATCATGAGAATTGAAGAGGAAGTCGGGCGGGCGATGGACGCGCGCCTCTCCGCTATGGATGCCGACCCTGCGCGTCGGCAACGCATCAGAGAGAGCATTTCAAAGGAGGAAAAGTCTGTGAAGAAGAAAATGACGATCGGCCTGGCTTTCGCGCTGGCGGCGCTGGCCCTGATGGGCGCGGCGCTGGCGGCGGGCATGAATGTGTTCGAGTATTTTGCACAGCGCGACGCGCGCCTGGCGCCTCTGGTCCAGGGCGTCGCGCCCGCGACCGAAACGCCGCTGAGCGTGCAGACAGAGGCGCTTGGCACGTCCACCATACGGTTTGACAGCGCCTATTACGACGGGCAGAACCTGCTGGTGGGCATCGTGCTGGAGAACACTGAGTATATCGAACCCTTTGAACCCACTGAGGCGCAGCTGGCCGATATGGAGAAGACGGCGCGGGACCCGATGCCCATCCCGGTGGTCGGGGACGGAGATGATTCGGTTATCACCGCGTTCAATGAGGCCGTTTCACAGGGCAGGCCCTATGGCTTCACGGAGTGCAGCGTGTACCCAAGCGACCACATCACCACCGGCGAGGGCGTGGACGTGGGTCCGGCCAGCGGAAGCCAGGCGTTTTCCGACGAGGGCCTCATGCTGGAGCTGCGCGAGATGGAAACCCCGCTGCCCGACGAGATTCAGAACCTGGACGGCCTGGAGCTGCACCTGACAATCTGGAGGCAGGTTACCCGCCACTGGTTCGACGGAGAATCGGAATACGTAAGCAGCGAACGCGTCCGGGCCGGAGAAGCCGTGTGCACCGTGAACCGCAGCGAGGCGAAGTTCATCTCCCTGAGCGGCGAGGGCGAGTACGGGGGCGTGCCGGTGCAGCTTTCACTCGCCGTATCCGCGCTGCACGCCGAGCTGACGGTCGAGGCGGAGGGCGATGCTTTCCCCGCGCCGGCGGACAACGACACATGGTATGACGTGATCCTGGTGGACGAGAACGGCAACAGGCTGCGCGAGCTGGAGAACAGCGCGGCGGCAGACCGGATCTGCGCCGCCTACAACGGCACCGGCCGCCTGCCGGAGCGCGTCACCGCCTATATCGTCGTGGAGACGGAGGGAGACTGGGACCGGGACGAGGCCATGCGGGCCGCGCAGCCCGTCGAGCTGACGGTACGGGAATGAAAAAAGAACATATGTTCATTTTTGACGGCGGGATATGGCTGTTTTCCACAAGTCGTTGAGCGTATGTTGACTCGGTTGACGAAAGCACAGACCGGGGGATAAAATGTGTACGCTGGGCCGGGAAGGGAAAAGGCCGCCCGCACAATCACACGGAAAAGGGAATCGCGATTTCACGCGGTTCCCTTTTCGCATGGAAAGGGGGGAAGAGAAGACGGAGACAAAAAAGGCAGGATGCGCGGGGCGCGTGCGGCTGCTGCGCGAGGCGGAACGGCTGACGCGGGAGTATCGGAGAAGGCGGCAGGAGGACCGTCTGAAATACTATCGGCCGCATCCGCGGCAGGAGCTGTTTCACCGCTGTGAAAAGCGCAATAAGTGGCTGCTGGGCGGCAACCGCACGGGGAAGACCGAGGCCGGCGCGGCGGAATGCGCGTTTCTTGCACGGGGGAATCACCCGTATCTGCCGGTGAAGCGGCCCATGAACGGATGGGTGGTGAGCCTGTCCGGCGAGGTGCAGCGGGACGTGGCGCAAAGGAAGCTGCTCAGCTACCTCAATCCGGCGTGGATCCGGGGCGTGAGAATGCGCGAGGGGCGCGCGGACGACATGGAGAACGGCGTGATCGATACCATTCAGATCGAGAGCCTGCACGGCGGCGTATCGACGATCGGGTTCAAGACCTGCGCGCAGGGGCGGGAGAAATTCCAGGGCACCAGCCAGGACTTCATCTGGTTTGACGAGGAGCCGCCGGAGGACGTGTACCTCGAATGCGTGATGCGCACGATCGACTCGGGCGGCCGCATCTTCGGCACGATGACGCCGCTCAGGGGACTGACCTGGGTGCACGACCGGATCTACCTGAACGAATACGGCGATCCGGAGGTGTGGTGCCTGACGATGAGCTGGAAGGACAACCCGTATCTGCCGCGGGAGGAGCTGGAAAAGCTCGAGAGAACCCTGCCGAAGGACGAGCTGGAGGCGCGGCGCGACGGGCGGTTCGTGTCGGTGAACGGGCTGGTGTACGGCGAGTTTGACGAGCAGATCCACGTGATCGATCCGTTCGACGTGCCGGAGGACTGGCAGGACATGATTTCCATCGATCCGGGCCTGAGCAAGCCGCTGTCCTGCCACTGGTATGCGGTGGATCACGAGGAAAACGTGTACGTGGTGGCGGAGCATTACCGGGCGAATATGAACATTGCCGCGCACATGCGGGAGATCGAGCGCATCAGCCGGGCGCTTCACTGGAAGCGGGACGGCGACAACCGCCTGCGCGCCTTGATGGACGCCGCCGCCGATCAGCACGCGCTGCAGAGCGAGCGCAGCGTGGCCGAGCTGTTCCGCGAGCAGGGGCTGAACGTCAACACGCGCGTGAACAAGGCCAAATGGCCGGGCATCCAGCGGGTGAAGCAGTATCTCGAGCCGAGGGCGCACTGGGACGTGAAGCGCTGGCCGGACGGCAAACCGCGGCTCTTCATCTTTCGCACCTGCCCGATGATGATCCGGGAGATCAAGAAATACCGCTGGAAGGAAGACGAAGAGACGGAGACGCCTGTGAAGCGCGACGACCACGCCATGGATGAGCTGAGGTACTATCTGATGAGCCGGCCCGCGCCGCACGACGAGGAGCGCGCCGCGGACGAGTCGGTGGTGGTGAAGCACAAGAAGAGGCTGGCGAGGAGGAGAAATCGCAATTAGCGCAGAGACGGAGCCGGGAAAGGAGACGCGCGCCGACCGGCTCCCGGCTGCGCGCTGAGAGAAAGGAAGAGAGGCAATGAACGAAACAGAACGATTGCGGCTGAAGCCGGACGAAGCGCCCGCGCCGATGCCCCCACAGGCGCCGGAGCTGGAGGCGCTGGCGGCGGACATCGGGGAGGAATACCGGCGCAGGCGGCAGGAACGACGCCCGCTGGAGCTGAAATGGCGGCTCAACCAGCGGTTTCTCGCCGGGGATCAGTACTGCGACCTGGCGGCGGAGGCGGGGGAGCTCGTGGAGGAAGGCGCGGACCGGGCCGGGCGGGCCGTGTACAACATGATCGCGCCGATCGAGGAGACGAGGCTGTCGAAGCTCGGCCGCGCGCTGCCCGGGTTGACCGTGCGGCCGCAGACCGACGAGGCGGGCGACGTGACCGCCGCGCGCACGGCCACAAAGCTGCTCAGGACCGCGTTTGACACGCAGGACATGCCCCGGCTTCAGATGCAGGCCGCGCGCTGGGCGGAGCTGTGCGGCAGCGCGTTCTACAAGAGCGTGTGGGATCCGCACGCCGGAATGCCGCTGGGCATGACAGCGGACGGCGAGGTGGTGAGGGAAGGGGATGTCGCCACGGCGGTGGTGCCGGCGTATGAGATCTTCCCGGAATGCTGCTGGCGCGACGGCCTCGAAAGCCAGAACAGCCTGATTCACGCGCGGGTGTATACCACGCGGGAGATCAGGAACCGATGGGGCGCGACGCTGCCGGGCAGGACGCTGAGCGTCTACGGCGCGGAGACGGCGCTCTCCCGCGCGGAGGGGATGTTCGATCGGACGGAGACGCTGGACGAGGCCGAGCTGGTGCTGGAATGGTATCAGCGGCCGGACGTCGATTTTCCCGAGGGACGGCACGTGACCGTCGCGGGAGGCCGCGTGCTGCACATGGGGCCGCTGCCCTTCCGGAACGGCGAATGCGGCCAGCGCGATTTTCCCTTCGTGCAGCAGCTGTGCCTGAGCTCGCCGGGCTGCTTTTTCGGCGGCACGGTGATCGAGCGCCTGATTCCGCTCCAGCGGGACTACAACGCCGTGATCAACCGCATCAATGAGCACACGGCGCGCATGACCGCGGGCAACATCCTGGCGGAGCAGGGCTCTCTGGTGAACGAGGCGCTGCTGGACGAGGGATTCCAGCCGGGCACGGTGATCGAGTACCGCGCGGGATCGACGCCGCCCGCCTGGCTGCGCGTGAGCGAAGTGCCCGCCACGCTGATCGAACGGCTGGCGATGCTGCGGCGCGATTTCAACGAGATCTCCGGCGTCTCGGAAATGGCGAGGGCGTCGACCGTGTCCGGGCAGATTTCCTCCGGTGTGGCGCTGGACATCCTGCGCGAACAGGACGACACGCGCATCGCCCTCACGGGCGGACACATCCGGCGCGCCATCCAGCAGCTCGGCCGGCAGTGGGTGCGCCTGTTCAGGCAGTTCGCCGTCGCGCCGCGCATCACGCGCACGGCGGGCGGCGACGCGGGCGACATGGCGCTGCTCATCTGGACCGGCAGCGACCTGAGCAGCGACGACATCGCCGTGGACACGGACAGCGAGCTGGGCAACACGCCGGCCCAGCGCCGCCAGCTCGCCCTCGACCTGATGAACGCCGGCCTGTTCCTCGATCCGGACACGCATCAGCTCTCGAGGGAGAACCGCGCCAGGCTGATGGAGATATTCCAGTTCGGCCACTGGGAGAGCGCCACAGCCATCGACGAGCTGCAGCAGACGCGCGCGCGGCGCGAGCAGATCGAGCTGCTGGGCGGCGCGCTGCCGAAGCTGCTGGGCGTCGACAACCATGAGCTGCACATTGCGGAGCACACGCGCTTCGCGCTGGGCGCGGAATTCAGACACCTGCAGCAGAACCGGCCCGCTCTCGCCCAGGCGCTGCTGCTCCACATTGAGGGGCATCGCGCCCTGGAGGGCCGACACGACAACACAATGAACAAGGAGGCTATACGATGAACCAGTATTTGACACCCGAACAGCGGGCGCAGTTTGAACGACAGCTCGCGAACGGCGGGCTGTCCGAGCAGGACAGACAGGCCGCATTTGAACAGGGCGTGGACATGGCCCGCGCCGACATGGCGTCGCCCGGCGCGGACGGGGACGCGCTCAGACGCAGCGGATTTGACTCGGTGCAGGAGCTTCTGGACGCCTATGAGGCCAGCCAGGCCGGGCTGAGCGAGGCCGAGGAGGCGCTGAGGCGGCTGAGCGCGCTCGCACAGGCGCTGGACAACGGGAAGCTGCTGGAACCCGCCGACCCGGAAACGTATAACCGCCGCGTGCAGAAGGCCTGGACGCGGCACGCCGGCGCCATGCGCGATCTGGACAGGCTGCTGCCGGAAATGGCGGAATACATCATGGCGCACCCCGGATTCGCGCTGCAGGAGGACGGACTGGAGCGCGCCTACGACGCCGTGCGCGCCGGGAAGTACCGGAGCGAGGAAGAGCTGCTGGACGATCCGGAGAGCGTGAAGCGCCTCTCCGCCGATCCGCGCGTGAGAAACGCCGTGCTGACCGCGCATCTTTCCGAGGTATACCGGGCCGGGCGCGAGCTGCCCGCGTTTATCGCCGGAGGCGGCAGCATTCCCGCGCCGGGCGGCGGGACGGACAGCATGGAGCAGGCGAAGAGCCGGCTCGAGGCGCTGCTGAAGCGAAACTGAGCCGGCCGGCTCCGCACGAAAACGACGTCAGACACATGACAGAAAAATGACAGGAGGATATGAATCATGGTCAATATGAATACGGTCAGCAGCGCGCTGAAGAACTTCTACATCATGCCCCTGCGCGAGGACATCAACCTGAAGGCGGACGCCTTCGCCAGCCGCGTCATGCGCACCGAAACCAACATCGTGGGCTACAACAAGATCGTCCGCGCCGCGCTGGTCGGCGCAAACGGCGGCGCGGGCGCCGGCTCCGAGACCGGCGCGCTGCCGGCGTCCGGCGAGAACCAGTATGTGAACCTGGAGAGCGACACCAAGAACCTGTACGGCACGCTGGAGATTTCCGACAAGATCGTGAAGTCCGCGACCGGACAGAACGCGGGCGCGTTCGTCAACATCCTGCAGCAGGAAATGGACACGTTGACCCGCACGCTCAAGTGGAACCTGGCGCGCCAGATGTACGGCGACGGCTCCGGCAAGCTGGCGACGCTGCAGGCGGCGTCCGCCAGCGCGAGCGTGACCGCCTCCGGCTCCACGCAGTATCTGCTGCCCGGCCTGAAGGTGGATCTGTACGCCTCGGGCGGCACGGCCATCGCGCAGGGCCTGCGCGTGCTGGACGTGAACCACCTGACCGGCGTGATCAAGCTGAGCAGCAGCGTGACCTGCAGCGCCGGCGCCTATCTCACCGTGCAGGGCAGCGCGGGCTATGAGCTGACCGGCCTGGGCAAGCTGTTCGACGGCGGGAACGGCACGCTCTACGGCCTGACCCGCGCGAACTACAGCTGGATGAATCCCTATGTGGCCAATTCGTTCGGCGCGGTCAGCGAGAGCGGCCTGCAGCGGGTGATCGATCACCTGGAGGACAGCTACAACGTGAACATCGACCACATCAACTGCGGCAGCGACGCCTACGGCTACTATCTGGAGCTGATGAACCAGCGCCGCACCATCTGCGACGCCACGGTGCTGGAGGGCGGCCACAGGGCGCTGACCTTCAACGGCATTCCGCTGACGCGCAGCAAGTTCATGCCCGCCGGCGCGATCGACCTGTACGACACGCATCTGTTCACGCTGGACCAGGTGGCGGACTGGGAGTGGATCGAGGGCGAGACGCAGCAGGTGCTGCACCAGAAGCCCGGCTATCCGACCTACACCGCGACCATTGCCAAGTACTGCGACCTGATGTGCGCGCTGCCGGGCGGCATCGCGAGGCTGAAGGGCGTGACCGCTCCCGAACCCAAGGCCGTGCTGGTGACCAGCGCGGAGTAATCAGGGTCCTGGCGCCGCGGGGGCGGAGCGGCCGGCCGCTCCGCCCCCTCAACGGCCGACTGTCCGGAGGCGGGAATCGCTCCCGGGAAAAGGAGGACGAACATGTCCGTGATTTGCCGGGAAGGGGAATTCGCCGCGGGGCGGATTCCCGTGACTTCCCACGTGACTGACATTCCGGCGCGGCTGAAGGCGCTCGCGCCGGGCTATTTCGTGATGTTCAACACGCGCGCGCAGCGGTTTGAAATTCACGACGCGGCGCAGCGGGGCGGCACGCTGGCGTGCGTGCTGCCCTTTGACGCGCTGGATTCGCGCGCCGTCGAATACGCGCGGCGCTATCACGTCTCGCGGCTGGCTGAAACCGCGGGCGAGGTCGACGCCTTCAACGAGCGCCTTGAACGCGAGGCGCGGGAGAAGTACCTCGAACGGGCGGCCGGGAAGACCCGCGAGGCGCTGACCTATCTCGAAAAGAGGACGGATACCGATATCATTCCAAAGGAGCTGATCGAATCATGACATTGAACAGCCTGTGCCAGATGGCGGCGCGGCTGGCGGACCGCAGCGACGAGTTTGTCAAGACGGCGGATCAGAGCGGCGGCAGCAGCTATCAGGGCGAGGCGGCCACGCTCTTTGAGCTGTTCCGCGACGCCATCAACGAGGCCTACGCCGAAATCGCGCGCACCGGCCTGATGCCGGGACGGTTCGTTCCGGCCGTGATGCCGGAGGACGGCGTGCTGAAGCTGGACGAGCTGGCGCCCGACGCGGCGGCGCTGTACGGCGTTTACTCCGCCGATCGGAAGCGCCGGTACGCGCACCGGTTTGTGTCGCGCTTCGGCGTGAAGGCCCCGGAGGCGGCGGCCGGGGAGAGCGTTGTTCTGCACATCCAGTGCCTGCCCGCGCCGCTGGTGGCGGAGACGGACGAGCCGGTGTTTTCCGAGGCGGCGGCGGAGCCGATGATCTATGTTTCGCTGGCCGTCGCACGGCTGTGGCAGGCGGAGAGGCGGCTGTCCGCCGCGCAGAGCTGGATGAGCGAGTATTACCGGCTGCTGCGCGGCGTGCGCTCCAGCGCGGGACACCCGGCCGCCCGTCGCTTTCCGCGGCCCTGGTTTCGCTGAGGGGAGGGGAGAGCATGGCCTTTTCAAGCTATAAAATCGCCGCGTTCAAGGGCATCGATCAGAGCCGCGGCCTGTATGGCGACGCGGGAACCTCTCCCGACGCGCTCAACATGATCTGCAGGCAGGGCGCGCTGACGACGGTCCCGGCCCCCGCGGCGCGCACGCCGCATCCGCCCGCCGGATGCACGCGGCTCTTCCAGGGATTCTTCCGGGACGCGAACGGCGCGGACAGCATGGCGCTCCTCGCCAGCGGAAACGGGTCGGTCTACACGCTGAAAAACGGCGCGTGGCAGAGCCTGGGCAGCGGCTTCCAGTCGGACGACTGGTGCGCCGTCAGCTACCGGCACGGGGACGACGACTGGCTGATCATGGTCAACGGGCGGGACAGGATGCAGTATTGGGACGGCGTGGGCAACGCGCTCACGCCGGTCAGCGTGACCATCGGCGGGGAGAACGTGCTGTTCAGACGGCTGACGCTGATCTATGAGCGCCTGTGGGGCGCGGTGACCGCGGACAACCCCGACCGCATCTACTGGAGCGAGTCGTTCGCGCCGGACAACTGGGAGCTCAACGCCACCCAGCCCGACAGCGGCGGCGGCTTTATGGATGTGGCGACGTTTGACGGCGCGCGCATCCGCGCGGTGATCGCGGCGTTTGACGACGTGCTGATCTTCAAGGACCGGAGCATGCACCGGCTGAACGGCACCTACCCCGGCGACTTCAGCCTGACGCAGGTGTACGGCTCGGAGGGCACGCTGGCCGCGCGCACCATCGTGCACACCGCCAGCCGCCTCTACTTTCTGGGCGGCGACGGGCTGTGCGTGTATGACGGCATGACGGTTTCATCACTGACGCATGCGGGCGACCGGCGCATGAAGGACGTGTTCGCGCGCGTCAACCCGCAGGCGGTCGGCTCGGCCTGCGCGGCGCTGTGGCGCGACGTCATCTATCTGGCGCTGCCGCTGGACGGCGCGGCGGCGAATACGCACGTCGTGCGGTATTCGCTCTCGGACGGCACATGGGCGCTGCTGAGCTGCGCCGGCGTCAGGGACTGGCTGGTCTGGCGGGAGGGACAGAATGAAGAGCTGCTCTGCCTGACAGACGCGGGCCTGTTCCGGTTCGGCGCGGGCGACGTCGCGCTGCCGGGCGGACGCTGGACGACGCCGGTGCTGCCGGCGAAGACGCTGACCCGCCGGCGGCTGGGCCGGGTCTCCTTTGTCATTGAATCGGGGACGGGCGGCGCGCTGACGCTGTGGGCGGAGAGCGACGCCGGACGGAGAGAAAAGACCGTGACGTTCGGCGTGGGACGCAGCTGCGTGCGGCAGCGGCTTCGCCTGCGGGGCCGCGCGCTGAGGCTGGGCATCGAGGGCGGCGGCGCGGCCATGTTCTCCCTGCCGGACGGCGTCGAGCTGGAGATCGAGGAGGAGAGCCCATGAGCGCGCCAGCCAAGCAGCGCCTGACGCTGAGCGATCTGAGCGAGCCGCAGCAGCTGCGCGAGCTCAACCGGCAGATGGAATGGGTGTGGAACCAGCTGATGGGCGGACTGACGCGCAAAGCGCTCTCGCCCGGCCTGAACAATGTGATCGAGAGCAAGGCGGAGCGGGAAGACGTGAACGAGCTGACGGGCGTGGTGACGCAGCACAGCACGCTGATCGAGCAGAACGCCGACGCCATTATGCTCAAGGCCGACAGCTCGGAGACCAACGCGCTGGGCGCGCGGATGTCGCAGGCGGAGGCCGCCCTGAGCATACAGGCGGACGAAATCGCCGCGAAGGTGAGCCAGGCGGCGTTCAACGACCTGGGAGCCAGGGTGCAGAGCGCGGAGAGCAGCATCACGCAGCAGGCCGACCAGATCGCCACGAAGGTGAGCCAGACCGTCTTCAACGACCTGGACGGGCGCGTGAGCAGCGCGGAGAGCAGCATCACGCAGCAGGCCGGTCAGATCGCCACGAAGGTGAGCCAGACCACCTTCAACGCGCTGGAAAACCGCGTCTCCTCGGCGGAGAGCAGCATCACGCAGACGCCCACGCAGATCACGGCGGCGGTGCGGGAGCTCGACGTGGGCGGGCCGAACCTGATGAGGCGGACGATGGACTTCAGCGGGGACGACTGGATCAGGCTGGGCTCCTGGAGCGAGTGGGCAAACAAGCACAACGGCTGCACCGTGATGCGCAAGAACACCGCCTGGAACTGCCCGACGCAGCAGATCGCGGTGACGGCGGGGGAAACCTATACCTACAGCGCGTGGCTGAGCTGCGATACGGACGGCGCCGTCGGCGTGGCCGGCCGGATGTATCGGGATACGACGGCGGGACACTGCGAGACGGAAGAGAGCTACACGGTGGTCACCTACAACCTCGCGTATCAGTGGAAGCGGTATTCGTTTACCGTGCACGTGACGGGGAGCGGCATCGCGGAGCCGTGCTTCGACGCGGTTCAGGACGGCACATACTGGTATGTGTGCGGCATCAAGCTGGAGCGCGGCAACAAGGCGACGGACTGGGCGCCGCACGCCGAGGAATTCTTCGCGGGCTCGGTCGTTCAGATGGACAGGGAGAAGGTCTATATCGGCACGCCTGAATTCGAGGTCGACGTGCCGGGCAACGAGGCGTTTCACCTGGACGGCGAGGGAGGCAGCATGGACAACCTCACCGTGGGCAGGCTCATTGCGCCCAACGTGGCGGAAAAGTACACCGGCCCCGCGGCGGTCACCGTGGGCGCGGGCGGCGCTTACGGCACATTCAGCGCGCTGGCGGCGATTCTGAACGATCACATGCTGACGGATACGCTGACGGTGAACGTGGTGAGCGACCTGTATGAAACCGTGAGCCTGAAGGGGCTGAGCGGCGGCGTGACGCTGGCCGTCAACGGCGGGAACCACACGCTGTACGGCGGGATGGAATTATACTCAAACAGCGTGCTGTTGGACATAAAGAACCTGAAGGTCGTGGGCGGGGTGAGGCAGGTGAGCGGCGGCTACGCGCTGTGGCGCGACTGCACGATGAACGCCGCCGGCGGGGATGCGGCCGTCGAGCTGGATCGCGGCGCCAGGGGTCTGTTCTATGACTGCGCGCTGTACAACGCGACAAATCTGTTCAACCTGAGCTGGACCTCGACGATGGGCGCATACAACGCGCGCGGCGGCAACTGCACGAACTTCCTCGCGGCGCGCCAGTCGACCGTCTTTATGGAGGGCACGCGGCCGGACGGCGGCGTGAGCGCCGGCGCATGCCTGATGACGCCGGCCGATCCGTCCACGCTGCCCATCGACTACGGCGAGGCGCAGCCAAGCGCGACGCCCGTGACGACGGCGGTCGTGACGGCGAACGCATCGGGCACATGGAACGGTTCGGGCTGGATGAGCGGTGAAAACGGCATGAGGCAGGGCGTGTATCGGACCACCGCCTACGCGGGCGGCATGTGGTTTGACAGCACGCCGCTTACCGGGAAGACGGTGCGCTCAGCGTCGCTGCGCCTGACGCGCCGCGCGGGCGTCGGCCGGAGCGGCCCCGTGACGCTGACGCTGTATGGGATCTCGACGGCGGGCAAAAACGGCAACCCGAGGAACGGCGCGGTGAATTACGGCGTCATCGGCGCCATTGGAAACGGCGAGACGGCGGAGTTCGCGCTGCCCACCGCGGCGGCGCAGGCGCTCGCAGACGGGACGGCGACGGGCTTTATGCTGGACGCCGGCAGCGAGAGCCTGCTGAGCAGCCGGCTCTACAGCGCCGGCTACGCGCTGATCGAAGGCGCGGACGCGGATACGCCGCCCGCGCTGACGGCGGCCTGGCAGTGAGCGCGCAGAGGACCGGCTGACGCGGGGCGTGCTTCCGGAGAAAAGCGGCGATGAGGCTTCGCGCGGATCGGACGAGGGCGGGAGCGCACGTCGGGAGGCTCCGGGAACCATGCGCCCGCATGGACGGAAAGATGGAAAGGAGACAGCATATGGAAGACAGCAAAACGGCAAACTACGAGGACTACAGGAAGTCCGACTGGTATGACGGGGCGGCCGTCGAGGCGCTGAACAGGCAGCTCGAGGGCTATACCACCGATTACGACACGCTGAAAAAGCAGGCCGAGGCGGAATACGCGCCGACGTATAAGATGGAATCCGACGCGCTGCAGAGCCGCCTGGACAGCCAGAAGGCGGCCGCGCAGAACGAGCAGGCGGCGCTGGGCCGGCGCTATGAGCGGCAGCGCGAGCTGACCAATGAGCGCTATGACCAGAGCGCCGCGAAGCTCAACAACGCGCTCAACGCGCGCGGCCTGGGCAGGAGTTCCCTTACGGCCACGCAGGGCGCGTACCTGGAGGGACAGCGCAACCGCGCGCTGGAGGACCTGGACCGCGCGGAGGCCGACGACATCGCGGCGATCAACAGCCGCATCGCCCAGCTGACCGAGGAGACGGCCCGCAGCCACCAGACGATGGCGTCCAATTACGCGCAGCAGCTGGAGAAGCGCATCAACGACCTCAGGAGCGGCAATCAGTCCGCGGCCGTCAGCCTGCAGCTGCAGATTGCCGCGCTGCAGCGCCAGGGCTACGAGGCGTATCAGGGCTGGCTGCTCAAGCAGCGCGCTCAGGAGCTGGACGAGGAAGAATTCCGGCAGAAGTACGGCCTGAACGAGACGCCCGCCGCGGCGTCAGGCTACCCGAAGCCGGCCGCCGCGCAGACGCCTCAGAAGAAAACGGCGGACAGCGAAAAGAAAAATACCCTCGCGGAGCTCATCAGGGGCGCGGCGGAGGGCATCAGGTCGGCGGCGGGCGGCATCACGGGTCTGTTCGCAAAGAGCGCGAAGACCGGCCAGAAAGCGACAAAGAGCGCGCCGGTGTCGAAGGCAGCCGACCGTCTGGGCAGCGTCAAGGTGAAGCAGCTGTGAGGACCGACAGGGAAACGCCCGAGGCGCGCGCTCTGGCGGCGCTCAAGAGCCGGATCACGCGCTATTTCAACGACTGCCGCGGCGAGGACACGCCGGCGACGCCGGCCGGACTGGCGCTGGCGCTGGGCATGCGCACGGAGGCGCTGACGGCCATACCCCCGACCGACGCGCGCGCGCCGGCGATCGGCCGGGCCCTGCAGCGGATCGAGGCGGAGGCGATGGAGCGCGCGCTGAACGGGAAAAACGGCGCGAAGGGTCTGGAAATGGTGCTGCAGCAGACAGCCCGGGCGCAAAACGACGCGGATGAGCTGAGCGCGCTGACAGACCAGGAGCTGGACGACCGGCTTTCGGAAGTGGCGCGGGCCATTGAGGGCATGATCGCCTGCGGGCCGGCGCAGGAAGCGCCCGGCGCGCCGGAGGAAACGCGCTGAGCCGCGCCTGAGGAAGCGCGCGGGAGGGGCGGGCGGCCGCGCGAAAAACACGGCGGTATGCGGGGTGGCCGCATGTCGAATCACGGCACATTTTGGGCATGGCGCGTTCTCATTTTACCGAAAAGTTATTGTTTTTTCCTCCGTGATTGAGTATAATAAATTCAATCACTTATTTTGTTACGGCAAAATAAATGGTAAAAAACAAGGAGGAGAACCAAGATGAAGAAGATCGTATCCATCGTTCTGTCTCTGCTTCTCGTCCTGTCTTGCGTTTCCGCGCTGGCTGAGGGCTTCACCCCGGCGGAATCCTATGACATTGGCGAGCGCAACTTCGACGGCGGCGTCGTGACGCTGGAGAAGGCCGGCGAGGGCGGCGGCACCGTGACCACCGACGTCTTCGCGGGCCTGGAAGGCCAGGACTACACCGACGAAAAGGTGTATACCTTTAACGATTACACCGCGGACATCAACTCCAGCATGAACTGGGATCCGCTGTCCTGGGAGACCAGCGACGACAGCGCCGTGCTGGGCTACATCAGCACCGGCTTCTATGATTTCGTGCTGAACAGCGACAAGACCGGCTATTCCGTTGTGCCCGAGCTGGCCGCCGAGATGCCCGTGGACGTGACGGCCGAGTATGTCGGCCAGTACGGCGTCAAGGAAGGCGAGACCGCCAAGGCCTGGCGCATCGCGCTGAACCAGGACGCCACCTGGGAGAACGGCGAGAAGATCACCGCCGACGACTATGTGTACTCCATGCAGCAGCTGCTCAACCCGAAGATGCTCAATCGCCGCGCTGACAGCTACTACGCCGGTTCCTTCGTGATCTACAACGCGAAGAACTACCTCTACGCCGGCGGCGCCACCTACGAGCCCTACACCGGCTCCGAGCCCGTCGAGGATGTCTATGTCGATATGTGGAACCTCTGGGGCATGGAGGGCGCGCTGGACGCGGACGGCAACGAGTGCCCGCAGTACGCCTCCGCTCTCGACGATACCATGTATCGCGACCTGGCCATCGAGGATGAAGAGGCCGACGAAGCGTGGGTGTCCGGCAAGTACCTGTGGGACAACTACCTGGCCGAAGGCATGCCCTATGCCGCCTACGCCACCTCCTACGCCTACACGCAGCAGGTGAGCGAGGTCGTCTCCTGGGACGATGTCGGCTTCAGGAAGGTCGACGACTACACCATCGACTTCATCCTGGCCAATCCCGTTGAGGAAGCTTCCTTCTATGTGCCCTACAACCTGAGCTCCAGCTACCTCGTTTACGAGCCCATGTACGAGGCGTGCAAGATCTTCTACGACGCGGACGGCAAGGAAGTGGCCACCGAGGAAGAGGCCGACAGCGTGAACAGCAAATACTGCCGTTCCCTGGAGAACACCATCTCCTACGGCCCGTACAAGCTGACCTCCTTCGAGCTGAGCAAGGAGTACACTGTTGAGCGCAACGAGGAATGGTACGGCTATCGCGACGGCAAGCACATCGGACAGTATCAGACCGACGCCGTCAAGGTGACCGTCATTGCCGAGCACGCCACCGCCATGATGGCCTTCGAGAAGGGCGAGATCGACGGCATCACCCTGCAGAGCGAGGACATGGACAAGTACGGCACCTCCGCTTACGTGAAGTACGGCCCCAACAACGGCTATACCACCAAGCTGTCCTTCAACACCGACTACGGCAAGCTGCTCTCCCGCGGCACCAACTCCCAGATCCTGGTGATCGACGAGTTCCGTCAGGCCTTCTCCTACTGCTATGACCGCAAGGAGTTCGCCACCGCGTACACCGCGGCCGGTACCGCCGGCTTCGGCCTGCTGAACGAGCTGTACTGCTACAACCCCTTCACCGGCGAGAGCTATCGCGCCAATGACCACGCCAAGGCGGGCCTTCTGAGGGTCTTCGACGTGACCTATGGCGAGGGCGGCGACTACGAGACGCTGGACGAGGCCTACGAGGCCCTGACCGGCTACGACGTGGAAAAGGCTCAGGCCCTGATGCAGACCGCCTACGACAAGGCCGTGGCCGCCGGCATCTATGACGGCGAGAGCGACATCCAGATCGAGTTCCGCGTGTATCAGAGCGACGAGATCTACGTGAAGATGTTCACCTACCTCGACGAGCACCTGAAGGCCGCCTGCGAGGGCACGGGCTTTGAGGGCAAGGTTTCGCTGAAGATGACCGTGGACGCCGACTACTACGAAACCAACTACTCCGGCGGCGCGGACATGATCTTCACCACCTGGGGCGGCGCTTCCATGCAGCCCTTCACCATCCTCTATGAGTGCTACTGCGACGCCAGCGACGGCTCCGGCCAGCAGATGGAGTATGGCTACGACACCAGCAAGATCAACGTGACCTTCACCGTGGACGGCGAGGAGATCACCGACACGCTGCAGAACTGGGCGCTGTGGGCTGACAACAGCTCCACCGTGGCGACCATCGAGGAGAAGCTCGGCAAGTTCACCGAGTACAGCTACGACACCCGCTGCGCGTTCTACTCCCAGATGGAGGCCGCTTTCTTGAGCTGGTATCCGACCACCTCCGTGTACTACCGCAACAGCGCCAGCATGAATTCCCAGAAGGTCAACGACGCGGTTGACGAGTACATCAACCTGATTCTCTTCGGCGGCATCCGCTTCATGACCTACAACTACGACGACGAAGCCTGGGCGGATTACATCGCCAACAACACGCTGGAGTATTAATTCCAGACGCGCACAGGACATCCCGCGGGGCGGGCCGGAAGGCCCGCCCCGTCAGACCACTGACAAACCCTGCATTTCAAGCGAAGTGCAGGGTTTTGAAATAAAGAACCAGGGAAAGAGTGAGCGCAAAGAGGCCACCAGCCTCTTGATGTTCTGAACGGCAGCGGTCAG
>Ga0079305_1000282_pt1 | contig 118317 bp, 100 predicted proteins | sample LMS_cellobiose_e_FD_79183 | JGI IMG/M metagenome (GOLD analysis project Ga0079305, IMG submission 79183) | Rumen-fistulated moose microbial communities from Alaska, USA - LMS_cellobiose_enrichment | ecosystem: Host-associated > Mammals > Digestive system > Stomach > Rumen fluid ...
GAGTAGCAGCTGAAACAGTGGTGCGAGTGGCGGAACCTCTCGGAGCCCCTTCAAGGGGCATGCCGGTAACATGCCCTTATAGGGCTGGTGCAAACCACCGGCTCAGCCGGTGGTCCTGATTGTGCCCGGATTTCCGGCTGATTCAAAGGAGAGATGAGACGGCGGTCAGATGACCACCGTGATGATGCTTTTTCCGTCCTTGCGTTCATAGGCGGTCGAACGGGAAAATTTCCGGCAGAGCAGGATGCCGATTCCTCCCTCTTGACGATCTTCCAGCGGCGTGGTCAGATCGGGGTCTTCCTGTGTCCACGGATTGAAATCGGAACCGTCGTGGATGATGGTGAATGCAAGTTCGTCGTCGTGATGGTCCAGAATGACCTGTATCTGATGGGGAAGGGCATCCTGATAGGAATATTTGACCACGTTGGTCATCAATTCCTCATAAATGAGCTCAAGCTGATAGGCTTTTCGAGGCGGCAGAGAACTTTCTTCCGCGAACGTTTCGAGCCGCCGGGCGGCTTCCGCCACGGAATCAAACGTGTTGGCTGTGGTAAAATCGAGTCTGCCGGACATAAGCCGCCCCGGAATCGTAATGGTAATTCGGGTATTTTACTTGCCGATCTCTTCGAGTGCTTTGGCGAAGTCGTTGACAATCGGCATTACGCTGGAAAAACCGGCGGTTTCCAGGGCTTCCTGAACGACCGGCTGCGGATTGTAGAGCACCACTTTGCAGCTGCGGGTCCGCAGATTCTTGGCCGTGCTGAGCAGCATCCTCATGCCGAGCGAAGCAATGAAACTGACTTCCGTGATATCCACGATCGCCGACTGATTTTTTCCGGCGACCACCGAGGCGAATTCCAGTTCAACGGCTTTCACTCCGTCGATGTCCAGCCGTCCGGACAGGGCCACATGCGTATAAGTCCCGTCGTTCTGAATGATTTTCAGTTCCATAAGAAAAACCTCCATAATCTGTGTTTTTATAAATAATGTACCGCCGATATACGCATTTTTCAAGTCCGTGCGGCAAAAAAGCATCGAATAACCTGCGGGAATCCTCATTCCTGCCAATCGGCGGATTTTTCATTGCCGAAGCGGAAAACGCTGTATGGCGACTTCATGGCGGCCGCTTCCAGTTCCCGCGCATACTGCTCCGCGCCGGAACGCAGCTCTTCGGGCAGGATTCGACGGTTCAGCACCGGAAAGACGATCGGTTTGCAGTAGCAGATTTCGATCCGGTCGGGATTTTTCCTCAGTTCCGTGAAGATCGGAATTGCCGGAACGTGATTGCAGGCGGCAATCATCCAGGGAGACAGCGGCAATTCAATGCTGCCGCCGAGATACTCTGCTTTGATTCCGGCGGTGCCGTCCACTGCGCGGTCGCCCATGACAATGACCGCTTCGCCTCGTTCCAGCGCGGCGCTGGCCTCGATCAGTCCGCCGGAAAAACCTTCGGTGGAAATCACGTTGAAGCTGCGCCGATCTTTCACCGCCTGAAATTTGTCCATGTTCCTGTTATGGTCCGGCCTCGCCATAATATTGACCGCGCGTTCGCCTTTCCGGTTCAGCAGTTCCATCGAGGCCTGCCAGCAGCCGTGATGCGCCATCACGAACACCACGCCGCCTTTTTCCGGGATGCAGTCCGCATTCAGTTCTTCCAACGGCAGCCGGATTCCGGCGCCCATGCGGTAGGAGACGATCAGCATTTTCGCCAGTTCATAGAGCAGCCGGTGAAAATGACGCCGGAGCCGTCCCGGTTCGCCGGCATCCCCGGGGAAACGGAGTTTCAGATACGCCGAGGTCGCTTCGAAAGCGGTGCGGTCGAATCTCGCGTAGAACCAGGTGACCACCCGCGCCAGCAGCAGCGCAGGACGATATCCGCCGCAGCGCAGCAGCAGTTTGAATATCCCGATGCCGAGCCGGTTGCCGCGGCTGGCGCTCAAATTCGGCGACTCGTTCATGCTTCGGACCTCCGCCGGATGATGTCGGCGATGCAGTAGACGATGCACCATACCGCTGCCGCGAACAGCGGAGCCAGAATCAGACTGCCCAGCAGCCATTCCAGCAGTCGGTGATGCGCCTCCGCCAGACAGGTCTGCAGCGTGAATTCCGTCCACCAGCGGCCGTGCCGCAGGAAGTAACCCAGTTCGATGCAGAGGAACGGCGACAGCGGCGGCATAAAGAGATTCTGAATCGACAGCGCCATCACTTTGTTGAGTTTCAGGCGGATGCAGCAGTAGAGAATCACCGCCATGTGAATTCCTATCAGCGGCAGGACCGCCAGCAGGGTCCCGACCGCGGCCGAAGCGGCCAGTCCGGCCGGATCGGCGTTTTCCGCAAGCAGCAGCCGGATGAACCGGACCGGGTGCGACAACATTTTCCATACACTCGTCTTGCGGGGCTTCTTTACGAGATTCTTGAATGGGATCGGCAGCAGCCGCCTTGTAATCAGCGCCGTATGCAGCAGCGAAAGCAGAAAGTTATCCTTCCACGGCTGGAAATGAGAGATTCGCCGTCCCGGTTTTTCATACACCACGCCGATCGGCAGTTCGATCAGATGAAAGCCGCTCCAGAGCAGTTTGACCAGCACCTCGATTTCGAAATTGTAACGAGAGCAATGAAAGTGCAGCTCGCGGAACGCCCGCACCGGATAGGCCCGGAATCCGCTCTGCGTGTCGTCGCAGGCGATACCGGTTTCGAGCCGGCACCAGAAATTCGAGAACTTCCGTCCGAACCGGCTGGATTTCGGCACGTTTTCCGCATGTTCGAAATCCCGGCAGCCGGTCACGATCGAATCGGGGTCGCGTTCCGCCGCAGCCAGAATAGCCGGCAGTTCGTCCGGATTGTGCTGTCCGTCGGCATCCATGACGATCATGGTGTCGACTCCGTCCGCGGCCAGAACCGCGGCTGCGGTGCGGATTGCCGCTCCTTTGCCCCGGTTGCGGTCGTGTTTCAGCAGCGCAACGCCGAGTTTCGCCAGTTCCGCTTCGAACGCCGGCGGCAGTTCCGTGCTGCCGTCGTCGATGACCCGGACATCGGTCAGATGACGCCGCGCACCCGCCGCGACGCCGAGCACGGTCCGGGGATGATTGTAATAAGGAATGACACAGGCGGCTTTCATGCGTTCCGGTTCTCCAGATGAACGAACAGACGGTCGAGCGTCGGGAAATCGGGTTCGGCGGATTTTTCTTCCGGCCGGCCGGAAATTTCCAGCAGGAACATGCAGACGGAATTTTCCGTGACCTCGCCGACCAGGTAAAGCCCCGCCGGCCGGAGCGAGATCAGTTTCCGGAGCTCGTGCGTGGATTTTTCCGTGCGGAAATAAGCGTTCGGCCCCCGCAAACCGAGCGCGATCGCCGCTTCCCCGAACGGGATGGTCGGCAGCGTTGCCACGAAGAGACCGCCGCGGCCGTTTTCGCGGCCGTGCTGAACGTAATCCTGCCAGAAACGGAGATTTTCCGCCGTGCAGCCGGCGCCGTTCCAGCCGAAAACTCCGGTCGATTCCGGCAGCGGCGCGCCATAGTCTCCGGCCGTCAGCACCGCGGCCAGCATCAGAAAACGGACCGGCGGACTGCCGCGGCCGAAATCGGTCCAGTCCGCAGTCGGGAAGGGGACGAGATTCGTCAGCGCATGACGGAGCTGGTCCGGATCGTCAAAACGGCCCAGCGGTCCGCGGTTGAGCAGCCGCACCTCCATCGTTTCCGTGATCAGGGCACCCGCTTTGATCTTCATAACGCCTCCAGCAATACTGCGCTGTTCAGTCCGCCGAACCCGACGTTCAGAGAAAGCAGACGTTTCGATTTGAGTTTCCGGATTTCGCCGGAAGCGGATGCGCCCGGCATGGGAGTCCGCAGACCCGCTTGTCCGGGCAATTCGCCCCGCCGGGAAAATTCAAGCCCCAGCACCAGCTGAAGCACTCCGGTGGCGCCGAGAGTGTGTCCGTAATTTCCTTTCAGGGAAAACAGCGGAGGGGGCGAATCGGGAAAAATCCGCCGCAAGGCGGAAACTTCGGCCTGATCGTTGTAGACCGTGCCGGTACCGTGCCCGATGACGCCGCCGAGGACAGATTCGTCCGATAAGGTCTGCCGGATGGCCCGGCTCAGGACTTTTCCTTCCAGATCGGGCGCGGTGATATGCGCTGCGTCGCAGTTTTCCGCCGCACGGAGAATCCGGCCGAAACCGTTGCCGGAACGGCTCAGAAGCAGGGCGGCCGCAGCTTCGCCGAGCGTCAGTCCGTCGCGTCCGGCATCATACGGCCGGCAGATCGTGTCCGTGCAGGCGCCGAGCGCGGCAAATCCGGCGGTGACAAATTCGCTGGCGATATCGCAGCCGATGACCAGGGCGTGTCTGCATCCGTTTCCCGCCAGCTGTTCCATGGCCAGACTGACCGCAGTCTGGCCGGACGCACAGGCCGCCGAAACCAGAACCGCGCGGGAGACACCGAAAATGCGTGCCGCTTCGTCCAGCAGAACCGCGGCCGTATCGCAGACCTTGCCGCGTTCCAGCAGATCGATTGCCCCGACGGTAGTCGAGAGGAAAAGCATGGTATCTTCCGCGGGAATCCGGAAGGGCAGGGCATCGCGCAGCTTCATCAGCAGAGTCACCGCACGGCTTTCGCTTCTCCCGATCGGCTGGTCGAGTTCGGGGTCGATCCCCAGCAGACGTCCTTTCGAATCGAAGTGCTGCGGCGTCCGGAACGTATCGGCTCCCCGGAAAAGCGCGTCGCAGTTGACCTCGATCGAGGTTCCGAACGGAGTGGCCAGCGCACTGCCCAGAACCGAAACGGACAACTCAGTCATGAAATTCCCCCTTCCGCCAGCGGTCGCGCATGACGGCTGCCGGTTCGGGCGGAAACAGACACGGCTCGCGGGTCTGAAGATTGCAGAACATCTGAACGGTGTAACCGGTGGCGCAGAGCCGTCCGTCGGCGCCGGTCACGGTGTAGGAAATATCCAGCCGGGCGCCTTCGTTCCAGTAAAGCACGGCGCGGACCTCGTATTCCTCGTCGAGGACCAGCGAAGAATGATAATCCACATGGCTCTGCACGATCGGCGCCGCGACCTGATGTTTTGCATATTCGGCAAAACCGAGTCCGATCTTCTGCATCAGTTCGGTGTGAGCCGTTTCGAAGAAACGGAGATAATTGCCGTGCCACACCACGGCCATCGCATCGACTTCGCTGAACATGACGCGCCGCCGCACCGCGATCGTGATCGGGGCCGGGTCGTCCGGATTGGCTGTGAAATAACTTTTTTTGCGTCTCATGGCCGGATTTTCGCTTTCAGCCGCATCTGTCCGGCAGAGCCGCCTTCGGTTTTGATTTCAGTCTGGATCAGAAACGTGGAATCGTTCAGCGGACGGAGCAGCAGTTTGCAGTCGGCGGTCATTCCCGCCAGAATCGGACGGCGGAATTTGCACAGAGAGATTTCCCGAAGCGTCAACTCCCGTCCGGCGGCCTGTTCGGCCAGGACGCGGCTGAGTTCGATCAGACAGACTCCCGGCACGATGGGATTGCCCGGAAAATGTCCCTCGAATCCCGCGAAATCAGGGTCGAAATCCACTTTGCAGGTATATTCCTGATCGGCAGTCTGCACCCAGCCGCGCAACCGTTTTCGCAGTTCGGCACTGATAATCGAATCAGTCATCTTTCTTTTCCTTTTCCGCCAGTTTCATTTCCCGGATGCGGATCGAGTAATCCAAATCCAGATTCCGGTAAAGAACGGTCCGGCCCCGGTCCCGGTATTCGCAGACCCACGCCGAACCGTTCCGGTGCAGGGCGGAATCAGGGCGGATTTCCCATTCCGAGCCGTCCTTTTCAGACAGCACAATATACTCTCCTTTGTCCGCTCCCGCAAGCGTGTTTCCGATTTTCGGCAGAAAAATCCTCCGGAAATCTTCGATCAGCGCCCGGCTCAGTCTCCGGCTGATCTCTTTCCGGCGTCTTTCCCGGTACCAGGCCGCACCGCGGCGGAAGGGACGGAGAAAGAAATTTGCCGCGCGTTCGGAAAAAGTCGGCGCCGCGGTCCGGAGTTCTGCCGTTTCATACGTGGATATCCCTTGCTGAAATACGGTCCAGCAGTCGTTTGCGTGTGTATCGTCCATACGGAAGATCAGCATTCCAGAACTCGGCGAGACGCCTGCCGCCTTCACATGATTCCCCGCCGGGTCGAGTTCCGCCGCCAGAATGACCGAATGCTCCAGATCCCGCCAGCGGATCACGGCGTTCGCCCGCACCCGGAACGCGGTCTGCGGATATTGCACCAGACGGTCCGCGGCGACCGGGACGAGTTCGACCTTTTGTGAAACACAGCCGGTCAGCAGCAAGAAGAGCAGCATTGCAGCCGGAAGAACGGTTGTTTTCCCTTTTTTCATCAGCGGCACGAGATACAATCCGGCGAGACACGCCAGCGCGATTCCGACCGAAAGCACGACGCCCGTTCCGAACAGGGCAGGGTGTTTGGAGAAGATCAGCGCGCCCGCGCCCGCAACGGTCGTCGCCGCCGAGAGGAAGACGGAGCCTCGTGCCGAAATCATCTCCGGGTGCCGCAGCTGGCTGACGGCGTAGATTCCGTAATCGATGGCCAGTCCGGTCAGCAGGATCAGCGCGAACGCCGCCGCCGGTGTGGTTTTGAACCCCGTTGCGCCGAGACTGAACACGCCGCAGAACGAGACGAAGACCGGCGTCATCGCCAGCAAAACGTCTGAGACTCTGCGGAACACCGCAAACGCCAGCAGCAGGGCGGAAACGATGCTCAGCGGCAGAATCCAGAGAAAACTTCCGCCCAGTTCGGAACGGATCATCATCCGGAAATATTCTTTCGACAGCAGGGCGCAATGCCCTCCGCCGTATCGTTTCAGGATGGTGCGGATTGTCGGCATCTGTTTCGGATCGGGTTCCGGCAGAAGCGCCACCGCCGAAGCTCCGTCGGGGTGCTCCTTGACCATTTTCTTCATGACCGCATCGAGAATCGGCGGCACCGTCAGATCGTTCGAGGCTGCTGCCGCCCGGAGACGTCCGAAAAACGGCTGAAAGAATTGTTCCGGCAGACGATGTTTCCGGCAGACTTCGCGCGTCCGTTTTTCCAGTGCGGCGATTTCAGCCGATACGGTCGGGGTGCGCCAGCGTTCCCGGTTGGCTAGCTGTTCCGACTGCGGCGGCATCGGCGGTCCGGCATGGAAAATCTTTTTTTCGGTCAGATGTCCGCTGATTTTCCGCATCCGGGTCAGAACTTCCTCCCGGCTGCCGCCCGAAACGGCCAGCACGGCGGTCGAGGGAGCGTTCTTCCATCGCCAGGCCGCATTGAAATCCTTTTCCTGCCGTCGGATTGCTTCGGGCGTGCCGTCCAGCGATTCCAGCGAAAAGTCGGCTTGGTTTAACTGCATGGTCATATAGAGCCCCCACGCCGCGGGAATGATCAGGAGCAGAACTTTCCATCCGGGAATCGGCGGGATTTTCGGCAGGGGGAAAGCGAATTCCCGGAGCGTTCGGCTGCGGTCGAGCAGCTGCGGCAGCACGATCAGCGCAATGAGACAGCTGAACGCCAGCGAGAGTCCGGCGAAGACCGCCAGCTGAACATACGCCCGGATTCCGGTCAGCGCCAGGAAGACGAACACCAGAATCGAGGTCAGCGCGGAAAGTCCCATCGGTTCGGTCAGCGCGGCGGTCCGTTCGACGGCGTCTTTTCCCCGGCAGGCGGAATACACGTGGATTCCCTGATCGACCGCGAGGCCGGTAACGCAGCTGCCCAGTCCGACGACATACAGGCAGATTTCCCGGAAGAAGAGCGTCATGACCCAGAGCGAGAGCAGCGAGGCATACAGCGGAATCGCGGGAATCCAGAGCGCGTGCCAGTCGCGGCGGCAGAAGATCAGGAAGATCAGCAGAAACAGCAGCAGGGAGACCGTTCCGGAAACCGCGGCGTCGCGTTTGAGCACTTCTTCGTTGCCGAGCGTGTGCATCGCGCCGGAAATGACCCGGTATTCCATGCCTTGCCCCAGCGGTTCGACCGCAGTCCGGATTCCCGAGAGCAGTTTCCGCACGGAATCGGCATCGCCGATCGTGAGGTCCGCATCGAAGACCATCATCGCGCGGCGTTTGTCTTTCGCGGCAAAATAGGGCAGATCGGACGCCAGCTCCATTCCGGTCAGATAATCCAGACGGCGCAGCTCCGACAGGATTTTCATTTCCAGACCGAACGGCTGATTCCGAATCCGTTTCACGCCGCCGGGCATCGGGAACGCCAGCTGCTTCAAAGCGTTTTGCACGGCGTTTTCCGGATTGCATTCCGAGAGAATCTCCGGTCCGTAAAAACGCGGCAAAAGAGCGGTGAATGCGCTCATTTCGTCCAGAACGTCGGCGGTCCGGTAGCGGAAGACGAGATTTTTCACGCCGGGCAGACGCGCGATCTTTTCCGCGGCGGCATCCAGATATTTTTCGTGTTTTTCCACGGAATCGGGACTGAGAAATTCCAGCTGGACGGTATTGCCGAGCTTCGTCTCGTTCAGAATGCGGAAAGTGGTGCCTGCGTCCTGATTGTCCGGAAACAGCTGACTGACATCGTTGGTGAACCTGACCCGGAACAGACTGACGCCTGCGAGCAGACCGAGTAGAAGCAGGGCGGACATCACGGCGGCGCGGCGCCGTCCGGCAAAGTCGATCAACTGTTCCACGAGGTGTTTCATTCGGGAGGCAGCCGCCAGATTTTTTCCGTCAGGGCCGGATTTTTTCGAACCGAGACGAAACGGATTTCCAGCCGGTCGCCGGAAGTTTCTTCGATGATGATCGTCTCAATGGCATCGAATGACGCATCGGAGCGGATTTCCACCGCCTTGAACATGTTTTTGAGCTGCGCGGCTTTCGGAAGCAGCCGCAGAGTGCGCTCGTCTTTTGCTTCGAGCAAGAAGCGTGTCCCGAGCCGTTCGGGATCGCCGGAAAGCCAGTCGTTCATGCAGTCGCGCAAAACAGCCAGCCAGGGGAATCGGCTCTGCTGAATGACCGCGAGTTTGCCGGTTTCACCGTCCCAGTGTTTCAATTCATCCGAGCCGATTACGGTAATGCTTCTGACCGGAGAACGGACCTGCCAGCGGAGCCGGCCGTTCTTTTCCGCGGTCATCTCGCCTTTGATCTCGATCTTCATTTCGAGCTCGGCCAGAATTCGGGTCTGAATGAAATCCGCGCGGATCGTCCGGTAATCGGCGATCTTGCGGAAGCGGGCGCTGATCGAATCGACGCTTTGCGCACAGACGCCGAAAGTCAAAGTCAGCAGGAAAAACAGACTGGTCAGGGAAGCTGGCATATTGAAAGTTCCCCTTCGGAGCAGAGCACATTGTCCGCTTTGCGGAATATCTTGAAATCGAGCGTGTAGTAATTGTCGATCGTGGAGGTTTCCCGGATTGCGATGATCAGCTCGTCGCCGACGTGGAGTTCCGCCAGGAATTTGACGTGCCGCATGCCGGTGAGCATCCCGCGAAGATTGTGATCATTCACCTCAAAGCCGGCAATGACCGCGCAAGATTGCGCCACGATCTCCGGAATCACATCCGGGTCCAGCACGCCGTTTCTCAGGAAACGGTTGTCCGGTTTGATTACGGAATCGACTTTGGACCATTCGCCGAACTCGATCAGTTGTTTGACGAGTGTCATCGGGGGGCGGTGCGGTATCCATTGCTGGGCATCGCTGGGCAGGGACGGTTGCCGGTTCAGCAGAGAGTCGCAGTTTTTCCAGCAGAGCGGGTCCGAGGCCAGATAGTCGCCGGTCAGCTGATACGCAGTCCCGCGACAGCCGTAACAGGTGTCGGCCTTTTCGCAGGTCCGGCACGGTCCCTTGATGGTGTTCCGAAAATCTTTGAGTTTCTGCAGCACGTTGCTGTTCTGCAGGATGTCCGAGAGCTTCTGTTCGTAGACGTTGCCGATCTTTATGGTCAGACCGACGCACGGGATCACATCGCCGGTGGCGCCGATGACGCAGGAGAACTGGTGGCGCAGACACTTGCCGCCGACCAACGGCGGCTGCGGTTCCCATTCGCGGCCGAGCGAACGGTCGAACGCGGCGATCTCGTCGAAAATTTCCTTGATGCGGCGGGGATGGACTTCGAGCTGACGGTGTTCCAGCAGCCGTCCCTGCGGAGTCATGATCTCCAGATACGGCCGGATGCCGCGGTCGCGGAGATATTTCCACAGGTCTGCGACTTCGCCTTCATTGGCGGAACAGATGACCGAGCTGGCCACGAGCCGCCGTTCGTCCATACCGGTTTTCTGGAGCAGGTCGATGGCACGCAGAGCCTTGTCCAGCGAATGCGGCACACCGGTAAGTTTGTCCTGCACTTCCGGTTTGAGCGAGTTCAATTTGACGACTACGCGGCTGCCCTGTTCGTAAAGGAACCGGGCCCAGTCTTCATCGATCAGCGAGGCGTTGGTAAAAATTTCCGCCCCCATGCCGAGCGAACTCATCAGTTCGATGTATTTTTTCAGATTGCTGCAGAGCAGGGGTTCCCCGCCGAGAACCACCACCTTGCGGGCCCCGAGCGCCGCCACCTGACGGATGGCCGACTGCGCCATTTCATCGGTCAGCGCGGCATGATCGCAAGTTCCCGCCGCATAGCAGTAGGGACACAGATAGTTGCAGCTGCGGTTGAATTCGATCTCACAGGTCAGCAGCCGGCCGGATGCCGCGGCCGCAAGCATCTCATCCGTGGTAAAATCATATTTTGCGGGGTCGAATTCGATCATTTCGGAGCCTTTCTCAGGTCGAAGAAACGGACTGGTTTGCGGGAAGTCCCGAAAACTTTTTTCCGGGCGTCTTCCAGGCTGACGGGAACGACCGGAACATGAATCCGGAGCCGGCTGTAAAGACGGTCGGTCACTTTGAGCGTCTCCGGCGTGGCGCCCTCGGCGCAGGCGGCATAGACCTTGACTTCATCCGACAGCGCATCGCCGGAAACTTCCAGATAATATTCCTGCACTTCCGGAATGCCGTCCAGCACCTGGAAGAACACATTGGGGAAGAGCGTGGTCCCGCGCACTTTGAGCATCTGCGCCTTGCGTCCGAGAATCGGACCCAGCCGGAGAGTGCCGCGTCCGCAGGGGCAGGGACCCGGAATGATGAAGCTGATATCGCCGGTGCGGAACCGGACCAGCGGCATTCCGGAAACCTGCAGCGGGGTCACGGTGACTTCGCCGACTTCACCGTCCGGAACGCGGTTGCCCTCGTCGTCCAGAATTTCCACTGCGGCAAGGTCCGCGGGCGGGTGTCCGCCGCAAAGTGCGGAGCATTCGGTGAAACTGGTGACGATCTCGCTGGAGGCGTAGGTGGAATGGACCGCGCCCGGCCAGAAGGAATTGAGTTTGCGTCCCAGCGGGGTGAGTTCCATTTTCCGGGTGCGGATCGGTTCGCCAATGCAGATCAGACGTTTGATGCAGCGGTGATCGATTCCGCTGTCCGCCAGATACTGTCCGAGCTTGGCGAGGAAACTCGGCACGCCGACCATCGCTTCCGGCCGGAGTTCGCGGATGATTTCCGCATGACTGGAAATGGTGTTGAGCCCGTTGCGGATTCCCGCCGCACCGAGTTTGACCACCCCCTGATAATAGGCCAGTCCCGCGATGAAACAGCGGTCGATGGTGCAGGTCAGCAGCACCTTGTCGTCCGCGGTCATGCCGGCGGCGACGTAACCGCAGGCGTCGTTATAGGCCAGCCGGTCGAGGTCGCCGGGCGAATAGACGATCCGGCAGGGTTTGCCGGTGGTCCCGCTGGTGAAGCAGATATCAGCGATGTCCCGCATCGGCAGAGCGAAAAATTCCTCGTTGTGTTCGGCCAGATCGCTTTTGGTAGTGACCGGAAGTTCCTGCAGAAGGTCGAAATCGTAATCCCGGTCGGGGAAGTTTGCCAGCACGCGGCGGTAGAACGGCGAATGTGCCCGGCAGTAGCGGATATGTTCGGCCAGCAAGCGGTTCTGCAGCGCGGCGATTTCCGCTTTGGAGTGCAGGGATATGTCATCTTTCAGTTCAAACCGGGTTTTCATCATTCAACTCCTTGTCCATTTCGGCCAGTTCTTCTTCCATTCGCTGGAATATTTTTTTCTTCAACACATACGCCGTGGCGCACTGCCGCACCTCCTCGCGGGAAACCTGTTCCAGAAAGTGAATCTTCAGATCCCGGAACTCACGGAACCGGAACTTGCGGTCCGGCATGAACTGATTGCCCGCAATGCAGAGCATGTAGACGGGAATGTCCAGGTCTTTGGCCACCTGAAAAATGCCGCTGTGAAACGGATTCATCCGGGGCGCTTCCGAACGGGTTCCTTCCGGATACGAGGCGACCATATCCCCGACGGACAAAACCGTGGCAGCATGATTCTTGAGAGTTTCATAATCCCAGCCGGTGATGTCCAAATATCCGGCCAGATGAGCCATCCAGCCGATGATCGGCAGCCGCATCGGCCAGCCGTTGACCGTTTGAGCCATGCTCAACCCCAGCACGGATATCAGGAATGCGTCCGTTGCAGCCCGATGATTCACGATCACGATTCCCGGTTCGCGCCGGCCGCCGGAATAATCCTGAAAATCCACGCGGAAGAACGGCCGCCAGGCCACGCGCACCACCAGCAGGCCGAATCCGAGCAAAAGCACCCGAAGCAAATGCTGACGCCGGACCACGGGCAGACACAAGATGAACAGAACCGGGAGTGCCAGTGCCAGCCAGTAGAGAGTCATGAAGAACAAAGTCAGCAGATAAATTGCAAAACTCCGCAGAAAGGTCATGACCGGCCGGGTCCCGTTATTTCATTTTCTCCACGATTTCGGGATGTTCCCGGACGAGCTTTTCAAACAGATCGTAGACGTTTTCCAGTGTCCGGACATTCCGGATTTCCTGATTGTCCCGCAAATTGATCCCGAATTTCTGCTGGAAACCGATGATCATATCCACCAAGTCCAGACTGTCCAGCTGCAGATCGTCCACAATATTCTTTTCCGGCGTCAGTTCCGATTCGTCAAGTTCGAAGCGTTCGACAAAAATGGAATTGATCACCCGAATGATTTCTTCCCGATTCATCAGATTCTCCATATTTCCCTCCGTATTTGGTTCGATTCAATCCATTTTCCGGCAGACCAGACTGGCATTCACTCCGCCGAAGGCTATGCTGTTTTTCAGACAGACTTTCACCGGATGTTCTTCCGTCGTCCGCGGCAGCCGTATCCCCGCGCAGTCGTCCACTGTTTCCAGATTCCGCGTCGGCAGCACCAGATTTTCCCGCATCATGCCGTGGACCGCGGCCAGTTCCAAGGCCCCGGACGCTCCGAGGGTATGGCCGAGATGTCCTTTCAGACTGGATACCGGAACGCGATCGCCCAGCAAGGACCGGATCGCCGCCGCTTCCGCATGATCTCCGACTTTCGTCCCCGTGGCGTGCGCGCTGACATAATCCACCGCTTCCGGCGCGATGCCTGCATCGGCCAACGCGGCCTTCATGCAGTTCGCGATCTGCAGTTCGTCCGAGTGGCTGACATGCCAGCCGGAACAGTTCGTGGCGTAGCCGGCGATTTCGAACAGAATGTCCGCGCCTCGCCGTTTTGCATGTTCGTATTCCTCGACCACGAGAATGCCCGCACCTTCGCTGCAGACCAAACCGGTGCGCGCGGCGTCGAAGGGACGCGAAAGTTTTTCCGGTTCGGGCGATTCCTCTTCGGCCAGAGCATAGAGCAGCTGGAACGAGGATGCCACCAGCGGAGTCGATTCATCCGACCCGCCGGCCAGAACGACGTCGGCCTTGCCGAGCTGGATCAGTTCGAGCGCCGTGCCGAGAGCCTGCAGACCGGAGGCGCAGGCGGAGTTGGTCGAAAGCTGCGGCCCGTTGATGCCGAACAGGTCCGCCACGTTGAAACTGGAGGAGTGCGACATCAGCCGGAAAAAGTGACAGGCGGAAAGATCGTTCCGTCTTCCTTCATATTCAGCGATGCACGCCTCGGTCATGCTCGACGCACTGCCCACGGTGGAACCGATGATGCAGCCGACGCGGCCCGAGGTGAAAATTTCCGGATTCAGACCGCTTTGCGCCACCGCTTCCTGCGCGGCCAGCCCGGCAAACAGCGCAGCATTGCCCATGGTCCGGCGGATCTTGCGGCTGATTTTCTTCGCTTCGACAGGGTCCACGGTCACAGGTGATGCGGCGATGTTCCTGCCGAAATAGTCATGCCATTCGGTCATGGCCCGAATGCCCGACCGTCCGGCTTTCAGTGCCTCGAATAATGCGGATGCCGAATTGCCCAGCGGACTGACCACTCCGATTCCGGTTACTGCTGCTCTGCGTTTTTCCATAATCTTTCGTTCCAAATTCTGCTGTTTAACCAGAAAACCGACTGCAAATTATAATATATCATCCAATGAATTTGAAATCAAGCGTGCAGATGGATTTTTATGCTTTTTTATTGCAGCCGGACAATTCGATCACCCGGCGGTAGATTTCATCGCCCATTACGGTCCGGAAAATCAGGAAGGAAGTCATCATCGTTCCCATGACTCCCGGAACCGACGCACTCTGCCCGGCCTGGAAAAAATTTTTCACCGGCAGCTGTCCGATGATCCTCGACTGTCCGTAGATGTTCTGGGCACCGTATGCGCTGCCGGTCGGGGGATCGTAATCCAGACAAGTCAGCGGCGAACCCGTTTCAACGATGTGCAGATGACCTTTCAGCTGAGGATACACCTCGACGAGATTATCGGTGATCTCCGCGGCAATCCGCTGTTTGAATTCCTGATACTGTGCATGATGGCGGCGTCCGCTGCGGTCCGGCATGTTTTCCGGCCAGCCGACAGGCATGGTGCGGAAAGCCGTGATGACATTGTGCGGAATTCCCGCATCGTCCGGTTCCCGTTCCAACAGATATCCCGAGCTGAACGCGCTTCGACCGCTCAGTATCGCATCCAGATCGTTTTCCGAATAAAAACTGAGCAGACCGCGCGGCAGTTCAACCTCCTCGTCGACCAGATAAAAGACGCAGAAGAAACTGTTGGTTTCCCGGAGCCGTCCGATCCGGCGCAGAAACGATTTCGTCAGCGAACTTTCCGGCAGCAGGGACCGGACCGCCAGCGGGTGAATGGTGAAAAATGCGTTTTCGATTTCCACGAAATCTCCATCGGCAAAACGCGCAAGATGGCAGTTCCCGTCCGCATCCGGCGGATCGAAGGGAAGCAGCCGGGCATTGGTCCGGATTGTGATCCCGTATTTTTCGGCTTCCTGCCGGAACGCGGCGATCATCGGGTCGCCCCCGCGGAACGGACGCGACAAACTGTCATACAGGCAGAACCCGATCCATGCGTGGAAACTCATCGACGCAGAAGACAGCGGCGTTCCGTGGCAGGTGGCGAAACTGCCTGCTGCCGTTCTCGCCGCGCGGGAAAGCCCCAGCGAATCGCAGAAATCCCGGACCGTGATCGAGTCATACTGCGAGATGTCCCACTGCAATGGCGTCAAATCGGTCAGATCGGCCATCGGCCGGGTGGTCCAGATGTGCCGGATGGTGTCGAACAGCCGATGCAGCCCGTCGGCTTCATCGGGGAAGGCGGAACAGATGATGTCCGCATTTTCGCCGAAATCGCATCCGGCGGGCAGAAGCAGGTCTTTCTCACCTTCTTTCAGCACGATCCGGTTGGAAATCGGCGTGGAACTGATCCGGTCGCGGATACCGAGTATTTCCAGCATCTGGCCGAAAATATCATTGAATCCTCCGGAAAAATGATAACCGGTGTCGAAAGAAATGCCATTCCGGACGAAACGCCGCATGTAGCCGCCAATGTTCGGCTGACTTTCCACCAGCGTGACGGGCCGGCCGGACTTCGCCAGCAGCAGCGCCAAAGTCAATCCGCCCGCGCCGGAACCGACGACCAGTGTCTGTCGCTCCTTCATCAGATCACCAGTCCGCCGTTGACCGCCAGCACCTGTCCGTGGATGTAAGTGCTGTCGGGACCGCAGAGGAAGCTCACCGCAGCGGCGACTTCCTCGGCTTTGCCGGCACGATGAAGCGGGATCAGTCCCACCACCTTATCCATCGGCAGCTCACGGGTCATTTCCGTCTCGATCACGCCCGGTGCCACGGCGTTGACCAGGATTCCCTTGCGTCCGACTTCACGCGCCAGCGCCTTGACCGCTCCGATCAGACCTGCTTTCGAGGCGGAATAGTTGACCTGTCCGGCCTGTCCGGCTTGTCCGGACGCGGAACTGATGACCACGATCCGTCCCCGCCGACGGGCCAGCATGCCGAAGATCAGCGGCTGGACCGTATTGTAAAATCCGAGCAGATTTGTCTCCAGCACGCTGTCCCATTCGTCGCCGTCCATGAAGACGAACAGATTGTCGCGGGTGATGCCGGAATTGTAGATCACCGCGTCGGGCGCGGTTTCACCGAAAGCCGCATCAAGAACTTTGCGGGCGCCTTCGCGGTCGCGGACATCCAGTTCCAGAATCTCGCAATGCCGTCCGAGGTCGGAGCATTCCCGCACCAGTTCATCCGACGGCGCACCTTTTTTCCGGCAGGTCGCCGCAATATCGAAGCCGTCTTTCGCCAGCCGGAGCGCCACGGCTTTGCCGATCCCCCGGCAGCCGCCGATGATCAGCGCCGTCCGGGCCGCCTCGGGAGAGAGTTCCTCTTTCATCATATTCATCCTTTCCATTGTTTGAAGATCAGCACTGCATTATGTCCGCCGAAGCCCAGACTGGTCGTCATGACGGCATCCGTATGAATCTCTGCGGCGGAATTCGGCGTAACGTCCAGGGGACATTCCGGATCGGGCGTTTCATAATTGATCGTCGGCGGCACGATGCCGGTCAGGAGAGTCTGCACCGCGGCCGCGGCGGAGAGCGCACCGGAAGCGCCGATGGCGTGTCCGATCATGCTTTTGATCGCACTGACCTTGATCCGGTCCGTCCGGTCGCCGAATACGGTCCGGATCGCCCGCGCTTCGCAGCGGTCGTTGGCGATGGTCGCGGTGCCGTGCGCGGAAATGCAGCCGATCTCGTCGGCCGGACACTCCGCCAGCTGCATCGCATTCCGCATGGCGCGGACCAGCCCGCGTCCGACCGGGTTGGGCGCCGTGATATGCCAGCCGTCGCACGTGGTGCCGTAACCGGAAAGTTCGGCCAGAATTTCCGCTCCGCGGTGCCGGGCGTGTTCCAGTTCTTCAAGCACCAGCACCGCCGCGCCTTCCGCCAGAACGAAACCGGTGCGGTCGCGGTCGAACGGACGGCAGGCCCGGACAGGGTCCGGGTGACAGCTCAGTGCGGTCAGAGAATGGAATCCGCTCATCATCAGCCGGGTCAGACACGCTTCCGACCCTCCGGCCAGCATGACGTCGGCATCTCCCCGCCGGATGATCCACATGGCTTCCCCGAGCGCATGAGCCGAGGAAGCACACGCGGAAACCGTATTGAAACCGGGTCCCTGCAGACGATACCGGACCGCCAGATTTCCGGCCGAAGCGTTGGCCATGAATTTCGGTATAAAAAATGCGGAAACCCCGCCGGGCCCGCGTCGATTGAGCGCATCCAGGTGTTTTTCGTATTCATCCACAGAACCGGCTCCATTGGCCAGCAGCACGCCGAAACGGAACGGATCGCCGGCGCGTTCGTCCGGATTTCCGGACAGTCCCGCCATGCGCATGGCTTCATCTCCGGCGGCGACCGCGAACCGCACCGCGCGGGACATGCGGCGTTCTTCCTTCGGGCTGACATTCGTCAGAATCAGATCGCGCACCTCTCCGGCGCAGTCGGGCAAACCGTCGGGCGCAAACCGGGTCAGCGGACCGATTCCGCTGCGTCCGGCGGCCAGACTGTTCCACGTTTCCTGCCAGCTGTTTCCCGCACAGCTGACCGCGCCGATGCCGGTTATCACGATCCGTCTGCTGTTCATGGTTTCTCCGGCGTGGGATTGAGTATCTTTTGTTCCCGCAGAAACTTCAACAGTTCCGCAGACCATTGAGCGGTTTCCGGGTAAAGTTTCTTTTCATCGTCGTTGAGCAGGCCCATGCCGTGCGGACCGTGCGAATAGAATATGATCCAGGCAGGCACGCCGTTGCGTTTCAATGCATCTTCCAGCAGACGGCTGTTGACCGGATTGACCGTTTTGTCTTCCATCGTCTGCCAGACGAAAAACGGCGGACAGTCCGGCTTGATCTGCAGTTCCAGCGAAAGCTCCCGCAGCAGGGCTTCCGGCGGATTGCTGCCGGTCAGATTTTTCCGGCTGAGTTCGTGAGTGCACGGTGCGCTCATCGAGACCACCGGGTAACAGAGCACGGCGAAATTCGGACGGGCGGAAACGCGTTCCACCGGGTCGGATGATTTCGAATCGCCCCGGCCGTCGCGGACCGCAGTCAAGCCGGCCAGATGACCGCCTGCGGACGAACCCATGACACCGATGCGGTTCGGGTCGATGCCCAGCGCCTTGGCATGATAACGGATCAGGCGGATCGCCCGCTGGGCTGCGTTCAGCATCGCGGGATGCCGCCGGAAATGTCCGAACATCGACCCCAGCGGATATTTCACCACGATTCCGGCCATGCCGTGCCGATTCAGAAACTCCGCATAGGCATTGCCTTCTTTGTCCCAGGCCAGCACTCCGTAAGCTCCGCCGGGAAAGATCACCATGGCGGGGCAGGGGCGCGGGAAGTTTGCCGGCGGCAGATGAATCCGCATGCAGCTGTAGGAATCTGAAGCGGACAACGCATAAAGCGTCCGGTCGCCGGGACGGCTTTGCGGGATCATAGTATCGTTTTTTTCCGGTTCGACGAACAGAAAACAGCCGGACAGCAGCAGCGAAACACTCAATGCGCCGATGCAGCCCGGCATCCGGCTCCGGTTACGGAAAAATGTTTTCACACATACATTGACGTCAGGCATAGTTCATTTTTTGAGGAATTTTTTCGTTTCCTTGGCCGCCTTGCTCACGTTTTTATCCGTCCAGTCGGCCGCTTTGGCACCGGCTTTTTCGGTTTCTCTGACCGCTTTCACCATGCCTTTTTCAACGCTGCTCTTCTGGGATTCCTGATACATATGATATCCCACGACGGCAACTATGGCGACGATGACGACGATGACGGCGGTGATGACGAGATTTCTGGTTTTCTTGCTCATAACGACAAACCTTTCTTTGAAAATTGAGTAATAAAAATTCACCTTTTCTGATAATATAATCTGTTTCCAACGGATTACAAATCCGGATTCGGGCACCTCCATTCGATTTCAGCAGGAAAATGACCGACAATGCATTCAGAGTCGGCCTTCGGCCTGAAAACAGAGCGAGCCGCCGTCGGCGTGACGGCCGTCCACGTAAAAAGCGCCGTCTTCCGTTACGCTGCCGCCGCAATGAATCCGGGCATTCAGCGGACCGGGGATCAGGAAATTGATCTGCAATTCCGCCGGATGGCAGAGCTTTCCGGTCAACTTTCCGAGCGTGTCGACGATATACGCGCCGTAAAAAGCGTTGTTGAGATGCTGATTCAGGTCGATATTGGAATGCAGCACCTGATATTCCAGCAGCGATTCCGGCGGCGTTTCCGGTTCGGCGATCTTGTCCAGATCGAGAAAGAACTTCGGGCGTTCCGCGTTGCGTTCGGCAAAATCGCCCAGCATCTTGAACGGCTTGACCGGACGGAACCGCGTGTCGTCGATCACAATCCAGAAACTGGTCCCTTCCACCAGCGAGTCGCCGTTTTCCGCCAGCAGCTGATACTGCCGGGTGGCGAACAGCCGGTTCAGTCCGGTCGGATAGGTCAGCACGGTCAGTTTTTCGCCCAGCTGCGGATAGCGGCGGAAGCGCAGTTTCAGCCGGGAAAGCACCCAGAGCTCGTGAAGCGCCCGCAGCTGATTCATGCCGATATCCAGCAGATTGGCATGACAGGCGGCAATGTCCTGAAAATAATCCAGCATGCAGTTGAGTTTCAACACCGCATCCGCGCCGCATTCGTGATGCGTCACCAGATGTTCCTGCGTCAGAAAATCGGGTCCCTGTGCCATGATCTTACACCAGTCCTTTCAACAGATCGCGCACGTCATCGTCACTCATCGGCCGCGGATTCAGCTTCATGCTGGCGCTGCGGCAATTCCGAATGATAAAATCAAAATGTGATTCGTTCAGTCCATAATCCCGGAATCCGGCCTTGACTCCGGTCTTCCGGCAGAGTTCCAGACAAACCGCGAAAAAATCCTCCGCCGTTTTTCCGAACCCGCAGTTCCGCGCGATTTCGCCATACTGCTTTTTACACAGCGGCAGATTCCATTCCGCCACTGCCGGAATCAGCGCGGCGCATGCCTTGCCGTGCGGCACCCCCAGCAGGGAACCGATCGGATGCGCCAGACCGTGGATTGCACCCAGTCCGGTCTGGGAAAACGCCATGGCGGACATCAGGCTGCCTTCGGCCATTTCCGTGCGGGCGGTCAGGTCGGACCCGTTCCGGTAGGCGGTTTCCAGGCTGCCGGCGATTTTGATCAGCGCCGTACAGCTCAATGCACGGGTCGCGGCCGAGGCTTTCGGCGAGGTGTAAGACTCGAACGCCTGAACGAACGCATCCAGTCCGCTGGCCGCGGTCAGGGCAGGGGGACAGCTTGCCGTGAGCAGCGGGTCGACGACGGCCAGATTCGCCCGCATCGAAGGATGCCGCAGCGATTTTTTGATCTTCGTGGCCGGATCGGTCAGCACCGAATTGTTGGTGATTTCCGCTCCGGTGCCCGCGGTCGTCGGCAGCGCCGCGAAAAAGAGTCCCTTGCCGGGGATGGTCCGTTCGCCGGAAAAATATTCGGCGCAGGAACCCGAAAGCGGGATGAGCGCCGCTGCCGCTTTTGCACAGTCGATCACGCTGCCGCCGCCGACGGCGATCACCGCTTCCGCCTGATGATTTCGTCCGGATTCGGTGACGCGGTCGACATCCTCCAGCGGTGGTTCGGCCCGAATGCCGGTTTCCACTTTTACCTCGAAATTTTTCAGTGAGTCCAGCAGCGATTCGAATTCGGCGCTCCGGGAGAAATGAGACCCGGTCACCAGCAGGATTTTTTTGAATGAAGCGAGTTTTCCCGCCAGTTCTCCGGCGACGCCGCGTCCGAAGACGATTTCCGGCGGATACTGCAGCGTATAACAGGATTCCAGGCTCATAATCGAGTTCTCCCGACGGTTTTCATTACGGTTTCTTCAGCAGCGGGGAAATCAGGTCATCCTCCGCTTTCAGCACTTTGAGATTGGCATGGGCCGGCAGAAATTCCGCCCCGTTTCCGACGGCGGCAATCAACCCGCCGCGATTCAGAAAGTTCCGGATTCCCTTGTCCCAGAGAGGATTCTTCATGACCGTCTGATACGATTCGCGTTTTCCCTCCGGGATGACAAGCGCATCCAGATGATTCAGAATGCCTTCGCGCACTTCCTGTCCGGAAACGAACTGCACGTCCAGTTCGGGATGACGGTCCAATGTCAGCATCGTTGCGACTGTGCGCGGAGTGATCGGACCGCCGGAAGAGCAGAAGCCGACCCGGACCCGCCGCCACGATTTCCGCGGACAGACCGGCATCGGTTTGACGCCCGTTACAGCATAAATGCAGCCCAGTGCGATGGGGTGAGTTCCGTCCCAGGATTCGGGATGATAACTGGTGGCGATCACTTTTCCCTTGCCGTAGGTGCCATAAACCGCCGACGGCGTGTTCACGAAATTATACGGTGCACGGTCGGTCCAGCCGGCAGAACTTTTGTAGACCGACAGCGTTTCTCCGGACCCTTTGCCGGTCGATGCGGCAGACTGCAGAACCGGACCTCCGTTGTAACGGATCGTATAGCGGCCGGGTTCGATTCCCAGCCGTTTCGCTCCGGCTTCGGAAAAATCGACCGTCAACGCCGCATATTTCCCTGCGGCATAATTGATGTAATCATACGGCAGCAGCCCCATCCGGCCGGTCCGGTTCATGACGCTGTAACATCCGGCACACGCGCCGAGATAAGAGCCGCCGTCGGCGATGAACTGCTTTACTGCTTCCACTCCCTGCGGCTGCATGGCTTTGAGCTGACGCGCGCTGCCGCCGCCCGGACACACCAGCAGATCGAGTCCCCGCAGTTTGCCGGAGCGGATATCCGCTCCGGTCAGCGGCACCAGTTCCAGTTCCGGACTGTATTCGATCAGCCGGGCCCAGCAGAGCACACCGTTACCCAGACAGCCTTCATCCAGAAACAGACCGACCTTGACCCGTTTCTCCGGAACGGATGCGGTCTGCGGCTGAGAGACGCAGGAAACTCCGGCCGACAGGATCGCGGCTGCCGCAAAGAATCCGGCAATCCGGCGGATACAGGATTTACGATGATTGACAGCGATGTTCATTTTTCCCTCCTGCAAATAAAAGGTTATTTCAGTTCCTCTGCGGATTTTTCTCTGCGTTCCTTCAGGACTTTCAGTGCTTCGACCGCGGCGGCCTGTTCGGCGTTCTTCCGGTTCTGCGCCCGGCCGACGCCGAGCTGTTCACGTTCCAGCAGGACCGCCACCTCGAAACAGGGTTCATGCTGGGGTCCGGAGACCTGAAGCACCTGATAGGTCGGGGTCCGGCCGAATTCCGCCTGTGCGTATTCCTGCAGAATGCCTTTGGGGTTGAGCGTGGCCAGCAGACTGCGCGGATCGGGCTGAATGCGCTCGAAGATGTTGAGAATGAACTTTTCGGCCGCCTCGTAACCGCCGTCAAGATAGATCGCGGCGGTCAGGGCTTCGAATGCGTCGGAAACCGTGGATTCGCGGTCGCCGCCATGCGAGTCGATTTCGCCCCGGCCGAACTGAATGAAGCTGCCGAGTTCGATGGACCTGGCCATTTTGGCCAGCGAATCCTGATTGACCGCCGCCGACCGGATTTTGGTCAGGTCGCCTTCCTGAAGTTCGGGATAACGGAAATAGAGGTATTTCGTCAGCACCAGTTCCACCACGGCGTCGCCGAAAAATTCCAGCCGCTGATTGTCATACTTCACTTTCCATTCCGCGGCATAGGACTTGTGGGTCATGGCCTCTTTGAGCAGTTCGGGATTCCGGAATTGGTAACCGATCGTCTGCTGAAGCTGTTTCAGCGATTCGCTCATGCCGGACATACTCCGTTTTCGTTCCAGTCGACGGTGGCGTATTTGGCCGATGCAAGTTTTTCCGCTTCAGCCATGAATTCAGCGTCGGGCGTAAACGGTTCGTAATCGAAACCGAACGCTTTTTGCAGTTCGTCGCGGATTGCCTTCAGAATCAGATCGTGTGCGCCGGCTTTCAGACTGACGCTGCCCTGATGCAGAATGCCTTTGCGGGTGCGGCGCTGCGCGGCTCCGGCCAGCTTGGTGTCGTCGGCGGCCAGCACGTCGTTGGGGGAGGGCGACACGAAGCACTGAAGCGTCGCCCGGTCGTGTTTGATTCCGAGGTCCGGCGCCAGATGCGCGCCCTGACCGAGGTCCAGGATCGCCTTCATGATCGGTTCGTGGATCGCCTTGTAGCTGTCCATCCGGTTGAGTTCGCAGATCGGGTGTCCGGCGGGGATCACCATGGTGTAAGTCAGATCAACGTCGTGATAAACCACTCCGCCGCCGGTGGGCCGCCGGACCAGCGTGAGTCCGGTGCGGGTGACGGCGCGCGGTTTTTGAGAATAGCCGAACGATGCGGACGGGATGTTCCATTCGTAAAAACGGAGCACCACACGTCCGAGGGAGCCGATCCGCTCCAGCATCAGCTCATCGATCGCCATATTGAGATACGGTCCGTGCGAGCCGTCGAGCCAGAGCAGACACTTTTCCATGATTTGCTCCGGTGCGTCTTACAGATTTTCGACCACCAGGTCGCCGACCTCGGTGGTGGAATATCCCATTTTGCCCGCGGAGAGGCTTTTGAGTTTGTGTTCGGTGATGAAGGCGACCGATTTTTCGATCGCGCGCGCGGCATCTTTTTCGCCGAGATAATCGAGCATCATCGCCGCGGAAAGGATCGCCGCCAGCGGATTGATGACGTTTTTGCCGGTGTATTTCGGAGCGGACCCGCCGATGGGCTCGAACATGCTGATTCCTTCCGGATTCAGGTTGCCGCCCGCGGCGATGCCCATGCCGCCGGTGGTCATGGCGGCGAGGTCGGTAATGATGTCGCCGAACATGTTGGTCGTCACGATCACGTCGAACCATTCCGGATTCTTGACCATCCACATGGTGATGGCGTCCACGTGGCTGTAATTGATCTTGACTTCGGGATACTGCGCGGACATTTCATTGAGCGCGCGGTTCCACATGTCGAAAACGTAGGTCAGCACGTTGGATTTGCCGCAGAGCGTGAGCTGGGCGGTCTTGCCGGCGGCGATGTCTTCCGGGGAAAGTCCGCGCCAGGGGTGTTCCTTGGAATGACGTTTGCGGGCCATTTCGAAGGCGAATTTCAGACAGCGGTCGACCTGCGCGCGGGTGTAGGTCATGACCTGGGTGGCGGTTTCGTTCGGGGTGCCTTTCATGGCTACGCCGCCCATGCCGGTGTAGACGTCGCCGGAGTTTTCCCGAACCACGACATAGTCGATGTCTTCCGGTTTCTTGTTGGCCAGCGGAGACTCCACGCCGGGATAAAGTTTCACCGGACGCAGATTGATATACTGGTCGAGTTCGAAACGCAGTTTCAGCAGAATGCCTTTTTCGAGGATTCCCGGAGGCACGTCGGGCCGGCCGATGGCGCCGAGGTAGATCGCATCGTATTTTTTCAGAATCTCCGAACCGTCGTCCGGCATGATGGAGCCTTCGCGCAGATACCGGGTGCCGCCCCAGTCGTAGGTGGTGAATTCCATTCCGAAGCCGAACTTTTTGGAGGCTGCATTGAGAACTTTCATACCTTCGGCAATGACTTCCGGACCGGTTCCGTCGCCCGGCAGGACTGCGATTCTGTAATTTTTCGACATTTTTATAGTTCCTTTCAGAATGATGGATTGCTGTTTTTTAATAAAGTAATTTACACGGGAATCGGCGCAAGTTCAAGCCCGGAAACGTTTTTTCCGCACAACTTCTCACTTTTTCCGGAGTGCGGCCTGTTCCCTGCCGGTGTTCCGCTCCCAGAAAACCCCGCCGGCATAGCCCTGGATTGTCGGATCGGCTTCCGCACGATGCAGACGTTCCAGCGCCCAGCAGCAGTAATCCGGATTGATCTCAATTCCGGCGAAATGACGTCCCAGCTTGCGTGCGGTCACCGCCGTGGTGCCGCTGCCGAGAAACGGATCGAACACCAGATCGCCCGGCCGGGAACTGGCCAGAATGAGCTTCGCCAGCAGTTTTTCGGGTTTCTGAGTCGGGTGCGGAGTGTTTTCCGGCATCGACCAGTAGGGCACGGTGATGTCGTCCCAGAAATTCGAGGGAAAAGTCATGCGGAAATTGCCGTCTTCGGTCGATTCCCAGCCTTTGGGCCGGCCGTTTTCCCGGTAGGGGGCGATGACTTTGCGTCGGAGTTTTACCGCGTCCGGGTTGAAGTAATAATTGTTTCCGAGCGTGGCAAACCAGATGTCCTCGCAGCTGTTTTTCCAGTTGGCGGCCGCACCGCGACCTTTTTCCCGCTGCCAGACGATCCGGTTCCGCACCGTCAGATGTTCGGTCAGCACCTGATAATCCGCCGCGGAACACGACCAGTCGCCGCAGAGATAGACCGACGCTCCCGGTTTGAGCAGACGCAGCAGTTGCGGAAACCACGACCGCAGATACGCCAGATAATCCGAATCCGAGGTCCGGCTGAAGGTCAGTCCGTGAAAATCCTTGGACAGATTGTAGGGAGGATCAAGGATCATCAGGTCGACGAAAGCGTCCGGCAGCAGTTCGATCAGCTTCCGCATGTCGCCGCAAAGAATGCGGTCGTGCAATGTCTCCGCAGTCAGCGGATGTTCCGGAAAAAATATTTCGCGCCGGAGTTCTTCCATGCGTGCTTCCGGCACGGACAAAGTCCGGTTGCGGCCCGTTTCCGGCTTCGTTTTCGATTCCTGCGGAAAATCTTTCATCCTTGAAAAAGCTCCATACCGTTTTTTACTTCTCCGTCATCCAGTCGGACTGGAACCCCTTGAAAGCGCCGGGCAGGGAATAGCGCGTGCGGCATTCCTCCGGAGTCGCCCAGACCCATTCCGGCGATTCCTCCAGACAGAGCGCGAACCAGCCGGCCATGTGCCATTCCAAATGCGTAAAAACATGCCGGTGCGGCGCGGTCTTCCGGAACCGGAGAGGTTTCAGCGTCCGGGCGTTCAGCCAGGCGAGCGCCTCCCCGCGGCTGAGACGGCCCGGAACGGAGGGATATTCCCACAATCCGGCGAGGATGCCTTTTCCCGGACGTTTCCGCAGAGCGATCCGTCCTTGTTCCGAGCGCAGCAGAAAAACGGTCAGCGTTACGATCTTGCGCGCCGCCGGGGCTTTTTTGACCGGCAGGGCAGGGGCGGTCCCCGCTTTGAATCCGGCACATTTATCCCGCAGGGGACATTCCATACAGCGGGGATTCCCCGGCAGACAGACCATCGCGCCGAGTTCCATGATGCTCTGGGTGAATTCGGAGCATTTTCCCTCGGGGTAGACACGCTGAAGGTGTTTTCGGACCGCCTTGTGAAAAGCCGGATCGGCAATATCGTGGCGGCTGTTCAGCAGACGGGCGCAGACCCGGAGCACGTTGCCGTCCACCGCGGGTTCGGGCCGTCCGAAGGCGATCGACGCTACCGCGCCGGCGGTGTATTCTCCGATTCCCGGCAGTTTCAGCAGCTGTTCGCGTTCCGCCGGGATTTCACCGTGATGCTCACGCATGACCGCCTGTGCGGCTTTCTGTAGATTCCGCGCGCGGGAATAATAGCCGAGTCCTTCCCAGAGTTTCAGCAGTTTTTCTTCGGAAACCCCGGCCAGTGCCGGAAGATCGGGCAGTTCCGCGATGAACCGGGTGTAATAGGGTTTGACCGTCTCGACCCGGGTCTGCTGCAGCATGATCTCGGAAACCAGAGTCAGGTAGGGATTCGGGATACGCAGCCGCCAGGGCAGATCCCGCGCGGCCGCAGCATACCATTCCAGCAGCCGGGACGGCATGAAGCTGAAATCCATTTTCGGGGAACCGGGACCCATCGGCATTTCAGAAATAATAGCGGATCACGGCCTGCTTGCGCAGCTGTTCGCCGTAAGCCTTGCGCATCTGGGCGCGCGTTTTTTCTTCCAGCTGCTTGCGGATTTTCGGCTCCGCTTTCTCATAGGGAATCCGGGCTTCCGGTTTGATCGACTCCAGACGGATGAAATAGTATCCCTCCGGCGTCTCCAGCGGACCTGCGATCTCGTCGGCTTTCATCTTCAGGACCACCGGGGCGAATTCCGGCCGGAGTTTGTCGGCATCGACTGCGCCGACCGCACCGCCCTGAGCGGCGTTCGGCGCATCGGAGTTGGCTCTGGTCAGCTGGACGAACAGCGTCTTGTCCGCCCCTTTGAGCTGTTCCGCCAGCTTCTGACAGGCCACTTTGGGGTCTGCGCCGGAGCGTCCGCCGTTGCGGGCGATCAGCAGCAGTTCCAGAGAATATTGCGCGGGCGTAGTCCATTCCTTCACGTTTTTCTCGTAATGCTCGAAAACTTCTTTCGGAGTAATGTAGACCGGCCGGCCGCAATGTTCGGACAGCAGGATGTCGACCGCGATCCGTTCTTTGGATTTCTCTTTCAGTTCCTTCATGGTGGTGCCGACTTCTTCCGCACGTTTGATCAATCCCTCGCGGCTGCCGCCGCCGAGGGTGATGGCCAGCTGATCGATCATCCGTTCGATATACTGATTGTCAATGGGAAACGGTTTTTCCTGATACTGCGCATAAATCAGTTTGCGGACCACGATGTCTTCCACCACGCGCTTCCGCAGCTGCGATATTTCCGAATAGAGCCTGGCGCCGGAATAGAGACTGGAAAGTCTCAGTTCTTCGCGGCTGCTTTCCAGCAGCACATCCAGCAGGGTGATCGGTTCGCCGTTGACCGAAGCCAGAACGGAATCCACCCGGGCTTCCTTGCCGATATTCTGAGCATTCACTGCAGCGGTCCACCCGATCAGCAGCGCCAATATCCACACTGTATGTTTCATGCCATCTCCTTGTTGACGCGCATTCAGAATTTCATATCATATATTATATGCTCTTTTTCCGTTTGTCAAATGTTTTTTGCAAATTTCCCGCCGCAAGAGGGGCAATCCGCACCAGCAATGCCAGAATCGTCGCCAGCAGTATGCCGCCGGAGACCAGACAAAGCACACTGCTCAACGCCATGCCGGCGGACACGCCCAGCAGGACCTCGGGCAGTTCCATCCGGATGTCACGGACCAGTATGCCCGCAATATAACCGCCGTAGATCGAGGCGATCCCCGCATACAGCACCATCGGTTCCGGATTCCAGCCGGACAACAGGGCACAGCCGCATGCCGGCAGCAGCAGACTCAACCCCAGAACGATCCGACGCAGCTGCGGCCGGACCGGCAGGGAGAATTGCAGTCCGCAGATCATCGACAGCAGAAACACCCCCGTCTGCAGCAGCCAGTCCAGCGAAAGACGTCCGGTATTCTGCTGATACGAAAACAAAAAGAACACGGTCACACTTCCGATGAAGAAACCGTTTTCCAGCGTGAGCCAGTTGCGCTTGTTTTCCGTTCCCGCCGAAAAGAAATAACGGATCAGCAGCACCAGCAGGGCCAGCGCAATGCCCGCCGTCAGTATCTTGCCCCGGAATGCATCCAGCAGACGTCCGAATCCGCCATCGAATGCCGGAGCATGACGAATGCTGTCCCATAACCATTCGTGCAGTTTCCCGGAACTCCGGTCCCCGTGCCGCCGCGCCACCGTCTGGAAAAGATGTTCCCGTTCAGCGACATCCGCGGAGTCGGTCATCAGGAACGCGCCTTCCGGCATTTCCGCCGCGGACGGAAGCATCTTGCCCGCCCGCTCGTTGAGTTCCAGCGGCGAATTGGTCACGGTATTTCCGCCGCATTGCAGGACCGGCGATTCGCTGTCCGCCGGAATAACTTTGGGGAAAAGCAGATGAAGTTCTGCTCCGATTCGTCCGAACAAATTCCCCAGCCGGCGCGGGGACAGCAATTCTTCCTCGGGCAGCCAAACGGACAGTACGCCATCTTCGGTCAGACGGTCCTTCAGCAGCTGGAAGAACCGGATGGAATAAAGCCGTTCGGCGGATAAGCTGTCCGGAACCGGCAGCTGAAGCACGATCAGATCGAAATCTTCCGATTCCGCATTGAGTTTTCGATACAGGTCGACGCCGTCGCACAATGAGACCGCTGCCAGTTTTCTGGTAAGCGGGAAGATACTCAGCTGCCGGATCAGCTGCGGATGATCGCTCAGCAGCAGTATCTTCAAATCTTTCCGGTTCGGCTGCAAAACGGTTTCCACCATCACGGCGGTCTTCAGTTCCGGCTCGGCATGACTCTCCGGTTTGCTGCACGCCGCGCGAAAATCCCGGCCGGCGGTCCACAGCAGCACACCCCACAGCACAAGCAGCGGAATCCGAAGCCATCCGGCAGCCCGGTCTTTCCAGATCAGACGGAACGCCACCCATGCGGCCGCAATCAGTATTCCTGCGAAAAACAGGCTGGAACGCAGATATTCAGGCACATTCTGTTTCAGCAGACACGCGCATAATACGCCGGTCGCGGCGCCTCGGAGCAGTATCTGCTGAAACTGCAGCGGACGCACGGTCCACTGCCGCAGTTTTCCGGTCAGCCGGCCGAGACACAGGAACAACAGCAAAAACTCAATCCGGGGAAACCGGCGTTTCAGGAAAAAACAGCCCAGCAGAATGCAAAGGATAAACAGCAGTTCCCATCCGGCACGGCGCCTTTTCCGTCCGGGCACAGTCAGTGCACCCAGTGCAAACAATGCCAGCACGGAACTTTGCAGCAGAACGGAGACAAATTCGTTGGCGAGCGGCTGAAACAGCAGATGTTCCAGCGGACAGGCGATAAACAGAAAAACCCCAACGCAAGCAATTACAAAAGCGGCCAGAAGAATTTTCCTCTGGCTCGCAGCAATCGCCGACAGGGTTTTCATTCCATACTGATCTGAAAATCAGACCGGACCGGTCAAATGGTTTCGTCGGCGCCGGGCAGTTTGATCCGGGTCCGGGCTTTGATCTGTCCGTCCGCGGGAATATCCGGATTCAGTTTTCTGATTTCGCTTTCCGAGACATGATATTTACGGCAGAACGCATCCAGCGTGGTGGCTTCGCCGACGGTTGCTTCCATCGTCTTGCCTTCCTGAGAGGTAACGACTTTATCCTTGTCCGGCACGGTCGACATGGGATCGTTCGGATCGGACATCACTGCATTTACCGCCTCATTGTTGGGGGCGGCTTCGGATGCTTCGTTTTTCGGTTCCTTAACCGAATTCAGCAGGTCGTCGGTCTCGCTCTGTTTGACCTCTTTCGCCGGTGCCGGCTGATCGAAATTCGTGCCGTCGGCCGGAGCTTCCGCTTGAGCCTTCGGTTCGGCGGCGGTTTTCGCAGCCTTGCCGGAGGAGGATTTCACCGGAGCGGCATCGGAGGTGAGACGGAGCTGCTGACCGATTTTCAGCCGACTGGAATCAACACCGGGATTGGCCGCCATAATATCGGAGACTCTCAGCCCGTGATGCTTGGCGATCGTGGAGAAGTTGTCTCCGGCTTTCACCACGTAAATGCCGTCGGGGGGCAGATTCTTTGCTTTGGGCGCAGACTTGGCCGCGGGTTTCTTCCCCTTGGAAGCGGTCTTGGCGGCAGATTTTCTGTCGGATTTGACGGCTTTTTTGCCGTTGCCGGATTTTTTCGGAGCGGCTTTGCCTTGAACCGCTTTTTTACCGGCGGCGGGGATATAAATTTTCTGTCCGACTTTCAGCTTCGCATTGGCCGGAAGATTGTTATACGAGGCCAGTTCTTCGACCGTCAGACCGTTTTTGCGGGCGAGCTTCCACAGGGAATCATTCTTGACGACCACATAAAGCCGGTCACCGTGACCACTGTCCTTGGCATCCTTGGCATCTTTGACTTCTTTTGCCTTGGGGTCCGTTTTTTCCGGCTGGAACTGCTGGTCCTTTTCCGCCGGAACAGCAGGAAGTTCCGTAATCGGGTCCTGCGTCGTCGAAACTTGCTGAGGCTGCGCCGGAGCGGGGTCCTGCTGCGGGACATAAATGCCCGGAGGCATCGGCGGATCTTCCATCGCGCAGCCGCCGGCGAGGAACAGGCCGCCGGCCACCAGATGAACAGCTCCAACACTACCCAACAGGATCACGAGTTTCGTATTCATGCAAAAACCTCCCAAATAAGTTTTTTATTTTCAATAAACTACTCTCCAATTTACTATTGTTTCCGCATTTGTCAATAGCAAATCAGAAAATATTTTGTTTTTTCTTCGTCTTTTTTCAACATTCTTCAGGTTTCAAAAAAACACCTGCCGGGCATAGGGACTTTCCGGATATTCCCGCTTGAGCATTTCTCCGACCGATGCCGCCTGCGGCGCTTTCAGTTCCGTCAGCAGACTCCAGGCGCAAAACAACGCTTCGGCCCGGCGCGGATGATTCGGAAACAGCAGGGCGGTCTGATAGAACCGCAGCGCGGCACCGCGTTTGTCTCCGCGCCCCTGAAGGATCACGGCCTTTTTGAAATGCGCGGCAAACGCCAGTTCGGGTTCTTCCCGACGCTGCTGCCGGTTCAGAAGTTTTTCCGCCTCGTCGTATTTTTTTGCGTCGATCAGCAGATCGGTCAGCAGATTGTCCGCCATGGCCCGCTCGGAAGCGAGTTCCGGATTGGTCTCCCGTTCCTGATGCAGTTTGATCAGCAGTTCGCCGGCCTGCTGCTTTTCACCGGAGCGGATCAGACATTCCGCTTCCATCCGGATGCAGTAGACGTCCCAGCCGAGCAGTTTGTAATCCTGCGCCGCGGTCTGATAGAGCGATGCGGCACTTTTCCATTGCTGCTCGCGGAATTTCTGGTCGGCGGCGGTTACCTGCGCCGGTTTCGGGATCATCGCATAGCGGTAGCGTCCGCGCGCGATTCGGAGCTTGAGTTTGCCGTCCGGCGAAAGATATTCCAGGTCTCCTTCCGGATCGGCTTCGATCCGGGACGTCTTGATCTCCCGTCCGTCCGTGGTGACGATTTTTGAATCATTGGCGCCGGAAAGCAGTCCGGACGTTCCCGCCAGCAGCAAAAACAGAAGAAGAGTCTGTACCGTTCGATGATTCATTGCATCTCACTCCTTATCCGATTGTTCCGCCAGAGACGCCGCCCAGGAAGAGAGCGAGTTGTCCCGCGCGCCCATGACCAGCACTACATCCCCGGACTGCGCCGAGGTGCGCACCAGTTCCAGCGCGGAGGTCCGGTCCGGCAGATATTCATAGTGACGGCGTCCCCGGCTGCGCCAGTCTTCCGCGACTTCGGACGACTGCGGTTTGAACGAACTGGTGCCGCCCGCATAATAGACCGGCAGGAGGCCGAAGACGTCCTCCGGGCCGAGATTCTTTTCCAGTGCGGCGAACAGTTCCTCGCGCATGAACCCCAGCGGCGCGTAACCGTGCGGCTGAAACAATGCAATCAGCCGTCCGGACGCCAGAGTGCGTCCCGCCTGAAGACACGAAACGATCTTTTCCACGTTGTGCGCATAATCGTCGAAGAAACGCACGCCGCGGCGGTTCACGCCCGCCGGGTCGAACCGGCGCCAGACGCCGTGGAAATCCTCCAGCGCGGACAATGCTTCCGACGGATTCACGCCGAGTTCACGCAGCTCTGCAAAAAGCGCCAGCGCATTGAGCGCCTGATGACGTCCCGGACCGGGCAGCCGGACCGGAGCCGGAGCTTCGCGGAACTTCGCATGGAAAACTCCGCGATCCGCATCGTGGGCTGTCAACTGATAAACCGGATGACCGTCCTCGCTTTCCGGAGCCTCGGATTCGCCGGTAAACAACGCGATCCGCAGTTTTTCCGGCAGCGGTCCGCACTGACGGACGATCTCCCGGTATGCTTCCAGCTCGATGACGGCGAACTCGCGGATGCCTTTCAGGAAAGTTCCGAATACGCGCGCGACTTCTTCCTTCGGATAATGGTCGGTGCCGATATTGAGAATGAGCGCACTGTCAGCTCCGTAATTGAGCAGACTTTTGTCGCTTTCATCCGCTTCGAGCACGAAATATTCGCCCGTTCCCCGTCGGAAGTTGCCTGCGGCATCGGATTGCCGAAACGCATTGACCAGACCGCCGGTCAGCACGCCGGGGTCTTTGCCGAGCCGGAACAGTGCTTCCGCCAGCCAGGCGCTGACCGAAGTCTTGCCGCAGGTTCCGGTGACTGCGACCGTGTGACGGCAGTGCAGGGCGGCGACTTCAAGCGCAAGCGCGGCGGACCGGTGCAGACGGGGCAGGGGACCTGCGGCTTTGAAGTCGGGATTGTCCTCCTCGATCGCCGTCGAATACACCAATGCGTCCGGCGGAGGATTTCCGGCGGCGAACCGGGAACCGTCCTGCCCATACAGTTCGATTCCCTGCGCGCGGAGCGCATCGAAAAGAGCGGCGTTTTCGGGTTTGTCCACGGCGCGGTCGCTGCCGGTAACGCGACAGCCGAGCGAACGTGCCATCTGCGCCAGTCCGCTCATGCCGATGCCGCCGACGCCGATGAAATGCAGGGATTTCGGAAGTTCTTTCATGCAGACACCGACTCCGGAATCAGTCAGCCAGATATTTCCAGTCGACCGCGGCTTCGGCGGTCAGTCCGGCTTCGTCGCGGAAGATCACCTTGCCGTCGGCAAATTCCGCCGATGCGGTCTTCTTGTAACCGGCGGGAATCCGGGCCACGCCCTGAATGATCCGCACCGAGAACGGTTTGTCGGGACTGAATTCGCCGCAGGTCTTCCAGCCTTTGCGGTTGAGCAGGTTTTCTTCCACGGAAGGCTTGAGACCGTCCGCGAAATAGGAACAGGTCTCTTCGACCGCGAAGCAGCGGGCAATGCCGTTCCAGGGGAATTCATAGCGGCCGGAATTGGAAATCCAGATCGTGGTCGAGGGCAGTTCCGCCGCATTTTTCAGCGAGAAGAAAAGATACCCGCGGTCGGTGTAGGCCGCCGTGGACCACGCCGGGGTCGCGCCGGGCTTTTTGAACAGGGAGAACAGATCGGCATAGCCGACGGGGGAGGGATAGGTCGAAAAATCGTAAGTCGCCGGATTTTTGAACAAGGTCGGGATCGCTTCGAGCGAATCGAATTCCGCGCCGGAGGCCATGAACTGATATTCCCAGTTGGCCGGATCGGAAAACAGACTGGTCGGGGTCATGCCGAGATCGAATTTTCCGGCGGAAAAATACATCTTTTCGCCCGGTTCGGGCATCTGCATGATCGCATGATGGCCGTAAGGCATTTTGCCGGACATGCCGGTGACGGTATGCCGGATGTAGAGCGCCGCATGGCCTTTGCGCATTTCGAAATGTTTGACTACGTGCGCGGGCCGGATTTTCGTATCAAGTTCGAATTCGAATACCGCCTTGTCGCCGGAATCCTCGGCTTGGGTGAGGGCCCAGTTCATTGCGGCGGTCTCGCCGTGACACTGATGCCGTTCGCCCTGATACGGTTCGGCATTGCCGCCGAACGGCAGACAGAAGAAATCGCCGCGAAGGTTCTGGAGCAGGGGAATGGCGGAGAGATCGGGCCGATCGTCCATCCAAGGCATCAGAGCATACGGTTGAACGGGTTTTTCCGAATCCGCGAAGAACGTGACCGGCGCATGCTGTCCGCCCTGTTCGGTCAGGAAGAGTTCGATGTCATGGGCCTTGAGATACCAGCCGGGTGTTCTGTGGTTTTCCGCTTTCCGGAACAATTTTTCGTTCATGATGCAACCTCCGTGTTAGATTGAAAAAATGCTGATGGAACTATAAGCCGTCATTGTCCGGAAATCAAGCGCGGAAGCGGAAAAAATTGCTGGAAAAGCCCTTTTTTACACTCGGCTTTTTCTTGAATCCGGAAAAAAAACGGAAAATTTTTGTTTCCATCTCTTGACACCGATATGTAGCACTGTTTATAATTCATCTCAGAAAGGGGAAATACACATGCTCGCACCGATTTATCAGCAGATCGCCGTCCGTCTGGAATCGTATATCCGGGAGCACAGGATTACCGGACAGCTGCCGGGTTCGCGGCAGCTCAGCCGGGAACTGGGGTGTCATCATGTTACTCTCTCCAAGGCGATCCGGCTGCTGGTCGAGAAGGGGTTGCTGGAAAACCGCGGCGTCCGCGGCGTGTTCATCCGCAATGCGAAGAAACCGGCGCGACCGTCCTATCACGTGCTGGCTCTGGTCAGTTCCATGCATGAAACTCCCGCCAATCGGGAACTGCTGGCGAAAATCAACACGTTCCTTAAGAATTACCATTACAGTATGATCGGTATCCGGTTCGATGAAATCCTGTTTCATGAGAATCCGCGGCTGCTGCTGAATTTTCCCGTGGATGGTCTGCTCTTCCGTTTTTCTTCTCTGCGCATGGTTCAGGCAAAACTGCTCCGCGATGAAGGAATACCGGCAGTCTCCTGTGCCCGGCTGTATCAGGCGGACTGGCTCGACCAGACCGACTGCGACCATGCCGCGGGATATGCTTTGCTGCTGGAAAAACTCCGGGCCGCCGGACATCATCGGATCGGCTGGATCGAATTTGGCAGAACCCCCGAGTATCAGCCGTATCTGGATGCCGTGTGCGGCTATTATCAAACAGCCCTGGGGACAGATTTCGATCCTGAATTGATATTCATCCGGGAAAATGCCAGGGAGATGCTGGAGCGTCACGGGAAAGACTACAGCCGGATTTACTGCGAACGTGCACTGGTGTATTTCTTGGGGTTGAAGAATCCTCCCACCGCGATCATCGCGCCGACGCTGGAATTCGCGCGGGAACTCTGTCAGCTGCTGCCCATGACTGGAATCCGGGTGCCGGACGATATGACGGTGATGTATGTAAGTCACGGGCTGGCTTCGGCGAAGCCCCCCTTATCCGGGGTGGAGTTCGACGAGGAAAAGATGTTGTTCTGGGGCGTGCGCCGTCTGCTGGAGCGGTTGCGCGACCCCGGACTTGAATCGGAGAAATATCTGGTGCCGCCGGTATTCCATGATGCCGGTCCGGTTGCCGGTCCTTCGGAACAGATCAATCGGCAAAACACTCAAATAAAAAACAAGGAAAAGGAAACGTTATGAGCATCAAATCAAAAAACGTCCGAAATCGTCGTGAATTCACATTAATCGAATTGCTGGTAGTAATTGCGATCATCGCAATTCTGGCGGCAATGCTGCTGCCGGCGCTGAACAAAGCGAGGGAAAAGGCACGAGTCTCCAGCTGTGCCGGAAATCTGAAACAGTTCGGCACGACTCTGTTTTTGTATTCCGACGATTACGGCGGACACATGGAAGGACTGCAATATGCGTCAGGGACTTCCGAATTGCCGGGGAAATGCTGGGATGCCAACCTCAACGAATACATCAAAAACGACAAGTCTTTCAAGTGTCCAAGCGACAATGTCAAGCGCGATAAATCCCGAAAAAACATGTCGCCTTGCTCTTATGCGGTCGCCACGGTATATTATCTCAGTTCCGGCTGGCCGCAAGTCATGCTGTATCACCGCATTCGTCATCCCAGCGAACTGCTGTATTCGATCGACTCCCATGCCGATTGGCGCGTGATCGGCAAAGCCGATGGCGGCTGGAATGTTCCCGGAGCATCCTACCGAACCGCATCCAAGCGGAAACAATTCTCTCCGCATGACGGTTACAATTCCACGAATGGCGTTCATTATGACGGCAGTGTCAAAAACTACCGTTATCTGTCTGTCCCGCATTCCGGCTTTGCCAGCGACCAACATGTATATGAGGTGTTCAAATGATCCGGGCGATTATATTTTTTTGCTGCTTTTCCTCGCTGACGTGCTTCGGCCAAAATCTGATTCGGAACGGAAACTTTACGGAAAAGGGCGCTGCCGGTGAAATCCCGCACTGGACCGTCTGGCCTGCCCGGTTGAATCCGCAAGCCTCGGTAAAACTGGTTACCACCAACAGCCGCAGCGGCGGGGTGTCGGTGGAAATCACGAACGGGAATGAGAATCTCTATACTCGGATCGACCAGCTGCACATTCCCTGCAAGCCGCATACCCGCTACATCGCCCGTTTTTATGCGAAAGGGCAGAACCTCCGGACCTCAAATAAAGGCGGCGTGCGAATGTTCATCGGACCGCATGGAGACCTTTCCCGTCCGCTCTGTCAGTTCGGACCGGGACTGGAACATTTCAAACGCGAGGTTCCGAATCCGTGGACTTTCGACTGGACGCGGTATGAAAGTCCGATATTCAATTCCGGTGACAGTCGCGAACTGGGAGTGACTTTATATCTGCGCCTTGCTGCCGGAACGGTATGGATCGACAACGTGGAACTGTATGAATATACGCCCGATCTGAAAAAAAACATAGAGGCGGAACACGCCCGGAAACTGATCCGGAATGATATCGACCTCGTTGAAAAACTCGCACCGGAACTGGCACCGGAACTGGCGGCGCTTCGCCGGGAAACGGAAAAATTTTACCCTGTGAAACGCAACCCCCGGCAAGGTATGCCGTTCCATGCTCCGCAGGAGAAACTCGGACAGCTTTTCAGTTCCGAACTGCGGAAAAGATTTCCCGGTCGGGATATAATCGTGTCGGCTGCAGCCGATCCGCTGGCGCCGCAGAGCGCATATTTCATTCCAGAGAAGGAAACGCCGCCGTCCGAGCTTCTGCTGTGCGGATTGCGCGACGAAACTGCGAGTTTCGCGGTAAATCTGACCAATTGCACCGAACAGGCGCAAACCGTGCAGCTTTCCATCCCGAAAGAATTGGAGATGACTCCCCGGTTGGCGGTCCACGTCGAGACCGACCGCTGTACTGCACAGGATGATGCTCTGCCCCGGTTGTGTCCTGCGGCGGACGGTCTTTTTTCCGTGACGGTTCCGTCCGGCATGACGCGGCAGCTTTATTTTACTGCGCGGCTGCACCGTGCGGCTGCGGGAACACTCTTCCTCGGTTCGGAAAAAATCCGGATCGAACTGAGTCCGAAACAGGAAAGACTTCCGGCTGAACTGCCGGTCGACCTGTTCTCTTATGAACATCCCTCGTTCGGTTTGTATAAGCAGCCGGAACTCACCCGGAAGATGTTTGTTTTTATGCATCAGAACACGATTATGCCCTATCAGTTCGATTCTCCCCTGCCGGTATTTGATGAAAAAGGGGAAATCCAGCCGGAACGGATGAACTGGAAAAAACTCGATCTTATGCGCACCACGAAGCCGTTGCCGCAGAAACTGATCCTGCATCTTCCAGTTAATGACGTGCCGCATATTACCCCATGTCTCGGTACTGACAACGGCAGACCGATCTCTGTTTATTCGCCGGAATGGGAGCGGCGTATCATCCTTTGGCTGCGGGCTCTGCTTCCCGGACTGCGCCGGCGCGGCATCGGTTACGACCGTTTGTTGATCGATCTGAAGGATGAACCTGCGGAAAATGATATTCCTTACATGGAAAAACTTGCCGCCGTGGTTCGGAAAGCAGATCGGAATCTTCGGATTTACAACAATTTCAACCATTCCATCCCTCCGGCAAAAATCGCCCGGCTGGCACAGTTCGTGGATGTGCTTGCTCCGGAAGTTTTGGAAATGACGCCGGAAAAAATGGAAATGCTGAAAAAGTCCGGCAGGGAAATCTGGTGTTATCATGTTCAGACCCGTACCGTGCCGGGCAGCCGCATCCGTGATTTGTTCCGCTTCATGAATATGGAAAATGTCCGCGGTTATTCCTTCTGGTGCTTCAAGGACCACCGGTCGAGCTGGGAGAGGGGACAGGGATACTCTGTGGTCTATGATGGCGACCCGGACGAGTGGATTCCCTCCAAACGCAGCGAGGGAATCCGGCAGGGGGTTGAGGATTATGCTCTGCTGGAATGGTTCAAAGTTAATTTTCCCGAAGAATACAAGAAGGTCGTAAAACCGGTCGGGAGTATGAGCCGAGATGAACTTCGCCGTCTGATCTTGCAGAAAATGAAATGAAGGAGCAACAATTTATGAATCTTACGGTAACCGAAAGAAACGGCGCCGCTATCCAGCGGGCAATCGACGCCGTCCACTCCGCAGGCGGCGGCACCGTCAACCTTGAAGCCGGCGTCTACCCTGCCGCCACCCTTTGGGTGAAAAGTCATGTCGAATTGCATCTCTCCGCAGGTGCGGTCCTGCTCGGAAGCCCGAACTGGCAGGATTACGAGGATTTCATCCATCCCGAACAGCCGGTGACGCCGGAAGGCAGCCGCAAATGTTTCATCGCCGCCGCCGATGCGGATAATATCGCGATCACGGGAGCAGGGGAAATCAACGGGCAGGGACCGATGTTCTACGACCGCAATGTCCCTCCGGGTCACACCTTCGCCAAGCCGCCGCATCCCCGCACTCGGATGATTCAGTTCTTCAACTGCCGGAATGTCCGGCTGGAAGGCGTATCCTTTCTGGATTCCCCCGGCTGGACCATGTGGCTGAGCGAATGTTCCGACGTGTTCATCGACCGGATTCGGATCGTCGGCTGCCAGCAGATGATCAATAACGACGGGATCGACATTGACGCCTGCCGGAACGTCACGGTCGGCAACAGTTTCTTCCAGACCGGCGACGACTGTCTGATTCTGCGCGCGATCCGCCGCAAGCCGGACGTGCCCGCGGTCTGTGAGAACGTGCTGGTGAGCAACTGCGTGCTGAACAGCCCATGTCAGGGAATTCGGATCGGTTGTCCCAGCGACGATACCATCCGACACTGTCAGTTCAACAATCTCGTCTTCCATTGCCGCGGCAACGGAATCCTGAGTCAGCATCCGTATCACTATCTGCGGATGAACTGCTCCGGTTACGCGGATATCAGCGACCTCGCTTTCCGCAATTTCGACCTCGAATGCGGCTGCCGTCCGATCGTCATCCGGTGCGAAGACGGCATCTCCCTGCGAGGAATCCGCAACCTGATTTTCGAAAATATCCGGATCAAAGCAGGGGAACCGATCCTGCTTTCCGGCAACGCAGCGTCCGTGCTTACCGGGATTGAACTGAATCACATCTCCGGCACGATCGACGGCGACGTCCCGATGGAAGTCCGCTATGTACGGAATCTGAAAATCGACCACTTCGACCTGACCGCCGAGACCGGCGAGATCAAACCTTTGATGCGCCGGGAATCCGCCTCGTGGGAAACCAAATTCTAACCGGGCATATCTGCCGGCGGCAGCTGAAATTCGCCCTATGGAAAACGGAACGGGTGATGGATATCTTGCCCTTTTATGTATATTTAAAGAAAACATAAAATACAATGAAAAAGTAATTTTTCACTATATACCATATCTTGCAATCCTGCGGATTTCAGCGTAAATTCCCCGGAGTTACCTATTCATATAAACAGGAGGTTTTCTCATGTTCAAAATCGGTTACGCACAGGAAATCATCACGCCCCCGACCGGAGTCGGTCTGGCAGGTTACTTCAACAAACGCCCGAACCAGGGAATGTATGACGATCTCTATGTGAAAGTCGTCATGATCGAAGCCGGCAGCCAGAAGTTCGGCTTCATGACCTTCGACCTCTGCAACATCGCGCCGAAGCTGTTCCAGGAACTGGAAGCGGCGATCGTGAAGAAATACGGCCGGAAACTGCATGACAGCCTGATTATTTCCGCCACCCATACCCATACCGGATCGGAATTCCGGTCCCGCGACGGCAAGGAACTGGATGAACGGACCACTTATGCGTTCAACCAGACGCGGGATGCCGCGCTGCGCGCTCTCGACCGCGCTCTGATGAACCTGCTCCCCGGCGAACTCGAAGTCGGGTCCGTTTACAACAATCCCTACGGCTTCGTCCGCCGCTACTGGATGAAAAATGGCACGATCGTGACCAACCCCGGCTGGGGCAATCCCGACATTGACAAGCCCGAATGCGATTTCGACCGCACCATCAATATCCTCGCGGTCAAGCAGGGCGGCCGCATCGCCGCACTGATCTGCAACATCGGCAACCACGGCGACACCGTCGGCGGCGACATCGTTTCCGCAGACTGGTATGGCCGCTTCACGCAGGAGATCCAGCACTCGCTGAAATACAGCCTGCCCGTGCTGGTCGTCGACGACGCTTCCGGCGACATCAACCACTTCGACTTCCGCCAGAAAATCAACCAGACCTCCTATAACGAAGCCACCCGCATCGGCCGCGGTTACGCCGCGATCGTGCTGGATGCGCTGGACAAACTCGAACCCGTCACCGCCAAGAAGGTCACGATCCGCAACGGCAAGGTCACGATCCCGCACCGCAAACTGACGAAGAAAGAACTGGCGGAAGCCAAGCACATCCTCGCCACTGTGCCCGACATCAAGAAGGAAGGCGACTTCGAAAGTCAGGACCTCGCCAACAAGGTGCCGGCGGCCCTCCGTTATTTCGCAAAGCGCGCCATCGACTGCTACGAAAAGAGCACGCCCTCGCATGAAGGCCGTCTGACCGTGATCGAGCTCGGCAAGCAGATCGCTTTCGCCACGCTGCCCGGCGAGCCCTTCAACGGCATCTCCCGCGCCATCCGCGAAAAGAGTCCGTGCAAATACACGTTCGTGATCGAACTGGCGCAGTCGGTTTCCGGGTATGTCCCGATGCCGGAATGCTTCAAGCGCGGCGGTTACGAAGTCCAGCCCGGCGTGAACAGCTCCGGCGTCAACGCCGCTACCGAGATCATCAAGGCGGCGACCGCGCTGCTCTGATACGGTTCAGGTCAAATGAAAAATCCGTGCCGGGTTTTCGCCTGACACGGATTTTTCTTTACTGACGCGGAATACAAAAAAGCCGGGACGTTTCCATCCCGGCAGCCGTTTTGCGCGGAGTTTTTTACCGGATGATTGAGATTTTCTGAATCAGCGTGTGTTTCGCGCCCGGCGCCAGCGGAATCCTGTCCACGGAACAGTTCGCCGCTTCCACGCAGACCATTGTGTGATATTCCTCGTCGCCGAAATCCGCCATGCGCCGGGATTTGGCGATCCACGGATTCCAGACCACCGTTGTGCGGGAATTTTCCTTTTCCACCAGAATCTTGCGTTTCAGCACGGGGTCTTCGATCGTGACCGCAGCTTCGGAATGATAGATGTTGTCGGTCTCCGCCTCGAAACCGAATGCTTCCTTCGCGGTGAATTCGGTATTGTCCACCCGGTTTTCCGCAAAGGCTCCGCCCAGACCGTGAATGACCGTCTGCGAAATTTCTCCGACGTGGAAATAGGTGTGAATGGCGTCCCCCAGCACGAATTCCGTCGAACCGAGATTTTCCGTGGTCAGGGAAACGGTCAGTTTCGCGCCGAAGTTAACCGTCATCACCGCCTTGAGCGGGTGCGGATCGGAGACCTTCAGCTCGAAAGTAAGCGAATCCGAGCCGTCCGGCTGCTGTTCGGCGCCGGTCAGGTCCCAGAACCGGATGCGTGCAACCCCGTGCGTCGGAGCCGGATCGCCGCCGAACCACGGCCAGCACAGCGGAATGCCGCCGCGAATCGCTTTCGGCGCTTCCAGATTGCTGTGTTTTGATATCCACAGCAGTTCGTCCTGTCCGTCCGGCAGATATGAAAGGATATGTGCGCCGAACAGCGAGACCGCGCCGCGGCAAAACCGGTTGGCCACGTAAGCGGTCGGCAGACTGGAATCCTGCCAGAACCCGAAGGTCAGGCTGGGCAGTTGGAATTTATCGTTCAATTCAAGCAGTGCATCTTGCGGATTCATGGTTTTACTCCTATGATAAAATTTTGAAGACAGGAAAACTATAATGGAGATTTTTCCGAAATCAAGCGCTTTTTTCTGGAAAAAAGCAAAAAAAATGATATATTACGGGGACACAAGTTTCAAGAAGAAGAGGGAAGCCGCAAGGCTGGCTGTAAGGAAGGCGGCAGGATAAAAACTGCGATGACCGATGGAGTTTTTGGATGAAGCATAAAAATATGAATACACTGCTGGATGCGCTGGCCAAACGAATCCTTATTCTCGACGGAGCAACCGGCACCGAACTGCAGAGACAGGGTTTGACCGAAGAACATTTCCGGGGAAAACTCTTCGCCGGTTCGGACATCCCGCTCAAAGGCGACAACGACATCCTCTGTCTGACCTGTCCGGAAGCCGTGCGGAAAGTCCATGAATCCTATCTGGAAGCCGGTTCGGACATCATCGAGACCAACACCTTCAGCGCCAACATCATTTCCCAGTCGGAATACGGGCTCGGCGATCAGGTTTACGCCATCGCCAGGGCCGGAGCCGCTATCGCGCGCGAATGCGCGGACCGTTATACCGCGAAGAATCCGGCGAAACCGCGTTTCGTGGCCGGTTCGATCGGTCCGACCTCCCGCACCGCCTCCATGTCGCCGGACGTCAACAACCCGGCATTCCGCAACGTCACTTTCGCCGAGCTTGCCGCCACCTACAAGGATGCTGCGCTCGGACTGATCGACGGCGGGGCGGACATCTTTCTGCTGGAAACGGTGTTCGACACGCTCAACTGCAAAGCTGGAATCTGCGGCATTCAGGACGCTTTGGCCGAACGCGGACTGCGGATGCCCGTGATGATCTCCGCCACGCTGAGCGATGCCAGCGGACGTCTGCTCGCCGGACAGAACGTGGAAGCATTCATGATCTCGGTGGCGCATTGTCCCGATCTTTTGAGCGTCGGCTTCAACTGCGCGCTCGGCGCGGCCGAAATGGCGCCGCATATCGAAGAACTCGCCGCTATCTGTCCGGTGCGGGTCAGCGCCCATCCGAACGCGGGTCTGCCCGATGAAATGGGCCGCTACACGCAGACTCCGGAGGAAATGGCCGCCGTGCTGCACGGTCTGGCCGAACGCGGACTGCTCAATATCGCCGGCGGCTGCTGCGGCACCAATCCGAATCATATCCGCGCCATTGCCCGGACGCTCGATGGCATCGCGCCGCGAAAAGTCGTTCCGATCGCAAAACATTTCCGTCTCGCCGGACTCGACCCGCTGGTCGTGACCAAAGAGACCAATTTCATCAATATCGGCGAACGCACCAATGTCGCCGGGTCCAAAAAATTCCTGAATCTGATCCGGGACAACAATTTCGCCGAAGCCATGCGGATTGCGCGTCAGCAGATCGAGAACGGCGCGCGGATCATCGACGTCAACATGGATGATTCCCTGCTGGACTCGAAAGCGGTCATGTGCAAATTTCTGCTGACGGCGGCCGCCGAACCGGAAATCGCCCGGACTCCGGTCATGATCGATTCCTCCCGCTGGGAAGTGATCGAGGCCGCGCTGCAATGCGTTCAGGGGAAATGCGTGGTCAATTCCATCAGTCTCAAGGAAGGGGAGGGGCCGTTTCTGGAAAAAGCCCGGAAGATCCGCCGCTACGGCGCGGCGGTGCTGGTCATGGCCTTCGACGAACAGGGACAGGCCGACACGCTCGAACGCCGGGTCTCGGTCTGCCGCCGGTCGTATAAACTGCTGACCGAACAGGTCGGATTCCCGCCGGAGGACATCATTTTCGACCCCAACGTGTTCGCGGTCGCCACCGGCATGAAGGAACACGACAACTACGCCAAAGATTTTATCGATGCGGTCGGTCTGCTCAAAATGGAGATGCCGCTCTGCGGCGTCAGCGGCGGCATCAGCAACGTCTCGTTCTCGTTCCGCGGAAACAACACCATCCGCGAGGCGCTCCACTGCGTATTCCTTTATCATGCGATCCGCAACGGCATGGACTTCGGCATCGTGAATCCCGCCCAGCTGGCGATTTACGAGGAACTGCCGGCGGACCTGCGGCGCTGTGCCGAGGCCGTGATTCTCAATACCGATCCCGGTGCGGCCGAGGAACTGCTCAAGGTCGCGGAAAAATACCGCAAGACACCCGGCGAAGCCGCCAAAGTTTCCCCGGCCTGGCGCGAAGAACCGCTGGAAAAACGCATCGAACACGCCATGCTTCACGGCGACGATTCGTTTATCGAAGCGGATGTCGACGAAGCTCTGACCGTTTATCCCGGCCCCGTGGCGATCATTGAAGGTCCGCTGATGAATGCCATGAAACGGGTCGGCGAACTGTTCGGCGCGGGCAAGATGTTCCTGCCGCAGGTGGTCAAGAGCGCCCGCGTGATGAAAAGCGCGGTCGCCCGTCTGATGCCGCTGATCGAAGCCGCGGGCCGCGAATCCGGCGAGGGTGCCTCCAACGGCACCATTCTGCTGGCCACCGTGAAGGGCGACGTGCATGACATCGGCAAAAACATCGCCGGAGTCGTGCTGCAATGCAACAACTACAAGATCATCGACCTCGGCGTCATGGTGCCGAAGGAGACCATTCTGGATACGGCGGAACGCGAACATGCGGACCTGATCGGGTTGAGCGGACTCATTACGCCCTCGCTCGAGGAGATGGTTTCCATTGCCGGCGAAATGGAACGCCGCGGCATGAAGATTCCGCTGATGCTCGGCGGTGCGACCACCTCCCAGGCGCATACCGCGCTCAAAGTCGCCCCGGCCTATCCCTCCGGAGCGGTGCTGCAGGTGCACGACGCCTCGCAGGGCGTGCTGGCGGTCAATGCCATTCTGAATCCGAAGACCCGTGCCGCCTACCGCAGGGAGGTGGAAGGTGCTTACGAAAAGATCAGGGTCGAATCCGACCTGAAGGCTTCCCGGGTGGAAACGCTGCCGCTGGCCGAAGCCCGCGCCAATGCGCTGAAGACCGACTGGAATCTGAATCCGGGGCGTCCGGAAAAATTCCGGGCCGCGGCCGATTTTCCCGCACTGGACCTGCAGCCGGTTCTGGAGCGAATCGACTGGCGCGAATTCCGCCGAATCTGGCAGGACGCTCCCGACGGGAAGTCCGATCTCCGGCGCGATGCCGAAAACATGCTGGACCGGATGATCCGCGAAAATGCTTTTACGCTTTCCGCCTCGCTGAAATTTCTTCCCGCTTATGCGGAAAACGATTCGATCGTATTCCGCGCGGAGGACGGCGCGAAAACGGTCCTGCCGATGCTCCGCCAGCAGTTCCGCAAATATCCCGGACAGCCGAACCTTGCCTTGTCGGATTATTTCCCGCCGGAAAACGGTCCGGAAGTCTGGGGCGGCTGTTTCGCCGTCGGCTGCCGCACAGCGGAAAACTTCATGCAATCCCTCGGTGCCGATGATTACGAGCGCCTGCTGGTCAAGACCCTGGCGGACCGTCTGGCGGAAGCCGGGGCAGGGCTGCTGCAGGAATATGTCCGGCAGGACTGGTGCGAGGCGGACAAACCCATTTCGATCATCCGGCCCGCGCCGGGTTATCCCGCCGTGCCGGACCATGCGCTCAAGGCGGAGATATTCCGTCTGCTGGACGTGGAACGGAAATACGGTTTCCGCCTGACGGAAAATTACATGATGATCCCGGCGTCCTCGGTCTGCGGTCTCCTGATCGTGCATCCGCAGGCGCAGTACTTCGCGATCGGCCGGATCGGTGACGACCAGCTGGCCGATTATGCCGCACGCAGGGGAGGGGACGTGCACGAAATCGGGCGGTTCATCGCCTGGCGGGAAAAGGAGATCGAAAAATGAAGCCCGGCGACGAATACAACTGTCCGCATTGCGGCAAAAACTCTTTCCTCAAAAAAGAATCGGTCATGGACGGCTGGACCAAGAAAGGCGACGTGCTCAAGTGCGCTGCCTGCGGTCATCTGGTCTGCGAGCTCAAACCGGAAGCGGACAAACCCGCCGTTCCGTTGAAAAACGAAGCGGCGAATCGCCTGAAGGACCTGTTCGGCGCGGATGATTTCGTGAAAAAGCCGACTTTGAAAACCGACGGTTCGGAGCAGCGTTTCTGCAAAGACTGCCGGCATCTGATCCCCCATCCGTTCATGCTCCGCTGCGGAAAGCTGGGCAAGGAAGTTCAACCCATGGACGACTGTCCCGAGTTTCTCCGCCGGGAACAGTGATTTTCGTCTTATTTCCGCAGGGAAAATTCGCAGCCGCAGAACGCCTGGCGGTAAAAGCCGAACTGCCTCGACAGTTCGAGCGAACGTTTGAAGCCGTCCTTCTTCTTGAAATCGTATGTTTCGAAATGCGTCCAGCGGGATGCGATTTCGAAAATCAGCCGGGAATTTTTGTGCGGGCTGACCGTCAGCGAGGTGCAGAAGTTCATCCCGCGCTTTTGCGCTTCTGCCGCGGCCCGGCCCAGCGACCACTCGAAACATTTGCCGCACCGTGTGCCGCTCTCCGGGAAATCCGCATAGCCGGAAAGCGTCGAAACATGCGCCGTCCACGCCGCGTGGTCGTAAGGGTCGACGATCAGTTCCAATTTGTGATGCTCCGCCAGTTTCCTCACCCAGAAAAGCCGTTTTTCATATTCCGCTTCGGTCGCGATGTTGGAATTGGAATAATACAAAGTGACCGCTCCTCGGCCCTCGGAGAGCAGCCGTTCCACGCAGGCGGAAGCGCATGGCGCGCAGCAGACATGCAGGAGCAGGGCAGGGGTGCGGTCCACGGTCATCATTTCTTTTCCGGAGTCATGCCGGAGAACGGGGCCATTTCTTCTGGTGTGAGCGGCACATACGGTCCGCGCTTGACTTCCAGAAACGTCGTGCCGGATTCGTGGAAGATGTAATTGTGCCAGGTATCGGCAGGAATTTCCCCCGCCAGGATATCCCCGCCGGGCGTCATGTCGTATTGGGCCTTGACCGCGCCGTTGTCGTCATATAGATAAATGGTGAACGAGCCTTTGAGGACGGTGACCAGTTCCCACTTGCCGAGATGCCGGTGCGGGGGGAAGACGGTATCCGGCTCGCCGGTGATGCAGAGACGCTGAATCGGATCGTCGAGCTGTTCATGCAGATTGAAATTGGTCCGGTGGCGGGGTTTTTCCGCCGCTTCATGCTGCAGTTCGGCCAGTTTGGCACGGGTAACGGTTTTCATGATGAGCAAATCCTTTCATGTAGAAACTTAATCCTGTAATGTAGCCGCTCCGAATGTCAAAATCAAGCCGGGCGATGCGTTAAAAAACATTTTTTTATCAGTTCCGTGTTTGCATTTATCAAATTACATGCTATAATGTCGTTTGAAAGCAGAGTGCAATTTACAAAAACCATAAATTTTTTTACATAAAATAAAAAAAGACGGCTGTAAAAACTATACAGAGAAAGCGAGGTCGTCCCATGAAGCTCAACGAGAATATTCTCTCCGCGATCCGGAAAGCGATCGATTACTACGGCAACACTTCTCAGTTCGCCCAAAAGGTCGGAGTGTCGCACAGCACCGTCCTCTTCTGGCTCAGCGGCAAAACCGGCAATATCAGCGGTTCGATCTGGGACAAAAAACTCCGCCGGAAACTCCGTCCGTTCCTGACGGAACCGGAAAATCCTTTGCACGCGATGACCGTTCATGAGCAGCCGGGTTCATATCTGAAATCCGATAAGTCGACGGTTGAATCGGAAAACGACTCCGTATGCGGTCAGACCAGAAAAGTTCCCGCCATCGCGTTCTCCGGAATGGACCGGCTGGATATCACCTTGCAGTCTCCGGTGTCGTTCGTTCGCGCCGAATCCGACTGCGAGGTCATTTTCGCCAATCCGGTCACGGCGTATTCGTTCGCGCTTCTGCTGGACCGGCCGGAATACTGTCCGAGTTTGCCGTTGGGCACACCGGTGCTGATTACCGGTGAAGATTATGTGGAACCCGGTGATATCGTCGTGGTCCGGACCCGGCATCCGGCCCGGCTCTGCATCGCCAGATACGACAGGGACGACAATCGGACTCGGCTCGTTCCGCTCAATCCGGGAATTTCCCCGATGGAATGGAACAACCATGAAAACGCAGAAAAGGTCTTCTGGCTTTTCCCCGTGCGCGAGATCAATATCGACCTCGGCTCGTTCCGGTGGACCGGCAGTTCGCTGATTCGCAAGAGCAACACATAAAAACGGTTCCGCCATGAAGAAACTGCAGTTTCAGATCAGAGGAATGCACTGTTCCGCCTGCGCGGCGTCCATCGAGCGGTGTGTAAAAAAACTGGACGGCGCGGACAACGTATATGTCAACTTCGCCGCCGCACTGTTGACTTTGGATGCCGACGAGTCCAGGCTGTCGCCGGAACGCATCATTCAGACCGTCAAGGCCGCCGGTTTCGAAGCGCAGGAAGCCGCCCAGTCCCCCGCGTCGGCAAAGGCCGCCGGCGAACAGGAACGTTCCGATGCAGTCCGGACCCGATTCAGGTGCGTGACCGCCCTGTTCTTCGCCGTGCTGCTGTTCTACGGGTCGATGTACAAGATGTTTCATCTTCCCTATTTACCGATTTCCGACCTTGCCAACGGCTGGCTGCTCCTCCTGCTTCTGATCCCGGTCTGGCTGGCCGGTTCCGCTTTCTTCCGGTCCGGATTCCGCAGTCTTTTACGTCTGGCGCCCAATATGGATTCTCTGGTGGCGCTGTGTTCGTCCGCCGCCGCGCTTTACAGTCTCTTCCTGCTGCTGTTCAGACGTCCGGTGCCGCATCTTTATTTTGATACCGCGGGCATGGTCGTGGCGTTGATCATGATCGGCAAATATCTGGAAGCGAAATCCCGTTCCCGCGCTTCGGATGCAATTCGCGGCCTGATGAATCTGACGCCCGACATTGCCCATGCGGTCGATGCCGACGACGTTGAGACCGATGTCCCCGCATCCAGCCTCAAACCGGGCGACACGGTCCGGGTCCGGCCGGGCGAACGCATCCCCGCCGACGGCACGCTGACCGAGGGGAAGACCAGCGTGGACGAATCCATGCTGACCGGCGAAAGCCTGCCGGTGCCGAAACAGCCCGGCGATCCCGTGACCGGCGGTTCGGTCAATCTCAGCAGCGTATTCCTCTGCCGAATCGAACGCACCGGTGAAGAGACCATGATCTCACGGATTATCGCACTCGTCCGCGAGGCGCAGGGAAGCCGTCCGCCGATCGCCCGGCTGGCCGATACCGTCTCCGGATTTTTCGTCTGGCTGGTGATCGGCATCGCCCTGCTGACATTCGGCATCTGGTTTTTCTCGGCCGGTCAACCGTTTTCGACCGCGCTGGGATTCGCTCTCTCCGTGCTGGTGATCGCCTGTCCCTGTGCGCTCGGCCTGGCCACGCCCATTGCCCTGATCGTCGGGATCGGCCGCGGCGCCCGTGCGGGAATCCTGATCAAAAGCGGGACCGCGCTCGAGACCGCCGGAAAAGTCACCGTGGTGGTCTTCGACAAAACCGGCACGGTGACCGAAGGCAACCCCGTGGTTCAGGAACTTCTGCCCGCTGACGGAAAGTCCGCCGATTCTCTGCTGACTTTCGCGGCTGCTGCGGAGAAGGGGTCGAATCATCCGCTCGCGGCGGCCGTTTTGCGAGCTGCCGAAGAACGCAAACTCACAGTTCCGACCGCTTCCGAACTTCAGGAAATCCCGGGGCAGGGACTGCTGGGACAACTCGACGGCCGGGAAATCTGCATCGGCAGCGAACCGTTCCTGCGCGAACGCGGTATTGCGCTGTCCGGAGGGGAAGGGCAGGGGACCGGCACTCTGATTCATGCCGCATTCGCCGGACAATATCTGGGAGCGATCCGAATTGCCGATCCGATCAAACTCTCTTCCGCGGAAGCGGTCGGCTGTCTTCGGGGTCTGAAAATCCGCACCCTGATGCTGACCGGCGACAGTGCCGAAGCCGCCGCGTCAGTTGCTTCGCAAATTCATATCGACGACTGCAAATCCCGACTTCTGCCGGCGGACAAAGCCGAGCAGATTCGCCTTTTACAGGAGAAGCATGAAATCGTGGCCATGATCGGCGACGGCATCAACGATGCCCCGGCCCTTGCCCGTGCCGATGTGGGAATTTCCATTGCCGACGGCACGGACATCGCCATGGAATCCGCGGGCATCGTCCTGATCCGGCATGATCTGCGCCAGGTCCCGGCCGCTGTCGAATTGAGCCGCGCCACCATGCGGATCATCCGGGAGAATCTCTTCTGGGCGTTCTGCTACAATCTGATCTGCATTCCGCTGGCCGCCGGCGTATTTTATCCGTGGCTGGGCTGGCATCTGCATCCTTCGATCTGCGCGCTGACCATGGCTTTCAGCTCGGTTTCCGTAGTCCTGAATGCTTTGCGGCTGCGCACGATTGAACTGTGATTGTAGTGTTGTGATAGGGGAGGGGCCGGAAACTATTATACGCCATCCCCCCCCTGCTTTATTTCCTTTAATATTACTTGATGGGAATATTGCGATTGCGGCACTGGCCGCACCTGCCCCGGATTCAGATTCCGGACAGTTTTATTTTTTAATACGATTTATTTCTTTTTCTATTGTTTTCACCAATAATGTGTCTCTCGTGATCTATTTTCCTGCCCGCAAATCGACTTCTGGATGGTCCTTCGACCGTCCGATTCTTCGGGAATCTGATTTCAGAAGAATTTTATCATCAAGTTATTAACATCATCTTTTCAATAACATTGTTATTCGTTATATATAAATATGATACGCAATAAACAATCCGGTGTCACCCCTGCTCTCGATTTAACATAATATATATTATGCGACGTTAGCGGAATACCCGTAAACCCCTATGGAAAGCCCACCCATGACAGGAGACGGACCGGATGGACAATCGCCGTCAGAAGCGATTTAGCATCCCTGCCCCGGATGACAAATACTTTTGTTCGCAATTATGACACCTGATCAAGGATTCCTCCGGCAAGAAATACTTTTCCCGAATGCCGGTCATCAAGAGCTGCGGCATTATCCGGGCAGGGGTCGAACGGGAGAACGGAAAGAGGACAGAAACGTTTTTCCACGGGCAGGGTGTCGGACTGGGGCGGACAAAAAACGCGGGCGGAGTTGTCTCCATCAAGCGATATGAAAGGTATCGATCATCAGACATCAGACATCAGACATCAGATATCAGATAGTAGAAAATAATGACGTGCCGCCCCTGCCCTGCGCACCGGCTTCGATTTTTGGGTGTCGTCGGGTCAGGTCCGACTGGTCCGACAAAAATCCCCGGAATATTTCAGTTGTTTCCGGCAGGTGCGGCACCGAGCCGAACGGCGATAAAATCGCGATGTCCCAGCGTGCCGGAAGCGATGGGGATGAGCGTACGATGATATTTCTCCGCCGCCGCACGCAATCCGTCCATCTCATCTTCCCGACGGCGGAGGACAATTACGTCGTTTTCCTTGATTTCCGGCAAGACTTTTTCAAGTATCTCGATTCGGTAAATAGTTACATACATACTGGCAAGTTCCGGTTCTTCGAAAAAAACGTAGCGGACATCGGAGCGTCTCTCGGGAGCCATGTTCAAAACATATTTGAGATCATCGTGATCGGGTCCCAATTCCAGCAGCCAGACTTTTCCGGTACGGCAGGATTCGACGGCAGTGGTGAATTTGCGGGAATTTTCTCCTGCGGCGATGAACGGATTGAATGCAACTACTAAAAAAATCCCCAGTGCCAACAGCGGACGGAACGGACGGAAGGTTTCGTCTGTCCAGTATGGTATGGTCGCAGTCAGCAGAAAAGCCGTCACATAATGTCCCCAGGGCTGATTGGCCGCGCCGGTCATAAAGATGCCTGCCCCAGCCAGAATCAGAATGGCAAACCAGATCACAGGACGGTATCCAAGTTCGATCGGAGCTTGCAGACGGGCCAGGATTTTCCGCAACCGGCAGCCGGGCCGGCCGCAACACCAGGCATAAGAACTCAGCAGTGCGAATCCGGGCAGCAGCAAGGCCAGATACCGGGTATGCACGCGGGACGGCAGCATCATCACCAACAGAGGCAGCACTACAAAACCGATCCAGTCCGCGGCCGGATGGGAAAAGATGCGGCGGCGGGAATGCAGAAAGATGCCGAGCGCCAGCAGCGAAACCGGCGCCAGCTGAAGATAGATGTCGGTAAAAAGTTCCAGATAATGATTCCGGCTTGAGACCCGTTCCACAATCTGACTTCTAACGAACCAATCCCACCATTCTCTGCCGCCCAGCAGGAAAATCAGTCCGATGCAGCAGGCAACGCCGAGAATGCCCGCGGCCGCACCGGTGAATCCGGCGGCAAAGAACTTACGCCACTTCCGGGTGGCCAGCAGCGCGCCGCAAATTCCGGCGCAGGGCAGAATCACGCCCAGCGGACCCCGGATCATGAAGGCGAAAAGCAGAAGAAGGAAAAAGACGGCGCAGAAACGGAACAGCGAAATATCCCTCCTCCGCAGCAGATACAGCATGGTGACCCCGGCCGCCATCACCGGGACATCAATGCCGAGCCCCGTGAAAAGCGCGGAGAATTCCGGCGTGATGAGCAGCAGCAAAACCGCACAAAGGCCGATTCCCTTGCGGACACGTTCTCCGATCAGGTAAACCATCATGGACGTATAAGCCCCCAGCAGAATCGCCGGCAGCGCCAGTCCGGTCAGCGTCACGGCACGGCCGCACAGAGAGGTCACCCAGGCACAGAGCAGCCAGGGGGAAAAATAATCCATATATGGGATGCCGTTCAAGGCGGCAAACATGCTTGGACCGCGGGAAGTGATTTCATCCAGCATCAGCGCGAAACGAACATTCATCTGCGTGATCTCCGTGCCGATGACGCCCGTCAGAAGGAGGAACGCAGTTACAACAAAAATAAAGAGCGGTCCGGTTTTGAAAAATTCATTTCTTTTCACGCCAGCAATCCTGCAATACTTTTTTTCTCTGACAAAAAACTATCTAATAATATACCGGTTCCTGAAGCAATATGCAAGTCTTCTCTGACAGAAAAAACATTTTCCCTGCCCGACAAACCGAATTACAGCATGAACGGGTCGGGCTCACGGCCGGGACCGGAGCGGTCAAGTTTGCCGCTCGCCAATTCGGCGGCAAGCAGCGAGAGCAGTTTTTCACTGTCCGCCGGAAAACGGCCCGACAGCGGCAGCGGATTCGAGGTGTGATTCGCACGGAAAACCGTATGCGGCAGGTCCAGCAGCGCAATCAGACGGTATAATTCCTCCACGATCTCGAATTCGGTCTCCGGCTCGAATCCCGCCGGCGGCGGCAGTCCGGGAATCCGGATATACCGCAGAGCGGAAAGCAAGGCGGGCCGCATCCGGTTCAAGGCGGCCGCAGTGGTTTCGATATGCCGCTCCCGCAGACGTTTTCCGCCCAGCCCCAGCAGAATCATCACCGACATCCGGAACCCCAGCTCCCCTGCCCTGAGCCCGGCGGCAATCATTTCCTCGACCTGTTCCGTCTTGCCGAAGAGGTCCAGAACTTCCTGCGAACCGCTTTCCAGTCCCATATAAAGAGTATGAACGCGCAGCGTCCGCATCGCGCGGAGCTGATCGTCGGTCTTGAGCATGATCGAACTGCCGTTGGCATAGAGACTGATTCGGGAGAGACGCGGGAAATGACGGTTCAGTGCTTCCAGAATCCGGTGCAGACGGTCGAACGGCATGGCCATGACGTCGCCGTCGGCAAGAAAAATCCGGCGGGCAGCAGGATACTGCCGCCCCGATTCGGCGATCTCCGTCAGCACTTCCGCCTCGGGACGCAGATGATAGCGGACGGTCTTATACATGCCGCAGAACCGGCAACGGTTGTGGGGACAGCCGCAGGCGACCTGAAAGATCAGGCTGTCCGCTTCGGCGGGCGGACGAAACAGCGGTTCGACATATTTCATGAGCCGGTTCCGCGGCGGGCGGCCAGATGATTTTCCAGAATGCCGGCGGCCAGCGCACAGAGCTCCGCGCAGGGGCGCTTCTTATAATAGGAATCCGTGCGCGCGGAGGAGACCGGTTCATTCCCCTGCCCCGGTTTCAAACCCAGCATGACTCCGCAGATGATCGAGGAGGTTTCCTGCCGGAATTGTTCGGCCAGCTGCTGCAGGACGGCGTAATGGGCATCCTTGGCGGCTTTGTCGGAGGGGTCCGCCGGACCGAAAATCAAATCGGCGGCCATGAACATGCCGGAGACCGCGCCGCAGACTTCACGCATGCGGGCCATGCCGCCGCCGAATCCGGAAGCCAGACGCAGCGCCGTGGCATGATCGAGTCCGCATTCCTGTTCAAAAGCGCACAGCACCGACTGGGCGCAGTTCGCGCCGTTCCGGAAAAACTCTTTGGCCAGATCCGCCTTGCTCATCGAATCGCTCCCCTGCTCTGTCCGCTCAGCGCCGGCCGGTCAGATCGATGACCCGCTCGAGCAGACGCGGTCCGTACAGATCGAATTTGGTCAGGCGGTAATACGCCGCGGCGAAATCGGCGGCGACCGGCGGAATCGTCTTTTCGTCATGTTCGACCGATTTCAGATAAGAGGAGATCAGCCGGGCGAGTTCCAGAAAGCGCACCCGCGGGGGCACGCACCCCTCATACAACCGTGATCCGTCAAGGTCGATCAGCCCGAATTCCCCGTCTGAACCGAGGTAGATATTACGCAAGTTGAAATCGCCGTGCCGAATGCCGTTGTCATGCAGTTTCGCCAGCAGCGGGACCAACTCGCGGGCACGTTCGGGACACTCCGTCAGATATTGGACCGAGGTCAGGACTTCGGTGATGAGACAATAGCGCGAGGCCAGCAGGACCGCCGGGGTTTCGACTCCGATCCGGTGCAGTTTCAGCGCGGCGGCGAGACAGCGCCGGGAACGGGGATAAAGCAGCAGACGTTTCAGGGTGCGGAAGAGACCGTTTTTCCGATAGACCTTGACGAAACAGCTGCGGTCGCGGTCGAAGCCGGACACGACGCTGCGGGAATTCTTCAGAATTTGTTGCTCATCGAGGAAACTTTCCGGCGGATCAGGGAAACGATCCTCGAAGCCGGACTGAAAATAAACGCCCGCCCGGAAGGTGTAAAGCCCTTCGGAACAGGCATTTTTCAGAATTCGAGCGGTGCTGTTCACGGCCGCATCCGGAGATTATTTCGGCCGCATCTGCGGGAAGAGCAGCACGTCGCGGATGGATTCGGCGCCGGTCAGCAGCATGACCAGACGGTCGATGCCGATCCCGAGACCGCCGGTGGGCGGCATGCCGTGTTCCAGCGCGGTAAGGAAGTCTTCGTCGATGGCTTCTTCGGGCTTCTTGCCTTCGCGTTCGGCCTGTTCGACGAAGCGTTTGCGCTGTTCGATCGGGTCGTTGAGCTCGGAATAACCGGGAGAAATCTCCTGTCCGTTGATCTCCAGCTCGTAGACGTCGACCAGCGTCGGGTCGTCTTCGCATTTTTTGGCCAGAGGGACGAGATAAGCGGGCAGCCGGGTGACGAAGGTCGGCTGGATGAGGGTATGCTCGATGGCCTTTTCGTAGATTTCGTGCGTGATCTCAAGATCATTCATTTCGGGCGTAACGTCGAGTCCGAGCGCTTTGGCCTTGGCGAATTTTTCCTCGTGGGAGAGTTCATACCAGTCGGCACCCATCTTTTCCTTGATGAGTTCGCGGTAAGGCGCGCGGCGCCACGGACGCTTGAGCTCGATCACGGTTCCCTGCGCGTTCTTGACCTGCGTGGTGCCGTTGATCTTCATGGCGAGCGTGGTGACCATCTCCTCCATAATGTCCATCATGGAATTGCAGTCGCCGTAAGCCTGATAGAGTTCCAGGGCGGTGAATTCGGGATTGTGCCGGCGGTCGATGCCCTCGTTGCGGAAATTGCGGTTGAGTTCGAATACGCGCTCGAATCCGCCGACGATCAGCCGTTTGAGATAGAGTTCGGTGGCGATCCGCATGTAGACCGGGCAGCTCAGAGCCTCGTAATAGGATTTGAACGGATTGGCGGAAGCGCCGCCCGGAATGGCCTGAAGCATCGGGGTTTCCACTTCCATGAATCCCTTGCTTTCCAAGAACTTGCGGATTTCGCTGACAATCCGGGAGCGGGTCACGAAGACCGCGCGGCTTTCGTCGTTGGTGATCAGGTCCAGATAACGCTGACGGTACCGCTGTTCGATGTCGGTCAGACCGTGGAATTTTTCGGGCAGCGGGCGAAGGGACTTGGAAAGGAGCGTCACGCGATGGGCTTTGATGGTGAGTTCGCCGGTGCGAGTGGTGAACGGGGTGCCGGTCACACCGATGATGTCGCCGAGGTCGAGCTTCTTGAATGCGGCGAAATCCTCGTCGCTGACGGTGCCGCGCTGAACGTATATCTGCATGCGGCCGGAGGAATCTTTGACGTCGGCAAAGATGGATTTGCCCATGGCGCGGAACGCGGTCATGCGTCCGGCAATGGTGAATTCGGGCTGATTTTCCAGTTCCGGTTTATATTGTGCGCGGACCTCCGCGGTTTTCATGACGTTGTCGAATCTGCGTCCGAAGGGAAGTCCTCCGGCGGCTTCGATCTCGCGCACTTTGTTGAGACGCTGGGTAAAAATGTCTTCCTGCTTCACTTCGGGAGCGGGAGTATTGGTGTTTTCATCACTCATGACCGTATTCCGCCTTTCTTGGTTGTTCATAGTCATAACTCGGTAATATAACGCGCGGGCGCGAATTTTTCAAGCGGGTTGCGGAAAGAATCTTGCCCCCGACGCTTGCAAAAAGCTGCCTGAAATGTTACATTACGGATATTCGAACTCAAAAAACAGGAGGTCTGCCGCATGAAAATCTGGCTGAGCACAATCTTATCCGCATTGGTTCTGAGTCTGGCCGCGGAACCGGTTACCTATCGCGACCAGACCGGCCGAGTCACCGGGCGCGCGACCCAGAACGGCAGCATCACCACCTACCGCGACGGCAGCGGCCGCATCACCGGCACCGGCACGAGGAGCGGCACCCGCGTCGTCTATCGGGACGCCCGGGGACACGTTATCGGTTCGGCGGTTCAGAACGGCAGTCATGTCACTTACCGCGATGGGCATGGACATTTCAGCGGATCGGCCACCAATCTCAACGAACGTATCACCTATCGCGATAAAACCGGACACATCACCGGACAGTCCTCCCCGAACGGCAGTCATGTCACTTACCGCGACGGAAACGGCCACATCACCGGTTCATCCACCGCGCAGAATGAGTCCGGAACGGGAATCCCGGCTGACTCGTTCTACCGGGTGCAGCCGACCCCGCGACAGAGATAATCCAAAGCCGTCCCCCTTTCGGAGAATGATAATTTTGCATAAAAATGTCTAAAATTACTTGAAAAGATATGATTTGATGTCATATTATACGCCGAGTTTTTTGCGCGTTACAGGTTTTTATCAAGACATTAAAAGCAAAATCAAAACAAAAGGGGTTCATCAGAATGAAACACCTGCCGTCTATTTTCAGTTCGGTTCTCGTTTTTCTCGCTCTTTACTGTCATTGTGCGGAGAACGCCGAGGCAAAAAAGCAGGTTTCCCCCTTTGTGAAGCTGTTTGATTATGATGACTGTGACGTATATGCCATTCAGGATCAGGCGAATCGGATGTCCGGTTCGCTGTTCAGAAGCATTGATCCGGCAAGCAAGGTCGAACTGCTGGCGTCTTATCCGGCGTCCGTGAATGTGTTTCTGCTGCGGAAACATGAAACCGATCAATATTTGCTGATCGATGCCGGATTCGGAAACACCAAAAGTCAGCTGCTGAAATCACTGGCCTCGCTGGGGATCGCCAGGGAAAAGATTTCCGCGGTCTTCATCACCCACATCCACCCCGATCATGTCGGCGGACTGTTGACGCCGGACGGCAAAGTCGCGTTTCCGTCGGCGAAGATCTACATTGCCAAAAAGGAATATATCTCCTGGCGGCAGGACCCCGCCCGGATGCGTCTCGGAGCCTTCCTGCGTCCCTACGGAAATGCGCTGGTGCTGGTGGATTACGAGAAGGATTCGACCGGACTGGGAATGATTCCGCACTGTTATCCGGGCCATACGCCGGGACACACGGTCTACACCTATCCCGCCAAGCATCATGACAGCGGGCACAAGACCTTGAACGAGACTCTCTGGTTTGTCGGTGACATCGTTCATGCCGCCGATCTGCAGATTCCCCACCCCGATTTCTGCGCGAGATATGACATGGCCCCCAAAACGGCCGTTGCCAGCCGGAATGCCCTGCTGCTCCATTCGAGTCCGTGGTTCGGCGCCCACCTGCCCTTCCCCGGCAAGATTACGATCATCAGGAATAAATCCGCAGACAACACCGACCGGTTCTCCTATCAGGCCGAGAAATAAAGATCGCTTCCGCAGCTTTTCCGCCCTTTCGACTCTCCGTGGAAACCGCGGACAGTTTTTTCACGTTTTTTTGGTTTCCTCCCCTTGACATTTTCGAAGTATTGATATATAATTTATTAAAGTGATATACATATCATTTGGAGAAGCAGATGGAAACTGCGGAAAACACGAAAGGGAAATGGAAGCATCAGCAGGTCTATGACCGACTGGTGAACATCCTCACGACCCATCCTTACAAAGTGGGCGACCGCCTGCCGTCGGAACGCGATTTTGCCGCGGAACTGAATGTGAACGTGCTCACCGTGCGCCGTGCGTTCCGCGACCTGATCGCGGCGGACTTCGTCACCAAACGGGTCGGGTCCGGCACCTATCTGAACCGGGAGATCACCCGCGACTGGACCGACCACGCGGTGAATCTGGTGATTGACGCCGGCTGCAACGGCGCGGTCCAGAGACTGTTCGCGCAATACGGCCCGGAGATCGCGGAAAAACACCGCCGGGAATACCGGTTCGTCCATACCAATGCTTCCACCGTGCGGGAATTCGTGCGGTCCTGCGTGCAGTATCGTCAGCCGACGGTCTTCTGCGGCACCCTGCCCTCCTATCGCGATTTCGCCGACGATATTGCCGGTTCGCCGGAACTGTTCGTTTCGGTCGGAGCCTTGAGCAGCGGCGACGTTCTGCCGGCGGTGATCGGCGCGGATGCGATCGGAATCGATATGCTGATGGTCCACCTGCAGAAACGCGGACACCGCCGGATCGCGTTCATCACCTCCGGAGCGGCGGCCGAGGTCGGCAATCCCGCCTCGATCCGCGCGATTCAGAAAACCGCCTGGATGACCCGTCTCGGCGACGCTTACGATCCCTCGCTGTATTGCAGTCTGAACATGACGCAATACAGCGGCGACCAGATCGCCGGTTCCTATGCGGAGATCAGAAGGATTCTGCCGGACCGCGATTTTTCCGCGGCGATCTGCTCCACGGACGAAATCATGTACGGGGTCATGGCCGCTTTGCGCGAGGCCGGACGGCGTATCCCGGAAGATGTTTCGATCGTCTCGATCGGCAACACCAATCTGAGCCGGTTCGCCAATCCGCCGGTCACCGGGGTCGATCTGAACCTGAAAGGGCATCTGGACGAAGCCTTTTCCCTGCTGATGGCCAATCTGGAGCATCCGGAACGGATGGAAATGCTGCGGACGATCAAGCCGGTGCTGATCGAACGCGAATCCGTTGCAAAGCCGGGCAGCAAATGAAAAAAAAATGACAAATCGAAACATTCACAATAACAATACGAAAGGAAACGGAGCATGAACAGATTTTCATCTTTCACCATCCTGTCCTCCACCGCTCGAAGAGCAGCGGAGAATCAACATTCATCATTCGGACGCAAGCGGAGTTTTACGCTGATAGAACTCCTCGTGGTGATCGCGATCATTGCCATCCTGGCGGCGATGCTGCTCCCGGCCCTGAAATCGGCACGGGAGAAAGCACGCACGATCAGCTGCGCCGCCAATCTGAAACAAATCGGCAGCGCCGGTCAGATCTACATCGGCGACTGGCGCGAACACATCACCTATTCCGGCGCGGACGCAACGAACTATCGTCCCTGGACCGTTCAACTGGCGACTTCCTGCGGCTACAAGCTGGATTCCACCGGCTGGATCGACGGCAACGGGAGCACCAGCAAAGTCTACCGCTGTCCTTCCACCACCAAGAAGCCCAGTTCGGCGGCGTGGGACATTTCGCGCTATTCCAAGGGAAATAATTACGTTCAGAACCGGAGTCTGGACATCTTTTACTTCTCCGACAAAAAAGGACTCAACGGCGTCGGACGGAGATTGAGCGAGATTCGGCAACCCTCCAAGGCTTTCTACATTTCGGAAGCCGCCAATTCCGTGGCGCCCGTCTGCTACATAAGCTATGAATTCGCCGGCAGCTGGTTCGGCTATTATCATAATAACGGACTCAACGTGCTGTTCCTCGACGGGCATGTGGTATATGCCACGAAATCGGCCTTCACGACGATGCGTGCATTCAGTGTCTGGAGCAAAAACAAATATCCCTTCTGGGCGCATTACTGATTTGGAACAAGGAAAGGAAAATATACGATGAAAACAGGCAGGATCATGATCGGTGCGGCGCTCGCATGGCTGACGCTGGGACTTTCCGGCACGGAACTGCTCACGCAGGAAAACAGCAAGAACTGGAATTTCCGCAATCCGGAGGTCAAGATCGGGCCCGAGGGAGTCAGCATTCCCTTTCAGGGGAAATTGCAGCCGGGCGTAAGCCGTCTGGACGTCAAACAGAACGAAAGCTGCACGCTGGTGCTGACCTACCGGCTGACTTCCGGCGCGAAGATGTTTTTCTATGTGGAAAACCACACCGGAAAAAACTGGCAGAACAAAGCGCTGAACCTGGTCGGAAACGGAAAATTCAAAACCGTTTTCCTGAACTTCAAATTCACCAAGCCGGTGCAGGGCAACACCTACAGTGTCATGCGCCTGAACGGCAACGGCACACTGGATATCAAATCATTGATGCTGATCAAAGGAGAAAAGATGAGCAATCCCATTTTCAATGCGGATTTTTCCGCCGGCGATGCCGGCTGGAATCTGGAAAAGAACGCCGCCCTGACCAAAAACAAACAGAATAAAACCGTGCTGGAACTCCAGGCGAAACAAAATGATGACGCGCGCGCGACCACCGCGCCGGTTCAGGTGACCGCGCTCCAGCGCTACCGGCTCAGTTACAACGTCTTCGGCGTGACCGGATTCGGCAAGGCTTCGATCGAACACGATCTGCGGATGTATCCGATGGACAAACGCGGCGAAGCGCTGGCCGGAACCGCGAAATGGCTGGTCTGTCTCGACGGACGCACCCAGACCAAATTCGTGGAATTTCAAGTGCCGGCACGTCATACCGAGATCACGTTCGCACTGGAGACCCGCGGCCCCGCCCGCGTTCAGTTCGCCGATTTCAAACTGGAAAAAATTCCCGAAAAGAAACAGATCGCGGAAATCCGTCTCGATCCGCCCTTCAATTACCGGGACGGGGTCTTCCACACCAATTCCGCGAAGAAGATTACCGGAGAGGCCGTCCTGATCGACCCCGCCGCGGCCTCTGCAGAATTGAAGCTGACCTTCGAAGGCAATACGCTGCTGACCAAAAACATCACGTCCGGGGGCCGGAAATTCGCCCTGCCCGCGCCGCCCGAAGGAAAATCGTCTGAACTGACCCTGACGGTCCGGGACGCCGCAGGCAAAACGATCTTCACCGAAAAGAAGAACCTTCACAATTACTCGATCAATCCGGTCGAAGTCACTTTCCGCGACGACGGCATTACGCTGGTCAACGGCAAGCCCTTCTTCCATATCGGCCACTGGTGGTTCACCAAGCGCGGCGACCGCGACGAAGACCTGGAATTTCTCAAAGAGGCTGGCTTCAACGTCATTCTGCTGCCGAACGACCACTCCGACCGTTTCCCGATGCTGGACTTGGTCAAGCGGCACGACCTGTTCGGCGTGATCGAACTGCCCCACCGCTATGAGCCGAATCTGAAAACGCCGCAGGCCAAAGCCGGATTCAAAAAGAAATGGACCAATCTGATCCGCAAAAACATGGCCCACCCCGCCCTGTTCGGTTATTTCGGCCCGGACGAGGGAATGCTGGCCGGCTATCAGATCGAGACCATGGAGGAATTCTACAATCTGGCACGCGACAACGACCCCTATCATCCGCTGTGGTACAATGAAGCTCCGGTGGGACAGGTCTCCGATCTGGCCGCTTATGCGAAAAAAACCTGCGACGTCTTCGGCGTGGACATCTATCCGCTGGGCGCGCCGCACGGCAGCGACCTCGGCGACCGCTCTATGACGGTCGTCGGCAAGCACACCGACCGCTGCATGCAGGCGGTGGAAAACCGCAAGCCGGTCTGGATGATCCTCCAGGGATTTTCGTGGATTCACATGCGCAAGCCCGCGCGGTTCAAACCGGCTTCGGAAGTTCCGAATGCCCAGTATCCCACCTGGGAACAGAGCCGTTTCATGGCCTATAACGCCATTTTGCACGGTGCGACCGGAATCCAGTATCATTATCTCGGCTACACGGTCCACGTGCCCGATGATTTCTGGAAAGGTCTCCGCCGCACCACGCTGGAACTGAAATACCTGACCCCGGTCCTGACCGCCCGCACCGTCAAAAATCCTCCGATGAAATGCGATCAGGCCAAAGTCCGGATGATGGTCAAAAAACTCGACGGCAAATTCTATTATCTGCTGATAAACGAATCGCCCGACGCGCTCACGGCGAAATTTACCGCTTTCCCCGAAACCAGGCTGAACATCCTCTACGAAAAACAGCCCGTGGACGTGAAGAACGGAGCGTTCGAACTGAAACTCGAACCGTACGCGGTCCGGGTCATGTCCGAAGTTCCGTTTATCGACCGGGACGCCGTCTGGCAGAAAGCGACGTACCGTCCTTACAGCGCAAAACTTAAAGACGATGTCCGAAAGTAAGATGCCGCTGTTCGGATGCAGAATTGATCCGCGAGTCACCGAATTCGTGCCGTGCTGCCGCATCGTGCTGGCGGAAAAAGTCGAACGGCCGGATTTCTTCATCGGCCGGACCTGGTTCCAGCCGAGGGAGATTCTGGCGGAAAACGACTGCCGGCAGATGCCGGCCGGAGCGAAAATCGTGCTGGATTTCGGCCGGGAAATCTCCGGCGGAGTCCGTATTGTCTGCGGACGCCGTTCCGGCCGGATTCGTCTCCGCTTCGGCGAATCGGTCTCCGAAGCGGTCGGCTCCCCCAATCAGGCGCATGCGATTCATGACACGAAACTGGACCTGCCCGCGCTCGGTCTGGTCGATTACGGCAATACCGGTTTCCGGTTCGTCTGTATCGACGCTCTGACCGATCTCGGAATCGTCAACGTTCTCGGTGCGGCACGTTATCGCGATCTGCCGCGGGCGGGCAGGTTCGAGTGCAGCGACGAACGGCTCAACCGCATCTGGGAAACCTGCGTCCATACGGTTCATCTCTGCATGCAGGATTATCTTTACGATGGCGTGAAACGCGACCGTCTGGCGTGGATGGGCGATCTCAATCCGGAGATCGCCGTGATCGATCTGGTTTTCCGGGACACTTCGATCGTGCGCGAAACGATGGATTTTCTGCGCGACCGGACGCCCCTGCCCTGCTGGATGAACGACATCAGCGCCTATTCCCTGTGGTGGATCGTCAATCAATGGGAATATTACCGTCATCAGGGGAATCGGGAATATCTGCGCGAACAGCTGCCTTATCTGCGCGGTCTGATCGCAGAACTGGCGAAACATATCGGCCCCGACGGCTCCGAACGACTGCCCGAGGTGCGTTTCATCGACTGGCCGACCCGGAACGATCCCGATGCGGTCCATGCCGGACTGCAGGCACTGCTGGTGACGGCGTTCCGCGCCGCGCTGAATATCGCCGAAGCGATGTCCGACGAGACCTTGCAGACGGAAATCCCGCCGATTCTCCAACGGCTGACGGTCTGTCCCGTCCCCGCGAGTCCGCGCAAAAGCGTGAATGCATTGCTGGCGCTGGCCGGGGTGCGCGATCCGGGCACGGTCAACCGGGAAATTCTGAAAAAGAATCTGCTTTCCGATATCGGCACTTTCATGGGGTATTACATCCTCTGCGCCCGTGCGGAAGCCGGCGACCTTCCGGGCGCGCTCGATCTCATCCGGGGATACTGGGGCGCAATGCTGGACTGCGGCGCCACTTCGTTCTGGGAGGATTTCGATCTGAACTGGACCGAAGGCGCCGGGCGGATCGATGAGCTGCCCCGGCCGGGCGTCCGCGATATTCATGCCGACTGCGGAGCCTACTGCTACCAAGGTCTGCGGCACAGTCTGTGCCACGGCTGGGCCGGCGGACCCGCCGCAGTGCTGATCCGGTATCTGACCGGTTTCACGATTCTGGAACCCGGCTGCCGGAAAATCGCGCTGCGCCCCCGGCTCGCGGGTCTGGAGCATTTCCGCTGCCGTTTCGCCACCCCGTGCGGCGACGTCGAAGTCGCAATGGACAAAAGAAATTCCAAACCGGAGATCATACTTCCGGATACGATTGAATTGAACAACCAGTAAAGGAACAATATGAACAAGATATCCGAACTTGACCGTTTCCGTCCGATACCGTTTTACTTTCTGAACACGACCGACCCGGCGGACTACACCGAAGAAGCGGTGTTCCAGTCCATGCAGAGAATCAAGGACCTCGGCTTCGGCGGCATCGTGCTCTTCAACAAACCGCCGCTGGGATTCGATGCCAAAGGCTATCTCTCCGAATTCTGGTTCACGGTCACCGGCCGTTTCATACAGGCCGCACGCAAACTGAAGCTCCAGCTGTGGATCAACGACGGTTTCAACTATCCGCCGGGCGATGCCGGAGGCCGCATCGAAGAGGCCGACCCCACGCTCAAACAGCTCCGGCTGAAACCCAATCCGGAAGGGAAACTCGAAGTCCTCGAAGTCCCCTGGGGCTTCCCCGCTTTCGAAGAACGCGAAAGCGGGATGTATTTCCGGAAATTCGTCTACGAGGAATACTACAAACGCTTCGCCGCTTATTTCGGCGACGGCATCACCGGATTCTTCTCGGACGCCGACAACCGCCGCTACAATGCACACGTCCGGAAGGTATGTCAGGACCGGTATTATCCGTGGAGCCGGAACTTCGCCGAACGGTTCGCCGCGCGGTTCGGCTACCGGATCGAACCGCATCTGAAAGAACTGTTCAACGATCCCTCCGCCCGGATTCAGCATGACTACTGGCTGCTCTGCGGCGAACTCTATCAGCAGTGGTTCGCCTGCAACCGCGCCTGGTGCAACGCCCGCAACGTGCTCTACACCTTCCATACCTCGGACACCGGACCGCTGCGTTTCGCCGACTGCCGCCGCAGTTCGGTCTTCACCGAGGGCGACCCGCTGGCGCTGCTCGATCATTCGGACTGTCCCGGCACCGATCACGAGATCATGGTGCTGGACAGCGGAACGCATTACGACGGCCGCTACTACACCCCGAAGGTGACGCTCGGCGGCGGTTCGGAATTTCTGGAACATCCGCTGCTGAACGACACGCTGCACGACCTGCGGGCGAAATATGCCGGAAGCGCGGCGGTGCTCAACCGCCGGGAACGGGTCATGTGCGAAATGTTCGCCGCCACCAACTGGAGCGCGACTTTCAACGACCTGCGCCGGATCGCCGCCTGGCAGATCATGCAGGGAATCAATTTCATCGTGCCGCACGCGGTCCATCACTGTTTCCGCGGCATCATCAAGTTCTTCGCGCCGCCGGAATTCACTTTCAGCACACTGGGACAGGCCGTCCGGCAGTTCAACGACACGCTGGCGCGGTGGTGTCAGGCCGCCGCCGCGGGCGAATACTGTGCCGAATATGCCGTGACCGACCCCACCCGCAAGGTATGGAACGACCGCGACAGCGAGCCGTTCTTCCGTTTCTGCGACCACCTGAACCGCCGGGCCGAAGGGTATGTCATCGTGCCGGAAAATTACGCCGGAAACATTCCGCAGGTCGTCGATCCGCTGAGAAAAATACCCGAACTGCCCGCGCCGAGCGTCACTTTCACCGGCGGCGAACTGGCTTACATGCGCAGAAAACTCGACGGCGGGGAGTATCTGCTGGCGGCCAATGTCTGGAACCCGAAACCCGTGTCCGGAACGCTGGTTTACCGCGGCGTTTCCTATGAGATCGAACTCGAACCCGGCGAGATCGCCATTATCGGCGGACCTTTCGAATCGTATCGCAAACCGGCCGCCCGGCGCGTAAAACGGACCTTCGCCGGCGAATACGCGGTCCGCTGGAATGCCCCCAACGAGATTCCCTTCGACCGGGAACTGGAATTCTCCGCGACGGAAGGCATGAAGCTCGAACTGCTGATCCCCGCGGATCATCCGGGCAAGGTCCTGCTCAACGGCACGGAATGTTCCGGCGGCAAGCCGGTAAAGGTGTTCGACGATCTCTATTGCGTCTATCCGTTTGCCGCGCGCGGAGAAAATACCGTCATGCTGGAAAACGCGGCCCATTTCACGGTTCCCGCCCTGCTCCGGGGCGAATTCGACCTGACGCTGAAAACCTCCGGCGATTATGCGAAGAAAAGCTATCAGACTTATCTGCTGGCGATCTATGAACCGGCGGAAAAACATTTCAGTCTGACCCCGCGCCGTACGACTCTGAGCACCTCCTGCGGCTGGGAAAAGCAGGGACAGCTCTTCTATTCCGGCGAAGCGGAAGTGAATCTCGGAACCGTGGAGCTCGAGTCCGGCGACAAACTGGAACTTCCCGGATTCCGCGACATCGCCGAACTGCTGATCGACGGCAGACCGGCGGCCCGGTCCGGATTGTCGCCGTATGTTTTCGAGCTTCCCGCCGGACGGCATGAACTGCGTCTGCGCTGCTGGAACATGATGGCGAACCGGATGGAACGTTATGCCGCACCGTCCGGCCTGACCGCGCCGCCGACGATCACCGCTCCGGCGTGACGACGGAAAGATCGTGCGGTCGTCACGCGGTTCCGGTCATTTGAAAATCCGTCGTTTTATGCTATATTATCCGGCCTGACGGAAACTGTAAAACCAAGACGGAAAGGACCGTGCATCATGAATAAAAAACTGTTGACCATTCAGGATATTTCCTGCTTCGGTCAATGCTCGCTGACCGTTGCCCTGCCGCTGATCTCCGCCTGCGGGATCGAAACCGTGATCCTGCCTTCGGCGGTGCTCTCGACCCATACCGGCGGCTTCACCAACTACACGTTCCGCGATTTGACCGGCGATATTCCCGCCATCGAAAAAAGCTGGATCGGCAATAAGCTGAAATTCGACGCATTTTATACGGGTTATGTCTGCGAAAACCAGATTCCGCCCATTCAGAGTCTGATGCGGAGCTGCGCCGCGGACGGTGCACTGCGCATCGTCGACCCGGTTATGGCCGACAACGGCAAACTCTATGCCGGTTTCAGTGCGGACTTTCCCAAAAAGATGTGTCAGCTCTGCGCCGGAGCCGATTACATTCTGCCGAACCTGACCGAAGCGGCTTTCCTGCTCGGCGAGGAATGCCGTCTGACCGGTTACGACCGTCCTTATATCGAATCGCTGGTGACCCGCCTGCACGGTCTCGGCGCGAAAAACGTAGTGCTGACCGGCGTCTCGTTCAGTCCGGACAAACTCGGCTGCGCGGTTAGCGACGGCACGAAGATCGAATACGATTTCAACGACCGTCAGGCGCAGTTCGCGCACGGCACGGGCGACGTGTTCGCCAGCGTGTTCGCCGGTGCCCTTATGCGGGGCAAAACCGCTCTGCAGGCGGCGTCGATCGCGGCCGATGTCGTCTGTCTGGCGATTCAGGCGACCCCGAAGGAACACTGGTACGGGGTCTGTTTCGAACAGGCGATCCCGGCGCTTGCCGAAATGCTGAAATGAAATCTGTTCCCTGCGGAATGGAAAGGAATATGTCAAGATGACTGCAATCGAAGAAATGGCGTCCAGAGCCAAAGCAGCGGCCGCGGTTCTGCGCACGGTCTCGCCCGCTCTCCGCGCCGACGCATTGAACCGGATGGCCGGCAAGCTGGCGGACTGCCGCGAAGCGGTGCTCGCCGCCAATGCCGAAGACATGAAGGAAGCCGCGAATCTTTCCGCCTCGTTCCGGAAACGGCTCTGCGTGGACGACAAAGTGTTTCAGTATATGACCCGGCGTCTGCGGGAAGCGGCCGAACTGCCGGACCCGGTGGGCCGCGTGCTCGAGGAACGGGTCATGCCCAGCGGCTTGAAGGTGCGCCGCGTTTCGGTTCCCATCGGCGTGATCGCCATGATCTACGAGGCCCGGCCGAACGTCACCACCGATGCCGCCGCGGTCGCTTTGAAAAGCGGCAATGCGGTCATTCTGAAAGGCGGCTCCGAATCGCTCCGGACGAATCTGGTGCTGGCCGACGCCATGCGTTCAGCGGTCCGGGAGGCGGGTCTGCCGGAAGACTGTGTGCAGATCATCCCCACCGCGGACCGCGCGGCGGTGGCCGAGCTGCTCAAACAGGACAAGTATATCGACCTCATCATTCCCCGCGGCGGCAAGAGTCTCATCCGCGCGATCGCCGAGGGCACGCGGATTCCCGTGCTGAAACATTATGACGGAATCTGTCATCAGTATGTCGCCGCCGATGCCGACCCCGAAATGGCCGTGAAGGTGGTCGTCAATTCCAAATGCCAGAACATCGCGGTCTGTAATGCACTGGAAACACTGCTGGTCGATTCCGCCCTGTCCGACGAAACCCTGCGGAAAATCGCTTCGGCCCTGCGGGAGAACGGTGTGGAAATCCGCGGCTGCGAACGGTTCCGCGCCCGAATTCCCGATTGCGTTCCGGCGACCGCGGAGGACTGGGACACCGAATATCTGGACAAGATACTCTCCGTCCGGATAGTCGACGGCATCGGGGAAGCCATGAAGCATATCGCCGAACACGGATCGGGACATACCGACGGCATCATCACGCAGTCCGACGACTTGGCCGCGGAGTTCATCGCCAATGTCGATTCCGCCTCTGTGCTGGTCAACGCCTCCACGCGACTCTCCGGCGGCGGCGATTACGGCATGGGCGCGGTGGTCGGAATCAGCACCGACCGTCTCCATGCCCGCGGACCGGTCGGTCCGGCGGAACTCTGCACCTACAAATGGGTTGCGATCGGCACCGGGCAGCTGAGAAGCTGACAGCCCGCCCGGTCATGAAGCAAGAGAAAAAAAAAGCATGAATGTGAATCTGATCGTCAAAATCTTTCCTGCGGGCGCGGTGCTGATCTCGATTCTGGCCTGTATCTGGCCGGAGAGCCTGTCGGGACTGGGGTTTCTGATCGTGCCGCTGCTGGGAATCATCATGCTCGGCATGGGAACCACGCTTTCGGTGACCGATTTTGCCGAAGCGCTGAAACAACCCCGCGCGGTGCTGCTGGGAATGCTCCTGCAGTTCGGACTGATGCCGCTGCTGGCATACCTGATCGGAACTCTCCTGAATCTGCCGAGGGAGCAGTTCATCGGTCTGGTAATGGTCGGGACTGTAGCCGGCGGGACCGCCTCCAACGTGATCGCCTATCTGGCCGGAGGCGACGTGGCGCTTTCCATCACCATGACCGCGTGTTCCACGCTGGGCGGAATCGTGCTGACGCCGCTGATCTCCGCGCTCTATCTGGGGCAGACCGTGCCGGTGCCGGTCTGGCCGATGTTCCGCAGCATTCTGCTGGTGGTGGCGCTGCCGGTCAGCCTCGGTCTGGCGGTCAACCGGATTTTCCGACGCCATGCCGCGCTGCTGGGAAAAATCTGTCCGGTGGTCTCCTCTGTCGGGATCGTGCTGGTGATCGGAATCGTCGCCGCGCTGAATGTCGGCAATCTCCGCAACTGCGGTCCGCTGGTCTTTCTGGCGGTGATTCTGCACAACGGTTCGGGGCTCGCCGCCGGCTACGGCTTCGCGCGGCTATTCCGCTGCGGAAAGAAGACCGCGGTCACCATCGCCATCGAAGTCGGGATGCAGAATTCCGGTCTTGCGGTCGCGTTGGCCAAGCAATTCTTCGGCATCGCCTCGGCGCTGCCGGGTGCGATCTTCAGCGTCTGGCACAACCTTTCGGGCGCGGTCTTTGCCGCCGCAGCCCGGAAATGGGGACATCTCTGAACTCTTTGTGCGCGGGATTCCGCTCCCCGCTCCGGGTTCGCATCTTGCTTTTTCCGGCTGCCGTGCTATATTGAATGCCGCACGAATCCGAACAAACGGGAGTTGATGAAAAAAATGATTACTTATGCCCTTTCCGCCGGAGCTTTCGGCAGTTATGTCACGCCCCTCGCGGACGCAGCGCTGCGCCGGACCAAAATCCGCAACTACGAACTCAATTACCACTCTTGTCTGGATGATACCGAACAGTCGATCGAATCCGCCAAGCGGGTCCGTCAGCTCGTCGCCGCAGGGGTCATCCGTCCCGTGAGCTTTCATCTGCCGTTCTGCGGCGGCAATGGCTGGGACCCCTCCTCGCTCGACGAGGAAAAACGCAAAGATGTTTCTTTCCGAATGCAGGAGCTGATCCGGAAATCTGTCTGGATGAAAGCGCCGAACATCACGCTGCACGCCAGCAACGAACCGCCGTTGGAGGAACATCCGCAGCGCATCGGCCAGGTCTGCCGGACCATCGAGGAGTTTCTTCCGCTGGCCGAGGAAATGCATTTCTCGATCAATGTGGAGTTTCTGCCCCGCCGCTGCGTCGGAAACTGCGTCGAGGAACTGCAGAAAATCGTTTCGAACTTCGATCCGAAATACGTCGGAATCTGCTTCGACGTGAACCATATCATGAACCGTTACCGCGAACTGCCGCAGATGATCGACACGCTCGCACCGAGGATTCGCACCTTCCACCTCAGCGATTACGACGGCGTGGACGAAATGCACTGGATTCCCGGTCAGGGTCTCATCGACTGGCCGGAAGTACTGCGTCATATCAAGGCCATCGACCACGATGTGGTGCTGATTCTGGAAACGCATCATCAACTGCAGCGCGAAAGCCGGGAGATCGATCCGATCTTTTCGCTCCGGCAGAACGAGGCCGCCTGCTGGTATCTGGAGAACAGCGATCGGATTCGCGCAGAAATCGGCGCATTCCGCATTCCGGGGAACAACTGACCGGGGAGATTGACGCGGGGGAAACTAGGAATACCGGGAATACTATTTCTCTTGATCTCGCGTCACGCGCTCCGGTGACTGGGAAACCTTTTTCCTTCGATCTCGCGTCTGCGGTTGTCTTCCGCGGGAGTCATCTTAGTATTCCTAGTTATTCTTAGTATTCCCAGTTATTCGCGTTTCCGGTGATCTCGCGTCATGCCATTGCCTTTCGCAACCTTCGCGTTTCCGGTGATCTCGCGTCACGCACTCCTGAAGTTTTTTCGAAAATTTTTGCAATTTTCCGCTTGACTTCCGAAAAATCAATGCTACTTTATGGTTAGTAGCACGAGCAACACAATCAAAACCCAGCAGGAATCAGGTCATGATCCGGTGCAAAGACATTGCGGCGATGGTCGGGGTCTCCCGACAGGCGGTGACGGCGGTCCTCAACAACAGTCGTCCGAATTGCGTTTCGAAGGAGAAACGTGCTGAAATTCTGAAAGTCGCCGCCGAACACAATTATCATCCGAATCATGCCGCGGTCGCGCTGAAAACAGGCAAAAGCAATCTGATCGGAGTGGTGATGCCGCCTTGGGAAAACCCGTATATCGCCGAACTCTGCATGGGAATCCAGCGCAGTCTGCTCGCCCGCAATTACACCCCGTTTTTTTGCCATCGACCGCTATCAGGCGCCCGACCCCGAAAATCTGGAACTGCTGCTTTCCCGGCATGTGGCCGGCATGATCACGGTCGCCTCGCCGATCCTGCCGGACGACATCGGCATTCCGGTGGTAAGCTACTTCCACGACGATCCGCGGTTCGACAGTGTCTGTCCCGACTTCGAGCGGGATGCCCGAGTATATATCGAGCATCTCAAAGAATACGGACACCGGAAGATCGGCTATCTGGGGCTTTGCCGCGACAGAAAATTCAATTCTCTGATCTCCGAAGCGGAGCGCGTCGGACTGGAATTTCCCGCCCGCTGGCGGGTCAACTACATTCCGGCGACTTGCGAAGATTCCTTCGATCAGCTGTTGAAACAGAACGAGGGCAAGAATCTGCCCACCGCGCTTATTATTCTGAACGATGCGGGCGCGCTGAAACTGATGCGCCGGATTCATGACCGGGGGTTCCGGATTCCGGAAGATTTCAGCATCATCGGACACGACAACATTGCCTATTCCAGAAGCACCGTCCCTGCCCTGACCACGATCAGTTTCGGGTCCCCGGACGAGATTGCCGAGTCGCTGGTCTCCCTGCTGATGGCGAGAATGCAAAATCCGGACGGTCCGCGGAAGAAGACATTGCTGAAATCGGAACTGATCATACGGGAAGCGTGTTGAAGAAAAGATGAATACGGGAGTTTCAAGATTCAAGTCACTAGTTTCAAGTTTTTAAATAACAACAGGCAGACAACTGCAGAAAGGAAACGCCACATGAACCCGACAAGCGATCAGTCTTCAGGAATCAGCAATCAGTATCGGCTTTGCCGCAAGGCTACCTCATCTTTCATCTCTCATTCCTCCTACCTGAAGCGTAAAACGGTTTGCCGTTTTACGCTGATCGAACTTCTGGTCGTGATCGCGATCATCGCGATCCTGGCGGCCATGCTGCTGCCGGCACTGAACAATGCCAAGTGCATCGCCCGGAATTCGAAATGCATCGCACAGGAAAAACAGTTCTTTCTGGCGCTGACGGACTATGCCGACTCCAATCACGGCTGGGGCCCGGTGCCGAAATACTCCTGCGGATTCACCCGCTGGCCGGCTGTGATGTTCGACGGGAAATATCTCACCCAGCTGAAGCTTTACATCTGCCCGGAAGCGGCCTCCTACGAACATGCCGAATATCTGTTCCTCGCGAAAGGGAAAACCCGCGACCAGCTGTTGACCGCCTCGGGGCTGACTTATTTCAATTATGTCCACTACACGATCAACAAATTCATCGTCGGGAACAGCACCACCGAGGCGGTGAGTATGAGCAAGGTATTCGTCCCGTCGCAGAAGCTCCTGCTTGCCGACAGCTGCGGCGATCCGGTCAATCCCACCAATTATGCTTCGACCCCGGTCAACAAACGGCGGGGACTCAGCAGCGGATTTTTCGCAACTTCGTCGGATATAAAATATATCAGTCCGTTTATTCCACCGAGACATCTGGAAAAAGGAAACATCACCTGGATCGACGGACATATCACCTCTGAGCAAAAACCGTGGCAGACGTATCAGGTGTCGACTTATCCGGTCAAACAGTTCCACTGGGACCCGCAGGTCAACGACCCGAACAAATGAGGAGAGGATCACGATGAAACGAACGGTTTTGCTGTTGTCTGCACTGATGTCCGTTTCCGCGCTCGCGGAAACACTCCCCCTGCCCGGCTGGTCCATTCCGGAAAATGCGAAACGGACCGATTCGGAAATCCGGATCGATTCCGGCGGGCAGAAGAACGGCGCGCTGATGTGGGGACCGTTCCGGGAAACCGGAAAAACGAAGGTTCTGATGCTGAAAGTGAAGTTTTCCGGTCAGGGCGAGATTCAGGGCTCGCTGGGCTGCTACAGCGCAGATAAAAAACGTTTTCTCACCCGTCATCCGTTTTCGGAGGGGACCCGGAAAGTCGATTCGTCGGAAACCGTTGAGGAAATCTGGTATCTGACGCTGCCCGAAAAACTGAAGGAACCCGTCGGCTGGCTCCGTCCGGTGATCCGAATCGTTTCCGGCAGTTTCACCATCCGGGAAATCGAGGCGGAGTCATTTGAAAAAATGCCGCTGATCGAGGAGAAACTGCCGCTGGCCCAGTGGTCGATCCCGGCGAAGGCGAAGCGGACCGATTCGGAAATCCGGATCGATTCCGGCGGACAGAAGAACGGCGCGCTGATGTGGGGACCGTTCCGGAAAGTCGGCGAGGCGAAAGTCTGGATGCTTCAGGTGAAACTTTCGGGGAAAGGCGAGATTCAGGGCTCGCTGGGCTGTTACAACGACAAGAAACGTTTTCTTGCGCGTCATCCCTTTGCCGACGGCACTCGGAAGATCGACTCGGATCAAATCAAAGAAGAAGTCTGGTACCTTGCGCTGCCGAAAAAAACGGACAACATCGGCTGGATACGCGCGGCGCTCAGAATCATCTCCGGCAATTTCAAGATACATGAAGTCAAAGTAAAGGAAATGGACAAAATGCCTCCCAGGAAAAATTATCTCGACACCACCTGCAGCATGCCGGGTGAAGTTCTCCCGGTCTACACCGAACCCAATCTCTTCACCGGCTTTCCCGCCGGCCCGGGAAAAAGCGAGGCGGGTATCCGGACCGAATTGGAACTCGTCATTACGAAAAACGCCTCCAGCGTCTCGATGCTTTCCAAACCGATCAGCGTGGAACCGGGGAAATCCTACATCCTGACCGGACTGTATCACACTTCGAATCTGCGTTTCGGCAATGCCGGTGCGATCGCCGTGCTGACTGACAGTCAGGCGAAAAACTGGCCGGACAGAAGGGAGCTTTTCCGTCCGTACAGTCCGCTCGCCAGCGGGGAGCTGGTCAACCGCAAGCCGGGCGAATGGGAACGCCGGACCGTCAAATTTCTGGCCCCGAACAACGTGAAGCACGTCCGGATCGGTGTTTATCTGCGGGGCGATCCGGCCTCGATCCGGTGGCGGAGCATCTACTTCGGACTCGGTCCGTGGATGCCGGACAGCCGGGCGAACGACCACGATCTGAGCTGGCATTTCAAGAAGAACACCGAGCCGCTGCCGGACGAAAAAGTAAAAGCGATCCTCGCCGCCCGTCCGGAAGCTACCGCGGAGATTTTGTCCGGCAATTCTCCGCGGATTCTTTTAAATGGGAAAAAGATGATCCCGGTCATCTATTTCGGCGATGCGTTCGATGCCACCCGCAACAAGACGGCGGCATTCCAGAAAGCGGGAATCGATCTGCAGATCATCCCGATCTTCCGGAGAAATTTCTATTGGGCAGGCGACAAAAAATACAATTTCGCCAACATCGACCACACCATCATGGAAAACGTTCGGCGCAATCCTTACGGAAATTTCATCATCGGGCTCTGCGTCACGCCGTATCTGACCTGGCATGAGGATTTTCCCTCCGAGGCCGCGGTCAACCGGAAAGGAGCGCAGCAGACCAGCCGCGACGGACGCAAGAACCTGCCCTGCTATTACAGCAAGGTCTATCAGGAACAGGCGCTGGAATACATCCGGCAGGTGATCGCCCACATGCGCAAACAGCCCTATTTCAAGGCGGTCGTCGGGTTTCATATCATCGGCAACGAAGACGGACAGTTCTATTATCAGGTCAAATACGGCCGGTACATGGATGAAGCGTATTCGCCGGCCGCGCTCGGACCGTTCCGGGATTTTCTGCGCAAACGCTACAACAACGACCCCGCGGCGCTGAAAAAGGCGTGGAACCGGAAGGATGTCTCTTTCGAAACGGCCGCCCCGCCGCGCACCCCGCGTCCGCTGAACACCTTTTTCTGGGACCGGTCGAAGGATATGGCATACTGGGATGTCTCCGTTTTCATGAACGAAGCAGTGGGCGAATTTGTCAATGCCATGTGTCTTGAAGCGAAAAAAGCCGCGGGCAAGAAAGTGATCGCCGTCATGTGGTGGGGTCGCGGCGGAGAACAGTTCGTCCAGCCGCATTTCGCCCAAACGCATGTGGTCCTGCCGGGGAAAGGCATGGACCTCATGGGCGGACAGCCCGGCTACTGGGGCGAACGCAACAACGGTCTGACCAGCTACTATCCGTGGATTCCCGATTCCCTGCGGATGAACAACAAACTCCCGGTCATCGAGGCGGATTTCCGCACCTGGACGACCCAGTACAAATCCCTGCAGCAGGACAGTCATGTGGTCCGTTACTGGACCCCGGAAGCGTTCCGCAGCGCCCTGCTCCGCGAAGCGGGCAGACTTTTCAGCGTGGGCGGCGGCATCTGGTTCTACGACATGACCGCGGGCTGGTTCGACGATCCCAGGCTGATGAAGGACGCGGCGCTGGTCAAGCACATCGCCGACAAACTGGCGAAAAACGACCACCCGTTCTCTCCGGCCGAGATCGCTTTCATCGCCGATGAGGACAATTTTCTGGCGACCTCGGAACAGCTGCACTGCTGGAATGGTCCGAACTTCCATTCCGTCCGCAAGACCCAGCGGGCGATGATGCGCTCCGGACTGAAATATGACTTTGTTTATCTGGACGATCTGATCAAACGAAATCTAACCCATTACAAGGTCTGCTGTTTCCTCAATCTCTATCACGTGACGCCGCGGACCGAAGCGTATTTGAATTCGCTCCGCCGGGACGGCAAGATACTGGTGTTCGTCTATGCGCCGGGATACAGCACCGACAAGGGACTGGATGCCGCCAACATCACGAGGATCACCGGTATCCGGACGGAACCGATCGGTCCGGGGTCCCAGAAATCCGTGTTCGCCGATTCGCCGCTGACCTCCGGGCTGAAGGGAAAAACCGCCGGACTGGACAATGCGCTGGGCATGGTGCGTTTCCGCATCACCGACCCCAAGGCAACCGTGCTTTGCACTTATGCGGACGGCAGCGGCGTTTCCGGGGCGATGAAAAAGTTTGCGGACTACACCAGCATCTATATCGCCCTGCCCTCGCCGTTCACCGCCCAGTTCCTGTCGCGGCTCGCGGCGGCCGCGGGAATCCATCTTTTCAACCGGACGCCCGGCGACATGTTCCTGCACCGGCGGGACGATCTCATGGTTCTGCACGGCGTAGAGGGCAACGAAAACATTCTCTGTCCCGCGCCGGGAAAGAAACTGTATGACATGACCACCGGCGAGGAACTTCCCGCCCGCGGCGATCATACCGTGGCACTGAAGCTGGCTCCGGGCGAGACCCGTGTGCTGGAATGCCGCTGAGAAACGCAAATAAGAAGTCGGACGACATCACGGAGACTGATGCGCCTCGGTATTCGAACTTTTTTCCGTAAAAGCAGTTCGTTTCCATGAAAAAAAATTATGTTTTTTCCCTGTTCTCCCCTTGACTTTGAATTTTGGTTATTGTATATTACACCATACAATAACTAACAATTTACGCAGGAAACGAAGGAATGAAAAGTTCCGTTTTCAAATCTGAAATCAAATTGGATGCGGCTTCGCCGGTGCCTCTGCATCACCAGTTGTCCGAATGGATCGCCCGTGATCTGCGGCAGAACCGGGCGGCGGCGGGAACGGTGATCCCGTCCATCCTGACTCTGGCCTCGGAATTGAAATTGAACCGGGATACAGTCCGCAAAGCGTATGCGGTGCTGGAGGAGAACGGCGTCATCGAACGTTCTCCCGGCGGACGCATCCTGAAAGTGTCCGGAGAATTTGTCCGCCGGAATGCCGAGCGGGCACTCTGTTCGATCGGCATTGTGCTGCCCGAAAGCATGGAATCGCTGCTGGAACAGACCAGTCGGACCGCATTGAAAACGGTTTCCGGAATCATGGACTGTGCGGCGGAACACGGCATCGCCTCGCTGATCGTGCCGCTGCCGTCCGCAGACGATGAGGCGGAACGATTATCCGGCTGGCTGCGGGAAATGCTCTCCCGGCTGAACGGGCTGATCTATCTCGGCGAGGACAAGGACCGTTCACACGGCAAAGCGTTTGAGATTCTCCTGGCGGAACAGCGCATCCCGCAGGTATTTATCAGCGGCTGCCGTTTCCGCGATCATCTCGGCATCGTGCATATGGATATGCAGCAGGGATTCCGGGCGCTGACGGACCATCTGGTCCGGCTGGGACATCGCCGGTTCGCGGTCTGCGGGCCGAAAATTCCGGTCCGCAAAATTTTCCAGCTGCAGACATTCGACCGGATTCCGCTGGTGCTGCAATGTCTTTTCCGTCAGGTCCCGGCGAACACCGTCGCCGTGCAGGAAAACGGTTCCACCGAACTGGAAACGGCGACTCGGATCAGAACTTTACTGCGCCGGAAGGATCGTCCTACGGCGGTGATCTGCACGGACGATACGACGGCGGAACTGGTAATCCGGCAGGCGAGTGAACTCGGATTGCGGATTCCGGAGGACCTTTCAGTGTCCGGCTACGGCGATACGGGTGAGGTTCCGGGGCTGACCTCGCTGGCTCATCCGTGGCGGGAATCCGGATTTGCAGCAGTGGAGATGCTGGCGGAATACTGGCGGCGTTCCCTGCCAGTCAATCAGCTCGACCGCACATTGGCGGTTCCGCTGAAAATCGGAAAAACGACAGGCAAAGCGCCAATGGGAAAGAGGTGACGGAATGGACACGGATACGGACCGGCAGTCCCGTTCGGAAATCGTGAAACGCATGGTGATCTATCAGATCAATCTGCGGGTGTTCACTCCGGAAGGAACCCTGGCTGCCGCGGAAAAATTTCTGCCGGAAGTCGCGGACACCGGCGCGGATATGATTTATCTCTGTCCGATTGCGGAATCGGACCCGGATTCCGATCCGGCGCATTGGAGCATACGCCAGAAACGTTCGCTCTGCAGCAATCCCCGCAATCCTTACCGGATCGGAGATTTTTTCCGCATCGATCCCGAATACGGAACGGAAGCCGACCTCAGATCATTTGTCCGGACCGCGCACGGTCTGAATCTGAAAGTCATGCTCGACCTGGTGTATATGCACGCCGGCCCCTCATTCTGGAAACGGCATCCGGATTTTGTCCGGAGGGATGAATCCGGACAGGTGAAGCTGAATCAATATCATTTCTGCGAACTGGATTTCGAGGTGCCGGCCCTGCGGGAATATCTGTGGAGCAATATGGAATACTGGGTACGGGAATTCGATGTGGACGGCTGCCGCTGCGATGTCGGCGGAATGGTCCCGCTGGATTTCTGGGTCAAGGGCAGACAGCGGGTCGAAAAATTCAAAAAACCGTTCATCATGCTGGATGAATGCGAAATCCAGAACCGTCCCGCCGATCAGGATGAAGCATTCGACATTAATTACTGTCAGTGGTGGACGCAGCTTTCGTTCCGGGAAATATTCCTGTGCGGGATGCCGGCCGCGGCGTTGGAAACGGCCTGGGCGGAAGCGGAAAACGCCCGTCCGGGTGCCGTGTTGATCCGTGCGCTGGAACATCATGATACCGCCAACGACATGTATTATTTCCGGATGGAAAAGATTTCATCGGCAAAATGCGAAGCGGCTTATGTGCTCTGTTATACCGTCAACGGCGTACCGTTCCTTTACAACGGATGCGAACATTGCGACACCTCCCGGCACAGCATTTTCGGCAATCCGGGACAATTCTTCGTCGACCGGTCGAAAGACCCCGCCGGACGTTCCGCCTTTCTGCGCGAACTGGCGGAACTGCACCGCAGCGAAAAAGCGATCCGTGACGGGTCCATGCAGTGGCTGCCGAATACAGCTCCGGAGGCACTCTGCACCTATCTGCGGACCGTGCCGGACGGCGAAAAAATATTCTGCGCTGTCAATTTCGGAAATAAAACCGTCACTGCTGCATGGCCGGAAGGCGTTTCGGCCGCAGTCAGCGGCAGGATTCTGCTGAAACGCGATGCGGTTCTCCGCGCGGATCATCTCGAATTGTCCGCCAATGGTTTTCTGGTCGTAAAAATATCCGGGGCGGAAAAATGATGATGCAATCGAATATGATTTCGAATGTGAAACCGATCTGCTGCCGGGGAGCGGCCGGTTTGGTACTGAAAACGAATCGCAGGCAAATGCAATCCAAAATAACATTAAAAACGGAGGTTGAAGAATGAATTGCAGAAGAACAACATTTACGCTGATTGAACTTCTCGTCGTGATCGCGATCATTGCGATTCTGGCGGGCATGCTGCTGCCGGCGCTGAACAATGCAAGAGCCAAAGCCAACGCCATGAGCTGCCGGAGCAACCAGAACCAGCTGGGACGGGCGATGACCGCTTATGCAATGGATTACAACGACTGGATGATCGGCCGCGACCGGGTCGGGACCGCGACTTCGGCTTGGGCCGGACCACGGTTTACCGCCGTGCTCGGCAAAAAAGGCACCGATACCACCTATAACGGAGCGACTTACGCCGGACAGGTCTATCTGGGATATCTGGAATGGAAATATCAGCAGGCCAATAAGATGACCGGCGTGCTGACTTGTCCCGGACGGAAACTTCAGCCGGAGCTGGGACAACCCTTCATGCCGAATCACCGTATGACCGATACCCGGGCGGCTTTCTCGGATGATGGCTGGCACAAAGCCGGCACCTACGGATATTTCAAGCAGTCCAGCGTCCGCCAGAGCAGTTCCACGGCTCTGCTGGTGGAATCGAACCGTAAGGCGGACATCGGCGAGATATCGTTTCCGCACAACCGCAGCATGAACGTCTTTTTCATCGACGGCCATTCCGGCGACCTGGAACGGAACCGGTTCAATGTGGCGGACAATTTCGATGCCTACGGCTGTTACAATCTGCTGTCACAGGTCTGGACCCAGTATCCCTTCAACGGAGATCAGAAATGATGCGGTTTTTCTCCGGTGTTCTGATCGGTCTGGCCGCCGCGGTCGTTCACGGGGCCGCACCGGAACTGACCCCCGTGACGAATCCGCTGAACAGTTACTATCCGCTCCGCGGACGGATTCCGGCTGGACCGGATCATTCCTTCGTCCTGTGCCGCCGGGAGTTCGGACTGGCGGCCTGGAGCGTTTACAATCCGGGTCCGGAAACCATGTTCTGCCGGATCGATCTTTCATCGAACGACGGCGGACTGCGGACCATTCTGCGGGAAGCAGTGCATATCCGGGCGCGTCTGGGCCAACTGCCGGCCGATGTTCTGCCGGAACTTTCGTCCGGCCGGGTGATTGCCGTGGCGCCCGGCGAGAACCGTCAAATTTTTCTGGAAATCGACACCCGGAACGGACGGCCCGGAAAATACGTTCTGGAACTTCGGGTCCGCAGTCTGCACGACGGCGCCGGGGCGAGCCGGAAGATCGAACTGGAACTGCTGGAAACCGCTTTGCCGAGCCGTCATCCGCTGCAGATCATGACCTGGGACTGCAGTCTGCGTCAATCCGAGGGATCGGAGCGAGATCATTTGCTGACGGAACTTCAGGACCATTATGTCAACAATTTCCACGTGCTGGAACCGGTCCCCTGGCGGGCGGATTCACAGGGCGACCTGATCGGCAATCCGGACTTTTCCCGACTCGACCCGATGGTAAAATACCTGAAAGGCAAAGGCAGACTGCTGCTTCGTTGCGCCCGGCCGAATCCGCACGCGCCGGATGTCCGCACTCCGGAGGGTGCGAAAGCCTACGGCCAATTTGTCAAAGTGCTGGCCGAACACCTGAAAGCGGCCGGTTTTGCTTATGACGATTACATGCTTTATCCTTTCGACGAAAATACCGGCGAGCAGTTTTACGCCTGTGTCCGGGCGGCCAAACAGGCGGTTCCGGAAATCTGGTGTTATGCCGACCCCGTCCGGGCGGAGGGTGAACTCCGCCGGATCACCGTCGACGGCGCGTTCTGCGATTATATGCAGCTCAACGGAAGTCTGCTGAATCGGAGAGAAATCGTGGAAACGGTCCGGCCGCATCTGAAAGTCCTTTCCGCGTATTGGTGTCCGGTCATTCAGAAACGTCTGACGCCGGATTGGTATCGGAAAATGGGCCATACCGCCTGGCGGCTGAATCTGGGCGGCGTCGGTTACTGGAGTTCGCTGTGGCTCGTCGGCAGGGGTTCTTTTCCCTGGGACGATTTCCGGGGAAAGACCGCCTCGCCGGTGACGCTTTATCCGGCACGCTTCGGACGGAGCATCCCCAGCCGCCGCTGGAAGGGATTCCGGGCCGGACTGGAGGACTGGCTGATTTTCGATTTGGTCCGTCGGAAAGGAAATCCCGCTCTGCAGAAGAAGATCGAACTCGCGCTGGACCGGAAGAATAGTTCTCCGGCGGATTGCGGTAAAGTCCGCGGTGAAGCCGTCGATTTTTTGAGGGGGCAACCCGGAAAAATTCAGCACCGGGATATTGGCGGTGAATCTTCTTATCCGGCGGACCGGAACCCACGGAAAAATCTGCTGGCTGCGCAGAAACGGCTGCTGCAAAGCGCCGGGGCCGCAGCGGGCCGGACCGGATTGCCGGAAGCGGTCCGGAATCATGCCGGAATGCTTCAGCGGCAGCTGACCGCACTCCGCATCGGTTCGTCTCCGGATGAGTTGAAAACCGCCGACAGCACAATCAGTGAAGCGGAAAAGATCGCGGTGCTGTCCGATGACGGGTTCAATCCGAAAACTATAACGGTCCGGAAAGATCGGCCGGTCAGGATGCAGCTGTTCAATCTGCATGCGGACCATTCCGTCTGGACACGGGTGGAAAGCGACGATCCGGAAGCGGAATTCCGTCAGGTCATGCCGTCCGGCGAAAGTTTCCGGCTGAATCAGGGCGACCTGATCAATCTCCCTGCGGGGGAAGCGGCAGCGCTGGAAATCAAGTCGGCGGGAGGGTTGAAAAGAGTCGTCATCTATCCGCTGGATCATTTCGGCAGTCAGGTCATGCGGGAAATTCAAATCGAGGAAATGAAATGAATAAAGTCACGGAAACCTTTGACGTCGCTGTCGTCGGCGGCGGCGTGGCCGGCACGGTGGCGGCCATTGCGGCGGCCCGGCGCGGCTTGAAAACCGTTTTGGTGCAGAACCGTCCCGTCCTCGGCGGACCGTCCAGTTCGGAATGCTCCTGCAATTCCGACGGAGCCTGCATCAACGGCGCGCAGGAATATGTGAACCGCAATGCCCGCGAATGCGGCATTCTCGAAGAAATGAAACTGGAAGCCTATTACCGTCGCGCCAACGGCTGGGAACAGCATTGGAGTCTGGTTTTGCGGGAATGGGCCGAACGCGAGCCGAATCTGACTCTCCTGCTCAACACCGAAGCATACGAAGTCACGATGGACGGCAGGCGCATAACTTCCGTCACGGCACGGACTCTCGGCAGCGAAACGACTCACCGCATCATTGCACCGATTTATCTCGACTGCAGCGGAGATTCCTTCCTCGGGGCCGCCGCCGGAGCGGATTTCCGGATGGGACGCGAGGGACGGGACGAATTCGGCGAATCCCTCGCCCCGGAAAAAGCCGATAAAAAAACGATGGGCTCCTCCATCGCGTTCCGCGCGATCGATCTGGGACATCCGGTCCCCTTCGCCGCGCCGCCGTGGGCGAGGAAGATCACCGGCGACGACGATCTGCCCTACCGGGTCCATACGAATCCGAAACAGGGATACTGGTGGCTGGAGTACGGCGGCGAACTGGACACCATTGCCGACAACGAGAAAATCTATCACACGCTTCTTTCCATTCTGTACGGCGTATGGGACCATGTAAAAAACGGCGGAGAGCACGGTGCGGTCAATTATGCGATCAACTGGGTCTCAGCCATCCCAGGCAAACGCGAATCCCGGCGTCTGATCGGAGATTACATTCTCAATCAGAACGATCTCACCGGCCACCCCGATTTCCCCGATACCGTCGCCTACGGCGGCTGGCCGATCGACATCCATCCGCCCGAAGGGGTTTTCGGCAAGGGACATCCCGGCAGTCCGCCTCCGTTCATTTTCCCGGGGACCTATCCGATCCCGTTCCGCTGTCTCTATTCGCGCAACGTCGACAATCTGCTGATGGCCGGACGCAATATCAGCGTGACCCACGTCGCGCTGGGTTCGACCCGGGTCATGGCAACTTGCGCCGTCTGCGCTCAGGCAGTCGCCGCGGCCGCGGTCCTGATGCGGAAATACGGCATTTCGCCGCGGGAAGTCGGCGAGCGCCATATCCGCGAACTGCAGACCCTGCTCGCCGAAGACGACTCCGTTCTGCCGATCCTGCCGATCCCGGTCAAAGGTCTGGAGGCCGCAGCCTCAGCCTCAAGCGAATTGACCTTGCGTATGCCGGAACCGACTTCCTCGGAACCGTTGACCGCTCCCGAAAAAAACACCAAGGACCCCTGCGACGTGCCTCCGGCCGACCGGCGGCGGGTCCAGATGTTCATCGCTTCGGAGAACGTTTTGGAAACGGTCAAAATCATGCTTGAGACCGGCGACGGCGCTCCGGATTCTCTCGAGGCGGAATTGCTGGACGATGCGGAAAAAACGATCGCGACCGCCCCTGCCCCCGCCGTCAGCGGCATTGCCGAATTTCATTTCCGCGCGCCGACCGTTCCCGGACGGCGCTATGCCGTGCGTCTGCCGCAGGTGCCGGGCGTTTCGGTCTGTCTGCACCGCCGCTATCTGCCGGGGCTCAGGCGGAAACTCGACGGCTGTTATCCGGACAACGACAACTGGTGTTTCGAAACGGTGCCGCCGCTCCGGATCTATCCGGCAACGAATGCCGTCAACGGACTTGCCCGGCCCGGCGCGGACGCTCCGAATCTGTGGATCTCCGCCCCCGGCATGCCGCAATGGCTGGAGCTCGATTTCGGCAGCCGGAGAAGTATCGGGAAAGTCGAACTGATCTTCGACACCAATCTGGACAAACCCCGTTACTGCGGAGTGCCCGCCGAATGTGTCCGCGATTATGAATTGCAGTATCTGCGGAACGGTCGATGGGAGACTTTGACAAAAATTACCGGCAACCATCAGCGCCGGTGTCTGCACTCTTTCGCTCCGGTCGAAACGGAAAAACTCCGTCTGGTGGTCACGGCGACCAACGGCGATCCCTGCGCACGGGTTTACGAATTCCGCGTCTTTCCGCCGGATTCCTTATCCCCGAAACCGAGGTAAAAAACCGACTCGCGATGAAGAAATCGAACCGGCTTGTATTTTTCCGGATTCGGGATATATTGATACAATGAAACGAATCAGCATGGGAATTGAAATATGAGTATCATGATCACGGATTTTCCGGACAGCGGAAACGATGTCGTCCGCTGGAACAGGGCGCTGGACGCCGCATTGAAAAACGGAGAAAAGGAAATCGTTTTCCCGGCGGGAGAATATCACTTCTATCCGGAGGGCTGTTCCGGCAAATACTGTCACTTTTCCAACAACGACGAAGGCGTCAAAACCATCGCCATGCTGCTGGACGGTCTCGACGGGTTTACCGTGCGCGGGGAAAACGCCCTGCTCATCTTTCACGGCCGCATTTCGCCGCTCTGCGCTTTCAACTGCCGCGAGCTCACGGTCGAAGGACTGACGGTCGATTTCGAGGATTCGTTCGTCTCCGACGCCGATCTGGTCAAACGGGAAAACGGCGTCGCGTGGTTCAAATTCGCAGGCAAACATCAGGTGATCGGCGGCAGGCTCGTCTTCACCGGCGATTTCTACGACAATCTGAGCGGACGGCTGCCGTTCTACAGTTACGACCGGGGAAAACGGGAACTGGTCTATGACGCCCGCAGCATCACCGTGCCCAACAAAAATGTCCTGTTCCGGGACGGGCTGGTCGGGCTGGAGGACCGTTTCGACGGCGTCCGGACCGATGCGTTCATGGTCAAGCACGAACAGCGGCTGTGTCCGGGCATGGTGTTCGACTCCTGCCGGGACATCCGGATTCGGAACGTCACGCTCCACCATGCCGCGGGCATGGGGTTCCTGATTCAGAACTGCGAAAACTGCACCGTCGAAGATTCCACGGTCGCGCCGCGCAACCGCCGCGCCGCGGTGTCCGACGACGCGCTGCACATCACCGACTGCCGGGGAAAACTCCGGATCGCCGACTGCCGGCTTTCCGGCACGCTGGACGACTCGATCAACGTGCACGGCGTCTTCCGCAAACTGAAAAGCCGCATCCCGGGCGGGAAATTCTATTACCTCGAAGCGGGGCACTACCAGCAGCACGGCGTGTTCAACGTCCGCGCCGGAGACACGATGCGGCTGTTCGACCGCCGGACCGGCAAGCCGTATGCGGACATAAAACTGACCGGAGTCGCGCCGGTCACCCGTGCGTTCGTCAAAGTGGACTTCGACGAATCGGAACTGCCGGAGAACTTCGTGCAGGGCGACCCCGCGCTGATCCTCGAAACGCTCGCCGAGCTGGAAGTGGTCGATACCGAATGCCGTCCGCTGAACGGCCGCGGGGTGCTGGCGTCGGGGATGAAGCGCGTCCGCATTTCGGGGTGCCGCTTCCATACTTCGGGCTCGGGGGTGTTCATCTCCGGCGACTGGAGTTTCTGGTATGAATCCGGTCCGGTGACGGACGCGGTCATCGAAAACAACTGCTTCGACAACTGCGCCTATTATGCGTTCGGCGCCACGCAGGAACCGCTGGCGGTCTTCCCCGAACTGGCCGACCTGCCCGACGGATATTTTTATCACGGCTCGATCAAGGTCCGGAACAACCGTTTCCGTTCGGCGGAACGTCCGCTGGTGTCGATGATGTCGGTTGCCGAGGCGGAAGTCACCGGAAACGTGTTCGAAACGGACACGACCTACCGGTTTATTCCCCGCGCCTCGGCCGGGTATCATTTCACCACGAAGGATTCTCCGATGGCGGCGTTTCTCCATTGCGGAAAGATCACGGACGAAAACAATTCCGGCTTCCGCAAATAAGGGGCCGCAGCCGTTTTCGGAAAAATTTTTCTTTTTTACGCGAATCCCGTTTGACAATCATCAAAACAAGGGTTATAGTGTCACTATACGAAATTTTCGTATGCAATTTTCGTATAGCAGAAACGAGGTAAAAAAATGGCTGGAACACTGAAAATCATTGCCGAACGCGCAGGTCTCTCGCAGTCGACCGTTTCCCAGATTCTGAACCGCCGGTCCAACGATTTCAGTTCGGAAAAGACCCGGCAGCGCGTGTTCCGCCTGGCGCACGAACTCGGCTACAAACAGCAGTTCGGGCACAAACTGCTCCGCGGCGACAAGACCCAGACCGTCGCAATCCTGCTCAGTCAGCACCGGGTCTCGCTGGAAGAACATATCCAGGCCCTGATCCTTCGATTGCTCGACCAGCTGGAAAGCCGGGACTATGCCGCCTATCTCGTGACGCTCTCGCCCTCGGAGGAAAAGAATCTGGAAACGATCGGGGAACTGATCGGGCGCGGGGTGGAAAGTTTCATCTTCCTGGGGTATCCGGTCGGCGCTGCGGCTTTGGAAAAATATATTTCCGAAGCGGATCGCACCCTGATCGGCTACGGTTCGGGTTTTTCCCGGAAAATCATCGCCGATGTCAGCAGCGCCACGGCGGAGATGATCCGGTTCTTTCTGGCGCAGGAACACCGCAATTTCCGGCTCTTTCTCGGTGAACGGACAGATCCCGGCCGGGTGAACGGACTGTGCAAGGTCTTCCCGGAACTTACGTGCGAACAACTGCTGGACAAATATCGGATTCATATGGGGTATCAGGGAAAAATTCATGACATCGACGAACCGGCCAGGTTCGGTTATCAGGCCACGAAACAGGCGTTCGAACGGGACCCGTCGATCGACGCATGCCTCTATCTGTCGGATTATTTCGCGGTCGGCGCACTGCGGTATCTGATGGAAACCGGAAGACAAATCGGAAAAGACGTGCTGGTCGCGGGATTCAACAACATCCATGCAATCCGGAATTTCCCGCTGCCGGTCACCTCGGCCGAACATGACATCCCGCGCATCGCCGAAGCCCTGATCGAGGAAATGACGCGAAATGGTCCGGTCGAGCGGCTCATACCGATCCGCACCGTTATTCGGAAATGAGGTGAGGAGCGGAAACGTGCAGTTTTTCAATATTCTTAGTATTCTTAGTTTTCCTAGAATTCCCAGTTCCGACTGGTCCGGAGAACGAGATCACCGGAAACGCGAACTTCCAGGAAAACTAGGAATACTAGGAATACTACGATGACTCCCGCGGAAGACATGGGACGACACGAGATCAGAGAAATTAAAAAGGTTGTAAGCAACATAACATAACAGAAAACACCAGAAAGGAAACAGAACATGAGCACGACAAGTGATCGGTCTTCAGTAATCAGCAATCAGTATCGGCTTTGCCGCAAGGATACCTCATCTCTCCTCTCTCCTACCTCCTACCTGAAGCGTAAAACGGCGAGCCGTTTTACGCTGATAGAACTCCTCGTCGTGATCGCAATTATCGCCATTCTCGCGGCGATGCTGCTGCCGGCGCTGAACAAGGCGCGCGACCGGGCGAAAAGCATCCAGTGCACGGGCAATCTGAAAACTTTCGGTTACGCGGTACTCTCCTATTGCGACACCTATCAGGATTTCATGCCCCGGTCCACCGGCTACGATGTCGAAGGTTACTTTTACTGGCAGCTGGCATTTGCCGCTTTGAAACTGGTCAATGCGCCCGTTCCCAACGACAAGAGCATTTCCGCAATCTTCCTCTGCCCCTCGGACCCCATGACGAGAACGCGGGATGGTTATTCGGTCTGGAACACTTACAGAGGCACCACCTACGGCATGAACCGTTATCTTTCGGTGAACTACAGTTCGCTGGGGACCAGCAGCGCCGGCTACATCGGTCGGAAAATCACCCGGGCCCAATGGCCGTCGAAGACCTGTTCCATCGGGGACAAGTGGGTCCCGCCCGCTCTCCCGACTGCCGATGTGCAGGCGGACTTGCGGGCCAGGAATTACATCCCCGGCGAACGCCACAGCAACAACTGGAACTACACCACGCTCGACGGCAGCGTCAAGTCGCAGAAAGGTTATGCCTGCCGGGGGAACACCTATGATTACGGCGACGAACTGTGGGCTCCCACATACTGGAAATAAAAAAGGAACGGCTGGAACATGAAGATTAGAACAGTAATAATGCTCCTTTTCGCAGCAGTCTTTGGGGCCGCCGCCGTGGAGGTCGATCCGGAACAGGCCGTGATCGTGGTGGAAAAAAAATGCCGACGGCACGGTCCGGTTCGCCGGGCTGGAACTGCAGAAATATCTGTTCATGGTCACCGGGACGAAAATCGCCATTGCCGACCGGCCCGCCGCGGGGAAATATCCCTTTTTCATGGGCACCCCGGCCGGGGTGACGCTGAAACCGGAAGAGGCCCGCTGGGAGGTGACAAAGGACTTCGCCCGGCTCTACGGCGACTCCACCCCCATCGGAAGTTCGGGACTCCCGCTCGACCGCATCCTCAGTCCCGCCTCGAAAAGCGGCGATCTGACGGCGGTTTACGACTTTCTGGAAAAACAGCTGGGCGTGCTCTTCCCCGCTCCCGGCGATGACAATGTCTGCTTCACGCCCGCGAACCGACTGTCCCTCCGGGAAGGCAAAGGGAACTGGATTCCCGCGTTTTCATACCGGCTGCTGCGGCCGGACCGCAGCCCGAGGGGGGCGGCCCGGTATGACGGTAATAAAAACGCCGCCAGACGGCCAACCCTTGCGCCGCAGGAATTCCTCCCGGCGACCAAAGCGGAATACCTGAACGAGATGTACAAAACCTGGCTGTGGCTGAAACAGCAGCGCATGGGCCGGAGCGTCCGTTACAGTTTCGGCCACGCCTTCACCAAATGGTGGGCCCGTTTCGGCCACCGCCATCCGGAATATTTCGCGCTGGTGGACGGCAAACGCCAGCCGAAATACCGCAACCGGCCCGACCGGGTAAAACTGTGCGTGTCGAATCCGGCGGTGTGGAAACGGATCGTGGCCGACTGGGCCGCCCGGCCCGACCGGGGACATTTCATCAACGTCTGCGAAAATGATTCGGGGAACTACTGCGAATGTCCCGAGTGCCGGAAACTGGACCTGCCGCCCCGCCCCGGCAAGGCGTGGAACGACGACCTTTCCGACCGTTACCTCTATTTCGCCAATCAGGTGTTGAAAGAGGCGCGGAAGATCGACCCCGAAGCCGCCGCCTGCCATTATGCCTACAGCGTCTATCGCTTCCCGCCCCGGCGGGAAAAAGTCGATCCAGGCGTGGTCATCGGCTTCGTGCCCCGGATGCTGGAACTGGATGAAAATGAAGAAATGTATAAAAAGTGGCACCAGGCCGGCGCCAGAAAAATATATCTGCGCCCCAACGACTTCCACGTCAACACCGTATTGCCGATGGGATTCGATAAGCACATTTTCGAAGCCTTCAAAATGGGGGTGAAATACGGCATCATCGGCACCGATTACGATACGCTCCACGGCTTCTGGGACATTTCCGGTCTGGCGGATTATCTGATCGCCCGGGGCAACGTGGATCCCTCCCGGGACTTCGAATATTGGATGAACGAATACTGTTCGATGTTCGGGGACGCGGCGCCCGACGTGCGGAAGTATTACGACTATTTCCGCGTCAATATCTGGGAAAAACAACTGCTGCCCCACCGGGCGGCCATCAGTGAAAAGGGCCGCTACGGCAACTTCCGCCGGGGACTCATGTGGGACATCCAGAAATACTACCGGGAAAGCGATTTCGACCAGGCTGAAAAAATCCTGCGCGCCGGATTGGAAAAGAATCTCACGCCGCAGCAGAAAAAACGTCTGGAAAAAATGCTGCTGGCCAATGAACATTCCCGGCTGACCTACCGCGCCCTGGCGGCGGTCGGCAGAGACAAGATGCGGGCGGCGGTGAATCTTCTCAAGTTCCGTCGGGCCAACAAAACGAAACTCAACCTCAACTGGGAACGGCTCTTCGATATCGAGATCGGTTTCGGCGACTGCACCGGCGTGAGGGCCGCGGAGCAGCTGGGAAATTACGATGATTTCCAGTCCACTCCCTTAGGCTGGTATTTCACGCCCGATCCGAAAAACGCCGGAGAGACGGAGCACTGGGAAAAGACCCCGCTCCGGGAAATGCGGGACCGCTGGACCAGAATCCGGACCGATGCGCCATGGGAAAATCAGAAAAAGCATCCCAATGCCGATTTCCGCAAACGCATGGAAAACTACGACGGATACGGTTATTATGGAATCGGACTCAAGATCGATCCGGCGTGGGAGGGCAAGGAAGTTTATCTGATCTTCGGCGCGGTGGACGAATCCGCCTGGGTTTACGTGAACGGCAAATTCGCCGGAAAACGCCTGTATGTCAACGAGGGGGACTGGCAGACCCCCTTCGCCATCCCCATCACGGAAACCATCGACTGGAAGCGCAAACTGCAGACCGTAGTGGTCCGGGTGGAGGACAAAGCCGGACAGGGCGGCATCTGGCGTCCGGTCATGCTGGCGGTCCGGGAAAAACAAAAATAAGACTTTCCCTCGATCGGTTCTAATGTCCCGCTTTTCTTCGAATCGCCATTGATTTTTCCGGAAAGAAGTGTATTTTTATATACGCTCAGGGCAATGAGGAAAAGAAAGGACGGTTTTTTATGAAAAAAAAGCATCGATACGACTCGGAACGGTCGGCTGATCTCCGGTAAAAACGGATTCGTCATGCAGGAGAAAAATCGCGCGGGGTTCACCCTCGCCGCCGCATCCTTCCTGCTGCGACACTGCCGGCCGGAGGTCCGTCTCGACGGAGAGGACCGTTCGCCGGATTCCTGGCAGCTCGTCCGCCGGATGCCGGATCAGGTCGTGCTGAACGCGAAGAATGCGGCGGGAAGCTGGCAGCTGACGTTTTCCCTGACGGCGGACCGTCTGACCATGCGGTTCGGGGGAACGCTGAAAAAATCCTGCCGGAAGATCGGTCTGTATTATTTCCGCGGAGTCAGAATCGGGGCGGACCATCTGCTCGGTCAGGGACTCAAAATGGGCGGCTGCTGTTCCCTCCCCCTGACCGGGTCGGACCGGCAGGAATTTACCGGCTACTACCAGCTGCTGCTGACCTCGGGCGGGACCTCGCTGCGACTCTCTTATCCGCTGCAAAGCGATCATATTACCTCGTTTTCGGGCCGGACCGGCAAAAAACAGGTCAGCGGTCTGCAGGCGGGTGCGGAGATACGGAATTATTCCGGCCGGAAACTGGAACTGCCGGAGCTGAGTCTGAAAACCGGAGACGGCTTCGAACTGATGCGGGAGTATGCCGCGGAAAACGGCGGCGACTCAAAACGGGATTTCAGTGATCTGACCGCGCCGGGCTGGAATTCGTGGGACTATTACCGCTGGACCGTGACCGAAGACGACGTGCTGGAAAATGCGGAATTCATCGCGCACGATCCGGTGCTCTCGCAGCATGTCCGGCGCATCATCGTGGACGACGGCTGGCAATACGCCTACGGCGAATGGGAGGCGAACAGTCTGTTCCCCCACGGCATGAAATGGCTCGCCGGACGAATCCGGAAACTCGGAATGGAACCCGGCCTGTGGGTCGCGCCGAACATCATCGACCTGCATTCCCGCATCGCCCAGCTCCGTCCGGAAATGCTGGCGCAAGGCGAAAGCGGCGCGCCCACTCCGAGCTGGGAGATCATGAAACGGCGGGTGTTCCTGCTGGACCCGACCGTGGAAAGTTCTCAGCAGTTCATCCGCGAGACGTTCGAACGGCTGCTGAGCTGGGGATACCGTTATTTCAAACTGGATTTTCTGGGCGGCCTGATGTTCGCCCGGAAATTTGCCGACGGACGAATTCCGCAGGGAAAACTCATGGACCTCACGATCGGGACCGCGTACCGGACCGTGGCGGGCCGGGCGAAACTGCTGGGCTGCAATTATCTTTTCAACGGCGGCACGGAAATCGCCGATCTGGTCCGGGTCGGCTCGGACATCCACGCCCGCTGGAACAACATCAAACACAACGCGGTTTCGGTGGCGGCGCGGTTCTGGACCAACAAGCGGCTCTGGGTCAACGACCCCGATTTCGCGCTCTGCCGCAGTCTGGATACCGCGGACGATCCGGACCAGACGAAACTGTTGGCATGCACCGGGTTCATCGATCCGGACGACCCCTCCCCCGACCAGCCGCTGGCCCGGTTCACGCTCGTCGGCGACGATGTCCGCCGTTCCCAGATGGAAGTTCTGCTCAGCATCGTCCTGATGGCGGGCGGCGCGGTGACGCTTTCGGACCGGATGAGCCGTCTGAACGAATCGGGTCTGGACCTGGCGCGGCGCGTGGTTTCCGCCGAATCCGGGGAAGCTGCGGTTCCGCTGGACCTTTTCGAGTCCGCGCTGCCGTCCTGCTGGTTCCAGAAACTGAAACGCGGTTTCCGGGTCCTGCTGGTCAACTGGGACGACCGCGAGCGGGAACGGGTCTTCGACTTGACTCCGCTGGGGCTGAAACACTGCCGTGCGGTGAACTTCTGGAATGACCGGCCGGTCCGGATAAAAAACGATCGGATCGCCGCGGAACTCCCGCCCCGGTCGTGTCTGCTGGCGGAGATCGGATGAAAAAAACGAGATTTTTGCAAAAAAAATCTTTTCCGCAGTTGCAATTCCGCAGTTGCCGTGTATATTATAGCACCATAAAATTGTAAAACAAAAAACTCAAGGAGAACCATCATGGCACATAAAAAAGGTCAGTCGAGCAGCAGAAACGGTCGCGACAGTCAGCCGAAGATGCTGGGTATCAAAGCTTACGGCGGAGAATTCGTAACCACGGGCACGATCATCGTGCGTCAGCGCGGCACCCGCTACCGTCCCGGCAGCAATGTAGGCTGCGGCAGAGATTTCACCCTCTTCGCGCTCAAGGACGGCACGGTCAAATTCACCAAGGAAAAACGTCTGGTGGAAGTGATTCCCGCTCCCGCGGCGGCAGAGTGATCTGAAAGCCGATCATACATCCGGCCCGGACTGCAAGGTTCCGGGCTTTTTTTTCGACACGGGTCCGGACCGGGAGGGAGGTTTCCGAACATGTTTATCGACAAAGCGCAAATCACGATCAAAGCCGGCAACGGCGGCAACGGCTGCTGCAGTTTCCGCCGGGAGGCATTCATCCCGAAAGGCGGTCCCGACGGCGGCGACGGCGGCAACGGCGGCAATGTGGTCTTCGCCGCCGCGCCCGGCGAACAGAGTCTTCAGGATTTCATTTTCAATCACCGTTTCGCCGCGCAGAACGGTCAGCCGGGCAAAGGCAAGGACATGCACGGGCGCAACGGCGCGGACGTGATCGTCAAGGTTCCGCCCGGCACGCTCATCCGCAACGCCCAAACCGGCGAACTCATCGCGGACATCGATGCGCCGGACAAACGGGTCACGGTGCTGTACGGCGGAAAGGGCGGACGCGGCAACCGGAAGTTCGCCACGAGCGTCAACCGCGCGCCCCGCGAACACGAACCCGGCGAAAAGACCGAGCCGCTCGAAGTCGAACTTGAACTCAAGATGCTGGCCGACATCGGTCTGGTCGGATTCCCCAATGCGGGCAAATCCACTTTGCTCTCCTGCATTTCCAATGCGAATCCGAAAATCGCCCCCTACCCCTTCACCACGCGCCACCCCGTGATCGGGCTGGTCAAGATGCCGGACTTCTCCACCTTCCTTGTGGCCGATGTGCCGGGTCTGCTCGACGGCGCGCATGAGAACGTCGGGCTCGGGCACGAGTTTCTCCGTCACATCGAACGCACCCGGATGCTGCTGTATGTGCTGGACATGGCCGGGGTGGACGGACGGAATCCGGCCGACGACCTGAAGGTGCTCCGCAAAGAACTGGAAATGTATCAGAAAGGACTTTCCAAACGCGCGGTGCTGGTCATCGCCAACAAGATGGACCTGCCGGAAAGTGCGGAAAATCTGAAGGAACTGCGCAAAAAGTCCCCCCGCGGATTGAAGATCATTCCCGTCAGCGCCGCGCTCGACGGTTCGTTCGAGGAGCTTAAGGAACTGCTCAGTCAAAAGCTGCGGGAAATCCGCGAACAGAAAAAAACCGAACCGGAGGTGAAATGATGGCCGTCGATCCCGAATATCTGAAATCGCTGGAAAAATGCCGCTTCGAAGAGTGTCTGCGGAAACTCGACGCCCTCGTCCGCGAAATGGAGTCCGGGAAGGTCCCGCTGGAGGACATGATCTCCAAATTCGAAGAAGGCACCGCCATCGCCGCCATCTGTCACCGGAAACTCAATTCACTGAAACAGAAAATCGAAATGCTCCAGCCGGGCCGCCCCGAAACCGGCGAAGCGATTTCCGAAAACTGAAAGGGAAACGATCATGGATACACTTACTCTGCCGGGAACCGTCTCGCAATTCCAGGAACTCTATCGGATGCACGAATTTGAACTGGACGGCCGTATCTGCAAAGTGGTCGAGCCGTCCGCCCCCCTGCCCGGCAGACGCTGGATTCTGAAAGCGGAATACTTTTCGGCATTCCCGGTATTCGAGCTGGAAATGCTCAAGCGCGGCTATTATTTCGTCTTCATGCAGCTGGAATACGAATGCGGCTCACCGCACTCGCTGGCGCACTGGAACAAACTGTATGACTTCCTGACCGCCGAACACGGTTTCGACCGCAAACCGATTCTGTTCGGACTGAGCGTCGGCGGACTGTATATCTACAACTGGACCGCGGCGAATCCGGAAAAGGTCGGCTGTCTTTACGGCGACAATCCGGTCTGCGACTTCAAAAGCTGGCCGGGCGGCAAAGGCGCCAGCGCGGGCAGTCCGGAACATTGGGAAAAGATGATCCGCGCCTACGGTTTCGCCGATGAAGCCGCCGCACTGGCCTGGGACAAGAATCCGGTGGACAATCTGAAACCGGTCATCGAGGCGGGCATTCCGCTGATCCATGCGGCGGCGACCGACGACACCGTGGTGCCGATTGCGGAAAATACCGACTTGCTGGAGAAAAACTGTCTCGCACTCGGCGGAAAGATCACCGTGTTCCGGCATCCCGGCGGACACCATCCGCATCATGCGGTGGAAAATTTCTCCGAGGTCTGCGATCTGATCGAACGCTCCGCACTGCGCTGACACCCTCGGCCGGATGAGGTGACGAGCATGGACGATCCGCTGTTCCGGAAAATCTGCCGTCTGGCAGGCACTGCCATCGTGGATTACGGCATGATTCGCGACCGCGACCGCATTCTGGCGGGCGTCAGCGGTGGCAAGGACAGCATTGCACTGCTGCATGTGCTGCGTCATTTTCAGCAGACCGCGCCGGTTCGTTTCGAATTGGAGGCAGTCACGTTCGACCCGTCGTTTCCGGATTTTTCCGCCGACGCCACCGGCGAACTCTGCCGCAGTCTGGACATAAAACATCACCTGGTCCGGTTCGACATGGCCGCGCTGCTGGCTGAAAAAGGTCTCGAGGAAAATCCGTGCATGCTCTGCTCGCGACTGCGCCGGGGCAATCTCTATACGCTCGCACGGAAAGAAAATTTCAACAAGATCGCGCTGGGACAGCATCTGGACGATGCCGAAGTCTCCTTTCTGATGAGTCTCTGCCGCGGCGCGGGTCTGAGCACGATGGGGCCGAACGTGCCGGAAAAAAACGGAGAACTGCGGATCATCCGTCCGCTGATCCTGACTCCGGAAAAGCTCATTGCCGACTGGGTGCGCGCGCAGGGCCTGCCGGTCCGCGGCGAATGCCGTTACAAAGAACAGCTGGAAAACGGCGACCGGAAATATTTCCGCCGGCTGCTGGACCGTCTTTCCGAGCGGATTCCCGATCTGCGGAGCAACATGCTGCGTTCGCTTTCCAATGTTCAGACCGGTTATCTTTTCGATCATCGCTTTCTGCAGCCGGAGGCCCCTGATGAGACGTCTCTATAATACCGAAGAGCACCGTCAGGAGGTCAAGGAAGCGCTCAACACGGGCAGCATGTGGCTGATCCTGCGTGCATTCTTCTTCCCGAAAATGGCGAGGGCGTTTCTGATCCGCGTGCTGATCGTGATTCTGACCGCGTGGGTATTCTTCAAATTCATCTGCATGCCGCTGGTGATCCAGGGCGAGAGCATGAAACCGACCTATCCGTCGCGCGGCTTCATGTTCGGCTGGGCGCCGGCCTACTGGTTCAAGACACCGCATCGGGGCGATATCGTCATCATGAAATACGGACGGGGAGCGATGCTGCTCAAACGTGTGATCGGTCTGCCCGGCGACCGGGTGGCATTCAAAGACGGCAAGCTGATCCGGAACGGCGAAGCGGTCGACGAACCGTATATTCTGGGACCGTCCGACTGGAATCTGCCGGAACGGACCGTGGAACGGAATCATTATTATCTGGTCGGCGACAACCGTTCGGTGCCGATGGAAGCCCATATTTTCGGTGAAATGCACAAACGTTATCTGGCAGGAGCGCCCCTATGGTAATCCAAACCCGTCACATCGTCTGGACCGTGCTGTTCCTGATCGTGCTCGCGGCGCTCGGCGTTAGTTTGTGGCTCTGGTTGCGGCCCACGGACGAAAACCGGATTCGCGCCAGGTTCGGCAAATTGAGCGAACTGGTCTCAAAAAACGCGCGCGAAGGCGCCATTCCGGCGGTCACCCGTGCCCGGGAGGCGGCCTCGCTCTTTACGGAAAAAAGTTCGTTCGCCGTGGACGGTCTGGACTGGATGGCGGGTCCGTTCACTCGCGAAAAACTCAGCGCAAACATGTTTCGTTCCCGCTCGATGTTCGACAAGATCAAACTTTCGCTCGACGATCTGGAACCGGAAATCGATTCGGAGAAAGGCACGGCGAAGATATTTCTCTCGGCGGTGCTTTCCGGCACGCTGAAGGACGGCCGGGCCGTCCGGGAAGTCCGCGAACTCGAATGCGGAATGCTCAGAACGGACGAAGGCTGGCTGTTCGACAGTTTCAAGGTCCGGCAGATCATCAAAAAGTAACCGTTCCGGCGAAAAAACATTGCATTTCCGCCGGTAAGCTGTATATTATCGAAATGCGCTCTCAAAAATTCAACCAACATAAAAGGAGTGTTTCCATGAGAAAACAACTGCTTCTGGCCGGACTGCTCGGCGCGGCCGGTCTGCTCAACGCACAGAATCTGGATATCGTCCCCGTTGGGAAGATCAATTTCAAGGCCGGCGAGGAAATCTCCTTCACCGTGACGGCACAAAAAAACAAGAAGGAACTGCTCAAGGACGGCACTTTCACGCTGACGTTCCACAATTCCGGCGGCAAAAAGATACAGGACGATGTGACGATTGATCTGGCCAAGGGCAACCCGGTCAAAGTGTCCGCGAAGCTGGACCATCCCGGCTTCGTGCTGATTAAAGCCTCGAATGTAAAAACCGCGGACGGCAAGATCGTCAAATGGAGCAATCACCCGTTCGCTCCGCTGGGCGGCGCCGCGGTCGAACCGGAAAAGATCGTCACCGGCTCGGACTGTCCCAAAGATTTCGATCAGTTCTGGCAGGACGGAATCAAGGCTTTCGAGAATGCGAAGATCACGGTCAAACCCGCACCGGAAATCAAACGAAACGGCTTCAAGGTGTCGCGTTTCACGGTGGAATTTCCGGACGGATCGGGTCTGGTCGACGGCTTCCTTTCCATTCCCGATAAACCGGGCAAATATCCCGCGCAAGCGGGCGTCCCCGGAGCGGGCAGCGGCAAAGCCGACCCGATCCCGCGCTGGCCCAGCCCGGTGCCGGCGATCGAATTGTGGCTGAACGTGCAGAATATCCGCACCGGCGCCAATCAAAAGGAGCAGAGAGAACGCTACCAGGCCTATGTGAAATCGCTCGGCATCGCCTACTGGTTCAGCGGTTCGAAAGACCGCGACACCTATTTCTACCGGAAAGTATGGCTGGCGGTCAACCGCGCCGTGGACTACGTGGCCGCGCTGCCGGAATATGACGGCAAACATTTTGCGATGGTGGGCAACAGTCAGGGCGGCGGCACCGCGCTGGTCGTCGGCAGTATGAACAAGAATATCACCTGCATCGTCGCCACCGTTCCCGCACTGTGCGACCACGGCGGCTGGAAAGAGGGCCGTCAGGCCGGCTGGCCGCAGCTTCATGCCAACCTGAAAGGCAAAGCGGACGCCTGGATGTCCTATTTCGACGCGGTCAATTTTGCCGCAAGAATCAAGGTGCCGACTCTGGTCTCGGTCGGGTATGTCGACGTCACCTGCTCCCCGTCCTCGGTCTACGCCGCTTTCAACGCGATCCCGGCGAACATGCAGAAAATCATCTTCCCGATGCCCCGTTCCGGACACCGCGGCACCGGCGCGCTTACTCCGGTGCTGAACAAGTTCCTGAAGGAACAGCAGACCAAATAAAATCGGTTCAACACAAATTAACGCCGCTCCGGGAGATTCGTTCCGGGGCGGCGTTTTTTCATATCGGCGCCCTGCCCCGGTTTCCAGCCGGTCAATGCCGCGGGGAAATCGCGGAAACCATTTTGCGGGCCGCGCGTTCGGCACACTCCATCAATCCCATCAAAGCGCCTTTCCGGATGGTGATCGCGCCCTGGGGACAATGTTCCTGACAGCAGAAACAGCGGATGCAGCCGGGATAATCGAACTTTGCCTTGCCGTCGACGATCTTCAGGGTGCCGGGCGGACACATTTTTGCGCACAGACCGCAGCCGACGCATTTTTCCTGCGTCAGCACGGGTCGGGCGACCAGCCATTCGCGGAGCTGTTTTTTCAGTCCCGGCGGCAGCATGACGCCCCATTCGCAAAGCAGTCCCGGAGGCGGCGGCAGTTTCAGCGGAGCGATTTCCGGACGCTCGCCGACCAGTTCGAATTCCGGCAGCAGGCCGCGTTCGCGCGCCCGGGTCAGCAGCAACAATTCCGGCTGACCGGGGCCGAGCAGCAGCGGCGCCAGGAACGAATCCAGCGCCAGAGAATCGGAACCGCCGAACACCCAGCCGCGGTCCGCGGGAGTGCCGCTGCCGGGGCCGTTGCCCTCCATGCAGATCACGGCATCGACGATGTTGAATTGCGGATGCACCGCCAGCCAGATATCCAGCAGCATGTCGGCGAAACAGCCGAAATCACGGCCGACGTTCAGATGCCAGGCCATCCGTTCGCTGCCCTTGACCAGACCGAACAGATTTTTCACGCAGAGCGTAAGGGTCATCATGCCGTGGGTCTTGGCCTTGGCGAGATCGGCCACGGCGTCGAAATCCAGATATTCCGAGGCCAGTTCGAAATTGCGGAAACGCATCTCGGAGCGGGTCTTCACGGGAGCGAACTCCGTGAAAGACTTTACTTCGACTCCCAGCCGGGCGAGTTCTTCGGTCAGCCCCATCGACCGGATCACCGCCGGCGCGGTCTGCACCGCCGGATTTTCCAGCACGGAAACTTTCGCCCCGGCATCGAGAAACACTTTGACGCATTCCAGCAGCAGAGCCGGATGCACACAGGCCGGGTCTTCCGCCCGGCGCCAGGCCAGCAGATTCGGTTTGAGCAGCAGCTGCCGTCCGGAAAGCGAACCGTATTGCGCCAGCTGCGGCGCGATTACCGTTTCCAGTGCCGCGCGAAGCCGGACCGGATCGTCATACCCCGGACAGCGGGCCGCGGCCACGCAAGCACGGTCCGTCATGAGAAATAATCCTCCAGCAGAGAAATGGTTTCGGGATTGCGCATCTTGGCCAGTGCATTGTTCTCGATCTGGCGGATTCGTTCGCGTGAAATCTTGAAATGACGGCTCATGTCGTTAAGCGACATCGGTTCGGTGCCGTCCAGACCGTAGCGCAGCGTCAGAATCCGGCGGGTCCGCGGCGGCAGCGAGGAAAGAATCTGCGTCAGCTTGTCCGACAGAATCTTTTTCGCCAGATTCCGCATGGGATCGTCGCTGTCGTGAATATTGTTCTCCACCGTGTCCTCAAGCAGGATATCCCGTCCGCTTTTCCCGGAATAGACCGGGGCCTGCAGGGAAATGGACTGCATGGCCATGCGTTTGAGCGAACTGACGCGCTCGCGAGTCATCCCCAGCCGTTCGGCGATTTCGTCCGGAGCAGCCTCCCGGCCGTTTTCCTGCAGGAACTGCTGTTCCGCTTTGTTGATCTTGTTCAGGGAGGCCAGCATGTGCATCGGCAGCCGAATCACGCGCGACTGCCGGCCGACGGCCAGACAGACGCACTGTTTGATCCACCAGGTCGCGTAGGTGCTGAAACGGTGTCCCAGGCCGGAGTCGAATTTATCGATGGCCCGCATCAGACCGATATTGCCCTCCTGAAGCAGATCGGCCAGCGGCACGCCGTATCCCTGAAATTTCCGCGCGATGCTGAACACCAGCCGCAAATATCCGAACACCAGCCGGTTGCGGATCGTGTTCAGTTCGTCCAGCAGTTTTTCCAGTTTCACGAACCACGCCGAAAAATCGCCGCAGGAACAAAACAGCACGGTATCCGTCAATATCTTTTTGACCTCAAGATCGTCCGACTCCACGACCAGACGATGCGAACGCAGTTCGTTGATCAGCGCCAGAATCAGTTCATGATGAAACGGGTAGTCGGCCATCAGCGCAGCCCCCTCCCCGCGAATCTCGTCCGATGCGGCGGAATCGCCGGCGGAGAAAGCGGAACGCAAACGTCCGAGGATTTCGGAAAAGCGGCCGAGCAGCTCCCGGCTTTCCCGCAGAAGTTTTCCGGCGCCGCGGCGGGACAGCAGGGATTGAGGGAAAATATCGTTCAGCGAATCGGCGGAATCCAGCTGTTCCAGCAAACGGATCGCGTAACTGTAGGAAAAACCGCAGAAAGCCAGTTCGCGGCGAAGCTGCAGATACAGGGAATCCATTTTCTCCCACAGCTGTCCTTCATCTTCGGGGGAAAGCGGGACCGCCTGCGCCAGCTGATCCATGTAGAGACTCAGCACCCGTCCGCCTTCTCCGGAGGAAACGGTTCCGGCAGCAAGAGTTTCCGCTTCCGGGACTTCCAAGGCGGCGGAACTCTCATCCGATTCCGGACGGGACGTTTCCGGAACCGGTGCCGGTTTCTCTTTTTCCTTTTTCAACGCCATGAAAAGACCTTTCCGCGGAACTCTTTCCGGTTCCGGAGTATGGAATTTCACTGCTCTTTGTGAGGTGCACTCTCCGCCAGACGACAGATATTGCAATGCCGGCAATCCAGTTCCTGCGGCACCGCGTATGTCTGCCCATTCTTTTCCGCACGGCGGCGGTTGTAAACATTCATCGCGGCCAGAACGAATCCCATCACGATAAATCCGCCGGGAGCCTGTCCCATCACGGAAAAACCGTATTCCCAGCCGGAGACCAGCTGAATCTGGAACAGTGTTCCCGCCGCCAGAAATTCACGGATCATGCCGATCACGGTGAGTGCGAGCGTGAATCCCAGACCCATTCCGAGGCCGTCAAACGCGGAATTCAATATCGTGTTCTTCGAGGCGAAAGCCTCGGCGCGGCCCAGCACGATGCAGTTCACCACGATCAGCGGAATGAAGATTCCCAGCGCGTTATACAGGGTCTGCGCATACGCCTGCATCACCAGATCGACCACGGTCACAAACGTGGCGATCACCACGATGTAGCACGGAATGCGTATCTTGGACGGCACCGCGTTTCGGATCAGAGAGATCACCAGATTGCTGAACAACAGCACGAAAGTGGTCGCCAATCCCATGCCCAAACCGTTTTTCGCACTGGACGAAGTCGCCAGCGAAGGACACATGCCCAGCGAAAGCACCAGCACCGGATTTTCTTTCCAGATGCCCTTGACCAATTCATGAAATGCACTCATTTGTTTCTTTCCTCCTTCTGCGCGGCACGATAGGCTTCGAATGCGGATGCCGCTTTCCATGCCAGTTCGTTCACGGCGCGGGACGAGATCGTGGCACCGGAAACATATTCGGCATCGCCGCCGTCCTTTTTCAATTTCCACGGCCGCTTCCAGGCGTCCCCAGGCTTCGCGGCGGAATGACCCGCATACTGGTCGAGAATCCGGTTCGGCGGCAGCCCTTCAGGCGCCTTTTCGCCGCGGATCAGCCCCGCCAGAGTCCGTTGCCGGACCCGGTCGACCGCCTGAGAACCCAGTCCGGGAGTCTCGCCGTGACCTGTCACGATGAACGTGCGGATCGCACCGTCGGGATGAAACGAGACCAGCGCCTCGATCCGTCCGCCGTAACCGCTGGAAACGGAAATCCGCGCGGCATACCCGACCGGCTTTTCCGCATTTGTCGCGGCATACCATTGAACGTCACCGATCGAACGGGAGTCTTTCATCGGATCGTTGTCAAACGCGGGGAGCACCTCCCGGAGACCGTCGGAAACTTTTTTCACCTTCGCCTTTTCAATCGGTTCGCGCGTCAATGCCGCGGCGGACCCCATGATGCCGGCCGCGGCCGCACAGACCAGACAGAGGAATACCCCCAGATAAAACAGATTGGAAGAATTTTTGCTCATTTGATCTCTCCCCTCCGCGGCTGATAGGCGTTGACCGGATTCCAGCCGAACGGACGCTTGTAGCAGAATTTGTCGATCAGCGGCACCAGTGCGTTCATGATCACGATGGCGAAACTCATGCCTTCCGGGAACGAGCCCCAAATCCGGATGACGCAGACAATGACGCCGATACCGATTCCGAACACGACCCCGCCGAGATTGGTTACGGGGCTGGTCACATAATCGGTCGCCATGAAAAACGCACCGAGCATCACGCCGCCGGTCAGCAGATGGAAAAGCGGTCCGGGCGTCAGACCCGGCGCGGCCGCATTCACGATCCAGACAAACACCGTGATAGTGCCGAGAATCGCCAGCGGGATATACAGCCGGATCAGTTTCAGCGAAATCAGTCCGGCGGCGCCGATCAGAATCGCCAGCGTGCAGGTCTCGCCGAGACTGCCGCCGATGTTCCCGAGAAACGCATTCTTCAGAAAATCGGAGGAATTATACAGGGCCAGATCGGCATGCTGCGCGGCCGCCTGCGAGGCCGCAGTCAGCGGCGTGGCCGACGTAACGCCGTCCATCTGCGCGAAGGCCGAGGGCAGCTCCGCCCAGGTCGTCATCGGACGCGCCGCACCGACCAGCAGGGCAACCCGCGCCACCGCGGCGGGGTTGAACGGATTTTGTCCCAGCCCGCCGAATACCTGTTTGGCAATGACGATCGCCACGAACGAACCGGCCAGACACAGCCACCACGGCAGCAGCGGACTGAGATTCAAGCCGAGGATCATACCGGTCAGAAGCGCGCTCAGGTCGCGCACCGTCTGCGCCTGTTTCGTCACTTTGCACCAGAGCATTTCCCAGCCGGCGCAGAAGATCATGCACAACCCGATCACGCGGACGGCATTCCAGCCGTAGCGGCAGACCGCCATGACGGCAGCCGGGAGCAGGCAGAGCATCACCTCTCCCATGATCTTATTGATGCTCAACGAGGTGCGGATATGCGGGGATGAGCTCAAAAGCAGCGAACCGTCCGGCGGCAGAGTCACCGCTTTCTGCTCCGGCACGGGAGAAACCGTTTCTTTCTCTTCCATAGATATATCTCCATTCTTCTCAGTTTTTCCGTTTCATGGTCCGCAGTTCCGCTTTCGCACGGCGGAAATGCTGCACGTTGGGCCGTCCGGCGGGACACACATAAGTGCAGATGCCGCATTCCAGACAGTTCATTACATAATTTTCATCGGCCAGATCGTAGCGTTCGTTCTCGCAGACCTTGCTCAGCGTGCTCACCAGCAGACGCATCGGACACGCCTCGACGCAGCGTCCGCAGCTCAAACAGGGGCCCGCCTCGAACTGACGGACTTCGTCCGCCGCCAGCAGCAGAATGCCGGAAGTGTTTTTCGAAACCGTCACATCCAGCGACGACTGCGCAAACCCCATCATGGGGCCGCCCAGAATCAGTTTGCGGACTTCCTTGCGGATGCCGCCGGCAAATTCCAGCGCTTTCCGGACGGGAGTCCCGAGACGGAACCGGAAATTGCCCGGCTCCGCCACCGGCGAACCGGTCACGGTCACGACGCGTTCGATCAGCGGACGTCCGTTGATCACCGCATCGGCAATCGCCGCCAGCGTGCCGACGTTCTGAACCACGCAGCCGACATCCATCGGGAGACCGCCGGCCATGACTTTGCGTCCGGTCAGAGCGTAAATCAGCTGTTTTTCACCGCCCTGCGGATAACGCACGTGCAGCGGAACCACGGAGAGATCGCGGATACCCTTCGCCGCCGCGCGCAGCGCCGTAATGGCTTCCGGCTTGTTTTCCTCGACTCCGATCAGCACATGGGAAATCCGCAGAATTTTGGCGCAAATACCCGCTCCGGTTATTACGGCTTGTGCGGCTTCGCGCATCAGATGGTCGTCCGCGGTCAGGTAAGGTTCGCATTCGGCACCGTTGATTACCAGCGTGTCGATCGCCCGTTCCGGCGGCGGAGAAAGTTTCGCATGCGTCGGAAACGCCGCGCCGCCCATGCCGACGATACCCGCATCCTTGACCCGGGCCAGCAGCCGTTCGCGGGAGACGTTGCGCCAGTCGGCATACGGTTCCATCGGCTCGCACCATTCGTCTTTGCCGTCGGAAATGATCTCGACCGCGGGGACCGGCGCACCGTTGGCGCCGGGAATGTCCAGCGTATCGCCGACCGTGCCGCTGGTCGGAGCATGCAGCGGCACGGAAATCGGACCGCCCGCCTCCGCGATCAACTGACCTTTTTTGACCGGATCGCCCTTCTTCACCAGCAGTTTCGGCGGAATGCCGATGTTCTGCTGGATCACCAGAAAATATTTATCCAGCAGCGGCGGAATTCGAATCGTGCCGGAGGCCGACATCGCTTTGCCGTCCGCCGGATGAATGCCGCCCGCGAAATGATGCGGAGCAGCCGGGAGATGATGTGAATTCATGCTGCGCCTTCCTTTCCCTTGCCGGACCGAAGATGGTCCGCGACCGACTGCAGAGCACCGGTCGGACAGTTGATCGAGGCAATCAGTTCGTCGGATATTTCCGCCCCTTCCCTCGCCCGGACCAGAAATCCCTGTGCATTGAAGATATCCGGAGCGGCCTTCACGCATTTGCGGCAGGCCAGACACCCCGCGGTACAGTTTTTGCGTTTGGCCGGTCCCTTGTCCAGCGAATTGCAGTAGACATGCGCCTTCGTTTCGGCGGAGACCAGCCGGATCAATTTGCGCGGACACACTTCAGTGCATTTGCCGCAGCCTTTGCAGATTTCGGGATGGACCACCGCCAGACCGTTGCGCAGCTCGATCGCGCCGAACTGACAGCTCCGCGCGCAGGAACCGAGTCCGATACATCCGAATCGGCAGCCCTTGCCTCCGCCGGACAGGACCGCCGCCGCACGGCAGTCGTTCAGGCCGTTGTAGAGCGCCACGCGCCGGGCGTGACCGTTGTCGCCGGAACAGTAGACCACCGCGACTTTTCGTTCGCGTTTTCCGGAATCCTGTCCCAGCGCCTGACTGATCTTCTGAAAATTCTCCTCGGACACCACCGCGCAGCCGGCGGGGCTCACCCCATCCTCGACCATCGCGCGTGCATAATCGGCACAGCCGGCATAGCCGCAGCCGCCGCAGTTGGCGCCCGGCAGCAGTTCGGTGATCGCCTCGATCCGCGGATCGGTCTGAACCGCAAATCTCTTTGCGGTATAACCGATCAGCATTCCCAGCACCAGTCCCAGTATGGCCAGAGCCAGCGCAGCCAGTATTACATTCGTCATCTCAAACGCTCCCTGTTATTTGACCAGACCGGAAAAACCCATGAATGCCAGCGCCAGAATTCCGGCCGTGATCAGCGCGATCGACGTGCCCTGAAACGCTTTCGGAATCCGGGAAAGCTCCAGCCGTTCCCGCAGACTTGCGAACAGAATCAGCGCCAGCGCGAATCCCATGCCGGAACAGATGCCGTACACCGTGGACTGCAGGATGCCCCGTCCGGATTCGGCATTCAGCTGGGCCGCGCCAAGCACCGCGCAGTTCGTCGTGATCAGCGGCAGATAAATCCCCAGCGCGCCGTACAGCGCCGGGCTGAACTTCTGCAGCAGGATTTCCACGATCTGCACCAGCGCGGCAATCACCACGATGAACACCAGAATCCGGGTGAATCCCATATCCAGATTCTGCACCGCGAAGGAACCAATCCGGAAATCCAGTTTCACCGACAACAGCCAGCGGTAGAGACACGCGGTCGTCAGCGAGGCGATCCCCATGACGAAGATCACGGCTCCGCCCATGCCGAGTGCGGTCTTGATTTTTTTGGACACGCCCAGAAACGGACATATCCCCAAAATTCTGGACAACACGATATTGTTGACCAAAATGGCGCCGACGGTAATCGTCAGCCATTCATTCGAAGGCATTTTTTTACTCCCTTTTTTGCGCCGCCGTCCGCCAAAACAGGCTCTCTCCCTGCGGGACACGGCTTTGGGGTTGAATATATCACGGCAAAGCCTTTTTTTCAAGTCCCTTTGCTCTTTTTTCGACGGAGTCGGACTTGAGTCCGGCATCATGCGCCTTCGGATGCAGACCCGGTATCCGGTTGATCAGATATTGCGCGCATCTGCTTTCCGTTGCGCGCCAGACCCGGCGCCGGGGAGCAATCAATTCTCCCGGGAAAAAGAACAGCCAGACATAATTGCGCAGACTTTCCGAAACCGCCGGAGAAACGACCGGTTTCCCGTCAAGGTAAACCGTCAGACTGAAATCGAGATCGGAAGTGAACCAGACCGGAACGATCAGCAGAGAGCAGAACATCAGCGTTCTTACCGGAACGCGCTCCGCCGGCCTCACATTCGAATAATGTGCCGTAAAATGCAGATGGCAATGATCTTTTTCCGCCAGCGAGACCCGTTTCACCCGGGTGAACGCACGACTCCGCTCCAGCAGTTCTTTCAGCATCGTCTCCAGCTCTTCCTCGGCGGCGATGCCGTCCTCCGCAGTCAGATCACCTTCCGAAAAATAATCCAGAGAAAAAGTCGCCGCACCCAGACATCCCTCCGACACGACCCGAACCGGCGGTTCATCGGGAGCATATCCGAGCGGCAGGCGCAGACACCCCGTCGTCAGCAGAGGCAGCAGGAACAACACCGGCCACAGTCTACTCATGATACACCTCCAGGCTCCGGATCGCCCGGCGGTTGGTCACATACGGCAGCACATCCTGAAACGAAGTCACCATTTCACCGTTGATCCGTTTGACCGGATCGCCCGGTTTGATTCCCTGCCGTGCGGCCGGAGAACCTGGGACCACCAATGCGGTCCGGACGCGGGTATCCCGGCTGCCGGGTATGCTTTCCGGCCGAATGAAATACACGCCGAACGGATTGACATACCGCCGTTTCGCCAGGAAACAGGCATACTGATAGCGGACAACTCCGGCATTGCCGTCCGCTTTGGGTATCTCGGGAAAAACGGGCGTGGTCCAGGAATAATTATCCGGAGGCATGACCGGACCGAAGACCGAAGGCCGGTGATGAACGGCTCTCACAAACCGGCTGGCGTAAGGATCGGGTCTCGACTTTTCCTCTTTATTATGATGAAAGACCAGCACCAGCGAAGCGCCAAGCCGGGACGCGAAATCCAGCGCGAAGCGCCGCGGCACCCAAGTCTGCGTGAACGCGGAAGTGCCGAGCACCACATAACCGCCTTCCTCCTGCGCGGCGCGGAGCCGGTCCCAGTCGGTGATTTCCTCGAGACGCGGCACGGTCCCGCGTTCGACCCGGACATATTCATCCACGGGCCGGCCGGGAATGCGGAAGTTGTGTTCATACGGATTATACGGGCGGCCGGTACAGGATGCCAGCAGAAAAGCAAGTCCGGGAAGGCAGCAGCTCCGGAAAAATCCGACTCTCATGGATCATGCCCTCCCGGAATGTGCCGGATCGTTACAGCAGATTTTCCGCCGCGAATTTCACCGCATTGTCGAAAATGATCTTGCCTTCGCCCCATTCGGGCAGATCGCCCGCAAGTTTGCGGTTCTGCCAGTCTGGCGCGTTGAAGGGAGAAAGGAACGCTTCCGGATGCGGCATCAGTCCGAAGATACGGCCGGTGGAATCGCAAATACCGGCGATGTCGTTCAGCGAACCGTTGGGATTTTCCGGGAATCCGGCAGGTGCGGAACCGTCGGGTGCGCAATAGCGCAGCGCCACCAGATTTTCCGCTTCGATGCGTTTGAGCACTTCCGGTTCGGCCACGAATTTGCCTTCGCCGTGCCGGATCGGCAGACGGAACACGTCAATGCCTTTGGTGAAGATGCACGGGCTGGCCGGATTGGCCTTGAGCGACACCCAGTCGTCGCGGAAGACGCCGGAATCATTATGCGAAAGCGCGGCCTGCTGTTCAAAGTATTTGCCGTCCAGCGCGGGAGCAAGTCCCAGCCGGGTCAGGGTCTGAAATCCGTTGCAGATGCCGATGACCAGTTTTCCGGCTTTCACAAACTCCTGCAGTTCCTCGTGCAGACGGAATTTCAGGCGGTTGGCGAAAACGGTGCCGGACCCCAGATGGTCGCCGAAGGAAAAACCGCCGATGAAAGCGAGAATATGAAAATCCTTCATCGAACGTTTGCCGTGCAGCAGATCGTTCAGATGTATCTGTTCCGCTGTGGCTCCGGCGGCCGTGAAAGCGGCGGCGGTTTCTTTTTCGCAGTTCAGTCCGACCCCGGTAATGATCAGGGCCTTCACGCGGGAATATCGATTGTCCGGCATGGTTCTTTCTCCGTTTGATTGTTTCGGTAATGACAGTTTGGCTGACAATTTACTTCGGGGAACGGCTTTTTGCAAATATAAATCATAAAAAAACCACGGTTTTTTCACTTGCATTTCCGCAATGAATGAAGTATATTGAATTTTTCAGAAATGGAGACTGACGGGCATGGACAAAAATTTTGATGAAAGTATTGCGCAGATCGTCCGCCGGGACGGACGCTATCATGCCGATGCCTATGAATTCGTCAATGCCGCGGTGACCTATACCGTGAAGAAACTGGCACGGGACAGCAAGCCGCGGGGGGCGCGTCACGTCTCCGCGGAGGAACTTCTGACCGGGGCGATGGACTATGCCGTTGCGCAGTTCGGCTTTCTCGCCGCGGCGGTCATCCGGCAGTGGGGCATCCTTTCCGGAGAGGATTTCGGCAATATCGTCTACAATATGATCGATGCACATCTGCTCTCCGCCAGCAAGGAAGATTCCCAGACGGATTTCCTCTGTCACCCGGCTCTGGCCGATGAACTGCAGCAGAAAATCGATGCCGGCTTGAAGCTGTCCCCTCCGGACGCTCCGCCGGTACTGGACTGAGCGCCCGGCGCGGGAGATTATTTTGAAGAAAACAGCTTTTCCGGTTTTAGCCGACTTGATCGAATCGCGGCAGTTCGACAATGGGTTGCGGGTGTTTGTGCTGCCGCGCCGTCATTCCGCCTCGGTCTCGATGCAGGCTTACGTGGCCACAGGCAGCATCCATGAAGGCAAATATCTGGGCTGCGGATTGTCCCATTTTCTGGAACACATGCTCTTTCAGGGGACCGCGGAATTTCCCGGCAACCGGATTTCCGAACGGATCGCGGCCTGCGGCGGCGAACTCAACGCGGCCACCTCCGCCGAATGCACCTATGCCTATTTCAACCTGCCCCCGGAGCATCTCGCCGAAGGACTGACCATGCTCGACAGCATGATCCGGGAACCGCTGCTGCCCGCCGATCAATTCCAATCCGAACGGGAAGTCATCCTGCGCGAACTGGCCATGTACAAGGATTCGCCCGTCCAAAATCTGTTCGAGCAGATACGGATGAATCTTCTGCGGGTGCATCCGTTGCGGTATTCCACCGGCGGCTTTGCCGACCGTCTGGCCGAGGTCACGCCGGAGATCATGCGGGAATATCACGCTCTGCGCTACACGCCGGGACGGACCTTCTACGTTGTCACCGGCGATGCCGACCCGGAAACAGTCTTCGACCTGCTGGAAAAACGCACCGCGGCCTGGGCCCGCGGCAGTCTGGAAGAACCCCTGCTGCCGACCGAACCGCCGTGCCCGTTCCCGCGCCGGACCCGAATCGAATTTTCCGCTCCGCAGGCGTATTACGGCGCCGCGTGGCTGACCCCCGGCGCGATTCAGTCCGACTTCATCGCGGTCAACGCCTTCTCCGACATTCTCGGCAACGGCGACAGTTCCCGGCTTTACGGGGAACTGGTCAACCGCCGGATGCTCGCACAGGATATTCTGTTCTATTCCTGCGCTCTGTCATCCATCAGTTATTCCGGCGCGGTCGCCATTGCCGAACCGGACAAAATGTCCGAACTTTCCCGCCGGACCTTCGACATCCTGCAGGATTTCATTCGATCGGGTCCGACCGAAGAAGAACTCGAACGGCTCCGGACCAACCAGAAGGCCGACTATCTGCGGGCGCTCCAGACCAACGAGGGAATCGCACCCCTGATCGGCAAAAGCGTGCTGCATTACGGTTCCCCGGACGCGGTGGATTCCTATCTGCCCGCGCTTGACGCGCTCACGCCGGAGGACCTGATCCGGGCCGGACAGCGGTATTTCCGGGATCAGGCCCCGACCGTAATCGAGCAATATCCCGCAGGCACGCTCCGGCAGCAGCGGAAACGTGCCGTCGAATGCAAACCGAATACGCCGCATCTGACCACATTCCCTGCCGGACAGAAATTGCTTTATCTGGAAAACCGCTCCCTGCCGCTGACGACCTTTACGGCAATCCTCCCGGGCGGAATGCTGAACGAACCGGCCGCGCAGGCGGGACTTACCCGGCTGCTGGCGGAAACGCTGGACAGCGGCTGCGGAAAATTCAGCGAAGCGGAATTCGACCGCCGGCTGGAACTCAATGCGATCGACCTCAATATCGAAGCCGGAATTTCCGCGCTCTCGATCACGGCGACTTGTCCTTCGGAAAAACTGCCGCAGGCGGTCGAGCTGATTTCCGCCATGATGAGCGACCCGCTTTTCCCGCCCGATGCCGTGGAACGGGAAAAAGAAACTTTGTGCAGTTCGATCCGGACTTCCATGATGAAACCGGCGTCCGCGGCCAAGGATATGACACTGCATCAGCTGTTCGGATGCCATCCGTTCGGCCGCGGCAAACGCGATCTGCTCAAAACCATCGGCCGGCTCAAGGCGGCCGACCTGCGCGCGTTTTACCGCGAAATCTCTCTTTCCGCACATCGTGCGGTATTCGGTTTCACCGGAGACCTGACCCGCCGTCAGGCGGAAAAACTGACCGGGCAGATCATCGGAGCCTGCCGCTGGAACGATTATCGTCCGGCCCCCTTCCCCGTTCCGGTTTTTCCCGCCAGGGAAACCCGGAAGACCGCCTCGCTGCCGCGGCGTCAGGCGGTGGTGTTCGCCGCCCTGCCCGGCGTGCGGACCGACACTCCGGACGCGGATGTGCTGAATCTGGTCCGGCTTTATTCCGACAGCATGGCGTCGAGACTGTTTCAGACCGTCCGCAATCAGAACGGACTGGTCTATTACGCTTCGTTCCTCTGCCAATGCGGGTTCGGGTTCGACGGTTATATGGGCTACTGCGGCGCCACCACCGCTTCCGGCTGTGCAAAACTGGAAAAAATTTTCCGGCAGGAAATCCGGCATCTGGCCCGGAGCGGCATGACCGCGGCGGAATTCGAAAATGCCCGGAGAATGATGAAGTTTCAGCTGGAAAGCATCCGGCAGTCGCCGGAAGAACTGCTGGCGGCGCTGACCGCGGCGGAATTCATCGGCTCGGGCTGGGAATATTACTGGAACCGACAGGACCGGCTGGTCCGACTGACCCTGGAGGAATTCAACCGGCGGGTCAGAAAACTTTTCACCGGCAAAAAAACGGCCGTGGCCGTCGTGCTGCCGGAAAAACCGGAGGATGAATCCGATGAAGAAGATCGATGAACTGGTCGCCGTCATGAAAAAACTGCGTTCTCCCGAAGGCTGTCCGTGGGACCGTGCTCAGACCCATCACTCGCTGATGCCGTTTCTGATGGACGAATGCGGCGAGCTGCTGGATGCGATCGCCGCGGAGGACGACGCGAATTTCAAGGAAGAACTCGGCGACGTGCTGATGCACCTGGTCCTCCACTCGGTCATGGCCGAGGAACGCGGCGCGTTCACTTTCGATGACGTGGTGGAAGGCATCACCCGCAAAATGATCTTCCGTCACCCGCACGTCTTCGGGAAGGAGGAAGTCCAGTCCGCGGCCGAAGTGCTCGACCTGTGGGAGAAAGTCAAGGCGAAGGAAAAGAATCATGCGCCCCGCCCCGGCGGCTCCGCGCTCGACGGCGTGCCGAATCATTGTCCCGCGCTGCTGCAGGCGGAAAAGATTCAGAAGAAAGCCGCCAAAGTCGGGTTCGACTGGACCGAACAGAGTCAGATTCTCGACAAGATCGGCGAGGAATACCGCGAATTGTGCGAGGCCATGCAGACCGGCGACGAGGAACATATCGACGAAGAACTCGGCGATCTGCTGTTCGCCGCGGCGAATCTTTCGCGTTTCCGCAAACGGGATTCCGCCGAACTGCTGCTGGCGCGGGCGTCGGCAAAATTCCGCCGCCGGTTCCGCCGGCTGGAAAAGATGCTCGCCGCCGAAGGAAAAACTCCGGAACAATGTTCCGCCGAAGAACTGGATGACTGCTGGAACCGCGTGAAAGATCAGGAGGAAAACTCATAAGTTTGCCGTTCCGCGCTTGCATTTCCGGCCGACCGGCGTTATAGTCACCATAAAAAATATGAGGTGCCGCATGAAAAAAAATATTTCCGCTGTCATGTTTCTGCTGTTGCTGACGCTCGGTCTGCAGGGGGCCGAACCGGATTACAACTCGCTGCCGGTCAAGGCGGTGCTGTTCCCGATCCGGGAAGCGACTCTTTCCACCATGATCGACGGCATGATCTCCAAATATCAGTTCCGCGCGGGCGAACGGTTCAAACGAGGCGACGTGCTGCTGACGATCGACGACCGCCGCTACCGCAATGAACTCAACCGGGCCGAATCGCTGATCCGGGAAACCGCGCTCGGGGTCAAATTCGCCAAACAGAAACTGGATGACAACACCCGGCTGCACAAGGACGGACTTCAAAGCGATCTGGAAGTGCAGAAATCGCGTTTCGATTACGAAGTGGCGCTGGAACGCCGGCAGTCGGCCCAGGTCAATCGCGACGATGCCGCGCTGCATCTGCAGTTCTGCGTGATCCGCGCCCCGTTCAACGGCGTCGTGGAAAAACTGCTGACGCGGGAATTCGAAATGGTCCGCAGCGGCCAGCCGGTGCTCTCGATCATCGACGACAATCAGCTGCTCGCGGTCATGAACCTGCCGTCGATCTCTCTGGCAAAAACCCAGATCGGCATGACCGTGACGATCCGCATCACGGAAAACGGCAAAACCGTTTCCGGCGAGATCTACGAGATCGCTTCCCGGGCCGATCACCGCAGCGAGACCTTCGAGATCAAGGTCCTGATCGACAACCGGTCGCATGAATTCAAACCCGGCATGTCCGGAATTCTGGTCAAAGTGGGAGAATGACGTCATGGAGCCGCTTCAGCAGGAAAATCAGGAATTGAAATCCCGTCTGCATGCCTTCGCCGCCATCCTGCGGCTGGGCCGGGACGCCTTCACCGCCGGCGATCTGACCGCGACCGCCGTGCATATCGTCAACAATTCCAGAATGCTGCTGGCCTATGACCGGTCGGTGCTGGTCGATCTCCGCGGCCGTCCGCATATTCTGGCCGAATCCGCGCAGGTCGAGATCAATCAGAACAGCGCCTATGCACAGGCGGTCAGGAGACTCTGCCGGGAGATCACGCCCGGAGAGGTCCCGTTCGTAATTGATGTGGAAAACCCGCCGCCGGGGAAACTTTCCGCCAAAGGCAGAGCCGCCTGGGAGGAACTGACCGCCGAAGGCCGGAAACTGGTCGTGCTCCCGCTGCGGACCGGCAGTGCGGTGCTGTCACGCAAAGAACCGTTCCTCTGGATTCTGGAATACAAGGACGTGTTGCCGGGCCATGTCATCCCGACCCTTTCCCTGCTGGCTGCCGACTACGGCGGCGCGCTCTGGCTGCATACGCCCCGGAAAGGCGCAGGCGTTCTGTTCCGCTGGCTGCGCAAGATCACGCTGATGCGGGTGTTCCTGCTCCTGGCCGTAGCGTTTCTGGTGGCGCTGTTCACCGTGGACGTGGAGCACACGGTCTCGGCGGAATTCGTAATCCGTCCGAAATCGGTCTTCAGTTCCTATGCCTGGTTCGACTGCGTAATCAAGAGCTGTGCGGTCAAGGACGGCGACACGGTCAAAAAAGGCGATGTAATCCTCCGTTACGATACCGACCGGATGCGCTTCCAGCTGGCTGCCGCGCTCGCGGCCTACAAGGAATCCGATGCCGAATACGAACAGGAAAGCAAAGCCTCCTTCACCGACCGGGAACGGCTCGGCAGACTGAAGATTCTGGCGCACAAACGGGAACAGGCGCGGGTCGCCATTCAGGAAGCACAATGGTATCTGGCGCACAGCGAGATCAAAGCCGAAGCCGCCGGGGTGGTCACGCTGCCGGAAGGCAGTGCCGACAAACTGGCCGGACGCGCCCTGCGTCAGGGTGAAAAACAGTTCGACATCCTTTCCGACGGCGGCATGATTGCCGAAATCAGAGTCAATGAAAAAGACGCCTCGGTGCTGGACGGCAAGCCGCGGATCGTGCTGTTTCTGCACACGCGGCCCGAACTCCCGATTCAGGTGAAAATTCTTTCCGAACGGTTCTATCCGGAACTGACCGAACAGAACATTTACAGCTACAATCTGAAAGTGGAAATGGAAGGCCGGATACCCGATCTGCGCTACGGAATGCGCGGCGTCGCCCGCGTCACCGGACCCAAAGTGAAGCTCGGATATTATCTGTTCCGCAGTCTCGTGCTCTGGTATCGCGGGTTGTGACATGATTCGGGACGAATCGCCAGCCGCGGCCGGGATGCCGCACCCCAAGCAGATATGGACGGGAACGCTCCGGACCGACATCCGTTTTTTCCCGCCGGGAGAGCACGGCAATTATCCGCTGCTCTACGATCCGCTTTCCGAACATTATTACAAAATGACCGACCGTTCCTGCCGGATATTGCGGATGCTGGACCGCAGTTACCCGCTGGAGGAATTTCTGGCGAAGGTCAATCAGGCGGGGATCGACGCCGACCAGGAGGAAATTTCAGCCCTGCTGGCCTTTCTGCACAGCAGTTGTCTCATGACGCCCGAATACGGAATGATGGACCGCCGTCTGCAGCAGCTCCGGGCGGCAAAAGAAAAAACTTTCTTCTTCCGGGTGATGAGCCTCTATCTCTTTTTCCGGCTGCCGCCGATCTACCCGGACGGATTTTTCACCGCGACCATGCCGTTTGCGAAACTGATCTTCAACCGCTATACGGTCGCACTGCTTTCCCTGGCGGCGGTCAGCGGGTATCTGCTGATGCTCCGGCAGTGGAACGAAGCCTACACCGCCTTCGTCAATTCACTTTCCTGGGCGAATCTGGTCAGCTACTTCTGGGCGCTGCTGGTAACCAAGGCCGTGCATGAACTTTCCCACGGCTACACGGCCAAAAGTTTCGGAGTGCGGGTACGGTCGATGGGAATCAGTTTCATCGTATTCTATCCGCGGCTGTTCGTGGACCTGACCGACACCTGGCGGCTCTCCCGGCTCAAGCGGATCGCCTGCGACGGCGCGGGCATCGCCAGCGAACTGATCTTCGGCGGACTGGCCGCGATCGTCTGGGCCTACGCCATGCCGGGCCCGCTCCGTTCCACGATGTTCTATCTGATGACGGTCAGTGCGCTGGGCACGCTGCTGGTAAACGGCAACCCGTTCATCCGGTATGACGGCTATTATCTGCTGTGCGACCTGCTGAATGTGGAAAATCTGATGAGCCGCTCCTCGGAATATATGAAAGCGGTAAACCGGCGGCTGTTCTTCGGAATCGGGCAGTTTCCGGACAGCGGGGACGTTTCTCCGCTGACGCTGTACGGATTCGGGCTGGGGTCGTTTCTGTACAGACTGTTTCTCTATACCTCGATCATTCTGGTCATTTATTTTCAATTCACCAAAGCGGTGGCACTGATGCTGATGGCTCTGGAAGCCTATACCATGGTGCTGGCACCGCTGATAATGGAAACAAAGGTGGTGCTTATGTCCTGGAAAAATCTCAACTGGTTCAAAACGGCTCTGACGGCTCTGCTGCTCGGGGCGCTGGCTTCGCTGCTGTTCCTGCCGCTGCCGTGGTCCTTCGCCCTGCCCTGCGAGGTGATGCCGGAAAACAGCCGGATCGTCACCGTGCGGGAATCCGGTTTCACCGGCGCGGCGCTCCCCGAAGACCCGCGGCCCGTCCGCAAAGGGGAGGAACTGCTCCCCTTCTCCAACGTCTTTCTGGAGTTCAGTCTTGCTCGCTATGCGGCGGCGATCCGCACCAATCAGGCGGAACTCGATCTCGCCCGTTCCGACCGCACCACCATGTCGCAAAGTCCGGTCATCTTTGAAAAACTCCGAATCAACCGCATCTCTCTGGAGGAAATGACCCGGCGGCGGAAGAACATGTCCATCACCGCCGAAATGGACGGGGTGTTCATCCCCTTGCTGAAGGAAGTCTCCCCCGGACGCTGGCTGGACAAAGGCACGGTGCTCGGCAAGATCATCTCCGGAAGGAATCAGCTTTATGCCTACGCGCAGGACAAGGAAGTGAACCGGATCAAACCCGGCGACCGCGCCGTGGTAAAACTCCGCGGCGAACTCAAAGGCATCCCAGGCACCGTCTCGGCAGTCAATCCGGTCTCGGTCACCTTCCGCGATTCGACGCTGATCCAGGCCTTCGGCGGCACCGTGCCCTGCTATCCCCGTCCGCAGACGAAGGAATTTCAGCCGGTGAACGTGCTTTACTGCGTGACCATCCAGCCGGACTCCCCCCTGCCCCCGCGTATCGGACGCACTGGAATCGCGTATGTCGCGCAGAGCTACCGGCTTTACATCGAGATCGGGCGTCAGCTGCTGCATGTCTTTTTCC